>LWDU01033409.1_pt1 | contig 39841 bp, 27 predicted proteins | sample 727161 | NCBI WGS metagenome assembly LWDU01 (sample SAMN04566230, study PRJNA314399) | hydrothermal vent metagenome | isolation source: deep sea hydrothermal plume seawater | place: Mexico: Gulf of California, Guaymas Basin | collected 2004-07-11
AAATTGGCCGCGATGAGGAACAATTGGTAGATCTGGAATCCGGTCGACGGATATTACAGGAAGTGATGGAGGATTATCCCGATCCTAAATACGTTCCGAGGATAAGCTACCTACTAGGACAGTTTTCTCAAGAATTAGGGCAATGGAGTCAAGCTATTGCATCGTACGAAGTGATCCTTCATCAATACGCTGATCATACGCTGGCTCCTGACGCACAATTCAAAATGGCTCAATGCTACGAGGAATCTGGGGACTTCAACGAAGCACTTGAAGCCTATGTCACTTTGGCAGCAACATTCCCTAAGAGCCCTTTGATTGCTAGCGTAATGATTCGCATTTCAGACCATTTCTATAAAGCTGAGAATTACGTGATTGCCGCTCAAGTGGGTGAAAAGTTCTTGGAGAAATTTGAAGCTCACGAGCATGCCCAGCGAATGGCTTTTCGTGTTGGTCAAGCATATTACAAAAATGAAGAGTTCACACGAGCCGCTGAATCTTTTGACCAGTTCACGAAGCTGTTTCCGGATGATACTTTAGGCGCCGATGGCTTGTTCTGGAGTGGTGAAAGTTACCGCATGGCTAAAAATAATCAACTTGCTTTCCGGCGTTACAACCGCTGCCGGTGGGATTTCCCTGCGAGTGAAGCAGCGAAGTTTGCTAGAGGTCGGTTAGCGCTACCGGAGATGCTAAATCAGTTTGAAGCGGAAGCGAACAGCATTGACAATGACAACTAAGAAATAACCCTCGAATTGAAACCAGAAAGTACGAGATTATGATTCGTCGACTGAATCGAATAAACCAGTTTGCACTTATAGGTAACACTGCCCTAACTTTAAGCTTAGCCATCTTATTGTGTGTGATGCTGGTTAACCCAGCAGTGGCTCAAGATGATATTCTCGGTGATATCAAGTCGGATTCAGCTCAGCAAAACACTACGAATGATTCCAGCGCAGAACAATCAGTAGCAGACGCCGCCACCACGGTTGTGGATGACGAAGCTGCAGATAGCTCTGCAGGTAATGGTGGTAGTGAATCAACAAGTAGCGACCCTGGTGATACGGAGAATTCAGATGAAGAGGCTGGGAATACCATAGATGAGACAACTGGAACCGTGAGTGGTTCCAGTTGGGAAAAATTTAAGAACGCGGGGGCCTTAGGGTTATTACTCAATGGTGGCCTGTTTATGTGGCCCATTTTGATTATGGGAATCTTGGCGGTCGGTGTCATCATTGAACGTTACCGCAGTCTCAAAATGCTCAACGTCGACGACGACGATGTGCGGGCCCAAGTGCAGCAGTTATTGTTCGAGGATAATGTTTCCGAAGCGTTGGAGTTATGCGACCAGCAGGCCGGTCCCGTGCCCGCGGTTTTGTCAGCGGGATTGAGAAAATATTATGTTTTGCGAAAGTTGAATTACGATGCTGCCAGAACGGAAGAACAAGTTGTCAAAGCGATGGATGATTACAGTGTGCATATTGTCGCCGGTTTAGAGCGGCACTTGCCTGTGCTGGCGACCGTATCAAGCGCTGCGCCGATGCTTGGGTTCCTAGGAACAGTGCAAGGTATGATTGTTGCTTTTCAGAATATCGTAGATCAAATGGGCGAAACAAATATTGTCGAAGCTGCTGCTGCGGGGATTCAAGTGTCGTTGTTAACAACATGTTTCGGTTTGATTGTGGGAATTCCAGCGTTTGTCGGATTTAACTATTTCACAAGTGTTATCAATCAATTTGTGTTGCAAGTTGAACAATCGGCTACTGAACTTATTGAAAATGTGACAATCCAACTAGCTGCTGCCGGACTCGAGGATGAAGCGGCGGAGGGAAGTGAATCGTGAGGAAAAAACGATTGCGATTGAGCCCTATGGTTGAACCTCCTGCGAGTGCGACGGGAGATATCGCTTTTAATCTGATTGTTTTCTTTTTAGTTTGTGCATCGGTACAGCCTGATAGCGGGCGCGAGCAGTCGCTGCCTCGCAGTGACCAGGAATCCGAGGAGCAAACAGAAAACATCCAAGTACAGTTGACGCGTAATGCAGTCATGCTCAACGGAGCGATTCTTAGTCAAGATGATTTCGCAATCGCTTTAGGCCGATCGTTAAAAGGAAAAGTACGTCAAGAAGATCGCGTGGTGATTGTGCAGAGCAAACCGGACACGCCGTATAGTCATTGGGTCATTGTTACTGAGATGATTGAACAAGCTGATGGAATCGTCACAATTCAAACAGAAGAGGTACAACAAATAGTTGTGCCAAATTCATAACTTGGGAGGAGTGTTGCTATGAAGATAAGTCGCCGCGCTTCCAAAGCGGATGTTCCAAGTATGGCCATGGGTGATATTGCCTTTAACCTGTTGATCTTTTTTGTGATCTTAGCACGCGCGGAGGATGACAGTCATTTGCATTGGCAACCCGCCTCGGCCGTTGAAATTACGGCATCTGGCGCGGCTAGAGTGTCAGTGCTGATTGACAGCGATAACAAGTACTATATTAACGGACAACAAGTCGGCGAAACACAAATTGCCGGCGAAGTAGAATCACTGTTGGGCAATGCCGCTGCCGGCGACCGACGAGTGTTTTTTAAAGTGCATAAAGATGCGCAGGCTATGTATTTTGAACCGGCGATAGCTGCGATTAGTGAAGTTGGTGGGGATCTTGTCCACGTGTTGGAGCAAAAAAGGGAATAGACCATGAACAGTTCTGAACAGAATCAAGCACAAAACCAAAGAGAAGGTATCGGCGGAATTGGAGCGGATATTCGAAGTGTTAAACACAACGGTGCCGCATCGATTACCGAACTGCGCGAGTTTATGCGTAGCTTAAAAGGTCGGAAACCTCAGGAAGCGATGGAGATTGCCTCGAACAACGGGTTAATTCAGGGACTAGTGATTTCCACAATCGGTTTTCTAGTGGTGTTATTTATATTTACACTGATCCCGTTTTTTCTCGACGAGGATGAAGTGGTTACACAGCAAGGAATCACGCCTACGTCAGAAAATGCGGGTGCACAAGGCGCAAACTCTAATGCTGGCACTGCAGACCAAGCAGACTCTTCACAAAACCCAACAGCTCAGGGTGAAGAACTTTTGGACAAGCTTCAAATAGGTGAAACGAAAACGGCGGACCCAGATGCGAATCCGCTTGATAGTCAATTCAATGACTTGTTAGATGGAATTGAATAGAGCCCGAGTTTAATAGGTGGAACTATTTTGTTGGAAACATGGCGCAACATTAATCAACGAACGCGTTGGACAGCTGTCGTAGTGACTCTTGTTTGGTTTGCTGCCGTAATTGACTGGGTGTGGGTCGGGTTATTATCGGATCACACGTTGCTGTTTGCAGTCGCTGCTATTGCAATGGCAATCCGAATGCGGGTTGAATATCGCCGCCGCCAGGAAAACCTTATTCGCTTTTGGTTTGCCTTCACTGTTTCTATACCGATATTTTGGCAGGCAGGGATCTATTTTTCTGATTGGTTAGAGTTTGGTGTATTGCGAGGCTATGTCGCACGTGTTGGTCTCGTAACGTTTTTTATAACGGGATTGATTTGGGTTGTCTGGGGCATCGAACGCATCTCGCAGCGTCTGGAAGCAGAACGTCGCAAGGCGTTCAATCTGCAAGCCACACTGCGACATGAAGCGCCTGTGAGATCGAAAGACAAAGAACCTCAGGCTAAGATTTGGAATCCACTTGACCCACAAGCATGGTACTACGGCCAGAAATCTCCACGGCTGAATCAATCGCTGAGTAGTTTTGTCAGTTATTGCGTTACGTTTTTCTTGGTGTGCATGATTCTGAGCCAGTTTCGTGGTTGTACACAGTATTACGATTTACCAGCCGGTGGCGGCGTTACGGAAACTGTTCAACAGGTCGTCAAGGTTCAGAAGATTATTCGCAAGAAGTTTATCCTAAATCCATTTAGCGCTATCTATTACAACGCGCCGGAGATCGATGAAGTTAAATTGGAGCTCAGCGAGGTTACTGCGCACCAATACAAGATTGGCGATGGGGAAGGAGAAGGCGCCGGATTTGCGGGAGGAACCAATAAAGGCTCGGTCGGATTCTTTCGACTTGAGTATGCCGGTGGTGATTGGAACCAAGATTTCGGAATTGGTGGTGATATGAATATGTTAATCAAATACACCGAGTTGACTGGGCAGAAGGTGGCTAAACAATCCAAGGCAGTGTCGCCGAGTCAACTGCAAGCGTTTGATAAGGTGCGATGTCCTCCCCTACTTTATATAACAGGCCAAAAGAATATTTCTCTTGGCAATAATGACATTAAGATTCTCAGAGAGTATATTTTTGATAAGCATGGCATGATCTTCGGAGACAATGGTGGAAGTCGGCATTTTCATAATCAGTTTCTAGCGATGATGCAACGAATCGCCGGTGATGTGAAACCGGTCCGCATTCCGGCGGACGACGATATTCATATGAAACCATATCAAATTCCGAAAGTACCAATCGTCGCACCACATGGCGGTGTGCAAGCTTTAGGTTGGTTTAAAGATGGTCGCTGGATATGCTATTACCATCCGGGCGATATCGGTGACGCTTGGGCAGATGGACATGCAGGTGTTTCTGCTGAAATTTGGAATAGCAGTTACCGATTGGGTGCGAATATTATTAACTATGCTCATGTGGGACATTCGCGTTGGCGAATTGCTCAACAAAAATCCAATGGAGAAGACTAGTGATTTACACAAAGAATTGGCTACTGCTTTCGATGTTGGCAATGGTGATCGTCCTAACGATGGACTTTCAAGTACTGCACGCACAGACAAAGTTGGATGAAATGTCGCTTGAGCGGTGGGCGAAAATGCGCGAAGTTGAACGCTATCAGATGAACATTGCGGAGAAATACTATAAGGATAAAAAGTTTGATGTTGCGATGAGTGAATATGAAAAATACTTGTCGTTGTATGAGGTAAGTGATGCTGCTTCGTTTGCTCAACTAAAGTGGAGCCTGTGTCTCAATCAACTCCGTAAACAGAACACTGCCATTAAGGAAGGATTTCAATCGGTTATCGACTATTGGCCAGAATCAACGGAGGCAGCCAAAGCATCGTACCTAATTGGAAAAACGTATGTCGCGATCGGTCGTGTTCCAAGTGGGAAGTCAGCATATCAGCAAACGATTTCAGATTACCCCAAGGATGCGGTGGCAGTTTACTCGTTAGCCGGATTAGCAGAGATTGCGATTAGAGAAAAAGACGAAGCAAGCTTGGTGAAAATCTGGAAACGGATGGCATTCGATATTCCTCGCACTAAATTGATTCAAAGCACATGTGCCACAGCGGCTAATTCACTTGCCGTGCATTATTTTAGAAATGGTGTGTTTGCGAGCGGGCTTGAATGTCTTGAATCCAATTATAAAGACGATCAACTTTACCATTATGTCTATTATTATAGTCGCGCTCCCATCGGTGACTTGGTTGCCGCCGATAAGACTCAGAGTGTGGGTTATAAGGTTGCCGATCAAACCATTGGATTTCTACGGGAGAATATTGAAACAGATTTGTCGACCGAACAGTTGACCGGCAAAGCGCTGGGCCAATGGTATCAAATAATCGAAGTGCAAAAATATTCGAGGCGCGATAAAGAAATATTGGCTGCCTACCGCACGATGTTGGGATTGTTTGGAAACCGAGATGATTTACTGTCGAGCATTGCGGATTATCATGGGTCACAGAAGCGATTTGAGCAGTCGCGGACGATCTATCGTCAATTCAAGGATAAAGTCGCGGGGTTAACCAAGGTCGCCCAGAGTTTTCGTTCGGAATTGAAACCTGATGAAGCAGTCGTTGTGTATAAGCAACTAGCGGGAATCGATGCGGAAAACGGTGCAACTTGGCGAGGTGCAGAAGCAGCAACCTATCGAGAGTTTCGAAAGTACCCTCAGGCGATTCTAGGGTATCAAGCTTTGGTGAAGACCGACGTGGCCAATTTCCAGAAATGGATATGGGCGTTAGCAACCACTCAGCACGAGGCGAATCAACTCAAGGAAGCGATTGGTACCTATCGACAATGTGAAAATTTTCCGGAAAATTATAAACAAATGGCCGCCTGTCACCGAGCGTTGAAACAACACAAAGAAGCCTTGATTCTATATGGGCAGATAGTAAATGGGCACGAAGGTTTAGCTCCCTGGGCTCAACTGCAAATTGGGTACACCTATGAGGCAATGACAGCTCGTGAATTGGCGATCAAGGCGTTTCAGTCGTGTTGCAAAAAGTATCCCAAGGCGTCCTATGCGAGTACTGCACACGCTCATCTACAAAACAAATATAAAATATCGGTCACGCTTGGTGGTGCCACGGATGAATAGCGCAAGCTGTGTTGTCTTTCCACGAGTGTGGGATAAATCGGACCCTCGGATGACTATGATCGCAGGTGGGCTAGGACCAGTGCCATGTCGGCTGGTGTAATGCCGCTGATGCGGGAAGCTTGAGCGATGCTAACAGGGCGGATTTTCGTTAACTTCTGACGGGCTTCGGTACGTAAATGACCGATACCGTCGTAATCAAAATCGTCGGGTATCGTTTTATCTTGTAGTCGCTGTTGCCGATCAATTTCAAGCTGTTGGCGAGCAATATAGCCCGAGTACTTCACGTCATGGACGACTTGCTCCACAACGGCGTCCGGCATCTCAGACAATTCTGGTAAGTGCTCCAAGATTTCATCCCATTGTGTCTCGGGCCGTTTCAAGTACTTACTCAATGTCCCCTGGCCAATCGATTTTGTTTCTAATGCTGCCCGTGTTAATTTAATATGCTCTTCTTTCTCCTGTAATTGGTCTAAACGCTGTTGGCAAACGAGTCCCTTTTCAAATCCTAGCGGAGTTAATCGACGGTCAGCATTGTCTTGCCGCAGCATCAACCGATACTCCGCTCGCGAAGTGAACATGCGATACGGTTCGTCCACACCGCACGTTACTAAATCATCAATCAACACGCCGATGTAAGCTTGGTCGCGACCGATAATTAATGGCGTTTCGCTGTTCTCAGCAAGCGCCGCGTTAGCGCCGGCAATGAGACCCTGAGCTCCCGCTTCTTCATACCCCGTAGTGCCATTGATTTGACCAGCAAAATACAGTCCATCAATAAACTTAGTTTCCAATGTTGGACGCAGTTGATCTGGCGGGGCGAAGTCATATTCGACGGCATAGCCATAACGCATAATCTGAGCGTTTTCGAGTCCGGGAATCAGCTCAAACATGGCGTCTTGCACGTCCCGAGGCAAGCTGGTTGAAATTCCGTTTACGTATATTTCTTCCGTTTCGTAACCTTCGGGTTCGAGAAACAGTTGGTGGCTGGATTTGTCAGCAAAGCGAACGACCTTGTCTTCGATCGATGGGCAATATCGTGGGCCACCGGAATCGATTTGGCCATTGTACATCGGTGCTCGATCGAGGTTCGCTTTGATAAGATCATGCACTGCTTCATTTGTGTGTGCGATCCAACAGGGAAGTTGTTCTTGCGTTAATTGTTTCGTAAGGAATGAAAACGGCTGCGGATCGTCATCACCGGGTTGAATTTCGGTTTTGGAAAAGTCGACGGTGCGAGCATTGATTCGAGGGGGCGTACCTGTCTTAAATCGTTCGAGTCGAAACCCTGCTTCGTTTAAAGCACTGCTGATTCCGCTGCTGGTTCCCTCACCGGCGCGGCCACCGGCCGTTTTGGATTCACCGGTGTGCATCAATGCGGAGAGAAAAGTGCCGGTCGTCAGGATGAGTCGGGGAGCATAATAGACGGCGTCACCGACGACTCGCACGCCTCGAACAACCACTCGCTCACCAACCTTTTCAGTGAGAATATCCTCGACCATTTCTTGTCGTAGCGTTAGTCCAGCTTGTTGCTCAATGAGTTGCTTGATTTCTTGCTGGTACAGTTTCTTGTCAGCCTGTGCGCGAGGGCTATGCATCGCGGGGCCTTTACGGCGATTGAGCATGCGAAACTGTAGTGCGGTTTTATCGATAGCCAATCCCATGAGGCCGCCGAGTGCATCGATTTCGCGTACAATTTGACCTTTACCAACACCGCCGATTGCCGGATTGCAGCTCATCTGCCCGACTGTATCGAGATTGGTAGTCAGCAGTGCGACGTTAGCGCCGGCTCGTGCCGCCGCTGCCGCTGCTTCGGTGCCAGCGTGGCCTGCGCCAACTACAATCACATCGTATTGGTAAGTAGATGAACTCATAGCAATATTATGAAGCCAACATCCTGTTTTGAATATGCCACCTCAGGATTCACGGCTCTCGGGAAGGTGAACCGTGGCACAAATTCCCGTAGAATCCACACTGTCATCTGTGAGATTTTCAATTTCAATAGAACCATGGTGGATTTGCGCAATTCGCCAAGCTTTGGATAGTCCAAATCCTAGACCCCGCCCGGCTTCACGACCCGAGAAAAATGGATCAAAGATCACAGGTAGAATATCGGTGGCTATACCAGGGCCATCATCAGTGATTTCGATGCGTACTTGGTCCAGTTGTGTTGTCCAGCTAATAGTGATGTTACCCGTTTCCATGGCATCGACACAGTTCTGCATCAGGGCTTTGAACATTTCAAATAAACTATTGGTGTCACCGACTACATGAATATTCGAATCACCGGTTAATTCAACTTGGATGTTATTGGCTTCCAACGGAATTGCCATTTCCTCAACACTGCGTTGAAGAATCTCTTGCAGGTTTTGGCGCTCGAGTTTCATTGTCGGCGGGTGGGCGAACAACATTAGATCCGCAATCATGGCATTTGCTCGAAAAACTTGCGCGACGATTGTACTGAGTGAACGTTGTCTGTCCGGATCTGTCTCATCGTGCAGCAGTGCCTGCCCACGTGTTGAGATATTTGCTAACGGATTGTTAATCTCGTGGCTTGCACCATAGGCGAAGTTTTTGATGGCGAGCATCTTTTGGGTGTGCAATTGTTGTTGGAAGGAATATTCCATGGTGTCCCAACGCAAGATTGTTTGTAGATCCGAAAAATCCAGTTGGAGTCCATCTTGTTCACTAGGAGGCGCAGCGAGTTGAATAAGCGCATCGTGAATTTCAGCGTCAGCGGTTGCTGGCAATTCGGCAAAATCGCAAGTGACTAATTCAGCTACGAGATCATGGTCGGCATCGCGACTGCTAGCGACGATTGCAGTGATTAAAGTAATACTGTCGGCAGCGTCAGGCGGTTGCAGTTCACCTTCAAGGTCAGGGTCGAGGCTGGCAATGTATGTTTGTCCCGCATCGTTCATCCAATCAACGAGCTCAGAAAGATCGCTCGGATGTTGTCCGCGGGCAGCGGCTAGGGCATATACCCAAGTGGTAAAGAACGGATCGTCGGCGAATAGCTTCAGCAGTTGAGCCGTACGTTCTTGTGGGTTTAATTTAATAACGCCTGTTACATATCGATTAAGCGTCTTGGCAACTTGTGGCAGAGCCAGTCGTCGATGTTGGATCGTGATAGTGGGCCAAGTTTGCATAGTATGGATAGTGGAGAAGAATAAAAAAACGCACATCGTAGGTTAACGATGCGCGTTTAGCTTAAGGTGATGTACGACCTTTAAAATTAAAACGAAGTTTCAACTAGCTGGGCTGCGCTCGTTCCATTTCCAATAGGTCACACGCTCGGTCAAGCAAACGATCTACGGTGAATGGTTTGTGCATAAAGTCGTCTGCACCGGCGGCGGTTAGTTCCGCAATTTTGTCTTGCTCGACCATCCCCGAAATACAGATGATTTTTACGGATTCAAGGGTGTCATCGCTGCGGACTCGTACACAAACTTCTTTACCGTTGATATCTGGAAGCATGACGTCTAACACGACAAGGTCTGGCCGAAATTCACGAACAGCCATACCTGCGTCAAATCCATTATTGGCTGTCTTTACATCGAAACGACCGTCGCGCTCGAAGACGTCAACCAGCAATTCTACCAATTCTAGATCGTCATCGACGACAAGCACTTTGCGATTACCACTTTCAAAGGCGTCGAGTGGGATGCCATTCTCTTTCATGAACGAAAATAACATTTCGCGGGGAATGCGACGGAATCGACTACCAGGCACTCGAAATCCATTAAGTGACCCGTTGTCAAAACAACGAATGATGGTTTGTTGACTGACTTTACAAATCTTTGCAGCTTCACCTGTTGTGAATACAGTTTTTGATGTGAGTGACACGTAACGTCCCTCCTGAACGAAATTTATGCTGTTGTAATGTTTGTTATGCTAATTACGTGGTTAGTCTTACCTGTCTAGGTCAACTAATCTACGATTTCAGCGCATTTCATTGACACCACCTGGTTTTCCAAAGTCATCGAAAGTTACCAAGCCTGCCAACTTCGACGAATTTTGCCAAGATTGCCAATCTGCGTCAATAGTAATTGAGAGCTAACTTCGGTAATAATGTGCCTTGTGCCGACCCGTGTAAGAAAACGGTTTGCCTATCAACCTTGGTCAACTATTGAGCTAATCCGCGGCGAGATAGTTCGGCGAGAACCCCTTGGACAATCGTGTCGATGTTGTCATCGGCAATCGGAGCAGCACTGCTGGTTGGCGAACCTTCGTTGACAGCTTGCGTGAATCCTTCCTCGTGTAGCAGCGTCGACAAATCGCGGCGGAGTTGCTGCAACTTGGCAGTCAATACAGGACCTTGAGGTTGTCGTCCGGTACCCGTGTCGAAGCCTCGGAGCTTAATCGCTTCACGAAATCCCTCCGGGAACTCGCTGTTGAGAATCATCGCATCAAACAACCGCAGTAAACGAAACTGAAGATCACGAGCTAGATCCCACTCACCTGACGATGAAAGCTGGTAAATCTTGCTCGTCAACTCAGGTACAACTCCACTCGATGCATTCGTTCCACCATCGGCGCCCGCCCACATCATGGGCACTAAAATTGGATCCCAGCCAGTCAGGAAGGAAAATTCGGGACGATTCGGACGAATGCGGGATATCATGCGCATCATTTGTGGGAGGTCACCCGATGAATCTTTGATGCCGATGACGCGTTCACAATCATCTGCTAACCGCGCCACTGTATCGACGTCGATCGGTGAAGCAAATAAGGGGATGTTGTATAACGTCACATCGATTGGAGAATTGTCAGCGATCTCTTTGAAGTAGGTATACACCGCTTCAGATCCAATCTGATAATAAAATGGTGCAACGATGGCAACCGCCGTCGCTCCTAATTCATAATAACGCTCGCACGCTCGAATCGTCTCGCGTGTATTTGCTTCAGCTGCTCCCGCTAATATTGGTACGCGTCCGTTTACTTGGTCGGCGATAATCTCGATCGTCCGTTCCCGTTCAGCGGCAGTAAAACGTGTGAATTCTCCTGTCGAACCGTTTGGATATAGTCCCTGCACACCATTGTCGATCAACCAATCGACGTAACGCCGTGTTTCGCGCTCGTTGATATTACCTTGGGCATCAAGGCATACAATATTGGGAGTGAAAATTCCAGCGAGTTTAGCTTGGCTCATTATCTTGATCTACTATGTAAGTTGAGAATGTGTTTTAGGTATTTGTGATGGTCTGCTAATAGATAGCTGTCGCTTAACCCGTGAAGCTTACCTAATCGAAAAACTTTATCATTCGACAAAGAACTATAGACCTTGTGCACTGCTAAGCACCAAAAAACGAATAAAACCTCCATTTGAACCGATACTTAAAATAGATTGCGCACTCGTTTTTAGGGTTATGACGGTTATAGTAAAGCCATATCATCACGACAAATCACAGTTTCCCGACACCGCTAGCATTCGTAAAAATGCATCAACATTGATTAATCAAAAGTTATATGAGCAACGAAACGGAAAAGACGGACCTAATACACCGAATCCCAGTTTGGGTACGGATTTGCGCTGTATTCGCTTATTTTCTGTTGTTTTCGCTTGCCGAATCCCACACACCCAACTCAACACCCGAGGCGGCTGCAGTCGATAGTCCCGCAGTTGAGGGTGGGCAACCTGTGGAGGCACATCACGTTCCGTGGTTACGGTTGATTTTGCCAGATTTAATGGTTGCCGAATGGTTTGAATCTGATAGCAATCGGATTGGCATCTTAGACCGCATTCCGATCTTAGGTGGCGCACTGTTATTACTCGCAGCCGTCCTGTTGCTCGGCCATAGTCTATTGCGTCTGCTGAGGATTGAGCCAACGAACACTCTCGAGTCGTCCGTGTTTTCTTTTGCGTTGGGCATGTCTGCCGTGTCGTTATATGTGTTGTTGATCGGATTGGCGGGAGGCTTGCGTATTAAAACATTGTATGTCGTGCCCGTCGTGCTGGCGTTGGTTTATGAGGTATACCACTGTCGAACACAGATGTCTGTGCAGGCGGCACAGCAATTCGTTGCTCGTCTTAAGCTACCGCGACAAGCATGGTTAATCCTTCTTCCGTTTGGTTTGATTGTGGCCGGAGCAATTTTGCCACCGTGGGAATTTGATGTTCGTGAATATCATATGCAAGTTCCCGCTGAATGGTACCGCACAGGACAAATTGAATACTTGCCGCATAACGTTTACGGCAATATGCCACTGGCAAGTGAATTGATATTGATCCCGCCGATGGCACTCGGAAGCGGCACGGATAGTTGGTATAGCGGCGCGTTGATTGGTAAAACCATGATGTCGTTTTATGTGATCTTTGCTGCTTTGGCCGTAATGGCGATTGCTCGCAGATTTGGCCAACAGCGAAGCGGGTGGGCCGCCGCGATTCTGCTAGTAAGTTGCCCTTGGATTGGATATGTCGCGACAACGGGGCTCAATGAAGTTGCGCTTGGGTGTTTCATCGTCACCAGCGTACTCGCAATTCTAAATGCTCAAAATTCGCAGAATCCGTTGTGGTACGTATTACTCGCAGGAGTATTTGCGGGTAGCGCGGCTGCTACCAAATATACGGGCGTTGTCTTTGCCATCCTGCCACTGCTTGTGTGGACGATGTGGATCGCAAAAACACGCGGCACTGCTGTCGAGATATCACCAACTAATGAGGCACATGACAAACGGAGTTCCTGGAAGCCAGTTTGGGCTTACTCAGTTGTATTCACCATTGGGGCGACGATAGTGTTTAGCCCTTGGCTCATCAAAAACGCAGCCTTCACGGGCAACCCGACTTATCCACTATTAAGCACGTTGTTTGCAAATGCGGATCGGGACGTAGAATTAGACGAGCGCTGGGATCGAGCCCATCAGGTTCCAGCAAGTGATTCATTAGGAGAGCACATCCGTAAAATTGGATATGCGAGTTCACGGCAAAGTCCATTACTAATGGGATTGCTGGTGCTGTCGTGCCTAGTAATGTATACCGATCGGCGTCTAGTACCGTTTGCGTTGTATTTAGGGTTTGGAGTACTGGCTTGGTGGTTTGCCACACACCATTTGGAACGATTCCTGGTACCGTTGATTCCGTTGTCTGCGGTCTTAGCAGGTGTAACATTAGAGCGATTGTTTTCCAATTCGAAGCTATTTTGGGGTGTGTGTATTGGGCTATCGCTCTATGGATTCATGTATCTTGGTGCGGGAATGGAGAATGACAGTCGTGTTTTAGTGAAGTTAGATGTGCTACGGCACGGACCCGCACTTTCGGAAACGACGACTGAGAAAGTGCATCGGTTTCTAAACTCAAGGCTAACTGACGATGATGTTGTGCTGCTCGTGGGGGATGCTGAGCCGTTTGATTTGACGCCACAAACAATCTATGCAACGTGTTTCGATCCGGATGTATTGCAGCGTGTCATTGATGGGAAGACGCCCACAGCTCAGCGTGGGGCACTGGCCGAGTTAAATGTGGATTATATTTATGTTAGCTGGGAGGAAATCAAGCGATATCGTTCAACCTATGGTTACGATAGTTATGTCACTCGCGATTTGTTTAACAAGCAACTATTGTCAACGGGCGTAATCTCGGTCGAAACGGAACTACAGATCGATCCGGCTTTTGGGCAACTGTTCCGCTGTAATCAATAAACATTGTGTGTAAGGAAAACCACTAAATGCTTGTTCGCTACCTAGTTTCGAATTATCTGCGCTCCGCGGCTGGACAGGCGGTGCGCGATAAAGTGGAAACAGCGGTTAGCGAGAAAGCCCAAGACTTGCAGCAATTGACGGACGATCGAGAAATCCCCAATTGTGAAATCGCCTTGGTGTTCGCGAGTCACGTTGAAGCAACCGGTGTGCTAGACCAATTGGAAAAGATTGTCAGCGTCCAATGCGCTGGGTTTGTCGAACATACGGGGAATTGGAATGGACTTGATGTTGTTGGGCAATCTATCGCGCGGGCGACGACTGCTGTGATCAACCTGTATCAACCGCCGTGGATTGTTTCGGCTGGATTTTGCTGTGCCCTGCATCCCAAGTTCCGCAACGGCGGCATCGTCATGCCCAATCGCGTAATAGATACTCAAGACCGACGATTGGATGTTGGATTTAAAATATCGGAACAGGCGGTCAAGGAAACCAAAGGCTTGTATGTTGGCGAATTATTGACGGTCAGTGAAATATTAGACACACCCAAAAAACGTAAACAGATGCATAAGCGAACGGGAGCCGTTGTCGCTGACATGGAATCGTCGGTTATTATGGAAATCTGTCGACAAGCGAGCGTTAAATGTATGAGTGTCCGAGTGATCACCGAGGAACTAGACGAACAGCCTCCGGAATTGATGAGTCGCATGATGAAGCAGGACACTAAAGCTGGCAAACTTGGCGCGTTATCCAAAGGTGTGTTCACTAAAATTGCCGGCGTCAAAGAAATGTGGGATATGAAAAATGCCGCATACTTATCATCAGAGCGGCTAGCGAAATTCTTATTCGGTGTGATTGAGCAGTTAGTTAAAACAACAGTAACAACAGTAACAACAGTAACAACGGAATCCGATTTGTCCGAGGAATCGAATTGATGAAAATATTGTTAACGGCGCCACGCGGGTTTTGTGCTGGTGTGAACATGGCGATCGAATGTCTTGATTTGGCAATTGCCACCCTCGGTGCGCCAATCTATGTGTACCATGAAATCGTGCACAATAAGTATGTTGTCGAAACCTTCCAAGGTAAGGGCGCGATCTTCGTGAACAGCCTCGACGACGTTCCACACGGCTCGAATATGTTGTTTTCGGCGCATGGTATTTCACCGGAGATCAGAGAGTTAGCACAACAACGTAATCTGTTTGCGATAGATGCAACTTGCCCGTTAGTAACGAAAGTGCATTTAGAAGCTGTCCGTTATGCTAAGGCCGGGTATACGATTTTCTTGATAGGTCATGTCGGTCATGATGAAGTATTAGGGACGATGGGCGAAGCGCCTGACAATATGATACTGATCGAGGATGAAGATGATGTGGCGGCGTTGGATATTGCAGCGGGAACCGAGGTCGCCTATTTGACACAGACCACGTTGAGTGTTGACGACGCGGATAGAATTATTGCGGCGATACGAAAGAAATTCCCGGCAGTGCATTCCCCGCCGAAAGCGGATATTTGTTATGCCACACAAAATCGGCAAGAAGCAATCCGAATCGTATCTACAGAAGTTGACCTGGTGATAGTTGTTGGGAGTCAGAATAGTTCAAATAGTCAACGCCTCAAGGAAATTGCACTGGAGCTCGATCGGCAAGCCTACTTGATTGATGGTGTCTCAGATATTGATGATGCATGGTTTACAGAAGTTGAGAACGTCATGATCACCGCAGGGGCGAGTGCACCTGAAATCTTAGTTGAAGAGTGTGTGGAATATATTAAAAATCAGTTTGGTGCCGAGGTGGAACTACGTGCGATTCGTAAGGAAGAAGTGCATTTCAATTTGCCCAAAGAATTGGTGAAATTGTTGTAGGGACCACTAATTCCCACAGATTACATTTCGCTAATCCGCAGGTTGCGAAAGGATAGATCGGTGGTGGGGTCATGACCTTGGATCATGATGCTGCCGGCTGCCGTGCGTAATCCACGACGCGGATTCTCATCGGATTTGCGAGTGTCGGTCCAATCGGTGACTTGGTATCCGTTAACCCAGACCGCGATGTGGTCGTCGCAGGCGATGATCGTTTTGTGAAACCACTGTTGATCTTGGGCGACAATGCGTCTGGCGTCCTGACGACGGAAGATGCCACCGGTGCCACAATCTTCAGGTACGGTCGGGTCATCACCTTGCATGCCGTTTTGGATCTGACTCTCGTACCCCATCATCTCGGCGCCAGGGATGCAGCGAAAAAAGATTCCGGAATTGAGACGTGCTAGGTGACTGATGCATTCGAGTTGCAGCACGAAGTTAGCATAATGTCCTTCGGTTTCCAATTGTCCCTTGCCGTTTTTGACGTTGAGAAAACCATCCGTTGTTACCGAGAAATCACTTTCCATATCGGGGTACTCAACCCACCCCGTTAAATCCTTCCCGTTGAAAATTGTGGTCAACGCCAAGGGTTGGAGGCGGATGTTGCGAAATGCGACAGCGCCGGAGTTGAGTTGCAATCCAATATGACCTTTGCCTAATGGCGTTGAATCTTGATAGTCGAGCACTAGATTTCCGTCGAGTAATGCCGAGATTTGGTCATTAAGAACAGTTATTTGAACCGTGTGCCATTGTGTGCTCTCGACTTGAGGTGTGACGCGTTTACGAGCGACTAGACTGCCTGTTGGAAAAGGATTGTCGAGTGGGGCGATGTTGAATTCGTAGCAATCTTTGGCAGGATCCGAGGGAGTGCCACTGGTACGTAAGAATATACCGCTGTTGGTTTCTGCATCGCTTCTGAATTCAAGGTGTAAAGTATAGTTGGTGAATTCAGTGGTGGTATAAAGTAACCCAGCATCGCCTTCGCTGACCGTGATTGCACCATCGGTAACTTGCCAGTTGGCCTGAGTTGCCGCTTGCCAACCAAATAAAGTCGCCCCGTCAAACAACTGGATCCAGCCTGCGGCCAATTCGTCAGTCGTGATTGGCAGAGGATCTGGTGCCGCAGCAGTTGGCATCTCAATGATTACCGGTTGCTCAGTTGTCTGCTCAGGTGTCTGAGCATCAGCAGGGGTAACTTGGTCCTCGGAGCCATTAGAGTTGTTTGCATAATTTGAATCACCTGAATCACCTGAATCAGAATTGCAGCCAGTGATTTGTGCGAATGAAACGGCAAACAGAGTTAATGCTAGCAGGCGGAATAGAGACATATTAGTTTTCCAGAGACGGGCAGATGTTGTTGGTGGTTGTATGTGAATGTGGAATCTATGATTCGATTATGTTTAATTGTACTTCACCAGTGATGCCGCCGGCTTGGTCGGGCGCGCGATTTGGCCGTGGCAACGGAGCACTGGAATCGTCGGTGGCTGGTAGGTCGACGAGTATTTCTAGTAAATTGGTTGCTTCGAGATGCTGTTGGATTTCGAAACTAAGATTACTTTGACCAAGCTGGATTTCGCCGACAGTGTTGTTGTTTACATATACCGTTCCCAACGCATCGACCGAATCGATCTGCACTTGCACGACATCATTTTCTTGTAGGCCAGTGGGGCGATGAAAAGTGCGTTGGAAGAGCACCTTTCCGCGAAAGTCGGCGCCCAGTTCAGAGCTCCAATCTGCTGGCAGTTTTAATCTTCCAGGAGGTGGCACATCAGTATCGGATTCCTGAGATTGGCCGTCAGCGGTCCAGTAGGTGTGAGCTAACGGAGTGTATTGCCAAGGGCCTCGTAAGCGGATGGTGTGCATTGACTCAGATATTATTCAGGAGTGAAATCATGATTGATTGTAAATTGTCGTGTTTGTTGCTGCCCGTTTTGAAAAGCTCGCACAATCACCTGAAATCCACGCAATGAAATCGGGTAGGGAGGCATGGTTTCTACTTCCGTCATATCATCAACGCCACCGGATGCATTGTTGTCGATTCCATCATTGCCCTCATCGACGACTCTGTCTCTGTCGGTATCGACACCATCGCGTTCATACTCGATCGTCCATGTATCGAAAACACTACAGTTGCCGAACATAAAGTATCCGGTACCTGTGGGATATAAAGGTGGTGTTAGAATTGCGTTGAGTTGTGATAGCCTGTCGGCTTGCGCGCTTAATAAACTCCCTAGTTGAGCGCCTTGTGCTGGTGTTAGATTAGGATTCGAAGTGTAGTCAAAACGTGAAGTGAAACCTAAGTCGACGTATGCACCGCGGCCGATTGCGGCCGTATGTGCCAGAGTTTCATAGCCGGGATCTCCAGGAGTTAACGGCTCACTGCCAGTGATGTCAGCCACGATTTTTATCAACGGATCGTACACGCGAACGTCAAACCCGATCACTTGATCCATCACGACATCTTCGCCCATGAACACGCCTGATTGAAATGGGAGTCGTGCTGTTGAAAATGGATGTGGGAAATTGGCGTCTTGGAGTATGTTTACGTTGTTTACTGGTATATTTATTGGGAGTGTTGGCATATGGGCGACACGGTTTTTACGTAAAGTCAGATCTGCTAGTGTGTTGGCGCTAACTGTCCCGTTGGCGTTAATGCGGATGGAGATATCATTCTCATTGATGAATTGAATTATATTGCCATTCGCTACTGACACGCCTGTTAGTATGCCAGCGTCGTTGTTGAGATCGGGTCGAATTAACAACGCCCGGCGACGCAGGGTCGCCAAGGGCATGCCGTTGTGGTGTGTCATAGCAATCAGGCCTTCGCCCGCTTCATCTATATTTCCGTTACTGTCGTTGTCGATTCCGTCGCGGAGGAATTCCGTATTGCGGGGTTCTAGCCAATAAATGATCTCAGCGTTGGGTGAAGTAATAATCTCAAACTCGCCGGGTCGACGACTAGCGACAACCGCCCCGCGCACGCGCCCAGAAAATGGCTCACCGAGTCGCCTAGAGGTAAACATGATGATGTCGTCGGTATCACCGGTCAAAGTGTCAAAGCCGCTGTTGGAGATAATTGAATCATTGTCGATGCCTTCGATAATTTCAAAATATCCCATCGCTGATGCAGCGGTAGTGTTGGGCGTCGCTTGCACGGTGATGCCGCGAAAATCTTCACGCAGCAGATTGGTAACGTTGCGCAATTGGCCCGATAGTTGTACGTTTGCGCGACCTTTGTTGACGGCATAGGTTATTTGCCGAAAGGCTTCAATGACTCCGATGACGAGCAATAATCCGACAGTGGAGGCGACGAGAAGTTCGACGATAGTAAAACCACCATGATGACGACGTTTTCGATTCATAGAAACTTCTGTGCAATGTGGAGAATGAGGATAGGCGAAAAAATTTAGGGGAAAAGCGTTACTCTGTAATAATACTCAAGAGCAACGATTTGTGGAACGTTATTTTTGCGTTGGGGTATTGAACTATAATACATTATGATGCTGTTTTCCGGTTGTACCTATTGGGACAATTCAGATTTCGGCTAGACAGCAGCGGTGGAAATTCAGTTCAATACGGCTATGAGAGCAGCGATTAATAAAAAAACTGGGATTGGCAGAGCGGAAGTTTTCGTAGCCGTTGTTGTGGTTGTGGTGTTAAGCGGCATTTTACTCCCGTATATACTGAAACAGCGGACAATGAGTCGCCGTCTCATGTGTGATTACCGACTTACGCAACTCGGATACGCTGTCCAGTTAGCAGAAACGGCCAGCCAGCAACTTCCGACGTATCGCACAGCTTGGCCCGACCTGCACGCGAATCCTACGCCGGTAATCACGAGTGACCGCATTGTCGGCTGGCAATTCTCGTTATTACCATATTTGCGTTTGACCCCAGACGCTGTCACGGCGGAAGATCCGGACGCATCCCCGCGGATCGGCCCGCTACATCACCATTTTTCTGATTATGTGGACGATTCTTCGGCGGAAGCACAGCAACGACTACACAAACTTTACTTGAATGATTTTGTTTGCCCAGCTAATAACCCACCCGAGATTGGCAAAGGCATTTTGCCAGGTGGATGGAATTCTTACGTTGCCAACGGCGGCTTACCGGATGCAGTAGGGTCAGCGGATGCAATTTATACGGTTGATTTCATCGCAAATGGATTGTTTGTTGATGATCCAACATTATCGCAACACGCCGGCCCACGCGACCTTGTGGGATTTCAATATGTTGCAGATGGTGACGGGATCGATAACACTTTGATGTTGTCAGAAAATATCGACAGTGGTAATTGGACCGATACTTCTCAGGCTGCGTTGCTTTTCCATTGGCAAATTGACGCACCTTTTCCCGAGGGAGTTAATACACCACGCGTGCTTGGGATAAATATTCAGCGGGGGCAAGCAATTTCCGGTGACATTCGTTTTGCTCGCATCTCCAGCAACCATCCAGGAGGTGCGAACGCGATTTTTGTTAGCGGCCGCACTCAATTTATAAGCGAGAATATTGACCCGCGAGTCCTGCGATACATGATGACATCTCGCGATGCGGAATGTATGTGGCCGGGCACGACCATTCCGATTTTTGAATAGGTCGCAATTAGCTTCTAAATTCGTCGCGGACGTCGGCGATAATTTTCTCAATCCCACAATGATTGGGGGCGCCAATTAGATTGCTGATTTTCGTGAGATCAGGAACTCGCCGGCGAATATCTTCAAACGACTCGTCATAGGCATCCGTATACGTTTGGAACTCCACTTGCGATTTCGAGTCGCACACTTCGATTACTTTGTTGGCTAACGCCAAAATCGTAATTGGCGTGTCACTGCCAATGTTGATGACTTCACCGACTGCGGCATCCGTCTGCATCAAAGTGAGTACGGCTGCAATGACGTCTTGGACATGAGCAAAGCAGCGGATTTGAGTGCCGTCATCATGAACAATCAACGGTTCGCCCTGCAGTGCCGCTTGCACAAATCGTGGCAACACCATCCCATAGGCTCCGGTTTGGCGGGGGCCCACGACGTTGAAAAAACGTCCAATGACGATAGGCAGATTGTGCTCTTTGACACAGGCAAGTGCTAGAAACTCATCGATTGCTTTGGACACTCCGTAGGACCAACGTGGACGGGTTGTCGAACCAAACACGAGGTCGTCTTCTTCGGTCCAAGTTTCTTTTGGATTCTTACCGTAGACTTCACTAGTCGATGAAAAGAATGTTCGTACGGACTCGCCGTTTTCCACCCGTTGACGTAGTGCCGCCATTAACAGTTGGGTCGGATAGATGTTACGCTCGATGGTTTCAATAGGTTTGCTGGCAATGAGTGCCACACCGACGGCAGCCGCTAGGTGGTAAACTTGATCTTGCCCAGCAACCACTTGGTTCATAAGTGTCTCATTACCAATGTCACCTTGGATATAGGTTAACGCCGGATTATCAATGACATGGGTGAGGTTGCTAGCGCGGCCGGTTGACTGGTCATCGACAATCGTGACGTGGTCTCCACGCGCAAGCAGTGCGGTTGTGAGATGTGAGCCGATGAAGCCCGCTCCGCCAGTTATCAAAACGTTCGGCAAGAATTTTATCCTTTTTGAGTAAATACAGTTAGTTTTACGTTGATTACCAAAAATACCTAAGTCGCCTGACTACCCTTTAAAAGATAGACATACATTGGAGACATCGGCAATCAACTCCTTGAATAATCACGTAAATCGGTTTTTTACATTGACTGCGCGTCACTGTGCTTGTTTCTTAGACGGTTCGTAATGAGTATACTAATACTGATTTCATACTTTTTGAAAAATGCATTTTCTTAATTGATTTATTGTGAGGAACTCTCGTATTACGAGATGTTGTATTAATATGTTCAAGCGTAAATATCGCACCGTTTCATGGGATTTGAAAACCCCCGTTTTGTTCCCGTTGCTGGTCACTCTAGCTCTGACACTAATGGTGACAAATATATCTGTGTTATGTGCTCAAGAAGAAGAGGCAGATGACGTTATTAAGCTCCAGGAAAAATCATCCCAGGATGCCTTGGATGTTTACTCCGATGCGGCCAAATTCCAAAATGGTGCGAAGTTTGAAATTGCCGTTGAGGAATGGGAAGTGTTTCAAAAAGAATTCCAAGATGATCCTTTGGCTCCCAAAGCAATTTATTACTTAGGTATCTGTTCACTACAACTGGAACAATTTGATAAAGCAGCGAGTGCTTTTGAATTTACGGCAACACGATACGCGCAGCATGACAGTACTGAGTCGGCATTGTTTTACTGGGGGCGCACTCGTTATGCACAGGCCTCGTCGTTGCCAGACGTTAAACAAAAACACGCTCAACTTAAAACGGCTATCGGAGCCTTTGAAAAACAACTAGCCGCGTACGCCAAAGGCTCTTTGGCAGATCAAGCGTTTTACTTAATGGGTGAATCCCATTATGGGTTGGGTGACAAACCCGCTGCGATAAAGTCATACCAAGCGGTCGTCACAGGGTTCCCCAAATCCGAGCAGCGGGTAACAGCAATCTATGCCTTAGGTGCCACGTTGGAGGAAGAAAAAAAATATACGGAGGCAGGCAAGGCCTACGATATTTTCTTAGCAGAATTTCCCGAAGATCCGCTCCGCACAGAAATACGGATGCGCAAGGCTGAGACGATTTTACAGGCCAAAAATTACAAAGAGGCCGCCGAAGTATTTGGTGAAGTTGCTGCGGTAGAAGGTTACTCGCTGGCAGCCCATTCGCGGATGCGACAAGCATTTTGTTTGTTACAGTTAAAACTGCATGAGGAAGCGACCGCTATTTATTCGACAGTTTTATCCGCCAAAGAGACAGCGGATTTTCACACCGAAGCTGCTGGGCATTTGCTGTCGATCTGTCGCGCATATATCAATGACAAAAAACATGACATGGCACTAAAATTAGCGGATGCGTTTATTGTAAACGTGACGGACGTCGAATTAACGATCCATGTAAAACTTGTAGCTGCTGATGCACTTGATGGTCAGCAAAAATATGATGATTCACGTAAGCGTTATCTTGCAATCGTAGAGCAGCACAACGAGCATGCCGTAGCGGCCGATGCTTTGTACTATGCAACATTTGCTGCGTTGCAGCTTAAACAACATGACGATGTCATTGCCGACGCGAAAACCTTTCTGGGTAAATATCCCAAACATGAATTTCAAGCAGATGTTGCTAAACTTCTAGCAGAATCTCGTATTCTTAAGAGCTCGGATTTATTTCAAGACAAAAAATATGCGGAAGTCGTCGCAATTCTGTCGGCGTCAATCAAGGATAGTCCGCAAGGTTCACGAGTGGTCGACAGCTTATTGTTGTTAGCACGATCTAGTGCCGCCTTGAAAGAGATTGCTGCTGCGAAGGGCTATGTCGCTCGGATTATCAAAGATTTTCCTGAAAGCAAACTTGTGGCTGAAGCTCAGTTTCGTTTGGGCGAATATCATTATGGTGAGAAAGAGTATGAATTGGCGATTACGCAGTACGCGATAGTCGTCAAAGATCATGCGGATTCTGTCTTTGTTGCTAATAGCCTGTATAGCCAAGCCTGGAGCGAAGTGCTGACAGGAAAACCGGATGTTGCTGAAACCACCTTTACTGCTTTGATTGAAAAACATTCAGAGCACCAATTGGTTAGTTCGGCACTATTGGGTCGTGGTAAAGTTCGCCGACAACAGAAGAAATTTAAAGAGTCGATTGAAGATATCGATGGGTTCTTGGCAACCAAACTGGACGTCAGCCAACAAGTGGACGCTTGGTCTGAAAAAGGCAAGTCGCAGATCGGTTTGCAACAAAACGCAGCAGCGATTGAAACATTTAATCTATTGCTCGCAGCAGATGCCAAGTATGCCGACGCAGATGCCATTCTTTATGAAATTGCTTTTGCTCAACGAGCGCTCGATAAACCCGCTGCTGCTAAAGCAACCTTTGCAAAACTTGTTGCCGATCACGCTGACAGCGCACTGGTGGGGGACGCCCATTTTCGCCTAGCGGAATATCAATATTCCGACGGACAATTCAAAGCAGCATTGGTTGACTACAACAAAGCAGCAGGCAGTTCTCAGGGATCCGACGCCTTGAAAGAGAATATTCTTCATAAACAAGCATGGACACATTACAAGTTAGATGATTTCAAAGCGAGTGCTGCTGGATTTGAAGACCAAGTGACCAAGTATGCTGCGGGTAGTTTTCTGCATGATGGTCAATTCATGCTTGCTGAATCTTTATATAAGCTTGGTGATTTCCAAGCAGCAGCGGCTGCATTCAGTGCCATTACGAGTGTTACCTTTAAGTCGCCTCAGCATCATTTATTAGTGAGGTTGCACGGGGGTAAAGCAGCTAGTGAGCTCAAACAATATGAACAGGCGCGTAGCTTGATACAACAAGTTGTGGATAGCGAAGATGAAGCGGCTGACGGGTATCGACGCGAAGCACATTTTGAAATTGGTTGGACCTATGACCGTGAGCAAAATTACGAAAAAGCATTAGTGGAATTTGCAGCAGCCGGTCGTGATCGTGGCCATATTGGCGCTCGATCTCATTTTATGATCGGGGATATCGCCTTTAAGCAAAAACAATTTCTTGATGCGATCAAGCAATTTGATCGGACCATCCTGCGGTTTGAAGATAAAAACGCTTCTGCCAATGTTAAAAAGTACCAAGCTTTAGCAGCGTTTGAAGCCGGGCGTTGCAAAGAGGTATTGGCCGGAGTTGCCAAGGATGACAATAAGCCTGAGGAGATGAAAGAGCTCGTCGGTGAAGCCATTACTTACTATCAAATGATTATTGACAAATACCCTGCGACCGAATTAGTGAAAAACGCGACGGAGCGTATCGCAGAACTTGGGAAAATAGAATAGTCGACAAGGCCTATGGTGTCTCAGCATACCAATTGAGACCAGTAGCGATCATAAGAGAGGAATTAGCGGATGAGAATGTTTTTTTCACGGCACAAGCTAAAACGAAGTGTTGTGTTTTTCAACATGATTGCAGGGTGCATAATTGCCGGCACTATTCTTGCGACATTTTTGCCGTCAGCAGCGAACGCTCAGGACGAAGCGGGTCCGACAGCAGGCGCGGAAGCGAGCAATAGTGAAGCTATTGGCAACGAAGCCGTTGTTGATGGCGAAGTGGCCAACGTTGAGTCTGAAGGGATTAATATATTCACACTCGTTTTGCAGGGTGGTGCCTTTACGATTCCCATTGGGTTAATGTCCTTGATAACGGTGACGTTTATCGTTGAACGATCGATGGCGCTGCGTCGTGATCGCGTTATCCCCACCGGCTTAATTACTGAGTTGGGAGAATTAGCGGAAACGCAATCACAATTTGATCCGCGGGCGGCCTATCGATTGTGTCAGCGATATCCTTCCGCAGCAGCGACGGTGATTCGCTCAATGCTGGTCAAGGTCGGGCGACCTCAAGCAGAAGTAGACCGCGCAACGACTGAGACAAGCGAGCGGGAAGCGGATCGTCTGTACGGCAATATTCGCTGGTTGAATCTTTCCGCGGCAGTTTCACCGTTGCTGGGATTGCTGGGAACAGTTTGGGGAATGATTCAAGCGTTTCACGACACGACCGGATTACCCGCGGGAGTCAATAAAGCGGATTTTCTAGCGGAAGGGATTTATGTCGCGCTGGTAACCACTCTTTGTGGATTAATGGTTGCGATTCCAGCCGCCGTTTTCTCACATTATCTAGAAGGACGCTTGCAAAGACTGTTTCATGAAGTGGATGAATTGTTGTTTAGCTTGGCACCTCAAATTGAACGCTTTGAAGGTCGTATGCGATTTACCAATGCGGATGAAGATGCCGCAGGGGAAGATGATAATAGTACGAGTGAATAAGTAGGGAGTTGCGACAGTGAAGCAGCAATAATAACAAAGAAGAATAGCAGACTGACACGATCATGGCGGTAAAAATAAAATCTAGTCGAGCACTTGGAACACTCAATCTAACACCATTGATTGACGTCGTTTTCTTGCTGTTGGTGTTCTTTCTAGTCGCCACTAGGTTTGCAGACGAAGATCGTGAGTTGGACGTGTTGTTGCCATCTGCCAGCGAGGCAGCGGCTGTGACGGCCGAGCCCAACGAGCTCGCCATAAATATTTCAGAAACGGGTAGCTTCTATATCGGTGGCCAGACGGTGGATGAAGCCGGATTGTTGGTAATCCTGAATACCGCCGCAAGTAATAATCCAATTGGTCAAACAGTGATCATTCGAGCGGACCAGCGTGTGCCGTTTCAATTTGTGACAACGGCAATGAATTTGTGCAATTTAGCCGGCATTGAAGACTATACTATTGCAACAGACAAGGATTAATTAAGAATTGCAACATAGATAATTACGAAGTAGAGATAATGACAGAGATTATGGAGTAGACGATGGGTTCTTCGAACCAATTCGACAAGCCACAGCAAGGTTCCCAAAACCTTCGCCGTACGACGGTTCGTCGATATGTTCCGAGGAGACGAGTTGTTTTTGACGAACAACAATGGCCCGTAAATATTGTTCTTGTCGTGCTCGGTGGATTTTTAATCGGTGGGATTTTAGCCTATCAACGATTTGATGATCCGCGGTGGTACGCCAGTCCTTGGCTATCACTGACATTGGTGCTGTTTTTAGTTGCAACGACAATCATGACCTTGCGGATGATCGACAACCGCAAGTTCAAACGGACGATGCAATTCTCGGTGGTCGTTTGCGCGATCGTGCATCTCGTGATGTTGATCTATTCCGTCGAAAGTATGATTTTCTCCAAAGGTTGGAATTCTCCGGTTGCCAACAAGCAACTCGTCCGGAAAAAACAACGCAAGCAGATGGAGTATCATCCGACGCCTCAGCAGGAAGCTGATAAGCCCGATTTTCTAAAGCCGATTGATTCGGAAGTGCCGGAACCGACGCCGCCTGAAGTTGAGAAGCAGCAGCAAGAAGATCCGGCAACGACAAAACCTGTTCCGCAACAGCCACAACCGGATCCGCAGCCTCAAGTCGAACCGGAGGTGGTGCGTAAGAACAGTTCGTCCGAAAGTAGTACGGCGCGACAAAGCGACACCTCGTCGCGACTTACCAAGCGTGAAGTGAAAATGCCGGAGACTCCACAAGTGACAGTGGATGTTTCCCAAAACACCGTTCGGAAACCATCGCAGCCAAAGCAGGCCCAACCTACACGCCAGGTTGCTCGTAGCCAAAGTTCGACAACCGCTCAAAAGGTAACCGTTCCCAAAGTCGTCGAGACTCCCGCTCAAACCCAAGCCGCCAATGTACAGCGAGCGGTCACTGAAAACCAACAGGCCGTGAAAACTAATAACGCATCGCAGGCCACAATGAAGCGACAAACTGCCGAGAATCAAGAGGTCCCGAAAACACAAGTACAGCCGGTGGAAAATCAACAAGCGACATCACAACGAACGCCACAACCGCTGGAAGTCGTGAAAAATACGGCGGCACGCCAACAACAGACAGCGACGCCTACGGTTCGCCCACAACAGACACCACCGACTCCGACGATCCCCGAAGTCACCAGCGCCGAGCCTGTAAAACGGCAGTCGCCAACGGAACGTCAAACGGTTCAAGCGAGTAATCCTCAACAATCGCGTACAACTCCGCAACCACAGAACCCTGTGGTCCAGCCCGTCGTCGCAGTAGCCCAGACTTCCCCCACGGAACCTACGCCGACTCCCGCTGAGCCTCAGCCGAATCAGACGGCTCAAAAAGCGAATACACAAGCGCCGGTCGCAACTCCTCGTCCACCAACTCCACCCGCTCCTGCGGCAAATGCAGTTCGTGTCGCTGCACAACAATCCAATCGAGCGGTTACGAGTGTTAATGCGTCGAACCCCAATTCTCAAGCGTCTCAAGTTTCACAGGTTACTAGGAATCGCTCAGCGGAATCTAGCGTGACGAATCCCGTGGTGACGGCGACTGCCCAGCAGCGACCGACTCAGCAAGCAATCTCCGCTGCGGCTCCCAATGCAGCCCCTGGAGCAGTTGCTCGAGCCAATACAAACCGCCGTTCCAATACAGCTAATAAATTGACATCTGTTGAGAATAATCCTCAGACGCAAGTGAATGAGGGTTCGACAATTTCCCAGCGACGGGCAAGTGCAAATCAAGTCAGCGCGACCGATACGAGCCAGAGTAATAACTCGCCTCAACGCACTAGTCGAGTGGCTGCGGCGACGGCTTCGCCGAGCAACGCGGATGTTCCGGCAAATTCCAGAAGTGTTGCAATCAACCAAAAACCGTCACTTGATGCAGCTAGTCGGGCGACCTCTCGAGCTCAGAATGGCACGACCGGTGGCAAGACGGGACGTAACCAATCAACCGCTGCGGCTGCGGCCCAAAGCAGCAGTGAAGTGTCGGCGACCGCAGCGATTCGCGCTGAATCGACGCGCAGTACCGATGCCAATGCGGCTTCGTCGTCCGACGTCGCCAGCGTACAACGAAATCGTACACAAGCGGATGTGGCGTCTGCGATTCGCACGGCAGATACGAACGCCGAGTCAATGCTGCTGGCATCGCGGCAGCCGGCAGACCAAACTTTGGATGCTTCGGCCTCGACGCAACGTGCAGCAGCGGCCAATGCGGTAGCGAGCACTCAAAATACGGCACAGGGTAGCGCTGTGGCGGATACGGGTGCACCGGCAGTACAAGCAGCTGAACAATTCAGCCGTGCGGCAGGGGGAGGGCAACCTCAACTCAGCAACGAATCGGATAGCTCGGATGTGGCCAGAAAAGTGACCGGCCAAAACTTTGAAGCAGTGGCAACTGAGACGCAAGCAGAGCTGGCAGAATCCGTTGAGGGTTCCGCCGGACAGACGGCTGCCGCTGCCTTGACCGCAGATAATCAAACAGCTTCGCGAGCGGAAGCTGGTGCAGAACAGTCGTTAGTGGGTGATCGAGCAGAGAATCAATCCGAGCTGGAAGCGGGTGAAATGTCGGCGCAGATTGCGCAAAACGATGTGCAACGGAACGACTCCAGTCGTAGCGGGCCCGCAGGTGCCGCGAGTCCCTTAAATGATGATGAAATGTCGACCGCTGCTGCAGCGGGCCAAAGTGCCACTCAACGACAAAATACAGCGCTTAATGCCAGTGATGTCGGTGCTGCCGATGCTGTTGTAGCGGTAGCACTGCCGGGAACTGGGCCAATGAATCCGGCAACGGCGGCGACAGCGGAGTCGGTGACGAGTGCGGCGACGGATGTACAAAGAGCTGAAACAGGTACGGGAACGGTGGCCGTGATGTCTGAAAGTTCGCCAACTGATGGCCCCCAAGGTCAGCAAATAACAGCAGCAGCGACCACTCGAGCGCAGCAGGCCTCTAGTGCAGATGCTGCGACTGGGGAAACTGTCACCGGAGGCGGAACTGCTTCGCCTCAACGTGCCAGCGAAGGGACGCCTATTAATGCACTCGCGGCGGTGCCCGCAGAGATGATTGAAGGTGCGAAGGAATCGGCAGGTGTCGCCGCTGGCGTGGAAGTCGCTGCGCAAGATGATGCAGTCGGGAAAATCGCTGGTGGCGTTCAAGCACCACCAACGGTGGGTCCTGTGGGTGCTGCAGCAGGGGCTGAAGTTGCTCAAGGCGAGAATAATATTGAAGCGGGGTCTATTGGTAATCGACGTGAACAATCCAATGCGGCTGTGGGAGATACGGAAACGACTGGGCAAAGCAGTGGTAGCCAAGTTGCTCGTAGCCAGCAGGGCGGAGCGTTAGCGGGTGACTTAGGTGCAGTCGCGGTTGCGTTGCCAGAGATGGCGGATAGCGGCGTGCCGTCGCCAGGTAATGTGGAATCGAATGACCCAGCGGGCGAGTATACAGTCGGACCGGTCTCCCAAGCATTTGGAGAAGCGGCTCCGGTGAAAGTCGAAGCGACTGAGGGACTCGGAGGATTGGGTGAGAAGATCGCAGCGGATGCAGGAATTGCAGATCGGCGAGCGAGTACTGTAAATGCAGTGATTCAATTGAATTCGTCACGGTTTAATCGTGAGACCCTGTCGGGACTACCCGCGCTGAATGTCCATGCGACAATGGCTAAGAAGTCATTTGATGGTCGGATGAATCGTGAAGGTGGCGGAAATGGTCCGGCAGGTCCCGAAACAGAGGAAGCGATTGAACGGGGATTGGCGTTTCTAGCGAGATTCCAGAAGCGTGATGGTAGTTGGACGCTGCAACAATTCGCAGTGATCGACGGTGTGTCGGCGATCGAAAGTGATACGGCGGCAACCGCGCTGGCCATGCTTGCATTTCAAGGAGCAGGGTATAATCACCAAGAACATCAGTATAAAGAAGTTGTAGCGGGTGCCTTGAATTTCATCGTAACTCATCAGACTGCTAGCGGTGATTACTATCTGCCACAAGGTACAGCTGAGAATCGAGTGGCCCGCTTGTACGGTCATGCGATAGCCACATTGGCAATGTGTGAAGCTTATGGCATGACGCAGGATCCGGACATTAAAGACTCCGTGCAACAAGCGTTGAATTTTATTGTGCAATCGCAACATGCCGAACGCGGTGGCTGGCGATATACACCGGGACGCGAATCCGATACTTCAGTGACGGGGTGGATGTTGATGGCGATTGAAAGTGGTCGCCGCGCGGGACTCGAGGTCCCTGAGGAAACATTCGAAGGTATTCAGAATTGGTTAGATACTTCGCAAGATAAAGATCAACCGTATTTGTATTCTTACAATCCTTATGCACCACTTAACTCTCGGCAGGCGCAAGGTCGCAGCTCTACGAAGACAATGACCAGTGTTGGATTGTTGATGCGGCTATATTTAGGCTGGGACAAAGACGATGATAATTCGATAGCCGGTGCGCGGTATCTACAAGAAAACTTGCCTTCGATTCGAAAAACTCGTGACGCATCTTTGCGAGATACATACTACTGGTATTATGCAACGCAGTTCATGTATCACATGGGCGGGGAACATTGGAAAAAATGGAATGATCGCTTGCATCCCTTGTTAGTAAATGGGCAGGAACAAGAAGGAGAGTTAGCTGGCAGTTGGGACCCCCGCAAGCCAGTTCCTGATCGCTGGGGACCTCACGCTGGAAGATTATACGTGACCGCGATGAATCTGCTGTCGCTGGAAGTGCATTACCGACATTTGCCGCTGTATAACGACTAATACGGCCTCGTATGAACCGTGATGGTTTGTAATTTTTACAATGTAATGCTTACCTAGGAATTGTAATAATTACATAATCGGGGATTTCCTGTACGAGGCAATTTTTTGGGATTCAATTAAAAACCCTTTAAAACCCTGTAATACGCGATATCGGATGTTTTTTTCTGGAATGTGCCAATGTTTGGCACGGTAGTTGCTTTAATACTATTCCAGTAAAACAAAGATCTGCTTAGTTAGCTTTGCCAAGTTAACCTGCAGCATCACCACTAGCTAACCTAGTGGGAAAATGTTTGAGTTACTGTGGACCTAAGAAAGATTGCTATCAGTGTGCGATAGCCAAATAACATCCCTCATGGGGATTGGTTCAATTTTCCACAGTACACAAGAAGGCCTGATTGGATTCCCGCATCCAACCGGGCCTTTTTTATGCGCTGACTCCAGACGTAGGACTATCGCTAGGCGTTATTCAAGAGGCTCGTCGCTAACGCTCCAAAAATGATTTCATTCTCATCGAATTCACGGCTTTCTGCTTGGGCCACGAACAGGTAGGTGGCATCGTTCTTAAATATGGTTACGGCGGTCATACAAAGAATGAAGTCGAGATAGTTAAAGAACATACGAATGCCAGCGAGTTTTTCATCACCGACATTGATGTGGTAACTATCCGTTTCTTCGTGTTCTTCGTATTCGGCATGGATAGCGCGTACCGCTTGCCCAATCAATTCCTCGGTGTCCATCTGGCCCTCATATCGATAGACAGACCACTGAATCGTTCCTTCGTTTTGTAACGCTACACTCTGGCAGATGGACGAGTCGGTTTGTTGTTCAATGATCTTCCAGTTTTCAGGATAAAGAAACTTAAGTTCAGATTGTTCAAACGTTTGGGGCATTTCTAAACGGGCTCCGTCCGGTACTTTGATTTAGGGAAGTTGGGATTTTGATATATCAATGATTAGTTGATCTTGAGGTGATAATTTGAATTTGCTACGTTTCATTATTCTTCTCTTCCATCTTCTACGCTTTTTGGGATGTTGGCAATTGACCGCATTACAAAAAATATTCCATTTGCAAAAACTTACGTCCCAATCCAGCGTCTCATGCCTACACGACATCACAAACAATTAGCTGTATTTGTTACGCTCGTCGCGTTTGTTCTATCGAGCTTGACTGGTTGCAGATTGTTCTCATCGAGGGTCACTCTTGAGACCCTGACAACCGCGGCTGAAATTGAACGCGGAGGAGACCAATTGTACAAGCGCGGTCATTACGACACGGCTGCCGATCGGTTTGAAGAAGCGGCAGCGATGGTACCAACGGATCAACTTGTTCGCCGGAAACTTGCGGATACCTATTGGGCCGAGAATCGTTACCACGCGGCCATCGCGATGATGCGAACAGCTATTGATTTAGCGCACCCGGCAATTGACCGCGAGTTACGTCAAGAATGGTTTGTGCGACTTGCGGAAATGAATCTGGATATTGGCAATGTTGACAGGGCACTGCATTGGGTGGATCGAGCCATTGAAGAGAACCCGCAGATGTTACCGGCACGGGTTGTTCGTGGCAGCATCCTTGAGCGAGTGCAATCCTACAAAGCGGCCCTAGAAGACTATCACTATGCATTAAGTTTGATGGCTGAAGAATCCAGTGCTGAGCGCGTTCGAGTCGAAATTGAAGTCGCTCGAATCTATTCGCATCAGCAACGACCGCATCGTGTACTAGCAATGACGAGTGCCATCGACCCGCGAACGCTGCAACCGACTCAAGCCATCGATGTTCATTTAATGCGCGCTACGGCACTTCGTGATCGCCAGCGGTTTGCCGACGCCGTTGGTGAATTGCAACAGATTTTGGTTTTAGACACAAATCATGCCCAAGCTCGTTTCGTGCTTGCTAGCACCTATTGGCAGCAAGGCGATATTGTCCGTGCTCAGAATTCACTTGCTGAAGTGTTACGATTGAATCCTAATCATCCCGCTGCCTTGCGATTGCAACAACAAATGGCGTCGCCGAAATGATTTGCGGAGCTCCGCGCTGTCAGGTCAATTTTTCAATGAGATCTTGGCGGTAGACAATGCCGCTAACGATCGAGCGGTTGTTTTTGACCGCAGCGACATCAATGTTGTTTTCTTGCATAAATACTAAAGCGGATGTGAGTTGCATCGTATTTTCAAAGACATGCAGATCTTCGTAGGTGTCGATATGCTCTAACTCCTTGATTTTCATGTCTAACACCGAAACCACACCAATTGGGTTTTGCCGACTTTCTTGACAGACAACGAGCGTGGTCACGCCGAGCATCTTGGCCGTTTTTTCAATTTCTGCATAACTGGCGTCGTGATTGATCATGGCGGATTTATTTAACCCCCGCGAAACTTCGCTTACCTTCATCGAACTACAAGCAAACAGTTTTTGCGTAAGTGAGCGTTGGTTTTCTGTCAGCAAGCCTGCTAACTCACCTTGTTGGAACACGTTTAACAAGGAATGTCTCAACATTGTGAATTGCACGCGTAGCGGCGTTTCCCCGACAAGTTTTTGCAGGACACTAGCGAATGCCCACAGCGCCAAGGCGATGGGGGAAAAGATAATGGCGAAGACTAAAAATAGCGGTCCGGCTTTGCGAATCAAAGTGTTCGGCGAGTCCTTGAACGCTGCCTTTGGAATTAACTCGCCATACAAAAAAACCACGGGCACAAACAACGCTGAAAACAGAATTTCCACACCGGCCTCCGGAAACATCACTTGGCTCGCCAGCACAATCGCAAAGGAAGTGAGATAATTGGCAATATTGTTTCCTACCAATGTGGTCGCAACAAAAATGGAGGGGTTATTCGTGAACCACAATAACGAGCGAGAAATCCAGTCGCCGTCGCGACCGTCGAGCACAAGTCGGACACGAGTTACTCGATAGAATCCTGTTTCAATTCCGCTAAAAAAGGCACTCGATAAGATGCCAATACACAATAATGCTAAGGGTTCCCAGGTCATGCCTCACCTCCGTCGGAGAGCAGCGACACTTCGACCCTGCAATCTCCACGTTTGGCCACGTCTTTCACTTCAAGTTGCAGAGGTCCCCAAGTGCAGCGGTCTCCTTGCTTGGGCAATCGTTGCAGGACCTCATGCAGCACGCCTAAGACGGTGACGCTGCGAGTGTGGGGAAAGGAAACTTGCAAGTATTTTTCTAGACGTCTCAGAGTCGCCAGTCCTTGGACTTGCCATAGTCCTTCACCGAGGTCAAGAATTGCCGCTTCATTTCTCAGACGCTGAGTTCGACTCGGCGCCACAACAAACAGGGCATCAGCGATATCATCGTTGGTAATAATCCCAATCATATCGCCAAATTCATTTACAACGATTGCAACATCGGAACTCTGATTGGTCAGTCGTTGATGAACGTCTGCTACAGTTGCACACCACGGCACGGATACGACAGGTGTTCCCATTCGTGATGCTGAATCGTCCATCGCAATTACATCTTGGGCATCAATCGAATATAGAATCTCGGTTGAATCATGTTGTGTAACAAGCACGTAACCACTAGGCGGAAACTCTTCTTTAAGGCTCTTGGTAGTAACAGGAGCTTGATACGTAACGAATTGTCGTCGAGGTCGCATCCATTCGTCAGCTCGAACTTGCGAAAGCTCCAAGATATTCCGCAGCATTCGATATTCATGCGGGTCCAGTTTCGCGTCAAGCGTGGACAGCTCAACTGCTCGCGAGAGGTCAGAAATATCGAGATCAGATTCAGTGGTCAATCGTGGCAGGATAAGTCGCATGGTAAGAAGATGAAAGAAGCGCAGCAGCGGCACTAATGGTTTGATTAATTTGGTTGCTAGCAACAACGGAAACGAAACCAAGCCGGCAAACCGGCGACTGCGAAGTACAGCGAAACTCTTAGGAAGCATTTCACTTAATAAAATGATAACGAGTACGCTGGCAACTCCGAACAACAGGCCTAGGTGTTGAGTTTCGGGGTTTTGTTGGAGTTGCAATCCCACTCGAGCAGAGATGGAAAAGTAGATCATGTTGACGAGCAGATTCCAGAAGAGGACTGCCGATAACAGGTAATCGGGCTGGTCCATCAGTCGAGCGGCAGTTCGCTGTGCAGCGTTTCCATGAGCGAGAATTCTCAAGTCATAGCGTTGCAAATAAAAATAGGCCGCTTCGCTTGCTGAGAACAAGCCAGAGAGGATTATCAGGATCACCATGGCAAAAAGCCACGGTGTTAGCTCAACCCACACGTTAGTTAGTCACCTACGCAACGGACACGACAAGGAAAAATACGATAGTTACAGTGTATCACAGAACCACAAATTACCACGAAATAACAAAGATGTTTAACTTACTCGTCGTCGTTCTTGGTACGTCCGGTGGCGACGTCGAATTCGCCGATGGCGGGCATGAGCATTGCCAGCGTGGTAAAGCCGTAGATGATTGTGATGACGACAACACTGGTTAAATGGTGTTCGATAAAGAAGCTCGTAATTGCGTGGAAGGTTGCAAACGGTAATAGCAACGTCGACCAAAAAATGGCAGGCGAGGGATTGCGAAATCCCAGAGCCACATAGAGGCCGATACTACCGCCAAGAATGAACGCAAGAAACGGCGCCAACTGCTGCTCGAATGACCCACTAAATGAAATCATGATCATGATACATGTTACGACACCGAGGAATAAGAAAAACACGCTACCCATACTGACGCTGATCGCCGCACGACTGTTGGCAAAATTCAGCCCGCAGTGGATACCAAGTGTGGTTACAAAGAAGAGCAGGGTGAGGAATCCGACAATAAGAAATGAGAAACCTTCAAAATCGATCCCACCTCGGACCGTCAAATACAATCCGATGAGAATAGGTATGATGACCATTTCTTTGGTGACATACAAAACGCCCCAGAGTTTGCCGAAAATGAACTCGCGTGGCGAGATATCCGTGACCAACAGCAGGTCAAGTGCTTGCCCATCTCGTTCATTGGTTATGGAATTCACAGCGAGGGCATTGATGATGACCAAACTGACAAGAAACAGTGGAGCGATTGATGACGCGACTGGCGGAATAATGGTCTCGAGTCCGACAAGGGTCGCACCAGCTTCGATGTCGGCAAGGTTTTTGTTTAAACTTAAAAGTGCTAACAGCGATATGCTGATATAGGCGATACGGATGATCAGGATTTTACGCCCATAGGCCCACGTGCAAATCTCCCGCCATAATACCGGATTATCCCACACCCGCCGCGTTGCCTGTACCTCAGTCGATTCTGTGGCTGCTCGACCAATCGAATCGACATGGCCACTCCGCGACGCTTCCGCAATTTCTTCAATTTCGGTAGCGGATAATTTCTTGTCCCAAATTGCCGACACGCCATCTTGATCCTGCACAACGCTGCGGACTTCGCGAGTTGGATTCCATATACGGACTTTTAGGATCGCTAGTAGATTAAGGAGCAGGGCGGCCATGCCGGCAAAGAGAGAAAAACAAATAGCGGGATCGGAAAGTGACCAAGAGGATTGGTCGCCAATACGTGGAACGGTGACCGCTGCAATTCCTCGTATAGGATTCGCCCAATCAGCACAGGCTTCCAGCAGTGGACTGGACGTTCCGACTGCAACGATCCCTTCCCATAGTCCGATCCAGAGGACGATTGTTAATGTGGTTAGCGATAGAGTTTGAAAAGTCTTTTCACGCCACAGCGCGAATGTGCTTCCGAGTGTGCCGGCGACAAAAGTGGCTGCAAATGTGATGAGGAGGATTCTAGCAACTTGGTCGTTCGAGACACCGCCAAATAATTGGACCGCTAGTAGTACGGGAATGGATGCGATGACTAGGATGAGTGGCGTCAGTAGAGAAGCGAATAGTTTACCGAGTACGAGTTGTTGGTTGGTGAGTCGGGTGAGCAGCAATAGGATGAGAGTACGTTTATCTTTTTCTTGGGCAACGGCACTGGCGGCCCCAAAGGCTGACAGGAAAACGAGTAGTGCTAATTGCAGGGGTGCGAGAATTTGGAAAAATGTGGCGCCGAATCGAGCAAGGTCGCCTGGGCTCTGAATAACTTGCGTGCCCGCTAAAATCATCCATGACGTACTCATTAGAATCAGCAGCGCGGTGACGTAAATTGCGCGCAACGCGTAATGCCGCGATCGCCGCGGCAACGTCATAGCTTCTCGAGTGAAAACTGGACCGAACAAGCTTGTACCTTCTAGTGTTTATTGTGGATGAAAAATGAATTCATAAATAATGTTTTTTGCTTAGAACCTACACTACTTGTCGGCTTTTAGGGGGTTTTAACTGTAGTACACTCATTGATGGTTTAAATAGTCGTCGGTTTGGCCCTCGTAGCTATTGTGCGGTTGTAACGGGCCTCTTTGCAGTAGAATATTTGTAAAATGCACGATAGAATATCTAAATTGCTTGTATTAGTTGTTGTATGAAGAGAACTATTGCAATACGTCGATAGATTAATAGTGGTTCAAAGGGTAATTCGTAGGTTTACGAAGCTTTTATTCCAAAGAAGGTTGTTCATGAAAAGTCGCTTATCGATTTTTGTTGGTTTGTTGGTGGGGTTGAGTCTGATACCAGTCTCGGCAGAAGCGGTGGATACAATTCCACCCTTGCCAAGCCGCTTTTCTGATACCGACATTGATGAAGTACCAGATTTTCAAAAGCATGTGGTGCCTCTTTTGAGTCGCTTAGGGTGTAATGGCCGCGCGTGTCACGGTTCCTTTCAGGGTCGAGGCGATTTTCGTTTGTCGTTGTTTGGTTACGACTTTGCAACTGACTTCAAGGAATTAAATAATCCTGATAGCCCTCGTATTGATACAGCGGATTCTGAGGCGAGCTTAATTCTAACGATGCCGACCGATGCGGATGTTCATGGCGGCGGTAAGCGATTTGATCCCGCTGGTTGGGAATATCGCGTTTTACACAATTGGATTAAGGGTGGTGCTACCTTTGATGGAGACAACGTCGCTAAGCTAAAGCGTTTGGAGATTAGCCCGACGGAAATTCAGTTTTCAGCTACAGGCGAAGTGGAACAGTTGACCGTGATTGCTGTGTGGCAAGATGGGTCGCGAGAAGATGTCACTCCATTAGTGCGGTTTACTACTAATGATAAAGTGATAGCAGCGGTTGATGAAAACGGTTTACTTACCGCCGGCAGTGGCACGGGTGATACGCATGTGGTGATCGCTTATGACAAAGCTGTGGTACCGATTCCGGTATTGCGGCCCGTGAGCAAACTTACCGGTCGACGATATCCAAATGTTGAAACACCGACACGCGTGGACGAATTAGTTGTTGAAAAACTTCGCAAACTAGGCATTGTGCCAGCGGCCTTGTCTACGGATGCGGAATTCCTTCGCCGTTTGTCACTCGATCTTACAGGCACCTTACCAACAGCCGCAGCCGTCGAGGAATTCTTGGCGGACACGTCTGCCAAGAAACGATCCAAGAAAATTGATGAGCTATTAGAAACTCCGGCCTATGCGGCTTGGTGGGCTACCAAATTATGTGACTTTACAGGCAACAACGATCAACAATTACTAAATACGTCGCCCGTACGCAATGCACCCGGTGAGATTTGGTATCGTTGGATCGAGCAGCGGATTGCTAAGAACATGCCCTATGATGAACTAGCCGCGGGCATCATTTTAGCGACATCAAGAAAACCAAATCAATCCTACGTTGACTATTGTAAAGACATGACGGAATTGCATGGCGTCGACCGCGACCAAAAAATTTCCGAAATGGAAACGATGCCATATTATTGGGCTCGACGTGAGTTTCGTAACCCACCTGAACGTGCGATAAGCTTTGCCTATGCGTTTATGGGAATCCGCATTCAATGTGCGCAATGCCACAAACATCCATTTGATGTGTGGTCCAAGCAGGATTTTGCAGAATTTTCCAGCTTCTTCTCGGGTGTTGTATTCGGCAATACGCCGGTTGGAGAAGATCGTGCGGTTTATCAAAATATGTTAAAGGATTTAGGCATAAGTAAATTACGCGGAGGGGAATTAAGGCGTGAGCTAACTAATAAAATACGAGCGGGCGAGATGGTACCGTTTCCCACGTTGTACACACGCGGTCCTCGCAAAGTAGATGAGAATGGACGGTCCAGCGGTTCCGTATTGACGGAAGCTTCTATTCTGGGGGGTGATGTTATCCAGTTCGAGCGAGATCAGGATGTACGTGAACCGCTGATGCAATGGTTGCGTTCCAAAGAGAATCCCTATTTTGCAAAAGCGTTTGTTAATCGAGTGTGGGCCAATTATTTTAACGTCGGCATTGTCGATCCTCCAGACGATCTTAGTTTGGCAAATCCACCTAGCAACGCAGCGCTGCTTGAATACCTGACACAAGGATTTTTGGATCATGATTTTGATATTAAATGGTTGCAGCGGGAAATAATTAACAGTCGTACGTATCAATTGAGTTGGCAAACTAATGAAACCAATCAAGATGATAATCGTCACTTTAGTCATCAAGTTCCACGCCGCTTGCCGGCCGAAGTAACGGTTGATGCAATTGCCATGGCAACAGCTTCTGATCAAGAAGCTCAGCGGTTACAGGCAGAAATGAAGGGTCGAGCAATTTCAATCGCTTCATCCAGTGAACGGTTCTTGCAAGGTAATAATGCAAGTACATTTGGTTTGATGGTGTTTGGACGCTCGACTCGTGAAAGTAGTTGTGAATGTGACCGCAGCGAGGACCCGACTTTATTGCAGACGGTCTATTTGCAGAACGACCAAGATGTCTATCGTTTATTGGATCGCCGTAATACAGGGTGGTTGTACCAAGTTTCGCAGGAAAACAAGTGGGCTATGACCGGAGTTGGTCGCGCAAATAATAGCTCAAATTCAACATCCA
>LWDU01035530.1_pt1 | contig 39836 bp, 45 predicted proteins | sample 727161 | NCBI WGS metagenome assembly LWDU01 (sample SAMN04566230, study PRJNA314399) | hydrothermal vent metagenome | isolation source: deep sea hydrothermal plume seawater | place: Mexico: Gulf of California, Guaymas Basin | collected 2004-07-11
AGTAACCATTTGTGACTATTAGTAATTCCTTGCTATGGCAATCTCTAGAAAACCCGGATCCCCAATTTTTACTGCGTCAGACGCAATGATCATGCCCACTAATGTGGGATCCGTGCTAAGCGATTAATATATACAGCGGAGATAAATCATGACGACTGGCGCTCTACCTGGCCGATGCAGGGGTATCGGCAACTTAACTCATTGAGGCCGAAGGAATCTGCTATCTAATCTCAAGCAACTGCCCTACTCGATCCAGCAAACGCACTCACCCTGAGATCCCGATAATGATTAGCGGATACCAGGTGCCGGCCGAGATTGAATAAATTATGGACTTCAGCGTGAGTACCCGGGAATCGCTGCGCGTGCCTAACTGACTTGAACTTACGCATCCCTCGCTCTCGCACCCTGGTCGCCTCATGCGACTGCTCAGCCCGATTATTCTCATACTGTTCGGTGCTGTGAATCGCTTCAGGAATCAGCTCCCTGTGAGCGACGCCATAGCTACGCAGTTTGTCAGTCACGATCTTCCCGGGTTCACCGCCATGTTGATCTAAGCAGGCGCCATAAGAACCGCTTGGCAGCCGCACCATCGCGTCTCGCTTTAAGAAATACATCAACGACCTCGCCATTGACCTTTCCCCCTATATTAGCGCCATGACCACGATGAGATTTCCAGCTAATCTAGCACAATGGAGATCTCGCAATGAACAAGCGTTACACCGAAGAACAGATCATTAGCGCCATCAAAGAGCATGAGGGGTTGACGATATCTGTGGCTCGGTCAGCATCTCGTCGGGCACGTTTTACAACTGGCGAAGTAAATGCACTGGGCTTGAGGTCAACGAGGCAAAACGGCTGAGAGAACTTGAGTCAGAAAACGGAAAGCCCGCAGCCAGAAAGCCTGTTGCCACGCAGTTGATAGCGGCAGGACATTTGAGTGAGCGAACAGCCTGCAAGCTAGCGGGCATTAGCCGGACGGCTTATCGCTATCAAGCGAGGCTGCCCGGAGATGGCGCGCGACGAGCTCGACTGAAGGCGCTGGCTATCCAGCAGTCGGCTTACGGCTACCTGCTGTTACATGGCATGCTCAAGGCCGAAGGCCTTGTTGTGAACAAGAAGCACACTGACCGGCTGTATACAGAGCAAGGGTTGCAGGTGCGCACGAAGAAACGGAAGAAGCTACAGCGACCCAGGCAGCCAATGGAGATACCCACGGGAGTCAATCAGCGCTGGTCGATGGATTTCGTTTCAGACCAGCTCAGCGATGGCAGACGGTTTCGAGTATTGAATGTGGTCGACGACTTCTCCCGTGAGATGGTGGGTCAACTGGTCTGTGTGTCGATCACAGGCGCTCAGGTAGCACGATTTCTGAATGAGCTATTTGAAAATCGCTCTGCGCCCCGAAAAATAATTTGCGACAACGGCACGGCGTTTACCAGCAAGGCAATGTTCTTCTGGCGTCGAGAATCTGGCGTAAAACTGGGGTTTATCCAGCCAGGAAAGCCCACGCAAAATGCGTTTGTAGAAAGCCTCAACGGCAAGTTCAGAAACGAATGCTTAAACCGCCACTGGTTTCGAACAATGGGAGAGGCGAAGGTAGAAGTCATGCAGTGGCAGCACCAGTACAACAATGTGAGCCCGCACAGCTCACTGAACTATTTACCCCCGGTTGTCTTTGCGAACAAGGCAGCCTAAATTATGGGAATCTCATCCAGGTAGTGGTCCTAACTTGGGGGAAAGGTCAAGACCAAGCAATATTAATCAAAGAGATTTCAATTTAGGGTGTATGAGTTGAAAAGGTGGTGGAGCTACGCGGGATCGAACCGCGGACCTCGTGACTGCCAGTCACGCGCTCTCCCAGCTGAGCTATAGCCCCACACGAAAGCTTTAGGGCCATAGGGCGCTAATCGAAGGGTGGGCATATTAGCCGATGAACCTGAAGCAATCAAATGCACCACTGGCTCCTCTTGTACCGACCAGGTCTAAGGCATGTCGTCCAGCCTGACAAATTCACGCGGCGGATAAGCTTGACGAAGCGTTGCACTGACCGGTTGAATCCAAGCCATTCAGATTTAGAGTTCTCCCGCGTAAACTGCACACAAGCAGAACGAAATGAAGAAAAGCCGATTCACCTGAAGATTCGAACAGTACCACTATGCCGACGTACAGCAGTGAAAAAAACACTACTGTGAGTGGTTTCATTGATAACTCTTGTCTAGATATGCGCCCCGGAACCACCATCGACTTCCAGGGAAACGCCGTTCACGTATGCGGCTGCATTGGTACACAAAAACGCTATCACTGCTGCAACTTCTTCCGATGTGCCGTATCGGCCAACGGGCACACTTTTTCCGTTGTTTTCAAGGATCTTATCCATGGTAGTGTCGTTTGCCTCGGCAATTTCGGTTGCTGCCCTTTCCCACATCGCAGTGTGAATAAGCCCAGGCAGAATAGAATTCACCAGCACACCGTCAGCACCATATTTACGGGACAGGGATTTACTAATCGAAATCATCGCAGCTTTAGTGGCGCCATAATCAATTAGTGCCGCATTGGGATACTTCGCGGCACCACTTGCGACCATAACCACCCTGCCCCACTTCTGCTTCCTCATTTTCGGCAGCAGTCGCCGGGTGCAGCGAATAGCAGACAGCAGGTTCAGTTCGTGAAGCTCCTGCCATTCTTCATCTGTCATATAAAGAAAGTTACGTGAAGGCGAAGCACCAACATTGTTGACCAGGATGTCCGCACCGCCGCGTTCCTCAACAGTGTCAAGAAAAGTTGCCGTCGAGGCCTTATCGCCCATGTCCGCCGTTAATCCGGTGACCTTCTCCGAATAACCCGCGAGCTTGTGTACTGCATCCTGGCTCCTTGCACAGAAGACGACCTCTGCACCCATGTCTGCCAGTTCCTTAACGACTGCTTCGCCGATACCAAGACTGGCTCCGGTTACAACCGCTCGTTTTCCAGATAAATCCAGGTCCATCATGTCGAATCTCCTGCTAGTTGCTTTTCCATTGCTCGCCATCATTCGGGGGTTTGACCCAGAGTGACGCCGGGGGTTCATAAACTCTATCGGTGCCAGGCCGCTCAAGAAGCTCAGGGAAAAGGTAGGGGTTTAGTTGCGCACAGGCAAGCAGACTTTCGTCACAACAAAAGCCCATCCGCTTACTCATCAAGTTCCTGAAACATCGCAATGATGAACTGGCCGACGTTCTTGTTTCCATGGCATTCCTGGTGTGGGCACTCGACACGCAAACAAAGTTTTCTTTCTCCGGGATTTGGATATTCGCCGTGCCTGGAAGCAGGTGCCGCTTTACTTCTATCCAGTTTCGTTTCAGATCTGATACAACATTAGAACACTGTCCCGAGCCTCCCTGGTTCACTTCCACCGCCGCAATGCTGGCATTAGCACTTAAAAGTAACAGAACGATGAAGATGAGATATTTCATACGGTTAGCAGTGTGCCGTTTTTTAATCAAGAGATCAGCAGTGTAAACCAGTGTACGGGTGACAGACAAAGCGGGGTGAGGCGTCTTGTGACAGGGGATACGGTCATACTATGGCGACAAATCGGAGCTTACCATCGCGACTATTGCCAACTGCGACGTTCCCGCTGACACGGAAATTTAGCGCTACCATCGGCGTTGAAGTTGCCGATGCTACTGGTTACATGGTTTATTAGGCGCCTTTTAAAACAAGGTAGCATTCATGATTATCATTGCAAGAACCATTGACCTGGCAGACCCATCACAAATCGATTAGGCTATTGAAAAAGCCAAACCATTACAGCAGGCAACAAGGGACGATGAACCTGGTTGCAAGGCATATGTTTTCTCTAAAGATCCCTGCGTTGCGGATCGTATCGCTGTGTACGAACTCTGGGATGACGAAGCATCCCTGGCCGCTCACTTCAAGCACGATAATTACCTAAACATGGGTGGCCTTTTACAGGGGTTCGGGCTGGCCGGCGCGGACAACAACAAGTTTCGATGTGATCACAAAGAACCTGTGTATGACGAGATTATGACACCGCGGGCGGATTTCTTTACGCTGTAATAGCCACGCGCAGGTTTGGTATCAGGGTAGCTTTTGAAGCCCTCGTGAGACCAGTTCATGCCGACAGATCTTCCATTCGTTATCTACACGTCGCATGTCCGTGTGATATGTCGCCCATAGGGTGATGGTAGTTACGCTATCCCCTTTGGGATAATGCGTCGCCTGCACATCCGTCCGGGTCTTAGCCAAATCCCCTGCGATGGTTGCATAAGTTGGGCTTAGCATATGCTGCGTAGCATCATATTTATCGATCGCTTCTTTCCACCACGGATAAAACGTTTCCATGCCGTTCATCTCTACAGCGCCCATGCCGACCACCTTCACATCTTCAACGAAGAGCGCCCGGTAACCGTCATAGTCTTTCTCATCAACGGTTGCTGCGTAACGCAGCATGACATCCTGTACTGCAATTCTGTCTTCAATATTATTGGTCATTGGGATTCCTCGGTTCCATTCCTCTTCTCTCACGTTCTTTTTTCATCCGATCAACATCTGAACTCAGCGGCGGGGTTTTTTCGTCATCACGAAGCAGACCAGCACGGTCTTTTGCTGACTTTTCTGCATCAAACGAGATCCATTTTTCCGGCACCACCTCAAGTATCGTTCGTAGTGGTGAATTCAGCAGGTTGTAAAAATCGTCTTCACCCTGTTTGCTATCGGGAGAAACCTTTTTTGCAAGTGCGCGATAGAACCATTTTTTAGTTTCATCGTCATCATGGAAAGTACCCTTACCTTTCACTGTAACCGCCCCTCTTGGACATTTAGGGTCCTGCGAAGCAGCTCCACTCACCGTGACAGACACCCGGTTATCCCTTCTAATCGCCGCAGCCCGATGCCTATGGGACGAAAAAGTGATCCATATTTTATCGTCGCGCCAGACAAAGGCATGCACAACGCCAACAGGCCAGCCATCCCTGGTTGCCCACATCAGCACACATTCCGGCGCCCGGGTCATCAGTTCATGTTTTTGTTCTTCACTATGGCCGTAAATCGATACGACCTCATGATCATGTGCTGTCATTTTTATTCCTTTTTCGTTGTTACTTTGAAAGTATGGTGACGCCGCTGATACCAGGCGCGCCATAAACATGTGTGTATGCAACTTTAGGATCATCGGGAACCTGTCGTTCGCCCGCATCACCACGAAGCTGAAGTACGTTCTCATAGACCTGGCGCAAACCAGAAGCACCAATAGGTTCACCGTTGGCGAGGCAGCCTCCGTCAGTATTCACCGGGAACCGACCGCCAATTTCCGTGTCACCATTGGCCAGCATTGCTTCCTGTTCGCCATGTTCACAGAATCCATTTTCTGCCATGTGCATGATCTCTGCACCTGACTCGGTATCCTGCAACTGTGCAACATCGATATCTTCCGGGCCAACACCCGCCATCTCGAATGCTGCCTTCGATGCATCCATGGTAGGTCCATCTCCTTGTTCGAGCGCTAGCGAAGGAGCGGTCACTTCAAAACTGCCAAATCTTCTGGAACGGATAACCGCGGCGTTCAGAAAAATAGGTGTTTTGGTGTACTTGTGGGCCATATCCGCGCGACAAAGAACCAGTGCAACACCACCTTCTCCTGGATTACAAAACATGTATTGCGTCAGCGGATACGACAACATGGGAGACTGCAGAATTTCATCCTCAGTCAGTGCCTTGCGACGCCAGGCCATTGGATTCTTCGAGCCATTCCTGAACGCCTTCGCGGCCACTCGAGCCAGTGAGTCATTGGTAATGTTGTGATTTTGCATGTACTGATTGATCTTCATCGCAAAGAACTGGGTTGTCATCGCCATACCACTGCCGCCGTACCAGTTTCGGCCGCTAATCTCAGGACCAGTGGGCGAAAACGCACCACGAGGATGCTTGTCGAACCCAATGGCAATGCCAAGATCATAGATGCCTGACTGGATAGTGTTGTAGGCGGAGAACAGCGCAGAGCCGCCTGTCGCACAACCATTGGTCACATTGATGAATTGAAGTCCCGTAAGGCCCAGCATGGAAACCATCCGATCCGGGTCACCTGCCGCCCTGCTGCCGCCAAATGCGAATTGCATGTCTTTCCATTCCACGCCCGCATTCGCTACTGCTCGTCGAACCGCAACAGCCCCCTGTTCCATGCCGGTAACACCCTCATGACGTCCAAAGGCATGCATACCAATACCAACGATAGCCACATCAACCATTTGTATCTCCAATCATGTTTAATTAGGTGCAGCCATTTCAGGCGCTACAGGCCAGGACTAAAAGGTAACATAAATAGTCTTTCTGCTATCATGATTCGCTTTATAAATATCTGGCCATACCATGCCCCATATCGGTCCAAACGTCACACTGGATGAACCCGCGTTCATTCACGAAACAGCGCAGATCCAAGGAAAAGTCTACATTGGTAAAGGCGTCAGCATCTGGACCTATGCCGTTACCCGCAGCGAAGTACATGAAATCCAGATTGGCGCTCGCACCAATATCCAGGATTTTGTGATGATCCATGAAGGTTCAGATTTCCCCACCTTCGTCGGGGAAGATTGTTCGATCACTCACCACGTCACACTTCACGGATGCGAAATTGGTGACCGGTGCCTGATTGGTATCAACGCGACCATCATGAACGGCGCAAAAATTGGCAACAACTCCATTGTCGCTGGACACGCCATTGTGTCCGAGGGCAGTGAGTTCCCTGAGAACTCAATCATCGGTGGCGTCCCTGCGAAGTTGCTGGCAACAAGAGACAACAGTGAAGGCAACCTCTCGAACTCAAAGTTCTATCAATCGATAGCAGCCCGCTACGCCAACGGCAATGATCGACTGGACGACTGACGCCGAAGCTTCGACGGAGCGAATCACAAAGGAACAACCATGAAACAGCTAGAACCCGGCATGATGCCATTCACACGACTGATGGGCCTGGAAGTGACATCGCAGGAGAAAGACCGAATAGTCGGCAGAATCTGCGTCCGCGAAGACCTTTGCACCACTGGCAGAATCATGCATGGCGGTGCCGTCATGGCAATGGCCGACGCACTGGCCGCAATCGGGGCGTATCTCAATATTCCTGAAGGCGCAAAAGCGACCACCACTATCGAAAGCAAAACAAACTTTATGCGCGCCGCCCCGTTAGACTCTATCGTTACGGGTGAATGCACGCCCCTGCACGTAGGACGAAGAACCTCGGTTTGGCAGACCACCTTGCGCAACGAAGAACATAAAACGATAGCCGTCGTTACCCAAACCCAGATGGTGCTCTAATGAAAAAGACCTACACAGAATTTTCAACCCTCGGTGACCTGCTTGTTAAGACAGCGCAACAATACGATGACAGTGACATGCTTATCTTTCCAGAAAGGCGCGTCACCTACACTCAAATGCACGACATGGCATACCGCAGGGCACGCGCGTTAGTTGCCGTCGGGCTTGGGCCCGGTTGCCATGTTGGCATTCTGATGGCCAACTGCATCGAGTACGTGGAATACCTCATGGCTGTACAGCTTATCGGCGGGATGGCCGTACCAATCAACGCCCGGTACAAAGCATCAGAATTAGCCTATGTTCTTGAGAATGCAGACATTGACATTGTCGTTACGCACGACCAGGTTTCCGAATACGCGAACTTTGCTCGACTTATTCAGGAAGCGCTCGTTGAGAAACGTGGTCCAAGGCTGCAGCACCTCGTGATGATCGGTGAACCCACTGACGGGTTCGTGGACGACGCAGCGTTTCTGGAATCAGGTGAATCCGTGAGCATTGACCAGGTTGACGAGTATCGCGTCGGTGTCAGCGTCAGACAACCGGCGATCATGATGTACACCTCAGGTACAACGGCAAACCCAAAGGGATGTCCACTCAACCATGAGGTGTTAGTAAGAAACGGCATCAACATGAACCGGTCCCGATACTTCCTGGAATCGAACGATCGCTTTTGGGCACCGTTACCCTTGTTCCACATGGCTGCAATTTTACCCCTGATGTGCTGTATGGATGCTGGCGCGGCCGGACTTTCCCTAAAGATGATGGAAGAAGAAAAGGTCACGGTAGCTTTCCCCTCCTTCCCAACCATCATGCAGGATCTTCTGAACCACCCTGATTTCGAGAAAACCGACCTGTCGAGCCTGAAACGGCTGAACAACGTGGCGCCGCCTGATCTGCTTCGACGGTTCCAGGACGCGCTTCCACAGTCTGTTCAGACCGGAGCATATGGTTTAACAGAAGCAGGCGGGGTGATTGCTTTCAACCACCCTGACGAGTCGCTTGAACAAAGGCTACATACCTGCGGTAAACCCATGCCCGGCCTGCTAGCCAAAATAGTCGATCCGGATACGCTGGAAGAAAAAGCCGCTGGCGAGCAGGGAGAGATTCTACTTAAGGGATATTCAGTCTTCGATGGCTACTACAAAGCGGTCGAAAAGAATCAAGAAGCCTTCGTAGACGGCTGGTTCCGAACCGGGGATCTGTGCGCGATCGACGCAGACGGTGGTATTGAATTCCACGGCAGGATCAAAGACATGTTGAAAGTCGGCGGCGAGAACGTCGCCGCTCTTGAAATTGAATCCTTCCTGTTGACCCATCCCAGTGTGATCATGGCTCAGGTAATTGGTGTACCTGATGACAGATTGTCTGAGGTCGCCTGCGCATACATCGAGTTACAAGATGGCGAATCCATGACGGCAGAAGATTTGATCGCGTTTTGCAAAGGCAAGATTTCCAGTTTCAAGATTCCAAGACATGTACGCTTCGTCAGCGAGTGGCCGATGTCTTCGACCAAGATACAGAAATTTGTATTGCATGAAAACTTCAGCGAGGCCGCAGGGACATAACCTCAGCGACCATCATCTCGAAACCGGCAGACCTGGAAGATTTTCCTGCCGCGTACAGAAAGCCGGTTCCTTGTAACGGACAACCTCTGCGCCCGCGAGGTACAGGATAACCAGGCCCTTGTGAAGAACTAAAAGTTAACTGTACGTGAACCAGGCGCTGGTGGATCTTCTGGTGGACCCGCAAAACACTGGGCGATATTCATCCACAAGGTTGCAGGCTCACCGACAACGTCAAGGTTTACGTCAGCGATATTCCGCCCCTGGGTGACGACATGACAGAACTCGACAGCATCTCCTGTAACGCAATTCTTATCCGTAGGATCATTGAATTCCCAGGTATCTCCTTCGGGACTGACGAGCCGCACATAAGGCGCAGGCCCGGGTATATCCTGTTTACGATTAGCAAAGGTCCAGCCGTAGGTTTTCACACCAATCACGACAATGTTTTTTAGTCGATTGGAGTTGGTTCGCGGCTTGCCAAACATATCAAAGATGTCCTGGCCATGTGACCAGCTTTCCATTTGGCGCGCAGTAGTGAACATCATGACGCCCATATCAGGGCCAAACCATGGAACCCGCCTTTTGGGGTCGCTGCCACCCAGCAACTCGCACATTTCGGAAAAATAGCTCCACCAGGTATCAAGAAGTACTGAACCCTCTTCAGTTGGGTTCATGGTGGCGCCTACGACTTTAGGGTCGGCTTTGGCGGCTGCAAACCCATCTGCGTCTTTCAGTGCGAGTACAGCCATCTTGTCGGAGCCATGAAGGTGCTGGACCACCTGATTCACGGTCCAGTTTTTGAACGGCGTCATCCTGGACCAATCTGCTTCTCCAAGATCATCCAAAACCCGTTTGAGCTCTTCGCCCTCTTCCTTTAAATCAGCAGCCTGCTGAAACATTAAAACCTCGCTGGTCATGGCGCTTCCTACAGCTCTTTATATTCCTTTTCGAACCGCTTTACCTGCTTTTTAGAAACTCCACCAAGAATGTTCACGGCATGTCTTAATCTCGCTCGGCATATATCAGGCCCCAGAATAGCCATGGAGTCGAACAATGGTGGTGCAACAGGCTTGCCTGAGATGGCCACAAATATGGGCGCAAGCACATCCCTGAGTTTCAGTCCCAATGACTCCGCAAGATCAACAAACAACTGGTTTAGCGGATCGCGTTCCCACATTATTTGTGCCTCAAGGCGCCACAGGGAAAACTGCAGTATTTTCTTAACGTCCTCTTCCTCAACATTTTTTACCTTGAGACTCTCTGGGCTAAGCTCAGGCATCCCCTCTGCAAAAAAACTGATCATGGGAGCCAATTGCGAAAACACATCTACACGCTCCTTGACCAGGGGAATAATCTTGAGCAGATTGTCCCGATTAAGCGCCCATTCAGTGACGCGATCGGCAAACTGGCCGTCATCCAGCGTTTCCCTGAGCCAACGCCCGTTCAACCAGGATAGTTTGTCTACATCGAACACCGGAGCACCCAGTGAAATACGGCTCAGGTCGAAGTTCTCAATCATCTCGTCAAGGGTAAACTTCTCTTCGCCATCCGGCATGCTCCAGCCCAGCATTCCCAGGTAATTCAATAATGCTTCTGGCAGAAACCCCATGGCCTTGTAATAACCAATACTGGTCGGGTTTTTCCGTTTGCTGAGTTTGCTCTTATCAGGATTACGTAACAGCGGCATATGAACCAGCTTTGGCATGGGCCAACCCAGGTATTCATAAAGCAGAATGTGTTTAGGGGCAGAGCTAATCCACTCCTCACCCCGGATAATATCCGTGATTTCCATCAGGTGATCATCCACAACGACAGCCAGGTGATAGGTCGGGTTACCATCGGCCTTGAGCAGAACCTGCATATCAACCTGACTCCAGGCAATCTCTATATCGCCCCGAAGCTCGTCCTTGACGATACACACACCCTCTTCCGGGATCTTCATCCGAACGACACAGGCTTCACCGGCAGCCATTAGCGCAGCGGCATCATCGGTCGAAATATTGATGCAGTGCCCATCGTAGCGGGTAGTTTCGCCTGCTTTCATCTGGCTCGCCCGAACTTCACCCAGGCGTTCACGAGTACAAAAACAACGAAATGCATGCCCATCGGCGATTAATCGCTCGGCATATTGACCATATATATCGGACCGTTCACTTTGCCGATAGGGCCCATGAGGTCCTTCGACATCCGGCCCCTCATCCCAGTCCAGTCCCAACCAGCGAAGGGAATCAAGGATCGCCGCCTCTGACTCAGGCGTACTCCGCTCGGCATCCGTATCTTCAATGCGCAGGATGAACTCACCCCCGGTTTTCTTGGCGTAGCAATAACTGAACAACGCCATATAGGCAGTGCCGACGTGTGGGTCTCCAGTCGGAGACGGAGCAATTCGAGTTCTGGCTTTCATTTGTCTGCTTTGAAATTCATGAGGTGGCACTGCCTGTAAAACGGCACTGATGTTACACTATCGCTCCTCAAAGATTAATCTCGACCCGTCCGTTGCAACCGTACTTTATCTAAAGACACTTAAACATGCTGCGTAAACATGATTCGTAAATTATGTGTTGCCCCGATGATGGGTTGCACAGACAGACACTGCAGGTTTCTGTTTCGTCTGCTCTCGCCTAACACAATGTTATACAGCGAGATGCTGACCACAGGCGCGCTGATCCATGGCGATTATCAGAAGTTTCTTGAGCACGCCGAAGACGCGGCCTCAGCATTCCAACTGGGTGGTAGTGATCCTCACCAACTCGCGCAAGCTGCAAAGCTGGTCGAGAACGCCGGATACCAGGAAGTGAACCTTAACTGCGGATGCCCGAGTGATCGCGTCCAGCAGGGTGGCATAGGCGCCTGCCTGATGGCTGAGCCCCGCCTGGTCGCACAATGTTATGAAGCCATGGCCGACGCAGTATCTATCCCAGTCACTATCAAAACTCGGATCGGAATCGACCACCATGATGACTATGCTCATTTTAAGGCGTTCATCAGCGAGAGTTACGACTCGGGCTGCAGAAATTTCCAGATTCACGCTCGAAAGGCGATCCTGCAGGGCCTGAGTCCAAAGGAAAACCGCGAAATCCCACCCCTGAATTACGATTTTGTTCGCCAAATCCAGAAAGACTGCCCTGATGCCGAGTTTGTCATCAACGGTGGGATCACGACGGCTCGCCAGGTACAGGACCTGCTGGTGGAGTTCCCGGGTGTCATGCTCGGAAGAGCCCCGTACAGCAACCCCTACCTGTTGGTTGAACTAGAGCAGCAGGTTTTCGGCACCACAGCGGTTACCCGAGCGGCTGTGTTTCGCCAGTATCGAGGCTATATGGCGGAACAAATGTACGCAGGGGTTCACCTCAAGCATATGGCGAAGCACCTCCTTGGGCTATATACTGGCCTGCCCGGCGCTCGAGCTTTCAGACGCCACCTTTCCACCCACATGCACAAAGACGATGCAGACACCTGCTCACCCCGGGGTCCAAATAATGATTGATAACCTTTTCGAGTTGTTTAAGAAGTTGATTGACGTCCCACATGATGAACCGCAGGACGACAACGCCATTGTCCTTGCTGCTGTATCCTTAATGCTCGAAGTCTCGCGATCCGATTCTGGCGGTGAACAGGTGGAACATGCTGTCATCCGAAACATTCTGACCAGTGAATTCAAAGTGGAAAGTGGGCTGATTGACAGCCTGCTTGAGGCGGGCGTAGAAAAAGTCGAGGATGCCATAGACCTTTTTCAGTTCACCCAACTGATCAACGAACACTATAGCCACGAGCAAAAAGAAGGCCTGGTATATGCTATGTGGCGTGTCGCGCTGGCTGATGGCAAGGTGCAGGCAATCGAAGATCACATTATCCGCAGAGTCGCCGGGTTAATTTATGTGGCACATAGCGATTTTATTCGGCTCAAGCTGAAAGCCCGGGGATAACTGATTTTGGATCAGGTTCCGGTGGCTCTCGTCGGTTGCCCTGGCTTACCTCCAGAACGCTCGTGTCCTTTCTCATTCTCGAGCGCTTCGACAAGATCCTGGAACTTGTCGAAATTCTGATCTCTCAAGGCCATCAGTGTTTTGTGGGCATCCAGCACCTGGTCGCGCAGGACTTCTTCACTGGTGATTTCTGTCGGAAGCTCCTGCAAACCGGAGGCTTCAGTCACCACACCATCGCTCGTAACAACGCAGACCTGTTCCATTGCCATACTGCTCAAAACGCGGGTGATATCTTCACGGGGCGAGACAATGCTGGTCCCCGAATCAAAATACTCGCGGGTGCAGATCCCGATTTTGGCGATCAGGCCAAGCGCGGTACTGTCAATCGTTTCGGTTTCCGAGAGATCGATGATCATTGATTGAAAATGATCACAGGATTCGAGCTTCTCCAGGAAGGTCGAAATCGTTGGCCCAAGGGTTAGCCTCACCTCGCCGATAAACTTCAGGACGTGAACACCATCTTGCTCTGCAAACAGAATTTTACCCATATCTCTTTATCCCGGCCGCCCAGAACTCGCTACGGTGAAAACCGCTATATCATCCGGGATAGCGCTAGCGCTAAGGACCCCCAGATCGTCGACCAATCCATCTACCATGCCACTCAGGTCCTCCCCGGATTGCTGACATTTTACCACCGAAAGCAAGTGCTCTTCTTTAGCCTCCAGTGTCCTTTGAGGCAGAATTTCAAACACTCCGTCGGAAAACATCACGATCGAATAGTTTTCCGGTAAATCCACATGGTGAACCCGGTACAAGGGCTCTCTATATAATCCGAGTGGTTGACCACCAATTTCGAGGAAGTTGGCACCTTGATCAAAGCACAGGATAGTACCCGGGAAATGTGCAGCGTTGCTGTATTCAAGAGAACTATTTTCCTGGTCGATGATGCCGAAAAACATCGTGACATGTTGTTCCAGTTTCCACTGCATAAGTTCAGAGTTGATCCAGCTCAGAATCTCCGCGGTGGATAGAAACCGGCGAAACTCATCCAGCAATCTCCGCGACAGGCTTTTCAGCAAAAGAGTGATGAACGCGCTGGAAGCACCATGGCCAGACACATCGGCGATATAGAAAGCGACCCTTCCGTCAAACAGCTCAAAATAGTCAATAAAATCACCGCTCATGATAAGAGAGGGGTAGAGTTGGTGGTTGAAAGTGATGCCGCGAATGGACGTTGGCGAATCAGGCAACATGGCCTGTTGTACCCGCAAACCAGACCGCTGGTCTCGCTCTAGCCGTCGGAACATTGAGGTGGACTCTTCAGATGCCGCGGCGGCTGCAGCGTTGATACGACACTCCAGGTTGTGCATAACGACATGGGCCAGCAGCTCTTTCTCTGCTCCTACATAGTAGATGTAATCAGAGGCACCGGCCTGAAGGTGCTCACCCATCGCCTCTTCCGCGATATTGGTCGCGACCATGACAATAGTGACAAGCGGAAACTGCCGGTGGATTTTGTCAATCAGCGAAAGTGAAGAATGCCCGGGCTCGTTGGTGAGCAGGATGAGATCAGGAAGAGCGGAACGAATAACAGGTAAGGCGTTTGGATAATCGACAATAGTTACAGCGTTAAGGCCTCCCTCCGCGAGTCGAAGCTTCATTTCCTCGGCTTCCGCAGACCCCGAGATGATCAGCAACTGATGTTTATCGTCGCTCACAACACACTTTCAATAATTCAGCCAATGCCCCCTCCTACGTCCCAACCTGCAGGAATAGGCGATAATTTTACCCCTAAACCCTGTAATTACAACTGTTTAGAGGCCATTCCTTTTGTAGTAAATGACTAAAAGCATCTATCACCTTGTTGGCTATAATCTTTAGAAATTACTGCCTTCAGGAAGCATCGACTTCAGGAAACATAGCCTTCTGGAAACATAGCCTTCTGGAAACATCGATTTCTGGAAACATCGACTTCTGGAAACATCGACTTCTGGAAACATAGCCTTCTGGAAACATCGACTTCTGGAAACATAGCCTTCAGAACTCATCACCAAACGGATCATCCACCTGGCCATCCTTCTCAAGAAATTCACGACGTTGCAAGTAGGCATCTCGATAAAAGATATATTTGTCACCAAACACCACGCTATCAACGGCTAACAGCTTGGCGCGAATAGCCATCAGCCTGAACATCGCCAGGCTATTGCGGCGTGCCACAGGATAGTAATAACGCAGCGGATCCACCCTGTGATTACCCAGGCGGCCAAAGATATCCCGAGTATCGCTCGGTCCCACCCCGGGAATAACAATATAGGGGCCTCGCGGCACACCCCACACGGCCAGGGTTTGTGAAAAGTCCTCATCTTGCCGGGTCAAAGAGCCCACCAATCCCAATACTTGAGTTGACCAGCACTCTCCCGAGATCACTTAGCGCCTGTTTCGGCTTGCCTTGCAAGGCATTGTTGATGATGTCACCGACATCTGAGAGGTTGCCAAAGAAATTGCGAACCGAGTACCTGACGGGTGTGGGTAATACTTTCTTATAGGCTTTAGCTGCAGGCCTGATCAGCTTCGTGTCCACAAAGTCATTAAAACCATGGACCTTGCGATTAATCATCTCGAACCGGTCTTCGCTAGCCGTTGTCACGCCCGAACAGGCCAATGCCAGCAACATCATCATCAGCCTCATCTGTGCTTCCCGATCACTGATTCCCATTGTTTGGTTAAACGTTTCTCCGATACCGGCATGCTAGTACCGATAGACTGTGCAAACAAAGAGATTCGATACTCCTCAAGCATCCATCGGAATTTCTCGAGTTTTTCCCTGGATTCGTCATCTGCCTGTTCATACCTGGACCACCACTGCCCGACGGCCTGGACTCCTGCTGAATCATTTTCGATGTTGCCACCCAGTTTCTCCAGCCTAAGGGCAATCCCTCGAAAGTATCTTGGATACTGGCGCAACCAGTCAAACGGAATACCAAAGGGGAAGCCAGCGGGTATCAGGTTATCCAACTGCCTGCGAACATCGTCCGCAGTGATCCGTAAGGACATTGTCTTGAGCTGATCTTCTATTGCCAGCGACTGCTGCAATGATTGGGCTACAACTTTCGCGATACGTTCCAGATGACCAAATAACTCAGTTTTCTTGAGTAAGCGCTCGTCGAACCCCAGGCGAGAACTGACAGGCGACATTGATTCAACAAAGGTAATCGAAAATGCCGCCTTGACGATATTCTCCGCAAGTTCCGCGCGACTTCCCCGGGTCGCAAAGTACAGCGAAAACTGATCAAAACCCGGAATGTTCTTCCCCAGATACTTTCTCTGGTCCTTTAACTGGAACATGACCAGGCGCAGCAATCCCGCAGCCGATAAGCTCAAAGCTTTCCACTCGGTCTCGACCAGCCTCACCGACACGCTATCAAGATCATCACATAGTGCAGGGTACATGGTGACGGCAACGCCACCTTCCCTGATCTGAATAGACCGCGGCAGCTCGTCAAAATGCCAATCTGTCAACCCTTCAACTTCGAGTGGGTGTTGCTGCCGGTCCTTAAGACGACTGCTCACTTTGTCCTCGAGTTGCTCTACCAATTGATCGAAATCCCGACCGCTCGCGACCAGTTTTCCCCTGTCGTCGACAACCCTAATATTCAAGGCAAGATGTCGCTCGAGGTTCGATTCCCTGAAATCCGCTGGATCAACACGCGTCCCGGACAGCCGGAACAACCGATCCGCTAGCGCCTCAATCAGGGGTTTGCCCTCATAATCGAAGTTTTCTAGAACCCGACTGACATAGTCAGGCGCAGGAACAAAATTCTTCCGCACTGACTTTGGCAAGGATCGAATAAGTGCGAGACACTTTTCCTCGAGCAGGCCCGGCACTATCCAGTCAAACTGGGCTCTGGGTATCTGGCCCAGCAACACCAGGGGAACGTCCACACTCACGCCATCATCACGGTTCCCGGGCTCGAATTTATACTTCAGCGGCAGACTGGCACCACCAACGTCCAGCCTGTTTGGATAAAGCGTCTCTGAGAGTTCTGCTTCCCGGCGCATCAACTCATCCCGGGTAAGTTCCATTGCCTTGGCATTCTTTGGCGAATCGTTAACAAAGTTACGCAGGTCCAGCTCGCTACAGACTTCTTTAGGGAGAACATGTTCATAAAAATCAAACAAGGCCCTGGACTCAACCAGAATGTCCCGTTTCCTTGCCTTCGATTCGAGTTGCTCGATGTCACGAATCAGACGGCGGTTATTCTGGAAGAACTTCAAACGCGAGCGTAGCTCCCCCTGCACCAATGCTTTTTCGATAAACAGCTCCCGGGCATTGCCCAAATCGACTGAACCAAAATCGACTTGCCTGTCGGCTACAATCACTACGCCGTACAGCGTAACTTCCTCGCGAATCACCACCAGCCCATGTTCGGCATCAAACACCGGATCATGGTGCGTACGAACCACCAGGTGCCCTGCAAGGGGTTCAATCCAACGACTCTCAATTTCTGCAACTGTTCTGGCGAATAGGCGGGATGTTTCAACCAGCTCTGAAGACAGTATCCATTTGGGTTTTCTCGCGAACTGTGAAGAACCCGGAAAAATGAACTGTCTTCGATTCCGTGCCCCCTGGTAATCATGATCACCGGCCTTGACTGCGGTGTGACCAAGCAATCCGGTTAACAAAGCCCGGTGGACGCTACCGTAATCGGCTTCTTTCTTTCTCTCCCTGAAACCTTGCTCCTTACAAATCAACAGCAGTTGCCGATGCATCTCACGCCATTCCCGCATTCGCATGTACGACAGGAAGTTCTGTTTACAATATTTGCGTAACTGACCCTGGCCTAAAGCCTGGCGTTTTTCCTCGAAATCACGCCACAGCGATACGAACGCAAGAAAATCAGAGCGCTCGTCCCAGTTTTGCTTGTGAACCTCGTCAGCAGCCTGCTGGTGATCAAACGGTCGCTCCCGGGGATCCTGGATGGTCAGGGCACTCGTAATAATGAGCATCTCAGCAAGACTACCCATCTGGTCTGCCGCGACCAGCATTCGAGCAAACCGGAGGTCAACCGGGAATCTCGCCAGCTGCTTACCCAATCGCGATATGCTGCGCGCCTTATCAACTGCGCCCAGCTCAAAAAGTAGCGCGAAACCATCGTTGATTTGTTTTGGGTTGGGTTGTTCAAGGAACGGGAATCTATCGATCTCACCTAATCTCAATTGCAGCATCTGGAGAATGACGGACGCGAGATTGGTCCGGAGTATTTCGGGTTCTGTGAACTCCTGCCGGGCCAAAAAATCATCTTCCGAATACAGCCTGAAGCAGACACCTTCACTCACCCGCCCACAACGACCCTTTCGCTGGTTGGCACTCGCCTGGGACACCGCTTCAATCGGCAACTGCTGCACCTTGGAACGAAAGCTATAACGCGAAATTCTGGCAACACCCGGATCAATCACATATCTAACCCCAGGTACTGTCAGCGATGTTTCCGCAACATTGGTCGCCAGGATGATCCGTCTGTTTTTATGCTCTTCAAATACGCGATTCTGATCGCTAATACTGAGTCTTGAATAAAGTGGCAGGACTTCAAACCCGGCAGAGCCTTTTCTTTTAATCTCTCTCGCCGTCTCGCGTATCTCTCTTTCGCCGGGAAGAAAGATCAGTACGTCTCCGTTTGGCATGGAGTCGATCTCTGCCAACGTATTAATTATGGCGCGAGTAGTCAGGTCATCCTGATCGTCACTTAAAGTGTCCTCTAAAGGCCGATATTGAACATCGACCGGGAAGGTTCGACCGCTGACCTCAAATACAGGTGCATCATTAAAGTGTCTCGAGAATCGATCAACATCAATCGTCGCTGATGTAATGACTAATCTCAGGTCAGGTCTTTTCGGTAGAATCTGTTTTAGGTACCCCAACAGGAAATCAATATTGAGGCTTCTCTCATGGGCTTCATCAACGATGATCGTGTCATAACGTTCGAGGAATCGATCATTTTGTGTTTCTGCCAGCAACACCCCATCAGTCATCACCTTGATCAAGGTCGAGGGCTTGCTCTGATCCTGGAACCTGACCTGGAAACCCACCTCGTCACCAACGCTGACACTGAGCTCTTCAGCTAAACGGTGAGCGATGGTGCGAGCGGCGACGCGCCTGGGTTGGGTGTGGCCGATCAGTCCGAATACACCCCTGCCCGCCTCCAGGCAAATCTTGGGTAACTGTGTTGTCTTTCCAGAACCGGTTTCACCCGCAACAATGACGACCTGGTTTTCCTGGATAGCTTTGATGAGTTCAGGGGCACTGCGGGATACAGGAAGCGCCTCTGGATATGAAATCTGCGGCATCTTACCCAGGCGTTCTGCGACCAGTTGCCTGGAGCGCTCAATGGCCCCTTCGAGCTTGCCTCGCTCCTTCTTTTTCTTGATTTCGCGGCGCATTCGAAAGCGGTCGGCGAGCATACACTCACCAATCTGATCTTCGAGTTCTTTGTAGGATGGGCTGGGCATGCGATAAATGGGGTCAGAGAAAAATCATCCCGATCAGTAGTGAGAATCGCAATGCTAGTGGATATTCTATATCAACGCATTGTTAAACTACGCCGGTGATGGAATTTTTACTCTGACCCCGTGTCTCGAACCCTAATCCCAGGACCAGGGCTTACTTCGTCAGGCTGTTCATGCCCTGCTCAATACCGGAGATCGTCAGCGGGTACATCTGGTCTTCAACCAGCTTCTGGGTCAACGCAACAGAAGTCGAGTATTCCCAAGTATCCTGGGGTGTTGGGTTGATCCAGATAACTTTTGCGAAGGTATCCAGCACCCTCTGCATCCAGATAGCACCTGCCTCTTCATTCCAGTGTTCGACTGAGCCACCAGCATGGGTAATTTCATAAGGTGCCATAGTGGCATCCCCCACAAAGATGACTTTGTAGTCATGCGTATACTTGTGAAGAATATCGAAAGTGTCTATTCGCTCGCTCATGCGGCGGTTGTTTTGCTTCCACAAACCGTCATAAATAAAGTTGTGGAAGTAGTAGGTCTCAAGATGCTTGAACTCGGAACGTGCAGCAGAAAACAGCTCTTCACAGACCTTTACGTGAGCATCCATGGAGCCGCCGTTATCCAAAATCAGCAGCACCTTCACCGTATTTCGTCGCTCTGGACGCATAATGATGTCAAGCATACCGCCATTTTTGGCAGTCTTGTCGATGGTATTGCTGATATCAAACTCGTCGTCGGCACCTTGCCTGGCAAGTTTTCTCAAACGCCGAAGAGAGATCTTCATGCCACGAGTACCCAGCTCTACATTATCGTCATAGGCCTTATAGTCACGTTTGTCCCAGGTCTTCTTGCCACGACGTTTTTTACCTTTCCTGTCACCTTCCTCCCCACGACCGTTTTCGCCCTTTCCTTCCTTGTCTTTTTCCTTACCTTCACCCTTAGCTGCTTCTTCTACTTCTTTTTTAAAAGCTTCGATCAGCTTTTCAAGCCCACCCAGTGATTTGATTTTTTCGAGCTCTTCAGGTGTTAGGCTCTTCTCAAACTCCCGTCGAAGATATTCGTCGGGAATCAGGGAATTAAGCAGGCTGGACAGGTCATCAAGCCCCTTAAAGTAGGAACTAAACGCACGATCAAACTTGTCATAGTGACGCTCATCCTTCACCAGCGCCATACGGCTCAGATAGTAGAACTCGTCAATATCGGCGTAAACCAATCTCGCCTTGAGCACATCAAGCAAGTGCAGCAGTTCCGTGATGGAAACCGGAATACGCGCCTTTTTGAGTGTGAAAAAAAAGTTGATCAGCATCGGTGACTGTTACCTTTTGGAATTTGCGTTAGGAATGGCGTACTTACTTACCGCCAGCACCACCGCCCTGTCTTCGATTCATGAAAGCGAGTCTCTCGAGTAATTGTACATCTTGTTCGTTTTTCACCAAAGCGCCGTAGAGTGGCGGAATCGCTTTCGAGGTATCACGGTTGGTCAAAATTTCATCAGGGATATCATCAGCCATCAGCAATTTCAACCAGTCAATAAGCTCGGAAGTCGAAGGCTTCTTCTTCAGGCCGGGCACTTTCCTGACATCGAAGAAAATTTCCATCGCCTCCTTCACAAGATCCTGTTTAATCTTTGGATGATGAACCTCAACGATACGCTTCATGGTGTCCCTATCCGGGAACTGGATGTAATGGAAGAAACAACGACGCAGGAACGCGTCCGGTAGTTCTTTTTCATTATTACTGGTGATGATCACAACGGGTCGCTGGATAGCCTTGACTGTTTCGCCAGTTTCATAAACGTGGAATTCCATGCGATCAAGTTCAAGCAACAGGTCATTAGGAAATTCGATGTCCGCCTTGTCAATCTCGTCAATCAGCAGAACCATCTTTTTTTCTGCCGCGAAGGCTTCCCACATCTTGCCTTTTTCAATGTAGTTGTTGATGTCATGTACACGATCGTCGCCTAGTTGCGAATCACGCAATCGCGATACCGCATCATATTCGTACAAACCCTGCTGGGCTTTGGTCGTCGATTTGATATGCCAGGAAATCAATTCCATACCAAGTGAACTGGCTATTTCTTCGGCGAGCATCGTTTTACCGGTGCCGGGCTCACCCTTGATAAGAAGTGGCCGTTCTAGTTCAACTGCTGCGTTGACCGCCATCTGCAATTCTTCTGTGGCGATATAAGTAGATGTGCTTGAAAATTTCATTAATGGCGACTTCCCAACATAAAAGTCCGGCAATATAACGTCTGGCTATTAATTATGCCAGCCGATTCCATCCGGCGAATAAGGTCTTCTCAACCCTCCTGATGGTTGCTTGCCCCAAGGAAACGCCGCCCAATCAGCGTCGCCAGCATTGCAGCGGTCGCCAGCAGCAACGCGAGAGACCCTGCAAGCCCATTATCCGAGGTACCCAGCAACACGTCTATAAGGACCACCACCATCGCGGGTGCCAGATGTTCATGTGCTTCACTGGTAAACCAGGGTGTGTAGATCACCACCAGCGAGATACCACGCAACAATTCCCGCCAGCCTCGATGTGCGACGAGCTTCGTTATCTTCCACCAGAACAGGCTAAATATGAGGCCGCTACCGATATACATCGTCCAGGCGACGAAATACTGATAATAGCCGATAAACTCACTCACTCTTTTTCACCCTGGTCCTGCTTCACCCAGGTAATGATGTGATCTTCCATAGCATCAGGATGGACGTACGACTCCGAGATGCATTTCTCCTTAACTGAAATTCCAGCCTCGTGAACTGTCTCCGGTGAACCCGAAACGAGCGGATGCCACCATTCCAGGTCATTGCCTTCAGCGAGCAGCCGATATGCACAGGTAGTTGGTAGCCATCCGTAGTCGAGCGCACCTACGGGAGTCAACTGGATGCAGTCCGGCACAAGTTTAGTCCTCTCCTCGTATCGGGTACAGGCACATTTGTCTTCATTCAGATACTGGCACACTACTGACGTGTAGTGAACCTCTTCGGATTCTTCATCTTCAAGCTTGTACAGGCAACAGCGAGCGCAGCCATCACAGAGGGATTCCCATTCTTGGGTTGACATGTCAAAGATGGACTTCTCTTTCCAGAATTCAGCCACGTTGGCGATGCTCTGCGGGAGGCAACTGCAGGTGGTAGCCGTGCTCCTTCAGGTTAGCCATGACAGCCACAGGATCTTCTTTAGCCAGGCTTCTTTCTTCCGTCAGCTCAAGACTCAACGCGATTTCTACTTTTCCTAACTGCTGCCGAAGCGCCTCTGGAACATGTTCAACCCCCTGGTCCGCCAGCACATATAAATAATAGTTTTCCTTGTTGACGCTCTTATAGACATCACAGGCAATCTTCATGAACCGGGTTCCGACAGCTCGGCCAGCAGGGCCTCACCTATAACAGACTCTCTCCAGCCACCTAGTTCACCCGGCAAATGATACTGGCCCTGTGCATCTTCCGATCGAATAAGCTTTTCAAGGTGCCTGCGTTTTGTCAGCAGCTCCGGGGCGACCGAGAGACTCAACGCGCGTTCTTCAACCACCCGCTTCAACCGTTTGAGTTTTTTATTGTTAATTGGCGCATCGGTTCGAACAAAGATTTCAGGACAATCCGCCTCAGACACCAGTTTCGCTTCAGCTTGAATAACCTGGATCTGGTCGCCGTATTTCCTAACCTGTCGTGACGTCATGCCTGCTCCGCTCTGAAACCCCTGCATGCTGGTGATTTCTTCCTTCACGATTAACACGAGGGACTTCTGGTCCACGACCCGATTCCGGGGAACGTCTTCTTTTCGTGCAGTGATTTCACGCCACGAACACAAAGCCTTCAGCAGGTTTAATTGCATTCGGTTCAACTGCCACAAGCCTTTGAATTTTTTATAACTGTCTTCCGGCGCTGCAACCGTCGGAATACCCTGCCCCAGCCCCAGCGACTCTGCTTCGACCCAACCAAGCTTCGGTCCACCTTCCAGCGCTTCAAGCTGGACCTTGTAGACCTCGAGCAAATGAATGACGTCGAGTGCAGCATAATCCAGCTGACTGGTGGTCAGCGGCCTTGCCAGCCAGTCTGACCGGGTCTGGTCTTTCGACAGACTGATGTCCAGGTAATGTGCAACCAATGCCTGATATCCCACTGAAAAACCAACGCCCAAAGCCGCACTTGCGATTTGCGTGTCATAGACCGGCGAGGGGACCAGACCCAAAGCATACTGGAACACTTCCATATCTTCCGAACAGGCGTGTAGCACCTTGAGCAACGAACGCTCCTCCATAACAGCTTTGAGCGGCTCGATACTCGAAACACTTAACGGATCAATCAGGAAGCAGCCTGCACCAGTGTATATCTGGATTAGCCCGACTATCGGGTAATAGGTATTGAATCTGGCGAACTCCGTGTCGAGTGCGATGACAGAAACTTCGAGACACGCTTCCACAACTTCCTGAAGTTGTTCATCCGTGTCTATATAGCGATACTCTGGTGCCACTTCTTGATTCCTTTTTTAGAGACGTTTCCTGCCTTCAAAAGCGTGAGATAGCGTGCCTCCATCGACGTACTCAAGTTCACCGCCAAGCGGGATACCCTGTGCAAGACGACTGATCGTTACATTCAGCGGTTTTAATGCTTCAGCGATGTAATGGGCAGTAGCTTCCCCTTCCACGGTGGATGACACTGCCAGAATGATTTCCTGGATACCTGACTCACACCGCCTGATCAGGTGATCAATACCAATTTCATCAGGTCCCCGCCCATCAATTGGTGAGAGAGTCCCCATCAGCACAAAGTACTGGCCGCGGAAACTGAGGGATTGCTCTATCGCGATCACGTCCGATGGCGCTTCGACAACGCATATTATGGTGGATCCCCTCTTTCCATCACTGCAAATTTCACACAACTCGGCTTCGGTCAGGTTTCTGCAGGATTTGCAGTGACCGATCTTCTCTATCGCTTCGCTGAGAATCCGCGCGAGATGGCGACCACCTTCCCGATCGCGCTCTAACAGGTGCAGCAACATTCGCTGTGCGCTTTTTGGCCCTACGCCCGGTAAACACCGAAATGCCTCAATGACCTGTTCGATTAATGTCTGTTCTTTCATTTTAAGAGAATGGTAACTTGAACCCAGGTGGCAGAGGAATACCGGCCGTCAATTCAGACATTTTGTCTTGCTGGTTTTTCTCTGCACGGCGAACTGCATCATTCATGGCCGCGGCGATCAGGTCTTCCAGGACATCCTTGGCCTCACCCAGCAGGCTACTATCGATATTAACCTTCCGTACATCGTGCCTTCCCGTCATCGTAATCTTTACCAGACCAGCGCCTGACTCACCAGTCACCTCCGTCTTTGCAATTTCTTCTTGCAGTTTCTGGACTCGTTCCTGCATTTGTTGGGCCTGTTTCATCAAGTCACCCAGCCCCTCACCTAACGCCATCGTTGTTACTCCCAGATCTCAATAAATAGATCTTAATAAATAGATCTTGATAAATCGTTCCTGATAAATCGTTCCTGATTAAAATTAGTTACCGAGTGGCGCAATACTCTTGGGATCCAGCTTGCCGTTGAAACTTTCTATTAACTGCTGGACGTGCTGGTCACCCTGAATGTCAGCAACTGCCTGGGCGAGACTCTGCTGTTTCTCACGCTCAGCACCCTGGGCAGGCGTTTCCACGCTGGGCGCACCAACCTCGATCGATACTTTTATTTCCTGCCCATACAGTCGGCCCAGGGCCTCTGCAATGCGACTCTCATAGGTTTTATTCCAGAGACTGGCATGATTTTCACTAAGCTTTAGAACACATTGGTGATCATTTGCACTATAGAGCTCGCAATTCGCTGCCAGAGAGGCTGCAACCCCCGAGAGTGAGAGCGCTTCAAGTATCTCAGTCCAATTCGCCGGGGAAAATTCCGGAGCGGGCTCTTGGTTTCGCTGAGGCTCTTGATCTCGCTGAGGCTCTTGGTTTCGCTGAGGCTCTTGGTTTCGCTGAGGCTCTTGATCTCGCTGAGGCTCTTGATCTCGCTGAGGCTCTTGGGGTGCGACAAAAGGTTCCTGTTTAGGTTTAGGTTTAGGTTTAGGTTTAGGTTTAGGTTCAGGTTTGGTGACTTGCGCAGGGATCGATTCTACCAGGCGCTTCTCTGATCGATCCTTTTCGACAGGATCGTTTTTTACGATCTCGCCAACTACTTTTAGTGGTGGCGCAGACTGCCTGGTTTTTGATTGAGGAAGCACCGGCGAAGTCGCCATAGAGGTAGCTGAAGATGATGCAGATATCGATGTAGAAGGCACCGGCGCTGCTGCTTTCGGTACTGCACTATCACCACTAATCGCGGAGACCAGACCTGCGACGGGTCTGATCCTGATCTTGATCTTGAATCTGGCCCCGTTGCCGATTCAGGATCCGAGCCTTCCGGGGTGAAGGACATCATCCGCAGAAGCACCATTTCGAATCCGATTCGTGGCATGGGCGCAAGAGGCATATCCCGTTGCCCAATCAGGCCTATCTGGTAGAGCAATTGAACCTGCTGCGCAGACACCTGCTGCGCTGCTGCCAAGACCAGTTCTCGGTCCCCCTGCGCGTTATCTACAGCATCCGGAACAGCATGTGCAATGGCAACCCTGTGAAGTACAGCCAGAATATTATCCAGCAGCGCCGCATAATCCGGCGCAAACTCTGATAGCGCGGCAATTTTTTCGAGCAGCCTGGCGCCATCTTCCGCAATCACCGCGTCAATCAGGTCATAGACTTCCTGACGATCGATCGACCCGAGCATGGATTTTACAGACCCATCCCTAACTTCGTTGCCGCCAAATGAGATCGCCTGATCAGCCAGGCTCAAGGCATCCCTCATGCTGCCATCCGCCGCGTGACCTAGCTGCCATAACGCAGTCTCGTCATAGTCAATGGATTCCTTATCAAGAACGACACCCATATGGTGGACAATCTGTTCCGGCGAAAGATTCTTCAGGTTGAATTGCAGACAACGTGAAAGCACCGTCACAGGAAGCTTCTTGGGGTCGGTTGTCGCAAACAGAAACTTGACGTGTTCCGGCGGTTCTTCAAGGGTTTTAAGCATCGCGTTGAAACTGTGACGCGACAGCATATGGACTTCGTCGATCAGGTATATCTTGAATCTGCTCACAGTCGGCATGTACTGGACGTTATCGAGCAGTTCGCGCATATCATCGACACCTGTCCGTGACGCTGCATCCACCTCGATCAGGTCTACACTGCGGCCCTCTGATATTTCAAGACAGGTATTACATTCGCCACAAGGTACCGACGTCAAACCGGATTCGCAGTTAAGGCATCGGGCCAGGATTCTGGCGATGGTGGTTTTACCGACGCCCCGGGTACCGGTGAACAGATAGGCGTGATGTAACCGTTGATTATCTAGCGCGTTAACCAGTGCCTGAAGGACATGCTCCTGTCCTTCAAGATCCTGAAATGATGCGGGGCGATACTTCCTGGCGAGAACCTGATAACTCATAGCGCGATTGTACGGGGTATAGTATGCACATTGAAGCAGGAACCTTCCAAATGCCATCAACATTGTGTATCGGACACCGCGGCGCGAAAGGACTATTGCCTGAAAACACCCTGCCCTCGTTTGAACATGCCATTAATGTCGGCTGCGATTGGGTGGAGCTGGATGTCTATCATGTGGACGGTGAACTCCTTGTCATTCACGATAAATCAGTCGAACGGACCACTAATGGCAAAGGTCTTGTCTCAGAACTCAGTTTCGATGAAATAAGGGCACTTGACGCAGGGGGTGGACATTCGGTCCCAACACTGCAGGAGGTGATTAACCTGGTTGACAGACGTTGCAGGATCAATGTCGAGCTGAAAGGGCCTGCTACCGCCAAACCTGTCAGCGACCTTCTAAGCAGGTATTGCCTCACCGAATGGACCCCTCGTGACTTCCTGCTCTCTTCCTTCAATCTCAAGGAACTTGAAATGGCAGACCCTGCCTATCCTCGAGGCGTATTGTTCGCGAAGCTCTTACCCGACATGTGGGACAGGGCTGAGCGATTAGGCGCCTGGTCAGTTAACTTCAACAAAGGAGAGGTCAGCCGATCACTGGTCGAAGATGCCCACTCACGCGGTTACAAGGTCCTGGCTTACACCGTTAATTCAAACACTGACATTCTCAGAATGATCGACTACGGGGTCGACGGGCTTTTCAGTGATTACCCCGACCGGGTCGTTGAGCTGAGGGCAGGCCCCGGGAAATGACAGTAAAGCTCGCGCCCGCTTCTTCGGATCGTCGGTGTTGGATCAGGGCCGAGCTCCAGTCTTACCTGGCTGAACTCTCCCAGTTCGCGTCTATCGAGAAGAACGCTGAAGGGCAATATGATTACCCCTATCTTGATTATTACTGGCGAGAACCGGACCGCCACCCTTTTATCATCTATCTAGACAACGAAGCAGCTGGTTTTCTGCTCGTGCGCGAAGACCTGGACCCGGCTGACGGAACTTCCCTGACTGAAATCGCAGAGCTCTATATTCTCCCGGCATTTCGCCAGCGTTCAGTTGCAAGCAGTGCAATAAAAGAAGTGTTTGGTTATTTCCCAGGGAACTGGCGAGCCGCGGTGCTTCCCAATAACGATGTTGCGTACTCTTTCTGGAGGCAGCTAATTTCGGCACTGGATCCTGAGTTTACGGTGGCACTACCCGCATCCCCTAACAACCAACAGATTGTTTTTTCTTTCAGTGCCTGACCCTAGCTTGACGAGAGGTCGTCGATCTCACGACCCAAGTCGTATTTCTGACTGGTGACGATTTTTTCCAGCACCTCGACCCTGTGTCGAGCATCCTGCAAATCGCTCTCCAGGTCATGAACCTGTTCTTCAAGGTCTTCCATCCTGGGTTTGAACTTACCTCCCGAATTTGAAGCCTTGATGATCGCGACGACTGTTCTTCCCGTGATTGCAACCACGGCAATCACAGCAATCGCAATCCACATTGAACTAGCCATGATCTTCTCCTGCAGTAGATCGATCCTTCACCCGACGCCTGCGTGTTAGAGCACCCGAACCGGTGATCGCTTTAGTAATGTCCGGAAATCCGCCGTAGGAAACTTCTCCACTACCATTAATGACAACGTTCAGCTCATCGCTGACGGACATTGAAACTTTTCCTGAGCCGTTTAGTATCACATGCGCAAAATCGCTGACCAGGTGATCTAACATGACTTTACCGGAGCCATTGACGACAATCGCTTGCGTTTCGACATCACCCTGGGCCCGTATGTGACCGGCCCCCTGAATAGTAGCCCTGAAATTGTCAGCCGTCAGGTGCCCCAGGTTCACTTTACCGGAACCGTTTATCTCAACGCGGACTGTATCGTTGTCAAGGTCCGGCACGATCACTGCGCCACTACCTGTCACAGAGATCTCCCGGATGTCTTTCACGCTCAGATCAAAAGAGATGACTTCTTTCAATACTCGAAGCGGAGTCACTTTAGGACTTTTATACCCAACATAAAGAACACCATCTTTGACTTCGGAAATGATGTGCTTGATGACGTATGCAGGCGCATGAACTGTCAGAGACTCTTCATTGGTTTGTGTGATCTTTAGCGCGCCGGGGCCCCTGAAGCGAACCTGGTCGAATCGCGAAACATCCCTTACCTCAATCGGCACGATCTAGTCCTCTCCGGAGATTTTGCGAAATTCACGCTGCAGCTCAAATCGCGAGGAAGTTACATGACCTTCCATCTGCCTCAGCCTCTGCTCAATATCGGAAAACTTGTCCTTCGCCGTTTTCATTGCCTGGACATTACTCATTGCAGGTTCCTTCTCTGACAAATCGTTCGACACATGAGCCTGGCGCTCCTCAGGTCGGTTTCGTTTCCCCGACTTTCTGTCATCATACTCCGAATTCCGGCCGTCTATGCCCTCTTCGAAACGGTCGGTTACCCGCCTGTAGTAGGGCTTGTCTTCCATCAAAAAGTAGGTGATGAAGTAGCTTGGAATCACCACTGAGGGTATGAATATCAACCCAAGCACCGCGTACAACCTGATCTCCCAGGTCGGTCGACCAACATAGTCTGCTACGCCGGCACATACGCCGCAGATCTTCTTTCTTTGACGGTCTCTATATAGGTGGGCGCTTTTCCGTCTGCGTGCCCTGGAACGACTTCTGGGCCATGCATCATAAACCCATGCAAACCCGTGGCTTTTCCCTTCAGCACGCGCCTTTCGCCGTGCTTTCCTGGCTCCGCCCCGCGTTCTTCTGCGCGGCTGTTCGACATTTTCAAAAAGATCGTCAAAACCTGAGTCAAGGCCAAGGGACTCCTCGTACTGACTCAGTTCTTCGGCTGCTCTGCCTGCCTGATCGGCACTATACCTCGCATTTTCAGCCTCTTTCCTTGCCTTCTCTGCCTCCGATGCAACCCGTTTTATTTCACGTTCTTCATCCGGGGAATCAAACATGCGCCTGGTCTGGTCATCAATCCACTGTTCTGCTTTTTGAGTGACTTCATCAACCAGATCCGCAATGGATTTATCCAGATCTTTTTCACGACCCGGACGACGATTGGCTCTCTGTGCCAGTCGCTCTGCACGCTCCGCCGCCCGCTCGGCCTGCCTCTCCTTTCGACTCGCTCGCTCCTCGGCCCGCTCAGCCAATCTTTTGGCTCTTCTGGCAGCCCGCCCTGCATCTCGTTTGTCTTTACTCAACTTATCGCCCTCTACCTCTGACCAAATTGCTCAAGCAATCACTCTACCTCTGACCAAATTGCTCAAACAATCACTCTACCTCTGACCAAATTGCTCAAACAATCACTCACTTAACCGCACCGCTCAAGCTTCCTGATTTTCTCTCCACCCCGGGCTTTCAACATCCAGGATGGATTCCAGTGTTTCAATCCTCGCAGCCATCTTGTTGGCAACCTCTATCATCTCATCCAGTTCAGCTCGCTCACTGGACGATAGCCCGTTGACCACATTAGCCTTTGACTTGTAGTGGACAATAATCCAGATCGGTGCCACCACCAGCAGGAAGACAACTACCGGTACGAAAAATGCCACAACAATACCTTCCATTGTTTACCCCAATTCAGATTATTCAGATTCAGCTTGAGCGCCAGGTTGAGCCATTTTAGCCTTTAACCTGGCTAACGCCTCGTCGATTCTCTCATCATTTTCAAGCTCACCAATTTCATCAGACAATGTTTGCTGCCCCAGGTCGTAGGCTTCAACCTCGCCTTCGAGATCGTCGATTCTGCGTTCGTATCTATCGAATCGACTCATCGCCTCATCAATATCGACATCATGCAGTTGCCGTTTTACGCCCATTCTGCTCTGAGCCGTGCGGCTCCTGACGATCAGCGCCTTCTGGCGAGTTTTGGCATCTCCCAGTTTTTGCTGTAACAAGCCTATGTCTCCGGACAATTTATCAAGGTTAATATCTATCACCTCAAGATTAGTCTCCAGTGCCATCGTCGCCTCTTCCGCCGATGACTTTTCCTTAAGCGCCGCCCGCGCCAGGTCTTCCCTGCCTTTGCTCAGCGCGACCTCAGCTTTGCTCTCCCAGTCCTCGGCTTCAAGATGCAATCTCTCAACCCGCCGACCCAGTTCTTTCTTGTCAGCGATGAGTTTGGCCGACTGTGTCCGAACCTCTACCAGGGTTTCTTCCATTTCCTGGATGATCAGGCGAACCATCTTTTCAGGATGTTCTGCTTTATCCAGGATCGAATTGATATTCGAGTTGACAATATCGGTGAATCTCGAAAATATGCCCATCTTGTCTTACCTCTTGTTGATTTCTTAAGAATCTTGTCGTGGCATAACTATTCCAACATTCGTGCCAACTCCGCGGGTTATCTCAACCTACTGTTTTTATTCACTTTTTTACCCAGCGATCAAGTTCATCACTATTTAGCACCGCGCAATGTAGTGAATCTAGCCAACAATTAGTGAAAATGTCACTGCATACGCCATAATCTAATCTCGAATTGAAGCTTTGCCCCTATGAATACCAGACAACATTCCGAACGCCTGCTTGGTGAAGCACCCTCGTTTCTAGAGGTGCTGGACCATGTGTCCCAGGTAGCTCCGCTCGATAAGCCCATCTTAATAGTTGGTGAACGCGGAACGGGCAAGGAACTCATCGCGGCTCGCCTGCACTACCTTTCAGGCCGCTGGGATCAGGAATACTTAAAAATGAACTGTGCAGCGATCAGTGAATCATTGCTGGAGACTGAGCTGTTTGGTCACGAGGCCGGTGCTTTCACCGGCGCAACCAAAATGCACCAGGGGAGATTCGAGCGAGCAGACAAGGGATCACTTTTCCTTGATGAACTGGCAACGACTTCTGCCCTGGTCCAGGAAAAATTGCTTCGAATAATCGAATACGGTGAGTACGAACGTGTTGGCGGCAGCAAAACGCTGAACGTTGATGTACGTCTGATAGCCGCCACAAATGAAGATCTTCCGAGCCTCGCGAATGCAGGAAGGTTTCGCGAGGACCTGCTTGACCGGCTCGCATTTGATGTCATAACGCTGCCACCACTACGAGCGCGCGCTGAAGATATTATTCTTCTGGCTGAACAATTTGCCGTCACCATGGCAAGTGATCTTGGCATGGAGTTCTTCCCAGGGTTTTCAGACAAGGCCATTGAAACATTACTTGCCCACCAATGGCCCGGCAACATTCGCGAGCTTAAAAACGTGGTAGAACGAAGCGTTTATCGCGCCGCAGACGATGTGACTCCTGTTGATGTGATTACCCTGGATCCATTTGATTCTATTTTCAGACCCACTGGTTCAAGAGATAAAACCAACGCCGCCAGCTCAAAGTCGGCCGAACCGAATCGACATAGCTTTCCGCTAGACTTTAAGCAGACAGTCCAGGATTACGAAATCGATCTTATTCAGAAAGCCCTTTCAGCGTCTCAGTTCAACCAGAAAAAAACGGCCGAAACGCTAGGTGTCACTTACCACCAGCTACGCGGATACATGAAAAAGTACGAACTGTTTGAGAACGATTAGCCCGTGATACGTCTGCTGCTGTTCCTGCTGTTACTTGCGCCCTCCACGCTTCTTGCGGATGAAATGCTGTACCGTTTAATCAACCAGCGACTGTCGTTAATGGAGCAGGTCGCGGCTTACAAATGGATCAACGAACAACCGATCGCAGTGCCGGAGAGGGAAGCCTTCGTTATCAGCAAAGCAGTAGACGACGGCCTGCAATACGGCATTACCACTGACTCCAGCGGTGCATTTTTCTGGGCACAGATTGAGGCTGCAAAAGATATCCAGCAATGCTGGTTCGATCGCTGGACCGCGGGGCAAGCACCTGAAACCGCAGAGGATCTTGTGGCTATCGTCAGGCCAAAGCTCATCCTGCTGGGAAGCGAAATCACCAGTCGACTGGCGAAAAAAACAAACGACGGGAAGTTGTTCAACAGGTTATTCAGCCAGGACCTGCCTATTGACTGCCTGTCAGAAGGCGCGCACCAGAAAGTTTTTGACGCGCTTAAAAGCGTCACAACGTATCCCGACCGGCACACACAGGTTATGGACAGCGGCCGGTTACGAGTAGGAACGACGGGAGACTATGCACCGTTCTCCTACTCCGGGGATGACCTGTCGTTTACAGGTATCGATATTGACCTGGCGCTTAACCTTGCCGAGAGCCTTGATGTAGAACTGGTCTTCATCAAAACCAGCTGGCCCACATTGATGAATGACCTTGCCGCCGGCTTATTTGACATAGCGATGAGCGGCGTTTCCATCATTCCTGCCCGCCAGCAGCGTGCCTATTTCTCAGCGCCTTACCATGTTGGCGGAAAATCACCGATCACTTTATGCTCGCGTGTGCACGAATTCAGTTCTCTTGAAGCGATTGATCAGCCCGGCGTACGCGCGATCGTGAACCCGGGAGGCACAAATGAGCGCTTCATTGACGCCAAACTGAGACGGGCGAAGAAAATCCTTCACCAGGATAACCGGACCATTTTTGATGAGATCATCAAGGGTAATGCTGACCTTATGATCACGGACAGCATTGAGGTTAGGCTTCAGACAAATCTGCATCCAGAGCTCTGTGGGTCAATGCCTGGCGAGACACTGACTTACCAGGAAAAAGGCTACATGATGCCAAAAGACCCTGCCCTCAGACTCGAAGTCAACCAATGGCTTGCGGAGGTACGTTCGCAGAACATTCTGGAACGTACCTTTGATCAGCATTTGAATTAATCCGGATCAACCAGCTTTGCTTGCCACTGCATATTCGGCACAGGATCGCCGTTAATAAAAGCCTTGATCATCGCGTTCACTTCGACGGGCGCATCCTGCTGGACCCAGTGCGAGATTCGAGGCAGATATCTGATCGTGAAGTCCCGAACCCATTTATCAGTTCCGTAGGTCGTTTCCTTGGTTAGCGCCATGTCATCTTCCCCCCAGCACATGAGGGTTGGCGTTTCTATAATAGGAAAGCCCTGGTCCTTCTGGCGCTTGGCACCACCACCGAAGAAAAGCTCCCGGTAATAGTTAATCATGGCGGTCAGTCCGCCAGGACGAGCAGCATTTTGCGAGTACAGGTTAATGACTTCCTGCGAATACATTTCGGGTCTTGTGCTTGAGGCCTTGATCATCTCTCCCATCGCATTTCCACGTCTACCAATGAGCCACTCAGGCAACCCGGGGATCTGGAAAAAAAAGATGTACCAGGATTTCTTCAGTTGCGCCCATCCCGCCCCTTCACGCCCGGCAGCAGGGTGCGGCACATTGCAGATCACCAGTTTCGACAGGGGCCTGATCTCTCGAATGGAGAAATACCACGCAATCACGGCGCCCCAATCATGGGCCAATAAGATCGTTTCCTCACATTCGGCAGCATCAATCAATGCAGCCACGTCAGCCAGCAGGTTTTCGATCGCGTAATCTTTCTTGTCCGGGGGAATGGAGGAATTACCATAACCTCTCATATTCGGAGCCCATACTTTGTAGCCAAGCTCTGCGAGCATCGGGAGCTGGTTTCTCCAGGATACGGAGTGTTCAGGAAAGCCATGCAGGCAAATCGCCAGCTTGTTGCTGGACTGATCCCCACACATATCAACCTCAAACCTGAGGCCATTGGCCGTTACAAATTCTGTACTGATGCGGTCGTCAATCGCACTGGTTGCGGACATAACACTCATTGAATTTCATCCCGTTTATTAGCTGACTCATGATTGACAGCAAGCCCCCTGCCTACCAGACTAATGGGCCCTGTCGAACCGCCAGTATCTCATGACCCGACCTAATCTGAAATTCGGTATCTTCCTCGCCCCTTTTCATGGTCTGAAGGAAGATCCAACCCGGGCTCTTGAACGTGATCTACAACTGGTTAGTTACCTGGACGATCTTGGATATGACTACGCCTGGATCGGTGAGCACCATTCTGGCGGCATGGAAATCATTGCTTCGCCAGAAGTGTTCATTGCACAGGCCGCAACACAGACTAAACATATTCGGTTTGGCACGGGCGTTTCTTCACTGACCTTCCATCATCCACTGATCCTGGCTGATCGCATTATGCAGCTGGATCATATGACCCGCGGCCGTGTCGCATTCGGCATGGGCCCGGGTGCACTCCCCTCGGATGCCCAGATGATGGGAATCGATACCCTGAAGCAAAGAGACATGATGCTCCAGGCCATAGAGGTTTTGGTTCCTCTTTTACGTGGCGAAACGGTTACCCGAAAAACTGACTGGTTCGAATTGGACGAAGCGCGGCTTCAGCTGCAGAGCTACTCGAAACCTTCGGTGGAAATGGCAGTTGCATCACAGGTATCACCAAGTGGCGCAAGGGCTGCGGGTATTGGGGCAACCACCACCGGCGGGTTTAACGCACTCGCCGCCAACTGGGAAATCTATGCGCGTAAGGCAACCGAACATTCGCAGCCAGTCAACCGCAATGCATGGTCACTGGTTGGCCCGATGCACATTGCCGAAACCAGGGAGGAAGCCATGAATAACGTTCGCTTTGGGCTTAACGAATGGATTACCTACTTTAAGGAGGTTGCAGCGCTGCCTATCGCGCCCAAGGGTGAAGACCCGGCAGAAGCCCTTGTTGCCAGCGGATTGGCTGTGATCGGGACACCCGATGACGCGATCGACCAGATTCAGAGACTCGAGACAGAGTCCGGCGGCTTTGGGACATTCCTGCACATGGCGCAGAACTGGGCGGACTGGGCTGAAACAAAGCGCAGCTACGAGTTATTTGCGCGCTACGTCGCACCGGAATTCCAGAACCGGAACGACAATCGACGTGAAAGCTACGGGTGGGCTGCCGGGAACCACGCGCAATATAAGCCAAAGGTGGAACAGGCCATCGGCAATGAAATTGCCAAAGACGAAGCAGAGAAAGCCGCCAAACAGTGACGTGATCACTTGCACTGATCTTTAACCGGTTTTCATCTAAAGCTGATACTGTAGCGCCCATGACCTCTACCCCTCGCTCAAATACTGAACATCCACGCCGCTTCATCAAAGTAGAAGGCAGTATTAACCTGCGAGACTTTGGCGGTTACAAAACCCACCAGGGGCAAACCGTCAAGGAAGGCCTGCTTTTTCGTTGCGGCGCGATGAACGATATACCTGATCATGCGTTCGATGACTTTGCCGAGCTGGATATTGGCGTGATCTGCGATTTACGCAGCCATGAAGAAGCTGAGACTTCTCCTACCCCTGAAGGTGGTCCATTCGCCTGCCGGGTGCATATCCCAATCTGGCCTGGCAGCTCCACTCAATTTCAGGAAACCGCGAGCAAACAGAGCCGGGGGCCATCACCCGATCAGTTCGCTGAATTTATGGCGAGTATCACCCGCGAAATCGCGCGTGACCATGTGCAAGATTATAAAAAGCTAATGAGAGAGCTGGTATCGACGGACAAGGGGTTTCTGCTGCACTGTTCAGCGGGCAAGGATCGAACCGGGTTCGGCGCCGCCATCATTCTGACCCTGCTGGGTGTTGACCACGACACAGTGATGCACGACTACCTGGTGAGTAATGAATCCGGTGACCTTTTCGAACGAATGCGCACCCGAATGCTGCAGAACCTCAAAGATCAGGGGATGAGCAGCAAGATCGATGATGAGATCATCAAGGTCATGTCAGGCGTTCGCGCTGAATATCTTCTGGGCGCCTTTGAAGAAATTGACACCCACTATGGCGGCATGTCCGGTTATCTTGAAGAAGTCGGCATTAGTACCGCCGATCAAAAACACCTGAAGGAAAGACTGCTCGCCTGACCACCGAGAACCACCTGGTATTAAAAACCTCCGTCATAAGAATCGCAGCAATCGAATCGAACACTACCGTATAGGTTCTGGCCATACGCGTGTCATCCACAGCCCGCACGTCCAGTATTTCCCTGTATCCGCGCCGTGCTGAGTGACGCAATACATCCCCCATGCCTGGATCTTCTTTGATCAGCGCCCTTCGTTAATCCCAAGTGAGGTAAGCCGGATTCAACGGCAAATCTGGGTTGGCTGGCGGTTTCCACAACAACGTTTTCATCGAAGTAAGCTCGCAGCCGCAATTAGGGATGCGATGAACCAGGCGGCGGGCACGGTTGAACAGGTACAACTGACAAAATCAACACCATTTTTTTGCAATAAGCCAGCTAGTTTTTGTAGTGTAATACAGTTACTCTAATTCCATGTCGAAGGAAGAGTCTCCCAGCCCGCTGCGGCGATCAACACTCATGTTATTTGCGCTGCCGGAGTACGCTGTCTACCTCGGCTCTATTCCCGTAGGCCTATATCTTCCACTCGTCTATTCAAAGGATTTTGGTCTCTCACTAACGGAAGTCGGCCTCATTCTGATGCTGGCCAGAATCTCTGACGCGGCTACCTGAGCGACAGAACACCCGGAAAGTTCGGCAGGCGTAAACCATGGATGGCGGGCGGCGCCTTCCTGATGATGATCTCAGCATTCCAGCTGTTTAATCCAACCGTGCTAAATGAAATGCCTATTGGCCCCATGCACCTGCTTGTCTGGGCAGTGTTGCTGTGGCTCGGCTGGACCATGATCAACATTCCTTACTATGCCTGGGGTGCAGAACTTTCAGATGACTACAATGAGCGAACCCAAATCACCGGCTGGCGCCAGGCATTCGGCTTCCTTGGCAATGTCAGCGTTCTCACGGTGCCGGTGGTAGCAGGTGAAATCACCGGCTATGGCAGCCTGCCCAAAGAAGGATTAACCATCATTGGGTCGATGGCCCTGGTCGCGTTACCCGTGCTAATCACCATTACACTCTGGAAAATCCCGGAAAGAGAGGCCTACCCCAGGCCAAAGGCGCCCGTGCTCAAGCACGCAAAAGACATGTTCTCGAATGGTTCCTTCATGCTGCTCTTTTTCGGGTTTATGTTGATGTCACTAGGAACAGGTTGGGGCTCTGCTCTTTTTATGTTGTTTGCAACCTACGTGGTCGAAGCTGAGGGGCAAACCCAGGCGATACTACTCGGTTACTTCGGTGCCAATATGATTTCTCTACCCTTCTGGGTCATGGTCGCAGAGAGAATAGGCAAGAAACCCACCTGGATCATTGGCGGAGTGTTGTTTGTCATTGTGACACCTTCATTTTTGTTACTAGGTCCAGGAGACCTGAGCGGATTTTTCATCTGCCTTGCATTGTACGGCGTCGCCGGTGGTAACTTTGGCGCACTCTCGATGTCAATGAAGGCCGATGTCATTGAAATTGCGTCACGGAAAACCAGTGAAAACATCGCCGGGTCATACATTGCGATCTGGTCACTCGGATCAAAAATGGTGGGTGCACTCGCATTGGGCATATCACTACCCCTTCTGGAAATAATGGGATTCGATCCAAAAGGCGGTAACAGTCCGGAAGAGATTCAAGCCCTGGCATGGATGTACGTGATACCACCGTGGATTTTCTACGCTACTGCCGTTTGCTTTATTTGGCGTTATCCGATTTCAGCTGCTCGTCTTAAGAAGATCCGGGCGGCTTTTTTGCGCCGGGATAAAAGACGAGAACAGGCAGCTATGTGACGCTGACCATCACTTTTACAATTGCTTATTAACAATCCAAACGAATCAAACAAACACTAATTAAGGAGAGCTAACTTGTCCCAGACTCATGTGCTTATTGTCAGTAAAGGTCATCGCTATGTTTACCGAAGACGCGGATATTGTCACAACACTTGTCGAACAACCTGCCGCGCAGGTCATGTTGAGACCGGAAAATATTGCGCGTTTTGACGCTGTTCTGTTCTACGACATGTCTGGTATCGCCAATGCCGGACTAGTGCACGATGATTCCAACGACACCGGACAACCCACGGATGATTATCGACAATCTATCGAAGCGTTAGTCGCGAGCGGAAAAGGAATCGTTATGTTAAATCATGCGACCTGCAGCTGGCCAGACTGGCCTCTATGGCGCCAGATACACGGCTCCTCTTTTATGCTCACGGAAGGCGAAGTATTTGGGGACACGGTGCCCGGCTCTGGCTACGCAGGTGGCCACGGCCCACTCCCCAACCCCAGCTTCACACTAAGTCCCGTTGACACCTCACATCCTGTTACCGCAGGACTGGAAGGGGGCTTGACCGTCGCCGATGAGATATACATTAAATCGAACAATTTTGAAGCGAATGTGCTGCCACTGATGCGCAGCGATTATGAATATGTATCCAGTAACTTTACCGCGCCACCCATGGCCCCAGCAGAACAGCAGGAAGGCTGGACTCACCCAGGCGGTAGCAATCTCGTTGTTTGGGCCAACGCTGCTGAAAACAGCCCTGTCGTTGCCTCAGACATCGGTGACAGCCCTGGCGCATTTGAAAACCCTGGGTTTCGACGCTTGTTGAAGAACGCGCTGCAATGGGTAGCGTCCGAGGAAGCAAGGCAGTGGGCCAGGCAACAATAATACTGCTTAGTCGTGTCACATAGCGTCCAGGCTTCTTTTGTGAAGGCTTCTTCTGTGAAGGTAAGGGGACGTTAATCTGAGTTTTGTACAGAACTCGTGTAAAACTCAGCAAAGAGTATGAAAAATAGATATAAATTTGGAACCGCGCTGACCTTTGCGCTGGCCCTGCTTTTATTCGCACAGGCGGGAAACTGGTGGATGGGTAATCTGGACCCGACACATTGGACGGCTACCTGGGCGACAGCCAACAAGAGGATTACACCGTTCGACGCACCACTCGATACCATTAACAACACCACCTTGCGCCAAATAGTGCGTATTAGTGAAGCTGGCAGAATGGTTCGAGTCTCGTTTAGCAATGAATTTGGTACGACACCGCTGATCATCAACGAAGCACATGTCGCCCTGCGAGATAGTGGTTCCGCCATCGTCGAGCGCTCCGGTAATCAACTCACTTTCTCCGGCTCTAATAGCGTTTCTATTCTGCCTGGCGCACGAATTACCTCTGACCCCGTCGATATGGATGTTGCAAATAATGCCGAAGTCGTCATCAGTGCTTATTTACCTGACGATGTGACGGGTTCTGGATCGCCGGTGACTTACCATGTCCGCGCGCTACAAACTAACTACATCGCAGCCGGCAACCAGGCGGCCGC
>LWDU01041122.1_pt1 | contig 39808 bp, 43 predicted proteins | sample 727161 | NCBI WGS metagenome assembly LWDU01 (sample SAMN04566230, study PRJNA314399) | hydrothermal vent metagenome | isolation source: deep sea hydrothermal plume seawater | place: Mexico: Gulf of California, Guaymas Basin | collected 2004-07-11
GATACTTGTTGCGTTTCTGATAATTTTTTTGGCATCCTCTTCATTAAATTTTGGAACAGCCCCTAATTGTTTGGCGTAATTTGAAGCTCCCGTTCCTGCTAAATTCCCAAACACCAATAAGTCAGATAAGGAATTTCCTCCCAATCGGTTGGCGCCATGCATTCCTGCTGCACATTCCCCGCAAGCAAAAAGCCCCTCAACAGTGGACATAGTAGTGTCCGCCTCTACTCGAATTCCTCCCATAAAATAATGACAAGTTGGTCCAACTTCCATTGACTCTTTTGTAATATCTAATTCAGCAAGTACCTTAAACTGATGATACATTGAAGGTAATTTCTTTTTAATATCCTCTGCACTTCTTCTTGTTGCTATATCTAAATAAGCTCCTCCATGTTTTGATCCTCTACCTGCTTTTACCTCAGCATTAATAGCTCTTGCGACTACATCTCTTGTAAGTAACTCTGGAGGTCTTCTTGCGTCTTTATCTCCTGCTAACCATCTAGCAGCTTCCTCTTCAGTGTCAGCTGTTTCATTTTTGAACTTCTCTGGAATATAGTCAAACATAAATCTTTTCCCTTCACTATTTCTCAAAATTCCACCTTCCCCTCTAACACCTTCTGTCACTAATATTCCTCTTACAGATGGAGGCCATACCATTCCTGTTGGATGAAATTGATTGAATTCTAAATCCATTAATTCCGCTCCAGCTTCATAAGCCATAGCATATCCATCTCCGGTATATTCCCAGCTATTTGAAGTGATTTCCCAAGCTTTTCCTCCACCTCCAGTAGCAAGTATTAATGATTTTGTTTTGAAAATAATAAACTCTCCTGTTTCTCTGTACATACAAACCACACCAGCAACTTTTCCGCTTTCATCTTTCAAAATATCCAAAGCAGTACATTCCATATGAATGTCAATGTCTTTGTGTATTCCATAATCTTGAAGGGTTCTAATCATTTCCAGTCCTGTTCTGTCTCCAACATGAGCAAGTCTTGGGTATCTATGTCCTCCAAAATTTCTTTGGTTGATAAGACCTTCTTTTGTTCTATCAAAAACAGCCCCCCATTGTTCTAATTCTCTTACTCTATCGGCAGCATGCCTAGCGTGTAATTCAGCCATGCGCCAAACATTCAGCATTTTTCCTCCACGCATAGTATCTCTAAAATGGATTTTCCAATGATCTCGTTTATCCACATTCCCAAGTGATGCAGCCATACCTCCTTCAGCCATTACCGTATGCGCCTTCCCTAATAAAGATTTGCATATCAAACCAACTTTTTTGGATTCTTTGGTAGCTGTTATTGCAGCACATAAACCAGCTCCTCCCGCTCCAATTACTAGTACATCAAATTCTATCTGTCTAATTCCCGAAATATCTAACATAATTATTTTTTAAATTCCCCAACTGTTTAAATCTGTAATCACTCCCATTGAAACCAAGCGCACATATACATCTGAAATCCCAACCCACACCAAAGAAAACCATGCAAACATTTGATGTCTTCTATTTAAATAAGTGACAATCTTCCATCTACTATGTGCATGTTCTGCAGAATGCGAGCAAGAAAAACAATCCATTCTCCCTCCAATTAAATGTCTCAATGAATGACTAATACTGCCTACACCAACACCAAATTCTCCATTTCTAAAAAAGGCCATAATGGCATCATAAGAAAGAAGAAAAATAAATATTATTGCAAAATACATGGCATATCTGTGCAGGTTTTGAACCCATAAGATTCCTGTTTCTCCTTTGTAATTTTTTTGCGGAACACCTCCTACCGCACATGCTGGTGGAGAAAACGTAAATGCTCTGTAATATGCTTTTCGATAATAATAGCATGTGAATCTAAAAGAAAGGGGGAATATTAAAATTAGCCAAGCTGGAGAATGTCCTGGCAGCCACCATAACCAATCTGGCCATTCTCCAAATAATGCATGAGATATTGGCGGGATTCCTTCTTTTGTAATATCAATAAAAAACGTTGGAGAATAGAAGGGAGACAAGTATCCTCCAAAACCTTCTGCATTTACAGCTCCACTCCACCAAAAATATTCTCCTTGCCAAGCTGCCCAAGTAGAATAAATAATAAAACTAAGTAGTCCAAAAAGAACTAACATAGGGCCAATCCACCACTTATCTTCTCTCAAAGTTGAGAGAAAAGATTTCCTCCTTCCGATAACTTCCGTCATATTGTTTTTTTAATGCGGCAAATATAATATCTTTCAAACTTATATTTTTAATAATAAATAATTAAATCCTGATTTTAATTAGGTGGAAACTTATTGTTATCTTTGGTTTTGAAAAATGATGATAAAATGAAATACTTGCATATTGATAGTCAGCTGTTTACAGACAACAGAAAAAGGTTTAAGGATAAACTAACTAAAAATAGTTTAGCTATTTTTAATTCAAATGATATAATGCCTACAAATGCGGATGGCACTATTTAAGTGGTGTGGACCAAGAAGAAAGTGTATTGGTTATTTTTCCAAACCACCCTGATGAATCTCAAAGAGAAGTTTTATTTTTGAAGGAAACAAATGAGCATATTGCTATTTGGGAAGGGGCAAAACTTACAAAAGAAGATGCTCTAAAAACTGCTGGAATAAAAACAGTGTATTGGTTAAATGAGTTTGATGATAAATTAAATGAATTAACGCAAAAGTGTGATGGAATCTATCTGAATAAAAATATTCATAGTCGTGCTGCATCAGAAGTAGAAACAAGAGATGATAGGTTTAGAAATATGATTACTGAGGAATTTTCTGATAAAGAAATTAAGGAAGTAGCGCCAATTATGCATGAGCTTAGATCTATAAAATCAGACGCCGAGATTGCATTAATACAAAATGCTTGTGATATTACCGAAAAAGGATTAAGAAGAATTCTTCCTTTTATTAAACCGGGGGTTATGGAGTATGAAATTGAAGCAGAGTTACTGCACGAGTTTTTAAATAATAGGTCAACTGGTTTTTCTTTTCAACCGATAATTGGTTCTGGAAGAGACTCTTGTGTTTTGCATTATATTGAAAATAATAAACAATGTAAAGATGGTGATATTTTACTCATGGATTTTGGAGTTGAATACGCAAATTATGCTTCAGATTTTACTAGAACAGTTCCTGTAAACGGAAGATTTTCTGACAGACAAAAAGCAGTTTATAATGCTGTTTTGCGTGTAATGAAAGAGGCGACTAATATGTTACGTCCTGGAACAATTATAGCTGAATACCATAAAGAAGTTGGTAAACTGATGGAGTCAGAATTAATAACACTAGGATTATTAGACAAACATGATGTCCAAAAACAAGATCCTGAAAACCCATTATTCCGAGAATATTTTATGCATGGAACCTCACACTATTTAGGCCTTGATGTGCATGATGTCGGGGATTTTAAAGCTCCAATGAGAAGAGATAGAAGATTTGATGAATAGTTAAATTTTTAATGCAAAAAGACTTGCTGTAATCTAGTGAAATAAGTGTAGGTTGTAATCCTGCTCCCCTAACCTACTTCTAATTAATACTGCCTCCTCTTATTTCTAGAATTGGTATTTCCAGCATTCCTTTTTTTATTTCTATTGGCAAAAAACTCTTGTTTTTTTCTTTGTTTTTCTTTTTCAAATTCCTTTTTCTGCTGTGCATTCATGGGTTTATCCGTTTGAGGAAAAGGATGGTTTTGAATCGCTTCAATTTTTTGCTTTATCAATTTTTCAATGTCTCTTGCGTACTCATTTTCTTCTGGTTCGCATATTGAAATAGAAACTCCTGTTTCTCCTGCTCTACCACATCTTCCTATCCTGTGCACATAAGTTTCTGACTCATTAGGGATATCATAATTCAGTACATAATTTAGCTTATCAATATCAATACCTCTAGCGGCAATATCAGTAGCTACCAAAACTCGTATTTTGGAATCTTTAAAGGCCTGTAATGCTTTTTGTCTTTGATTCTGCGCTTTATCTCCATGAATTGCTGCAGCCTCAATATTATTCTTTTTTAAATCACGAGCTATCCTGTCGGCACCATGCTTGGTTCTTGAAAACAGCAATAATTGATTAATATTTTTATCTTTTAAGATATGTAGCAGTAATTTTTTTTTATCTGTCTTATTTGTATAGTAAATAAACTGTTGAATAGTCTCGGCTGTTGAGGATACAGGGCTAACAGATATCCTTTTTGGAAATTTCAATATTTGAGATGAAAGCCCTACAATATTTTTAGGCATAGTGGCAGAGAAAAATAAAGATTGCCGATTTTTAGGTAGTTTTTCTAACAGCTTTTTTATGTCGTGAATAAAACCCATATCCAACATTCTATCCGCTTCATCCAATACAAAATAACCAATATCTTTTAAGGAAATAAATCCTTGCCCCATAAGGTCCAATAACCTTCCTGGAGTTGCCACTAACACATCAACACCATTATTAAGTGCAGTGGTTTGAGCGCCTTGTTTCACCCCTCCAAAAATTACCGTATTCTTTATCGTATTATACTTTGAGTAGTCCGTAAAATTCTCTCCAATCTGAATGGCAAGTTCTCTAGTGGGTGTAACTACTAAAGCTCTTATTTTACTATCATCATCTTTTTCATTTATCAAATGATGTAAAATAGGTAATGCAAAAGCAGCTGTTTTACCGGTTCCAGTTTGAGCACTTGCCAGTACATCATGTTTCTTTAATACTAAAGGAATTGCTTGTTGCTGAATAGCAGTTGGATGAGTATAATTTTGGTCTTTAACGGCTTTTAATAAAGTAGGGTGTAAGTTTAAATCTTCAAAGTTCATATAGTATTCCTGTTATAAGATTTTTTTTGCAAAGTTAAGATATAGTTATAAAGAAGGGAAATAAAACAGACTATTCCCCACAACCCTGAATATAGGTAATTTCAAAGTCAGTAACTTCTAAGGTGTCATTTTGTAGGTGTCCAATCATATTACATTCCATGGGGAAGTACTCCATTTCACAAACAGATAGATAAAGCGCTACTAGTTCTTCCATGTTTTCATTTGGAAATACTAAATCAAATTCTTCTAAAGTAGCTTCATCTTTAAAAATGTGTTGGCCTTCCCCATATACCCACCATCCTGTATAGATGTTTTCATTAGAATGTTCTGCAATTATTTGTATTTCACTTTCTTGTGGAGTTTTTTCTGCTTCAGTACTTGTTTTTAGCTGAACGCTACATGAAAAAAATAGCACACTACAAAAAACTAATATTTGAAATCTGAAATCTTTCATTTATTTTTTATAAAAATTCATTTCATCAATATACTGCCATGCTTTTTCTGGAATTAAATAAGAGACGTCTTTCCCTTGTTTAATAGAATCTCGGATAAAAGAAGCCGAAATTTCCATATAAGGAACGTCATCAACAATATGAATATTTTGGTGTGTTCTACTTATTTCAATACCTGGCCTTGGATAAACATATATAGAATAATTCTCCAAAATCTGCTCGTAATTTTTCCACTCATGGAGATTCTGTAAATTATCAGCTCCCATAATAAGTGCATACTCATTTTCCGGATAATCTTCTTTCAAACGCACCAAAGTATCAATGGTATAAGAAGGTTCTGGCATGCTAAATTCAATATCAGAAACTGCTAATTTTGGATTATCTTCCACCTCAGCTATAATAATTTGTAGTCGGTGAGCTTGGTCCAGCAAAGTCTTTTTTTGTTTCAATGGATTTTCAGGAGAAACCACAAAGAGCACTTTTTCCAAATCGGAAAATTCTGCCATATAAGAAGCAATAATCTTATGCCCTATGTGCATAGGATTGAACGAACCGAAAAACAGACCAATTTTCATGCTTAGGATTTTATAAAATTATGAATTACTTCCATATTTTTTTTACAAGCAATATCAAAATCATCATTCAGAATTATACTGTCAAATTCTTGGTTCTTGGCAATTTCTTCCTCTGCTTTATCTAATCTTTTTTGCAAACTTTCAGCTGATTCTGAAGCTCTAGCAACTAACCGCTCCTGCAAAACTTCCAATGATGGCGGCATAATAAAAATAGCTAAACATTCGGCTGGATATTGTTTTTTTATATTAAGCCCTCCCTCTACATCTACATCAAAAATTGCAGCCTTTCCTTCGCTCCAAATTCTTTCTATTTCTAATGTTAAAGTGCCATAATACTGATTTTCATATACCTGCTCCCACTCCAAAAAAGCATTTTCTGCGATCTTATTTTTGAAACCTTCAACTCCTAAAAAAAAATAATCTTCACCATGGATTTCATTCTCTCTTTTTTCACGGCTACAAGCTGAAACGGAGAAAGTAAGTTCAGGCATATTCTTCAATAAATAATGAACAATAGAAGTTTTTCCTGCTCCAGATGGTGCCGATATGACAATGAGTTTCCTCACTATAAAATGTTTAATAATTGCTCTTTAATTTTCTCTAACTCATCCTTCATTTGTACTACAATTTTTTGCATTTCTGAATCTGAAGATTTAGACCCAATAGTATTGATTTCTCTTCCTATTTCTTGGCCGATAAATCCTAGTTTTTTTCCGTTAGGAAAATCTGTTTTCATAGTTAAAATGAAATAGTTAAGATGCGCATCTAACCGTATTTGCTCTTCAGTAATGTCTTGTTTTTCTAAATAATAAATTAACTCTTGTTCAAAACGATTTTCATCAATATTCTTAGTATCAATTTCCGCTAATTTATCTGATAAGCCTTTCTTAATTTTTTCTATTCTTCCTTTTGCAAAAGGAGCAATTTCTATTAATAATGCGGTCAATTTATTAATTCTTGAAGTAATATCTTCTTCTAGTTTTTTTCCTTCATCTAATCGAAATTGTAATGTGTTTTCAATTGCAATACCTATCCCTTTTACTATTTCCTCCCATTCATTTTCATCTGATTTTTCCTCTCCTTTTGTCAATACCTCAGGCATTTTCAGAAGGCTAGGCATAATATCCTTGCTGTTTAAGTTAAGGGAATTACTTACGCCCTCAATTTGCTGAAAATATTCTTTTATCAGTTCCGTATTTAAAGTATATTTAGTATTAGACACTGAGAATTCTTTCCAAATAGATAATTCAATTTTTCCTCTTTGCAATTTCTCAGAAAGTAATCTTCTGAGCCCTATTTCCTTATCTCTATATATAGAAGACATCTTAACGCCGACATCTATTTGTTTGGAATTAAGCGATCTTACTTCAATAGTAAAATTAGCATTTTTCAGGTTTAACTCAGCTTTACCATAGCCTGTCATTGATTGAATCATTAGATAATATTTTTTGCAAATTTAGGAAAGTTTCTGCTTTCTTGACTTTAAGGGACGAACACTTACCAAATACACCCCAATAAATATAATGCTAGCGGCAATTATTTTATTCATATCCAAAGCATCACTACCGACTACAATAGCAAAAACACTTGCCAAAACAGGTTGTAAATAAATATAAATACTTACTGTTGAAGGATTTAATTTTTGTAAAGCAACTGAATTTAGTAAATAAGCAATAAAGGTAGTACATACCACTACAAAAAGTACTTCCCAAATAATTTTTAAAGGGAAAGAAGAAAAATTAACTACACTTAATTCGTGATATCCAAAAGGTAGTACATACAAAAGTCCAAAAGCAAATACATAAAACATCACTGTTATAGGATGATATTTTTGCATTAATGGTTTTACAAATACTAGATACAAACCATAACTTAAAGCATTAATAAATACAAATAAATTCCCAAGCATAAAATTAGCATTACCGCTAAAATTACCGCCATTTAAGATTAAAATAGATGCCCCAATAATCCCTAAAGTAATCCCTAATCCTTTTCGCAAAGTAATGTTTTCTTTTAGAATAAAAAAAGAAATAATCATCACCAATACAGGATTAGTTGTCAGTATAATTGCTGCATTGATTGGAGTAGTTAAATTCAACCCCTCAAAAAATAACAACTGATTGATAGCAACCCCAAATACTCCACAAATTGCCAAGCGTATCAAATCTTTAGTTTGTACTTTTTCACGCATAAACACAAAATAGGAGATTGAAAATAAAATAACTGCCCCTAGTACTCTTAATAAAATAAAACCAGAAGGCTGAATAAAATCCGGCATTACATCTTTTGCAAAAGTGTAGTTGAGGGCATAAATTAAATTCGCAAAAAACAAGGAGATATGAGCAAATACAGTTTTATTCAAGTCTTATAATTTTTAGCAAAAATAAAATTAAATGTTGCATCTTTTAATACTTTTGCTAAAAGTAAGATAAATGCCAAAAAAAATAGCCCTCATAACCGGAACAGGAAGTGGAATTGGAAAAGCCCTAGCCGAATTATTACTTGACAAAAACTATAAAGTAGTAGGCTATTCAAGGACAAATAAAATAATACATACAAACTTCACCTTTATAAAAATTGATCTGAGCGATTTAGTGACAACTGAAAAGCTGGTTTTTCCTGAGGCTAATAAATCAGAAGTATTATTAGTGAATAATGCAGCTACTATCGGAACCATTGCCCCTTTTAATAAAAAGACAGCCAAAGATATAATAACTGAGTATCAGCTGAACTTAATTGCACCTACACTGCTAAGTCAGAAATTCATTAGCACTTATAAGAAGAATTCAAAACTACTTATTAATCTGGGTTCAGGAGCAGCAAATAATCCTATATCTTCATGGAGTACTTATTGCGCCACTAAAGCTGGATTAGATATGCTTACTCAAGTAATTGCTGAAGAAAATCATAAAAACTTAACAGTATTTTCTGTTCACCCTGGTATAGTTGATACAACTATGCAAAAAAAGATACGGGAAACAAAACCTGATTTATTCCCTTTGTTAAGTAAATTTACCAACTATTATACCAATAATGAGTTAGAAAATACAGGAACTGTAGCTAAGAAACTCTATTATATTATACAAAATTTTGCCGAATTCACCGAAAATATCCTCTCAATTCGTGATGTTAATATAAAATAGGCTTTTTATTGTTTTTTAATGCTTTTTTAATGCTTATATATTGATTTTCAACACCTTATGATTATTTGTAATTTTTAACAATTTTATGTTTAAAACCATAGTATGTTTATCTTCAGTTTTATATCTATATCCCTATATGTCAGATGGTTACGTTTTAAATGAATTAGTTTAAAAGTAAAATAGTAAAAAACGTATTTTAAAAGAAAATATACGCAAATAACTAAAACCAAAGCAATTATGTCATACGTTTGTCTCAGTATTAATCAAATTATTTTTTAATTATGGAAAATGTATTTAAGTATTTCAATGGCTTTTTTAAAGGCTTAACAGGTTTAATCATGACAGTTCTAGGTCTTGGTGTAGCTGCAGAAATCCTTTTTGGATCTGGAGCTATTTTTGGGATGACTGTTATTGACAATGTCATGAATGTTATTGGTGAATTGGGAAGCGCAGGGTTTGGCGGTTTAGTTGGATTATGTGTTTTATTCGCACTTTTAACAGCTAAGTAAGAATACTCAGATGTTTTAATAAAAATAGCCCTGCATTTTGTAGGGCTATTTTTATTACTTTTACCATAACACAATTAATCATGAATAACTTTTTCAATACATTACAAAAACAACTAGTTGAGTTAATTTCATTTGGACTAACTTTTTTATGTTTAGGAGTGATTGTGCAATTATTAATTAATGATAAACTATTAGGATGGGATCCTGTAGGAAATATACAAGATGCAGGGCCATCATTTATCGGTGTTATTGCGCTTGTAGTGTTATATTTGCTTTTTCAAAAGAAAGCCAAATAGTCTAATGAGCTTCTAGCCAATTTATTCCTTCACCAATATCAACTGTTAAAGGGGCTTTCAATATAATTGCCTGTTCCATTTTTTCTTTTACAAGCGATTTCAACTCTTCTGATTCGCCTTTATACATATCAAAAACTAATTCATCATGTACTTGCAATAACATTCTTGATTGCATCCCTCTTTTATCCATTTCTTGCTGCACATCAATCATAGCTTTTTTTACAATATCAGCTGCAGAACCTTGTATTGGAGCATTAATAGCATTACGTTCAGCTACCGCTCGCATAACAGCATTTTTTGAATTAATTTCTTTTAGGTATCTTCTTCTTCCCATTAAAGTTTCCACATATTCTTTTTCTCGAGCTTGTTTAATTGACCAATCCATATATTCCTTAACCTTAGGGAATTCTTTAAAATAATTATCAATTATTGTTTTGGCCTCAGTTCTGGAAATACCAATATTTTGTGATAATCCAAAAGCAGAAATACCATAAATAATTCCAAAATTTACTGATTTAGCATGTGAACGCATAGTTCTGTCCACCTGATCAACAGGAACTTTGTACACCTTAGCAGCTGTAGCAGAATGAATGTCTACTCCCTGATTAAAAGCATTTAACATTTCTTCATCCTTACTTAAAGAAGCCATAATTCTCAATTCAATCTGAGAATAATCAGCCGCCATTAATATAAAATCTTTATTTCTAGGGATAAACGCTTCACGCACTTTCATTCCTCTTTTTGTTCTGATTGGAATATTCTGTAAATTAGGATTTACTGAGGATAAACGACCTGTAGCTGCTACTGACTGATTAAAAGTAGTGTGGATTCTTTGAGTGGTCGAATTCACTAATGCTGGTAAAGCATCAACATAGGTAGATAGTAATTTTTTTACCGCTCTAAAATTTAAAATCTCCTCAATTATAGGGTGACTAGCCTTTAATTGTAGCAGAGTTTCTTCTGAAGTGGAGAATTGACCTGATTTTGTTTTTTTAGGTTTCTTTCCGAGCTCCATCTTTGTAAATAAAATTTCTCCCATTTGCTTAGGGGATGCAATGTTAAATTCTTCACCTGCAAGCTCATGAATTTTTTTAGTTTGTAGCCCTAACTCATCAGTCAATTCTACGCTATATTCCTTGAGCATATCAACATCTAAAGCTATCCCTTCATTTTCTATTTTTGCCAAAACAATAGTTAACGGCATTTCAATAGTGGTGAATAGATCCCAAACACCAACTTCCTTCATTTCTTTTTCAAAAATAGCCGAAAGCTTAAAAATTACGGATGATTTCTCAGCTGCAAAGTCAGTAATTATTTGCTTATTTAATGCAGAAAAATCTAATTTTGTTTTTCCCCTGCCAACCACCTCCTGCTCCTCAATCATAATTTTATTTAGATAATTATCTGAAATTATGTCCAATGCATGACGCATGTCGGGATGTAATAAATAATGGGCAATTTCAACATCAAACAAAGACCCTTTCGTCTGAATTCCTTGCTTTGATAAAACTTTAATAGCAAACTTTAAATCATATCCAATTTTATGAATTGAAGCGTCTTCAAAAAGTGATTTTAAAGATGGTATTATTTCATTTTCAAACGGAATATAAAATCCATTATCATCTAAATAACTAAAAGAAAAACCAGAAATTTTAGTACTTAAGGCCTCCTTTGTGTCTGTAATAATTTGAAAGGCAACTTGCCCTGTCTTTTTAATGTCACTTATTAATTTATCTAACTTTTCTACACTATCAATCAACTCAAAATTATTACTTTCACCTGCCACAACAACAGAAGCTGATGCTTGAGAAAACAAATCAAATTGAGGGCTAGAGTTAACTTCAGTAATCATTTCATCCTTTTTTGGAAGACTTACTTGCGTAGGAGTAGAAGGGAGTACTCTTTGCAATAAAGCTCTAAATTCTAATTCTTCAAATAATGTTGTTATTTTTTCTTCATTTTTAGGGACCAGGCGCATTTGTTCAGCATCAAACTCAATAGGAACATCTGTAATTATCGTAACCAGTTTTTTACAGAGCAAACCAATTTCTTCTGAGGCTTCAACATTCTCTTTCATCTTCCCTTTTAACTCATGCGAGTTTGCAAAAAGACCTTCCATTGAGTCATATTGTTTAATAAACTTTTGAGCTGTCTTTTTCCCAATGCCTGGAATTCCTGGAATATTATCAGCTGAATCCCCCATCATGCCTAAAAAGTCAATCACTTGATCAACTCTTTGAATATCAAATTTTTCTAATACCTCAGGAATTCCCCAAATAGCAGTAGGCTGCCATTTATTTCCTGGGCGATACATAAAAATATTATTTGAAACCAATTGGGCAAAATCTTTATCAGAAGTCATCATATAAACTTGAAATCCTGCTTTTTCTGCTTTTTTTGCCAAAGTACCGACTACATCATCTGCCTCATATCCATCTTTATATAATTTAGGAATATTAAATGCTTCCAAAAGCTTATCAATATAGGGCAGTGCATCACGCAAGCCATCAGGCATTGCCTCTCGGTGAGCTTTATATTCAGGATATTCAATATGTCTTTCAGTAGGTTTCTTAGTATCAAAAACTACTGCCAAGTGAGTTGGGTTTTCTTTTTTAATTACTTCAACTAAAGTATTTACAAATCCAAAAACTGCTGAAGTATCTAGGCCTTTTGAGTTGATTCTTGGGTTTTTCGCAAATGCAAAATACGCTCTGTAAATCAGAGCGAAAGCATCCAAAAGAAAAAGTTTTTTTTCTGATTTCATATTCTTGTAAAAGTACAATTTTATGCGCTATTTAATTTGTAATTTCTTACTTTTATCGCTTGAACTTTTAACCTATGAATAAGGTAGAGCGAAAAGCACTTTTGAACATTTTATTCTTCCCAATATTGTTTTTAATAATCATGTGGATAGTGAAATTAATAGAGTATAATTTTGGACTTTCTTTTGCTGATTATGGCGTACGCCCTCAAAGCTTAAGCGGACTAAAAGGTATTTTATGTTCTCCTTTCATTCACAAGGATTTTTCACATCTAATCAATAATAGTTATCCCATTTTAATTTTAGGCGGAATGCTCTTTTCCTTTTACAAAAAAATAGCGAAACAGCTGTTTTTATGGCTCTTTTTTATTGCTGGGTTTTGGCTTTGGATTATTGGCAGACCATCCTTTCATATAGGTGCAAGTGGTATTATTTATGCGCTTGCTGCCTTTTTATTCATTAGTGGTATAATCAGAAAAAATCCAAGACTCTCTGCTGTTTCTATGCTAATAATCTTTTTATACGGCTCTATGATTTGGGGAGTTCTTCCAACTAAAGAGCACATCTCATGGGAAGGGCATCTGTCTGGTTTTATGGCTGGTATTATAGTGGCGATTTTTTATAGAAAAGAAGGCCCAAAGAGCAAAAAATATCAATGGGAAATTGATGAAGAATTAGAAAAAGAATTTCTTAAAGAAAATAAACTAAAAATTAATTATACCTTAAAAAAGGATGATAAACCCAATTAATTTTTCTGCTTAACAATTCCCCAATTTGAGGCAAACCAAGTTCTTTCGTGTGCATAATAAAACCCAAACTTTAACGCTCTGTCAATTAATACAATCATTAAGGCTTTATCACTTTCTAATCCGAACCCTAAACCAACAAAAAATGTTGTTGCAGAAGCTATTAAACTCCATGTAATTGCTTTAAGAATATGTCTCTTTTTGTTTATTTCTACTTTACTCATAATTTTACTTTTAAGAACACAAAAATACTAAAATATCTGTTTTAAAATACAATACGCTAATTAAGGGAAATAATGTATTTTCGCACTTGCATGAAAAAAATCAGAAATTTTTGCATTATCGCCCATATTGACCATGGGAAATCTACTTTGGCAGACCGATTATTAGAGTTTACTGGCGCAGTAGATGAAAGAAATACTGAGGCGCAATTACTCGATAATATGGACCTTGAAAAAGAAAGAGGAATTACCATTAAGAGTCATGCTATACAAATGGAATATACTTATAAAGGAGAGGAATATATTCTGAATCTAATTGACACCCCTGGTCATGTTGATTTTTCTTATGAGGTTTCTCGCTCCATTGCCGCTTGTGAAGGGGCTTTGTTAATTGTTGATGCAGCACAAGGGATTCAAGCACAAACTATTTCCAATTTATATTTAGCTTTGGAGCATGATTTGAAAATTATTCCGGTATTAAATAAAATTGATTTGCCTTCTGCTGAGCCTGAAGTGGTAAAAGATCAAATTATTGATTTAATTGATTGTAAGCATGAAGATATTATTTCTGCAAGTGCAAAAACAGGTGTTGGAATTGAAGAGATATTAACTGCAGTTATAGAAAAAATTCCTCATCCAGAAGGAGATGTTGATGCCCCTTTACAGGCCATGATTTTTGATTCTGTTTATAATACTTTTAGAGGGATTGAGGCTTATTTCAAAATAATTAACGGTGAAATAAAAAAAGGTCAGAAAGTAAAATTCATGGCAACTAATATGGAATATCATGCAGATGAGATTGGCGCCTTAAGACTTGAACAATTTCCTAAAAAATCATTAAAAGCAGGGGAAGTTGGGTATATTATTTCAGGAATTAAAAATGCAACAGAAGTAAAAGTTGGGGATACAATTACAACTGTTGAAAATCCTGCAACGGAAGCTGTAAAAGGATTTGAAGAAGTAAAGCCAATGGTATTTGCGGGGATTTATCCTGTGGACACTGAGGATTTTGAAGAACTCAGAAGTTCAATGGAAAAACTTCAACTAAATGACGCCTCATTAACTTATGCTCCAGAATCCTCAGTAGCACTTGGCTTTGGTTTTAGGTGTGGATTTTTAGGAATGTTGCATATGGAAATCATTCAGGAAAGATTAGAGCGTGAGTTTAATATGACGGTAATCACAACTGTACCAAACGTATCCTATTATGCCTATACAAGAGCTGGAAAGAAGTTGGAAATTCATAATCCTTCTGACTACCCTGACCCTAGTATTTTGGAAAGTGTAGAAGAACCTTTTATCCGAGCACAAATCATTACAAAAACTGATTTTATCGGTCCAGTAATGACGCTTTGTATTGCAAAAAGAGGCGAGATAACCAACCAAGTATACTTAACAACAGATAGAATAGAGCTTACTTTTGAAATGCCATTAGGAGAAATTGTATTTGACTTTTATGATAAATTAAAATCTGTTTCCAAAGGATACGCTTCATTTGATTATTCCCCAATTGAATACAGACCTTCAGTATTATCTAAGCTAGATATCCTGTTGAATGGTGATCCTGTAGATGCATTATCAGCATTGGTACACAAAACAAATTCCTATACTTTAGGGAAAAAATTATGTGCCAAATTAAAAGAATTAATCCCAAGACAACAATTTGATATTGCTATACAATCAGCAATTGGTTCTAAAATTATATCAAGAGAAACTGTAAAAGCCTTACGAAAAGATGTAACCGCAAAATGTTATGGTGGGGATATTTCAAGAAAAAGAAAACTGTTAGAAAAACAAAAAAAAGGGAAGAAACGAATGCGACAAGTTGGCAATGTAGAGATCCCCCAAGAAGCATTTTTATCAGTATTAAAATTAGATGATTAAAAATAGGCTATGGGAAGAGCATTTGAATTAAGAAAGGGCAGAAAGATGAAGAGATGGTCAAAAATGGCCAAAACTTTTACTCGAATTGGAAAAGACATTGTAATGGCCGTGAAAGATGGTGGCCCTGACCCTGATACAAATTCTAGATTAAGACAAATTATGCAAAATGCAAAGTCAGCAAACATGCCTAAAGACAATGTATTGCGTGCCATAAAAAATGCAAGTAATAAAGATACGGCTAATTATGAAGAAATGTCACTAGAAGGATATGCTATACATGGTATTGCTATATTTGTAGACTGTGCTAGCAACAATAACAACCGCACGGTTGCTGATGTTCGTTCTTATTTTAGTAAATGTGATGGGGCAATGGGGACTAATGGTTCCTTAGAGTTTATTTTTGACCGCAAAGGAGTTTTTACCATTAACCCTGAGAAAATTAAAATAGATGTTGAAGAATTAGAGATGGAACTTATTGATGCTGGTTTGGAAGAGTTAGAGGCTGATGAAGAAGCGGTAACTATTTATTGTGAGTATGCTGACTTTAACAATATGCAAACAAAACTTGAAGAATTAGAAATTGAACTTGAGAATTCTGAACTGCAAAGAATCCCAAATAACACAAAAAAAATATCTGCTAAACAAGCGGAAAAGGTGCTTAAACTTTTGGATCTACTAGAAGAAAATGATGATGTTCAGCAAGTATTTCATAATATGGAATTGACAGAAGAAATTTTAACTGCAATGGATAGCGAATAAAAAATAAAAATGAATGTATTAATATTAGGGAGTGGAGGAAGAGAGCATGCATTTGCATGGAAAATTTCTAAAAGCAGCTTGTGTAAAAAATTATTAGTGGCACCTGGAAATGCTGGGACTAGTGAATTAGGAACTAATGTTAATATTGGCGTAAATGATTTTGAAAAAATTAAAGAATTAGTGCTTGAAGAAGAGGTAATGCTAGTAATTGTTGGGCCTGAAGATCCATTAGTAAATGGCATTTTTGATTTCTTCCAAGCAGATGAGGCTTTAAAAGATATTATACTTATAGGTCCTTCAAAAGAAGGCGCTCAATTAGAAGGAAGCAAAGAATTTGCAAAACAGTTTATGTTTAGGCACAATATTCCAACTGCAAAATATCAAGCCTTTACAAAAGAAAACTTAGCAGAAGGTTATGCTTTTTTAGAAAGCCTTGATGCTCCTTATGTGCTTAAAGCTGATGGCCTCGCTGCAGGAAAAGGAGTGTTAATCCTAAATGATTTACAAAAGGCTAAAGACGAATTAAAAGCAATGGTAGCTGATGCTAAATTTGGGACTGCATCATCAACAGTTGTTATTGAAGAGTTTTTAGATGGAATTGAACTTTCTGTTTTTGTGCTTACTGATGGAGAATCCTATAAAATTCTTCCATCAGCAAAAGACTACAAACGAATTGGAGAAAGAGATATGGGGTTAAATACTGGGGGAATGGGAGCAATCTCACCTGTGCCTTTTGCTGATAGATTCTATATTGAAAAAGTAGAAAGAGAAATAATAAGACCTACAATTGAAGGGTTACAAAAAGATAACATCACTTATCAAGGATTTATTTTTATAGGACTTATAAATGTTAAGGGAGAGCCTAAAGTTATTGAATACAATGTAAGAATGGGTGATCCAGAAACTGAGGTTGTTATCCCGAGAATAAAATCTGATTTCTTGAATTTGTTGCAAGGAATTGGGGATGGGACTTTTAGTGAAAAGGACTTGGAGATTACAGATGAAGTAGCGACCACAGTAATGCTTGTTGCGGGTGGATACCCAGAAGCTTACGAAAAAGGAAAAGAAATTACAGGAACGGAAACGGTTGATAAGAGTATTGTTTTCCATGCTGGAACAAAAAATGATAACGGGACTATTAAAACAAATGGCGGTAGAGTTATAGCGCTTACCTCATTTGGAGAAACAATGGAAAAGGCGCTGGTAAAATCGTTTGATAGTGCAGAGAAAATATCCTTTGAAGGTAAATATTACCGTAAAGATATAGGATTTGATTTATGATGAAGCGTGCTCTTCTCCGTCTTTTTTATGCTTTATCATTTTAGCTGTCCACACTACTAAAAAAGTAAATATTACACCAATATAAATATAGTTGACACTATTTCCAAGAGCCTCTACACCATTAAAGATTATACCAAAAAAATCGCCAATTGCATAAAATATATTACTCATAATTTTTGTTTTAATTTACTGTGGCAAATTTAACTATTTTTAGAGAATACAATGTTTCTTAAACACCTTATCAATCCAAAGCCCACAATAATTTTATTTTTTATTGTGTTTTGTATTGTTTTTTCTTGCATTCCTTTGCTTCAATTTCCTATTCAAGAAGTTTTTTATCACGAATGGGCATCCCCATTTATTGTGCTTTTATTAGGAGTGCTCATTCCTTCATTTCACGCCCTAGGGCTTAACAATCTTATTTATGAAAAAAATATTATTCGAAAAGAGAACCTTATCCTTGGCTTTGTTTATTTGCTTATTTGCACGCCATTTATCAATACGCTCACAGAATGGTTTGTTTCTTTTTTGCTCCTTTTTTTCCTAAATTATATTTTTGAATCCTATCAAAAAGAATATCCTTTTTCTCAAATTTTTAATGCAGTTTTTATCCTTTCTATTTTAAGTTTTATATTTCCTAATCTGCTTTATCTAGTACTACTTATTATAATTAGCGGTATCAATTACAGCAATCTTAATCGGAGTAATTTAAGCGTCAGCTGCATTGGACTTATTACGCCTTATTTTTTCTATTTTCTGCATACCGTTCTTTTTGAAAAAGTTTTTGTCTTCCCAGAATTTACTAATCTTGAACTTATTAATCTTCCTGATATTAATAGCATTGCTTTACCTAAATTAATCTGGATTTTCATTCTGGTAATTACTAGCTTTATTGCATTTGTAGAATTATTTAAATGGCTCTATAAAAAAAGTATTCGCTCCAGAAAATCTTTTCTTATTATCTTTTTCTACTTTCTATTACTCTTTATTTTACTCTTATTTAGTGGACTACAATCATGGTATTTTTTAATGACCCCTTTATGCATTGTTATCGGCAACTATTTTACCTATACCAAAAACAGAAAAGTTGCTAATTTATTATTCCTATTATTAATACTTTCTTCCTTCTATTATAAGTATTGGATTGCGTTAGAATATGTAAATTTGCCACATTAAAAATAAAATTATGAAATTTGGTGTAGTTGTATTTCCTGGCTCGAACTGTGATATGGACATGGTATATGTTCTTGAGACTATTATGAGGCAGGAGGTAGTAAAACTTTGGCATAAAGATACTGATTTGCAAGAATGTGATTTTATCATTTTACCTGGCGGATTCTCTTATGGTGACTATTTAAGATCAGGAGCAATTGCAAAATTTTCACCAATTATGAGTGAAATAATTGGACTTGCTAATGCTGGAGGCTATGTGATGGGAATTTGCAATGGATTCCAAATTTTAACTGAAAGCGGCTTATTACCAGGGGCTCTTTTGCACAACACAAGCCATAAATTTATTTGCAAAAACACTTATTTAAAGGCTGAAACTCAAAATACTTTAATTACCAATCAGTATACTGATAATGCAATAAAAATTCCTATTGCTCATGGTGAAGGAAAATATTTTGCAGATGAAGAAACTTTAGAATCACTTATTAAAAACGATCAAATTCTGTTTAAATATTGTGATGAAAATGGGAACATTAATGCGGAGGCAAATCCAAATGGATCCGTATTAAATATTGCTGGAGTTTGCAATGTTGAAAGAAATGTTTTCGGCATGATGCCACACCCTGAAAGAGCATCTGATGGAGAGTTGAATAATCAAGATGGAAGACTACTATTTGAAAGTATTCTAAATGACATATTCGCCTAATAATTAGTTTAATTTAGAACATCCCTTTGTAAAAATTCTACCATTAAATGAAAAAAGAAAGGGCTTGAAAGACTAGTAAACGCATCATAACATTCGTTTTCAATAACTTACAATTTCTTTTTTTATTTATTAACTTTTTGTTGAAAAATGTGTTGAGAAGACGCATCTCACTGTGGTTGTACTTTTGAGTTTATTTCTAAACTTGTAGTCAGTAAAAAAATACTGAAAAAATAAATGCTTTAATCTGAAAACTAAATGACCACAATAGCAAAGAAACCACAAGACATCACAACAAGAACAAATAAACAAAAAACATACGCATACGAACAAGTTTTAGCGGCGGCTGTTTTCTATTTTAATGGGGATGAATTAGCAGGAACAACTTGGATGAACAAGTATGCCATGAAAGATAATAATGGTGAATTTGTAGAACAAACTCCTGATGATATGCACAGGAGAATGGCAAAGGAATTTGGAAGAATTGAAGCAGATTATAAGTTAAAATATAACCTAAATGGTAGTGCCAAATTTTTATCTAAATATGGGCAAGAGAGAGAAGATTTAACGGAAGAAAAAGTGTATGACTACTTTAAAGAATTTGGTTATATCATTCCGCAAGGAAGTGTAATGAGCTCATTAGGTAATCACTACCAATTAGCCTCTTTATCCAATTGTATAGTGGTCCCAGAATTACATGATTCTTATGGAGGAGTCTTTTATACTGATCAACAATTGGCTCAGTTATTCAAAAGAAGATGTGGTGTTGGAGTAGATATTTCAAACTTACGCCCTTCAGGAGCAAGGGTATCAAATGCGGCAGGGAGTACCTCTGGTGCGGTGTCCTTTATGAATCGTTTCTCAAATACTACTCGTGAGGTTGCTCAAAATGGAAGAAGAGGCGCATTAATGTTATCTATGGATATTGCACACCCTGATGTTGAGGATTTTATTACGATTAAACAAGATTTACAGAAAGTTACTGGCGCAAATATCTCTATTCGTTTATCAGATGAATTTATGAAGGCTGTTGAAAATAATACTGAGTATACTCACAGATGGCCAATTGATTCTGATACTCCAAAATTCAGCAAAACAGTTAAGGCAAAAGAACTATGGGATACAATTATTCAGTGTGCGCATAATACAGCCGAACCAGGATTAATTTTCTGGGACAGACAACATTGGTATTCAACTTCATCTGTTTACCCTGGATATAAAAATACCTCTACAAATCCATGTTCTGAAATTGCAATGCAAGGAGGAGATAGCTGTAGATTAATAGCAATTAATCTTTTCAATTTTGTAGAAAATCCATTTACCAAAGACGCTAAATTCCTAATGAAAGACTTCTATAAAGCAACTTATGAAGGACAAAGATTAATGGATGATTTGGTGGATTTAGAAACTGAAGCAATAGGAAGAATATTGAAGAAAGTTGAAGATGATGATGAGCCGGAAAAAATCAAGGCTGTTGAAAAAGAAACTTGGGAGCTACTATTAAAAACAGGAATAGAAGGAAGAAGAACAGGATTGGGGTTTACCGCTTTGGCTGACATGGTTGCTGGTCTAGGTATGGCAATTGATTCTGATGAGGCTATTAATAAAGTAGAAAAAATAATGAAAGAAAAGTGTAGAGCTGAATTTGACAGCTCTATTGATATGTCATTAGAAAGAGGAAGCTTTGTTGGTTTTGATGCTAAAGTTGAAAATACTTCAGAATTTGTACAAATGCTAAAAGTAGAATTGCCAGAAGTGTACGAAAGAATGATGAAGTTTGGAAGAAGAAATATCTCTATCAGCACAGTAGCTCCAACAGGAACATTAAGTATGCTCGCTCAAACTTCTTCAGGCATTGAGCCTGTATTTATGACGCACTACAAAAGAAGAAGAAAACTAAATGAGCTGGACACTGAAGAGAAGGTTGATTTCATTGATGATTCAGGAGATAAGTGGCAAGAGTTTACGGTTTACCACCACAATTTGAAGAAGTGGATGGAGGTAACTGGAGAAACTGATATTACAAAAAGTCCTTATGCCGGAAGTACTGCTCCTGAAATTGATTGGGATAAAAGAGTAACTATGCAGGCAGTTGTTCAAAAATATGTCACCCATTCTATCAGTTCAACAATTAATTTACCGAATGATGTATCTCTTGAAAAAGTAAGTGATATCTATATGGATTCCTGGAAACAAGGGTTAAAAGGAATTACAGTTTATCGTGATGGTTCTCGTTCAGGGGTGTTAGTTGCTACTGATGATAAAAAAGAAAATGATGTCTTGGAAAACGCGGAATTTAAAGAAACCAGGGCTCCTTCTCGCCCGAAAAGATTAGACTCAAAAGTAGTTCGTTTTAGAAACAATAAAGAAAAATGGATTGCTGTAGTAGGGCTGCTTAATGGCAGACCTTATGAAATATTTACTGGAAAAACTGAGGATGTATTTAGTGTGCCTTCTTGGGTTGAGTATGGCTGGGTAATCAAAAAAAGAAGAGAAAATGGATTAACTCAATACGATTTTCAGTATGAAGACAAAGAAGGATATCAAGTTACAATGGGAGGTTTATCTCGTTCATTTGATAAGGAATTTTGGAATTATGCAAAACTAATTTCAGGAGTATTGCGTCATGGTATGCCCTTACATTATGTTGTTGATTTGATTGCAAAAATGAACCTTTATGATGAAAACATTAACACGTGGAAAAGTGGGGTTGTACGAGCACTTAAAACATTTATTGCAGATGGGACAAAAGTAAGCGACCATACTTGCGGGGAATGTGGGGATGAAGGATTGGTGTATGAAGAAGGTTGCTTAAAATGCGTAAGCTGTGGCTACAGCAAATGTGGCTAAACAACGTTGAATTTACAATATAAACCCGTCAAATTGGCGGGTTTTTTTATTGCCTTTATTTTTATAACTTTCAATTATGAAAGCGACAACTTATCTTTACTCATCTATTGAGGATTTAATTGCTTTGTTTTATCCAAGTACTTGCATTGTTTGTGAAAAAAACTTACTCAAAGAGGAAGAATGTATTTGTACGCATTGCTTATACCAAATTCCAAAAACAAATTGTTTTAAGCGGGCAAAAAACTCAGTGAGAAAGTTATTTTGGGGGAGAGTACAATTACAAAATGCTGTTGCATTGTATCAATTTCAGAAAGAAGGTAGCGTGCAAAAACTTATCCATCAGTTAAAATATGAAGAAGGGAAAAGTGTAGGCCTCTTCTTAGGAAAACAATTGGGTTACGCACTAAAAGAAAGTTCATTTTTCAGTAATATTGATTATATTATACCAATACCTCTGCATCCTAAAAAAGAAAAACTGAGAGGCTACAATCAAAGTAAATATATTGCCAGAGGAATACAAGAAATTCTACAAATTAAAGTAAATACAAAAGCTCTAATTCGCACAGAAAATACAGATTCCCAAACAAGAAAAAAACGATTTAGCCGTTGGGAAAACATGATGAATAGCTTTGCATTAAAAAAATCAGAAAAATTAATTGACACACACATTTTGCTTGTTGATGATGTTGTTACTACTGGGGCTACGCTAGAGGCTTGTGCTCAAAAACTATTAGAAATTGAGGGAGTAAACGTAAGCATTGCAACAATTGCAGTTGCCTAAAGCAAATAGATTATCTTTGCCTTAATGAAATTTATCGTCCATATTACCATCTTACTTTTTCTACTTAGCAGCTGTGCAAATATGGTGGCCCCTACTGGGGGCGAAAAAGATATAGCTGTTCCAAAACTTATTAATACTACTGAAGTATATTCAAAAGAAAATAAACAACTTGAAGAAATTAATTTTTCTTTTGACGAGTTTATAGAATTGAACAATTGGCAGGAAAATTTCTACATCTCACCACCTACTCAAAAGAGAATTCTGAAAAAAATAAAATCATCCAAATTAATTTTAAATATTGACGATACGCTTGCTCAAAATACAACTTATCATTTAGCTTTAAATAATTGTATAAAGGATTTAAATGAAGGGAATATCTTAGATACACTCAACTATATTTTTTCTACTTCTGAACTGGTGGATAGTCTAAGGTTAAGCGGGAAACTGCAAGATGCTTATACCTTAAAGTTCATAGGAAATGCTTGGATTATGCTGTTTAATAAAGCCAGAAATGATAGTGTTATTTTTAAAGAAACACCTAATTATCTCGCAAAAACAGATAAAAATGGCAACTTTCATTTCCCAAATTTAAAAGTAGAAAACTATAAAATTGTTTCACTTACTGATTTTGATTTTATCTATAATGAAGGGGAGCAAATTTCTTTTTCTGAGCAATTAATTAATGCTGAAATAGATAGTTTTATTTCGCTTCTTGCTTTTGACCCCATTGTGGTAGTGGATAGTATTGTTACCGACACGTTAAGCACTTTATCTGATAGTAGCAAAACAGATAGTGTGCTTGTGGAAAGTGTCACTTATGGAAATCTAGAGATTATAACTACTGAAAATTCCCCTTGTATTTTCCAGCTATTGCAAAATGAAAAAGTAATTTCTCAATTTGACTTTAGTGAAAAACCATATTCTTTAACAGAAATAATTCCTGGGAAATACCAACTTAAATTTATAGAAGATACTGACCAAAATGGAGAATGGACTACTGGAAGTTGGGAAGACAAAACCTCTGCCGAGAGAGTATTTAATTATCCTACGGAAATCACTATTCGCTCCAATTGGGATTTGGAATTAGAGTGGATTATTGAAGAGTAAATTCATCTCTGTCTTGCAAAAAATTCATTTGTCTTCTTTTTAGTTTCAAATCATCCATACTCAAATTTATTTGTAAAACCTCTACTTTATTCTCAGTAGCAGAAAGTAGTTCTTTTCCAAAAGCATCAAATACTTTTGTGTGCCCGTTAAAAGGAGTTCCGTTTCCGTCCTTTCCTACTCTGTTTACCCCAATAGTGTAACATTGATTTTCTATTGCTCGCGCTTTTAAAAGCGTATCCCAAGCATCAATTCTTTTTACAGGCCAGTTTGCCAAATAAATTAAAACATCATAACCTACATTGTTTCGACTAAAAACCGGAAAACGCAAATCGTAACAAATAAGAGGGCAAATTTTCCATCCATCTACCTCAATAATCAACCTTCCTACTCCTTTTTCTATATGTCTTTCTTCTTTTAATAAAGAAAATAAATGATGTTTATCGTAAGTATATATTTCTCCATTTTCTAAAATCCAAACTAGGCGATTGTACACTTTTCCATTTTCTTTTATCATTAAAGTTCCTGTAATGGTACAATTCTTTTGTTTGGCAATTTCCTTCATCCAAGAAATTGTTTTACCCTCCATAGTTTCTGCCAAATGGTTTGATTCTAGACAAAAAGCAGTATTAAACATTTCTGGTAAAAGGATAATATCTGTTTCTTTTACATCAGATAATAAATTATCAAAATGAGAAAGATTTGCATCTACATCTTCCCAAAAAAGATTGGATTGAATTAAAGTTATGTTCAAAATTTCTTTCATTGAAACAAAAGTAGACAAAAGTGGACCTTACGGTCCTAATTTCGAACTTTTTTAAGGAATTGAGTAAGGGCTTGGGATTTTAGATAGATCTATCATTGCATACCATAATGATAAAAGAGCAAGAATGAAAATCCCAAGTAGAATATTTTTCATACGATCCTTTTTAGTGAAAGCCTCATTTATCTTAGTATAATAGTTACTTATAATATATATGGGAGTTATGCCAAAAAGAGATATTGTTACACTCCAAGAAATAAGAAAATTAGCAAAAGGCCAATGCATTATTTTGAATAGAACACCAAGTATTAATGTGCTAAGAAAGAAACCTGCTATTGCGTGAATTATTTTTCTCTCTTTTAATTGAGAAAAGATAATAGAAGGCATGAAAATTAAAGAGAAAAACAAGAATCCTGATGTTAATACCACTGCTGCTCCTTGAAGATGAAATGCTTTTAATAAACATCCAACAATAATAATTATAGATGAGATGATTCCTATTTTTTCATTTAGATTATTCATGATGCTAATATATAAAAAACCACTCAATTGAGTGAGTGGGTTTATTTTTGGTGGACCTCTCGGTCCTAATTTCGAACTTTTTTAGAAAATTATTAAGTAAGTTTGTATTATGAAAAAACTATTATCACTATTACTATGTATCCCTTTGATTGGAAGGCCTCATGGTGTTTCAGAATCAACAGTTAGCGCTATGGCTGATGCGTCATTAATTGATTTTATTTATTTTGGGGCAGAGCATATGGTTACAGGATATGATCATATTTTATTCTTAATTGGAGTAGTGTTTTTTCTTTCAAACTATTTTGATATTTTTAAATTTATAACGGCTTTTACAATTGCTCATTGTATCACTCTTATTTTTGCCACTTTTTATGGAATTACAGTAAATGCTTATTTAATAGATGCCGTAATTGCATTTAGTGTTATTTATAAAGGATTTGAAAATTTAGATGGATTTAAAAAGTGTTGCTCTATTGGGCCTCCAAATTTAATTTTAATGGTTTTTATATTTGGATTAATTCATGGCTTTGGTTTATCAACAAAACTACAAGAAGTAGCAATTGCTTCAGATATTCATTTGTCGTTATTTCAAATATTATCTTTTAATGTAGGGGTAGAATTTGGTCAAATAGCAGTATTGATAATAGTTTTCCCACTACTTTCAATGATTAGAGGGAAATCCTTTGATAGAATATCAAACTGGATATTAGTTGTAGCGGGTATGATTTTATTAGTTTATCAACTTAATGGATATTTTACTAATCATACACATCATCATCAAAATCAATTAGAGCCTCAGGAATTACAAAATGAACAACATATTAAATTAGATACTAATGGCTATGATTATAAGTATGAACATAATCATGAACATAATCATTTGCATAGTCATTAATAAAGTTTAGATCTCCTACCCCGACAATTACTATATAAGAAATAATTTTAGAATAACTAGAAAGCCCTCTTAAATGAGTGGGGTTCTTTTTGGTGGACCTCTCGGTCCTAAGTTCGAACTTTATTAGAAAATTATTGAGTAAGTTTACGTTATGAAAAAACTACTACTGATACTACTATTTTTTCCTTTATTTTTCACCTCTTCTTGTGAAAAAGAATCAAATTCTATTAATAGTTGTCCTGATTTAATTCAAAATGTTAATTTGGGTGATTTTCCGATGTATTTTTATGGAGTAAATGAGATTGTATTAGATGAAAATGAACTGTTTGTTAATGTAAATTATGGAGGCGGAGAATGGAGCTCATCAATAGATGGCTCTACAGGATTTTTTGAAGGTTATAACTACAACCAATAGATTAAAAATGAAGACACTTATTTTTTGCACATCCCATTTCGATTCAGAAGAATTATATAAGAAAAGGTACCAAAAGTGGATTAATTATTACAATTATCACCCATTCACTAATGATAAGCACATGTATTTAATTGATGACTGTTCTGATTTAAAACTAGTTACAGATGATGAAATACATACTTTTAATGAGGATGAATTAGGCAAATTTCAGAATGAAGACAAAATTAATCTATATTCATTTCATAATAGAAAAGGATTAAACTGGTCTCATAACTCTGCAAATAATGAGGGATGGTGGAGAAGTTTCTGCACGTCTCTAAAAATAGCTGAAAAATATAATTACCAAAAAATTATTCATATTGAGTCCGATGCATTTTTAATTTCTAAAAGGATTTTTGATCACATAGATAATCTAAAGATGGGCTGGACTGCATTCTGGGCTCCCAAATACAACTTCTCAGAATCTTGTGTTCAAGTAATTTGCAAAGATCAGTTTGATAATTTCAGAGACTTTGCTTCTTGTGGCTATCATGAACTTTCAAAGAAAGGTTTAGCAGAAAAAGTCATTCCATTTACTAATATTGAGAGAAAATTTGTAGGAGATCGGTATGGAGAAAAAAATAATCATCAGATGAAAGGGCTTGATTATTTTTGTCAAACTAAATTAGACACAATTATTACTGCTGAATCATCAGATACGTTAGAGGGATTTAATTCAATTGTTTGGCGTACCTTATGGAGCCTCTACTTGTTTCGGCTTTTTTGGAGCGCTAGAAAAGTGTTGTTAGTAATAATAGTAATAGGATTGCTATTACTATTTATTATATAATGATGTATGCATAAATTTACAAACAAATAAAGTAATTGATTAACAATAAACTAAGATCATGAAAAAACTACTAATTATATTAGTTTGCAGTTTTACTTTCTTTGCTTGTAAAAAAGAGAAACAAAAAACAATTATACTATCCAAAGCTTCTTCAAATTATGTAAAATGGATAGAAGATAAAAATGTAATTATCCTAGACGCTTACACCATAAAAAATACGGATAGTATTTTAGCATTAGCTAATGGTATCATCCTTACTGGAGGGGAGGACATAAATCCTTTACAGTATAATGACACTATAAATTTGGCAGTGTGTGGTGATATCAATTACCAAAGAGACACGCTTGAAAGAAAACTATTTGATTTTGCACTAGAAAATAAAATTCCATTAATTGGAGTGTGTAGAGGTATGCAAATGATGAATGTTGCATCTGGAGGGTCGCTTTATGGCGATATTCCAACAGAAATTGGCACAACAGTTATCCACCGCAACAATGGAGAGGTAAATCATGAAATTGTGCTTTGCGATACTTCTTCTTTAATTTTCCCAATTGCAACGGACACGATTATGGTAAACTCTTGGCACCATCAAGGCTTAAAAATCATGCCTAGTCATTTAAGAGTTATCGCTCGTTCTTTTGATGGCTTGCCAGAAGCGGTTGTAATGGACAATTCCGAACATCCTTTTATGATTGCGGTTCAATTTCATCCTGAGCGTTTAGGAAAAAACAATGCAATTCATCAGACAATGAAAAAGAGTTTTTACAAGGAAATCAGTAAATAAAAACAACTTTCTTTTTATTAAAAAGAATCTATTTTTTTAATCGATATCATTTAGATATTTTAGAAGTAATCCCATTACATTTGCCGACTTAAATCTTATAGATGTTTCAGGATGTTTTATTTACTTTTTTAATTAGCCTTTCTCCTTTTGGAGAGGCGAGAGCCGGAATCCCTTATGGTGACTTAAACGGCCTACCTATTCTTTGGGTATTTATAATTGGCCTAACAGCAAATTTATTGGTATTCCCGCTTTTTTATAAAGGGATTGAACTTTCAAAAAAGTATCTTTGGAAGAGCCTACTGTATAGGAAAAGTGCTATTTATTTATCGGCAAGAGCAAGAACTAAAACCAAAACAGTAATTCAGAAATATGGGGTTTGGGGTTTGATGATTTTTGTTATGATTCCATTACCCATAACCGGAGCCTATATAGGGACAATTGCTGCTTATATTTTTGGGATTAGTTATCAGAAATCGTTAATCGCAATTAGTAGCGGAATAACCATTTCCTCTATTATGGTGGCTTCATTTATGTCTGCCATATAAGGTCCTTTTATTTTCAAGCGACTAAAAACTAGCAAAAGCAACTAAAATTCTATCTTTGCCCATCTATGAAAGGTAAAAAAACGGTACTTATTATTTTAGATGGTTGGGGGCATGGCGATAAAACAAAATCAGATGCCATACACAATGCTAATACTCCTTTTGTAGACTCTCTTTATAATAAATATCCTAATTGCGAACTCTTAACCGATGGAGAAAATGTGGGGCTTCCTAAAGGACAAATGGGAAATTCAGAAGTAGGACACCTTAATATTGGAGCTGGTAGAATTGTATATCAGGATTTGGCAAAGATTAATATTGCTTGTAATGATAATTCCATTGCTGAAATGGAAAATCTGAAAAAGTCTTTTACTTATGCCAAACAAAATAACAAAGCTTTGCATTTAATGGGTTTAGTGTCAGATGGAGGGATTCACTCTCATGAAAACCACCTTTATAAATTGTGTGAACTTGCAAATAAAGCTGGAGTAGAAAATGTTTTTATTCACGCCTTTACAGATGGTAGAGATTGTGACCCAAAAAGCGGGAAAGGATTTATACAAAAATTAGAACAAAATTTATTTGGAGCAAAAATTGCTTCTGTTTGTGGCAGGTATTATGCTATGGATCGCGATAAAAGATGGGAGAGAGTAAAAATCGCCTATGATTTGTTGGTAAACGGAAATGGAGAAATAAGTCAAAATATCTCTGAGAGTATTCAAAAATCTTATGATAATGGAGTAACGGATGAATTCATAAAACCTATTATTTCAGTTGATGAAAACGGAACCCCAATCACTACAATAAAAGAAAATGATGCCGTAATTTGCTTCAATTTCCGAACGGATAGATGTAGAGAAATCACCACTGTACTAACCCAAAAAGATATGCCAGATTTTGGAATGAGTACTTTAAATCTGCATTATACGACCCTAACAAATTACGATTCTACTTACCAAAATGTGAATGTTATCTACAATAAGGAAAACATCAAAAATACTTTAGGGGAGGTGTTAGAAAAAAATAATAAAACTCAAATCAGAATTGCAGAAACAGAGAAATACCCCCATGTTACTTTTTTCTTTTCAGGAGGCAGGGAAAATGAATTTAAAGGAGAAAAGAGATTAATGGTAAACTCACCAAAAGTCGCTACTTATGATTTGCAACCTGAAATGAGCGCACCAGAAGTTACTTTAACTATTGTTGCAGAACTAGAAAAAGGAGAAACTGATTTTGTTTGTCTAAATTTTGCGAATCCTGATATGGTAGGGCATACTGGCGATTACAATGCTATTGTAAAAGCAGTGGAAACAGTTGATGTATGCACTCAGAAAGTAGTGGAAGCCGGGCTAAAAAATGACTATGCATTTATCATAATTGCTGACCATGGAAATGCAGATTTTGTAGTAAATGCAGATGGATCTCCAAACACAGCTCACAGCACCAATCCTGTACCGTGCTTTGCACTTAATACAGATTTTCAAAAAATAGAAAATGGGAAATTAGGAGATATCGCTCCTACTATATTACAAATAATGGGAGTAGAAACCCCCATGGAAATGGCAGGAGAAATCCTAATAAAATAAATTATGAAAGAACTATATACAGAAATCACAATAAATGCTTCTATAAATAAAGTTTGGAAAATTCTTACAGACTTTAAGGAATACCCTAATTGGAATCCATTTATAAAAGAAATTACAGGTGAGGTTATTGAGAATAATACTTTTCAAGTTACCATTATGCCTCCAGATTCGAAAAAAATGACATTTAAACCTAAGTGCCTAATAATTAAAGAAAATAAGGAATTAAGATGGCAAGGTCATTTATTGATTCCAGGCATTTTTGATGGAAAACATATTTTTGAATTAGAAGAACTTAATAATAGCAGAACAAAGCTTATTCAAAAAGAGCTTTTTAAGGGTATTTTAGTTCCATTTCTTTGGAAACAATTAAATGCAAAAACTAGAAAAGGGTTTGAATTAATGAATGAGAAGCTTAAAGAATTAGTAGAAAATAAATAAAAATGGAACACATAAATAATTATATAAACGAGAACAAGGACAGGTTCATAAACGAATTAATTGACCTTTTAAAAATACCATCTATCTCAGCTGATCCAGCTTATAGTGCGGATGTATTAAATTGTGCTGATGCAGTAGCAAAAGCAATGACTGATGCAGGGGCAGACAATATTGAAATCTGTAAAACGGCAGGATATCCTATCGTTTATGCTGAGAAAATCATAGATTCAAATTTACCTACTGTTTTGGTGTATGGGCACTATGATGTACAGCCAGCCGACCCATTAGAATTATGGACTAGCGGTCCATTCGAACCTGTAATTAAAAAAACTGATATTCATCCAGAAGGAGCTATTTTTGCTAGAGGCTCTTGTGATGATAAAGGACAATTTTATATGCATGTAAAAGCATTTGAACTGATGATGAATACGAACACTTTACCTTGTAATATTAAACTTATGATTGAAGGGGAAGAAGAAGTTGGTTCTGAAAATTTAGGGGTTTTTGTTAAAGAAAATAAAGAAAGATTAAAATGTGATGCTATCTTAATTTCTGACACTGGAATTATTGCAAATGATACTCCGTCTATCACTACTGGCCTTAGAGGCCTCAGTTATATGGAGGTGGAAGTAAGGGGATCAAATCGTGATTTACATTCAGGATTGTATGGAGGAGCTGTAGCAAATCCAATCAATATTTTGTGCGAGATGATTGCAAAAATGAAGGATGAAAAGTAGTGGAACTATCAGCTGATGAAAGAGAAGATATAGCAAGAGCACCTTTCTCATTGGATGCTTATAAAAAAGCGTTAGACCTTTCTGATATTCATGGAGAAGAAAGCTATACTACTATGGAAAGAAATGGAATTAGACCAACTTTGGATGTAAACGGAATATGGGGAGGCTATACAGGTGAAGGGGCTAAAACAGTTATCGCATCAAAGGCATATGCTAAAATTTCTATGCGTTTAGTTCCTAATCAGTCGGATGCAGAAATTACAGACAAATTTACTAAGTATTTTGAGAGTCTAGCACCTAAATCTGTAACAGTAAAAGTAAGCCCTCACCATGGTGGAGAGCCTTATGTTTCTCCAACTGATATTCCTGCTTATTTGGCAGCAAGCAAAGCTATGGAAACTACTTATGGCAAAAAACCAGTGCCTGTAAAAAGCGGGGGGAGTATTCCTATTGTTGCATTATTTGAAAAAGAGCTAGGGGTTAAATCTATCTTACTTGGTTTTGGTTTGGATTCGGACGCTATCCATTCTCCTAACGAACATTATGGTATTTTCAATTACCTTAAAGGAATTGAAACCATTCCTCATTTCTTTGCCAATTATGCAAAAGCGCATTAAACGATTCGACAATAAATTATGAAAATTTCAAATGTATTAGGAATCTTTTTACTCACAACCCTTAGCTGCAATAGTCAAGAAAACAAACGCATGGAAAAAGAAAACAAACACACAAATCAGTTAATAAACGAAACAAGTCCTTACCTTTTACAGCACGCTTACAATCCTGTGGATTGGCACCCGTGGAATGAGAAAACTTTGAATAAAGCAAAAGCTGAAGGGAAATTATTATTAATTAGTATTGGTTATTCCGCTTGCCATTGGTGTCATGTGATGGAACACGAAAGTTTTGAAGATGAAGAAGTAGCAAAAATTATGAATGATAATTTTATCTGCATAAAAGTGGATAGAGAGGAACGACCTGATGTGGACCAAGTTTATATGACGGCCGTACAGTTAATGAATCAAAGAGGAGGTTGGCCACTTAATTGTGTAGCGCTTCCTAACGGAAAACCATTTTGGGGAGGCACTTATTTCAGAAAAGAGGATTGGAAAAAGCAAATTTTAGGACTTGCAAATACTTACAAAACAGAACCCAATAGAGTTATTGAATTTGCAGACAGGTTATCCTTAGGTATACAGCAATCAGAAAATATTGGGTTAAATACTGCAGAAGCCAATTTTACTTGGAAAGATTTAAATAATATGGTAGGCCCTTGGGCCGAACGCTTTGATAATGCGGAAGGAGGAACGAATGGGGCACCCAAATTCCCTATGCCAAATGCTTATAATTTTTTATTGCATTATGCTCATTTGTCAAAAAACACTGAGGTGTTGGAGCATGTAGAAATTACTTTAGACAAGATGGCTTTTGGTGGAATTTATGATCAAATTGGTGGTGGTTTTTCACGATATTCTACAGATAAATCTTGGAAAGCGCCTCATTTTGAAAAAATGCTCTATGATAATGGGCAGTTGGTAAGCTTGTATTCTGAGGGTTATTTGAAATTTCAAAATTCGCTTTATAAAGAAGTAGTTTTTGAAAGTTTAGAATTTGTAGAAAGAGAATTGATGGCTGAAAATGGAGCTTTTTATTCAGCTTTAGATGCTGATAGCGAAGGGGAGGAAGGGAAGTTTTATGTGTGGAATGAGCCCGAACTCAAATTATTTATCCGTGAAGATTTTGAAATCTTTAAGGACTACTATAATATAAATTCGAAAGGCTTATGGGAACACGGAAATTATATTTTGCTCAGAAAGAAAACTAAGAAAGAAATTGCCAAAAAATATAAAATTTCAATTGTAGCATTAGAAACAAAGATTAAAAACTGGAAAAGCATATTAATGGCCGAACGCGATAAGCGTATTCGCCCAGGATTAGATGATAAATCTTTAACCTCTTGGAATGGCTTGATGCTAAAAGGATATGTGGATGCCTATATGGCTTTTGGTGAAAAACAGCATTTGGAGGTGGCATTAAAAAATGCCAAGTTTATAGCAGGCGCTCAAATGCAAGCAGATGGAAAATTATGGCATTCTTATAAAGATGGTCAATCTACTATCAATGCATATTTGGAGGATTACGCCATAGTAAGCTCGGCATTTATCCGTTTGTATGAAGCCACTTTTGATAAGACATGGTTAGATAAAGCAGAGCAATTAGTAGCATATGCTTTGGAAAATTTCTATGATAAAAATTCTGGAATGTTCTATTTTACTTCTCGTTTGGACCCTGAGCTAGTTGCTCGGAAAATGGAGATAAATGATAATGTAATTCCGGCTTCTAATTCGGTAATGGCAAATGTGCTCTATGATTTAGGAACACTTTTGGATAAGGATAATTATAAGCAAAAAGCTATAATTATAGCCAATAATGTAAAGCCAGATATGGCAAAATATGCAAGTGGTTATGCCAATTATGCTAATTTGATGCTGAAAGAAATAGTCCCTTATTATGAGGTAGCTATTGTGGGTAAAGACGCACACACTAAGGCCATGGAACTTAATAAAAAATACGTGCCTAATAAATTATTTGTTGGCAGTTTTAAAAATAGTAATATGGAATTATTGCAAGAAAAATTTGTGCAAGGTATCACTATGATTTATGTGTGTGAAAATAAGGCTTGCCAAATGCCAACATCTGATATTATTAAGGCTAAAACATTAATGAAATAATGAGTACTCTATTTGAGGAAAAGCAGAAATTTAACCAATGGTGGTTGTGGGTTATTTTATTGTCTTTCCCAATTATTTCGGTAGGACCGTTTGATGATAATGAAATAAACTTGTATTATGTTTTAATAGGACTAGCAATTCCATTTTTGTTTTATTTATTTGAGTTGAGGCTAAAAGTTAATGAAGATGGGTTGCATTACCAATTTTTTCCTTTTCATTTGAAATTTCATACGATTAAAATGGATGAAATTGAAAATTTTAAAGCCATGGAATACTCCCCACTAAAAGAATATGGTGGTTGGGGAATTAGATACGGCTTTAAAGGAAAGGCTTATAATGTAAGCGGAAATAAAGGAGTAAAAGTGTTTTTGAAGAATGGAAATAATATCATGTTTGGTACCCAAAAATACAAAGAGCTGGAAAAGACTTTGAGAAAAGTTAGGAAATAATTAAGTTTGTAAGAATTTAAAATAAGAAATATGGCTGTATTAAAATCAAATAATTTAGTTGGAAAAGATTTTACACAATTTGAAGAGCTCGTAAAGCAAGAAAAAATAACTTATGGAAATGTAAGGTTATTTTAATTCGTGATTTCAAACATAATTTTGGTTCTAAAAAGATGTTTGTAGAGAATATTGAGAAAATATTATTGAATTATTATGAGGGGATTGTTCAACATTTGAAAAATGCGCCTACAATAAAACAAGAGCCAGTTTCTATCCAACAATAATCAAAAAGTAATTTTTCTTTCCTTTTTGCGCTAAGATGTATTTTCCGTTAAGTAAATTATTTTCCGTAAGCTGAAAATCTTCAGTAATTTTTTCCTGATTGATACTTACTGCATTTGATTGTATCATTCTTCTTGCTTCTCCTTTACTTGCAAAAACTTGTGTTTTTTCAGCAAGCACATCTAAAATTCCAGAACTTAAATCTTCCTTTTTCATTTCAAATTGTGGAACGCCTTCAAATACAGAAAGGAAAGTACCTTCATCCAAACTTTTTAAATCCTCAGCAGTAGATTTTCCAAACAAAATAGAAGATGCCTTTATTGCCATCTTTAAGTCCTCAACAGAATGCACTCTTGTAGTTACTTCATCAGCAATGGCTTTTTGCAAAATTCTTAAATGAGGAGTTTCACCATGTTCGGTAATTAGTTTCTCAATTTCTTGTTGAGTTTTTAGCGTAAATATCTTAATATAATTTTTAGAATCTTCATCTGATGAGTTTAGCCAAAACTGATAAAATTTATATGGTGATGTTTTTGCTTTATCTAACCAAATATTTCCGCTTTCTGTTTTACCAAATTTACCGCCATCTGCTTTTTCAATAAGAGGAGTTGTTATAGCAAAAGCTTGTCCCCCTCCTTTTCTTCTTATGAGTTCTGTTCCGGTTACTATATTTCCCCACTGATCAGACCCTCCTAATTGGACTTTGCAATTTTTGTTTTTCCAAAGCCAGTAAAAGTCGTACCCTTGCACCAATTGGTAGGAAAATTCAGTAAAACTCATTCCAGTTTCTAATCTTGATTTTACTGAATCTTTCGCCATCATATAATTTATTGAAATGTGTTTTCCTACATCACGGATAAAATCCAAAAAGTTTAAATCTTTAAACCAATCGTAATTATTGACAACTTCTGCAGAGTTAGCTCCACAATCAAAATCCAAAAATTGTTCCAATTGCTTTTGAACAGCATTTAAATTATGGTTTAGTGTTTTTTCATCTAGCAGATTACGCTCCTTACTTTTTCCTGAAGGATCACCCACCATGCCAGTAGCACCCCCAACCAAAGCAAAAGGTTTGTGTCCGCATCTTTGCAGATGCACCAAAATCATTATTTGAACTAAACTTCCAATATGCAGGGAATCGGCAGTAGGATCAAACCCAATATAGGCAGAGGTTATTTCCTTTTGAAATTGCTCTTCCGTTCCTGGCATGACATCCTGTATCATCCCTCTCCATTTCAATTCTTCTGCAAAGTTCATCTTATAAATTTTTCTCAAAAATAGACAAATTATTAAATCTAAGCTATAATATCTATTGTCTCTAATCTACTATCTTTGGCCTATGATATTTGTTACCGGAGGAACAAGATTAGCCAAAGAAGGAATGCCTTTTAAAGCTTTAAAAAGAGAGACATCATCCCTTCAGATTTGCGAAAATGTATTTTCTCATTATGCTGCAAAAGATTTATTCGCAAAAATTAATTGGGAAACAGGAGATGTGAATGACATTCCTTCTTTGGAAAATTCAATGGAGGATTGTAGTAGGGTAGTGCACTGTGCAGCTATAGTTTCTTTTCATCCTGCTGAGGTAGAGTTGATGCGAAAAGTCAATATTGAAGGGACGGCGAATGTGGCGAATGTTGCGCTTTCCAAAGGGATAAAAAAATTAGGTTATGTTAGTTCTATTGCTGCTTTGGGGCGGAATTCTACTGTTGGGATTGTTGATGAAGAATGTTATTTTAAAGCTACAAAATTGGATAGTAATTATGCCCTTAGTAAATATTATGCCGAGCAAGAAGTTTGGCGCGCCAGTCAGGAAGGGTTGGATGTGGTGATTGTAAACCCTTCTGTAATTTTGGGTCCTGGTGATTGGAATAAAGGAAGTTCCCAAATTTTTCAGAAAATACATTCGGGTTTAAAATTATACACTACTGGAAGTACAGGTTATGTGGATGTAATTGATGTTGCCAATTCCTTAGTGGGTTTATTATTGAGTTCAGTAAAAAATGAACGCTTTATTGTTAATGGCGCCAATTTAAAATATCGAGATTGTTTTGATAGGATAGCGATAGCTTTTGGGACCCCAAAAGCTAGCATAAAAGTCACTCCATTTCTGAAAGAGTTAGCTTGGCGCTTTGAGAAAGTTCGTTCTTTTCTTACATCAAGACCTCCCTTGCTGACCAGGGAAACAGCCAATAGCGCTATGACGAATGGGGCCTATTCTACTGAAAAGATAAAAAAAGAAATTGACTTTCAGTTTACCACCATTGATACTACTATTCAAAAATATGCTAATTGGTTTCTTGCTGATCTAAAGTAGAACGCTCGTCAGTTAGTTGCTCTAAAACTGTTGAATAAATATCCTCTAATATTTTGGGATGTTTTGCATAATAATCTAAGGATTTATTAAAAGCAGAGGCATCAATATTATGTTCCTTATAGATTGATTGATAATTATTTGCTAAAGTATTTTTTGCATTTTCTAATCCTTTGCTTTTGTTTAGCTCAAAAGCGGCTTCTTCTAAATGGATTTCTTTTAGCATATTTGCAAATTCCGTTTCAGATAAAATATCAGTTGGGATTTCCGTTTTTGGAGCAGTACATGCTAGTAATAAAACGCTCAATATCGAAAGGATAATTTTCATTATACAAAGATAGCTTTTAAGCAAGTAAAAAATGTATATTTGCTTAATTATTAATCAAACAAATATTTAAGATGAAAAAATTAATGTATTTATTGGTAGCAGGAACACTTTTCATTTTTACCGCTTGTAATTGTGGTACTGGAGATGCTGCTGCAACTGAAGAAGCCGCAACTGAAGAAGTAGTGGTAGAAGAAGCTGCTGAAGAAGTAGTTGAAGACACTACTGCTGTAGAAGAAGTGGAAGCGACTGAAGAGTAGTCTTACTAAAGAAAACATTCACGAAAAGCAAATAATTATTTTAGAGAAATTAAAAGACTTCCTAGGTTGTCTTTTTATATATTTGCACAAATTATTAATCAAATAAAATAGATAAAATGAAAAAATTAATGTATTTATTAGTGGCGGGAACTATGTTTATTTTCACTGCTTGTAATTCTGGAGCAGGAGATGCTGCAGAAACTGATTCAGTAGAAGAAGTAGTTGCATGTGCTGATGATTGCCAAAAAGCATGTTGCTTAGGTTGTAAAGCTACAGCAGGAGATGCTGTTTGTTTAGCAGATCATTCTTGTTGTGCTGCTCATGAAGATGAAGCTACAGAAGGAGATGAAGCAACTGAAGAAGGTTCTGAAGAAGCAGACGCTCATGAAGGAAATGATCACAAATCTCATGAAGGACACGATCACGAATAAGTAAAACTTATATTAGAGAAATTAAAAAGGCATCCAAATGGGTGTCTTTTTTATGCTTTTATCTATCAAAAGTAAGGCGCATTCCGTTCTTACTTTCATCAAACGTACCATGCTCATAAGCAATATGTCCGTTAACAAATGTATGAGTAATTTGAGTATTGAAAATTTCTCCTTCAAATGGTGACCAACCACATTTGTATAAAATATTATCTTTATTTACCTCCCAAGGTTTGTTTAAGTCCACTAAAACCAAATCAGCAAAATAACCTTCACGAATAAAACCTCTTTTTTCTACTTGAAAACAAACAGCAGGATTATGACACATCTTTTCTACTACTTTTTCTACATTTATTTTCCCTTGATTTACAAAGGCTAACATAGCAGGTAAAGCATGTTGTGCTAGCGGCCCTCCTGATGGAGCATTAAAATAAGTATTGCTTTTTTCCTCCAAAGTATGAGGCGCATGGTCAGTTGCGATTACATCTAATTTATCATCAAGTAGCGCTTGGAACAAAGCTTCTTTATCACTTACTTTTTTAACTGCAGGATTCCATTTTATTAAAGTTCCTTTTTCAGCATAGTTGCTTTCATCAAACCAAAGGTGATGAACACACACCTCTGCAGTAATACGCTTTTCTTTTAAGAGTAATTTATTATCAAATAGCGCAATCTCTTTTGCAGTTGAAATATGAAAAACATGCAAACGCGTATTGTATTTTTTAGCCAACTTCACTGCCATTGATGATGATTTATAACAAGCTTCAGCACTTCTAATATTTGGGTGTTCAGAAATTGGGACATCTTCTCCAAATTCTTTTTTTGCTTTTATTATATTTTCTTGAATAGTTTCTTCATCCTCACAATGGACTGCAATTAACATAGGGGATTTAGCAAAAATTTCTTCCAATACACTTTTATTATCCACTAACATATTTCCTGTTGAAGAGCCCATAAATATTTTAATTGCCCCTACTTTTTTTGGATTTGTTTTTAATACCTCCGACAAATTATCATTACTCGCTCCCATAAAAAAAGTGTAGTTAGCAATTGAGCTTTGGGCTGCAAGTTGGTATTTATCCTCTAATAATTTTTGAGTAAGTGTTTGAGGATTAGTATTTGGCATTTCCATAAAGGATGTAATTCCTCCAGCAACCGCCGCCTTACTTTCACTATAGATATTGGCTTTGTGGGTTAATCCAGGCTCTCTGAAATGAACTTGATCATCAATTACGCCAGGTAGTAAATGCAAGCCTTCTGCATCAATTATTTTATCTGCTTCAACATTTATTTCAGCAGCAATTTGCTTGATTATTTTATCCTCAATCAATACATCTGATTGATAAATATTCCCCTCATTTACCAGTTGTGCATTTTTAATAAGCGTAAGCATGTTTTATCTTTTCCAGTTTCTAAAAAAACTTTTGAGCGTCATTTGTATCACTCCAATTACAGCTTCAAAGAAAATTCCTCCACTCATTTT
>LWDU01042180.1_pt1 | contig 39786 bp, 43 predicted proteins | sample 727161 | NCBI WGS metagenome assembly LWDU01 (sample SAMN04566230, study PRJNA314399) | hydrothermal vent metagenome | isolation source: deep sea hydrothermal plume seawater | place: Mexico: Gulf of California, Guaymas Basin | collected 2004-07-11
TGTATGAAATCGCTGACGACACTAAAGATAAAAACCTTGATTCCATAGCAGGCAGAATAGAAGAAAGAATAAAAACGGATAGTATTATCATCGCTTGGTCACTAGGAGGATTAGTAGCGACATATTTAGCCGGCATGTCAAACAAGATTAAAGCAATAATTTATATTGCTAGTCCGCCCTGCTTTATAAATAAACATGAATGGAATAATGTAATAGAAGAAAAAGCAATTAAGGCTCTGCAGAATAATCTAGAAAAAAATACAGAAAGCGCACTTAATTATTTTGCAGGCTTAATTGCACACGGGGATATGTCCGCAAAAGAAACAAATAAATTTATTCGTAATAATACTACAGATAAAAAACATAAAGAAACATTGTTTGCTTTATTAAATGAGATGCGACTAATAGATCTCAGAAAAGAATTCTCGAAAGTAAAAATACCCGTGAAGATTATATTGGGAGAAAATGATTCACTGATAAATTTTAAAATTAAAAATGACATAAAAAAAATCAATCCCAACGTCCAGTGCTCAGTTATAAATAATTGTGGTCACGCACCATTCATTAGTAAACAACACGAAACCATCAAAATAATTGATGAATTCATCAATGAGCAATTTAAATGAAAGATTCAATACAAAATAATTATCAGCTTGATAGTAAAAGTGTGCGCGAGGCATTTAATGTCGCCGCTACAAAGTATGATGATGCTGCTCTATTACAACAAACAGTAGCTGATCGGTTAATTGAATCTTTTGAACATATAAAGATTAAGCCTAAAACAATACTAGAATTAGGTGCGGGCACAGGATATGGATCAAGACTATTAAAACAACTGTTTAAAAAAGCGCAGATATATCAAGTTGATATTTCTGTGGAGATGATAAAAAACTCACGTACACACACACCGAGATTTTTCTCAAATAATCATTTTTTATGTGCCGATGCAAATAAAATTCCTTTAGTAAATAATAGTGTTGATTGTGTTTTTAGCAGCCTAATGTTGCAGTGGTGCAATGATCTCGATCAGGTGTTTTCTGAAATTAAACGCGTACTAAAACCTGGCGGTGTGTTTATGTTTGCCAGCTTTGGTCCAGATACCTTAAAGGAACTAAGAGAGAGTTGGCGCAAGGTCGATAACAAAGTACATGTGAATGCGTTTGTAGATATGCATGACATAGGTGACTCATTAATGCGAAATGGTATGGATGCTCCCGTACTGAGCATCGAGCATATTATTTTAACTTATGATGGATGTAAGCAATTAATGCGTGAGTTAAAAAATATAGGCGCACACAATGTTAATAATGGCCGAAGAAAGACGCTAACGGGAAAGCAACGCCTGCAAAAAGTCATGAAACATTACGAGTCGTATAGAAAGAATAATAAATTGCCGGCAACTTACGAAGTCATATATGGGCATGCCTGGAAGTCTGAAACGGTAAAAAATATAAAGACAGATACAAATATTCAAACCATATCACTAGCAGATCTAAAGAAAGATCTGGCAAGTCGAAAACCAAAGTAATCATGTCCAAAGGTATTTTTATTACAGGAACAGATACAGGGATAGGAAAAACCCGGTTTACACTTGCTCTAATGACAGCTTTAAAAAACCAGGGGCATCAAGTTTCTGGAATGAAACCGATAGCGTCAGGAGCTAGGCTTAAAAACGGCAGGATAATAAACGAAGATGCCGAATTAATAATGCGGTATTGCAGCAAATCAACGGACTATCATTTAATAAACCCTGCGGTATTTGAATTAGCTGTCGCGCCACACATCGCATCGAGTAAAAAAAATGAAAAAATTGATCTAAATCAAATTATTGCATGCTATAGAGAGCTAGCATCTAATAGCAGAAATGTGATAGTTGAAGGCGTAGGTGGATGGCGGGTTCCTCTTTCAAACAAGGAAAGCCTTGTAGATTTAGTCCGGTCTTTAGAATTGCCAGTAATTATGGTGGTGGGATTAAAGCTAGGCTGTATAAATCATGCCCTGCTAACCGCTGAGGCAATCAAGGCTGATGGCTTGATTTTAAAGGGCTGGGTGAGCAATCGGTTAGATAAAGACTACCTGTTTCATGAAGAAACAATTGAAACGATAAAAGCAGCTTTAGAATGTCCGCATATTGCAGATTTACCCTATATGGTAAATTTTGAACCAGACAAATTATTTGAAAATATCGACCTATCTGATATCTCCTAGATATTTTATTATTGCAATAATAAATTGATCAAGATCAAGAAGGTTGCAAACAATGGCGAATATGGCATATTGTCGCACCGAGAGAGAGCAGTTAGCTCGACTCGACAATGTTTTGAGTTCTTTAGTTTTGAAATAGATTTAAAGATATCAGGGTGTTGTGTCATTTTAATAGTAGATGACAATGTGGTAGCGACTATGGGTATAGCGCAAATTAACCACGGCAAGGTAGCCTTCAATAAGAATTACAAAAATTTTAAAGAAATATTACAAAAACCATCAATGCTGAGGAATGTTGTATGTCAGTCGATAAATTAAAACGAACTGTGCTTGGTCTAATTGCAGTTTCATTATTTCTAGTGAGCGGGGCAGTGCTGGCCGAATATCCGCTCAATTTGACAGAAGGTGTCACTGAAACCAGTCACAGAGTCTATGAATTACATATGATTATTTTGTATGTTGTGACCGTTATCGGCATCGTAGTCTTTTCGGTCATGACTTGGTCGATTTTCCATCATAGAAAATCAAAAGGTGCGGTTGCAGCGCAATTTCATCACAGTACGACCGCTGAAATCATCTGGACCGTTATTCCTATCTTAATCTTAATCGGTATGGCTATTCCTGCTACGCAAGTTTTAATTTTTATGGAAAAGACAGGTGATGCGGAAATGACATTGAAAGTCACAGGTCATCAATGGAAATGGCAATATGATTATCTTGATGAAGATATCACTATCGTCAGTGCTTTACATGCAGATGATCGAGCAGCCGCTCAAATTGACTCAGGTATCAATCCAGAGTCAATCGATAATTATTTGAATAATGTCGACAACCCAATAGTTCTACCAATCGATACAAAAATACGAATTTTGACAACAGCATCGGATGTTATCCACTCATGGTGGGTGCCTGATTTGGGTTGGAAGCGAGATGCGATTCCTGGTTTTATCAATGATAACTGGACCAACATCAAGAAAGTCGGTACATACCGAGGCAAATGTACAGAACTTTGCGGTAAAGACCATGGTTTCATGCCTATTGTTGTACACGCGGTAACAAAAGAAGATTACGCAGTTTGGATTGAAGAAAAGAAGGCTGAAAAAGCTGAAGCAGCACTTGGTAAAGACATGACCATGGCTGAGTTAATGGAAAAAGGCGCTACTGTTTATGCAGCCAACTGTGCTGCTTGCCATATGGCACAAGGTGAAGGCGCTGCCGGTTTATTCCCTGCATTAGCGGGCAGTCCGATTGCTACAGGTCCTGCTGGCGACCATATAAGCAAGGTACTTGATGGTAAGAATTTAATGCCAGCATTCAAAGGCCAGTTAAACGATGTCGATCTTGCTGCTGTAATTACCTATGAACGAAATTCATGGGGCAATGATGCTGGCGATATGGTTCAGCCATCAGATGTAAAAGCAGCACGATAATAACAACATTAATAACATTAATTATTTAGATTAAGTAAATAGAGGATAGATTCATGAGCGACGCAGCTGTCCACGACGATCATCACGATCATAAGCCTACCGGCATAGGCCGTTGGTTATTTTCAACAAACCATAAAGACATCGGTACTATGTACCTGATATTCGCTCTGACAATGTTTTTTGTCGGTGGCGCTATGGCAATGGTAATTCGCGCTGAATTATTTCAGCCTGGATTACAATTTGTAAATCCACAGTTTTTCAATTCTATGACGACAGTGCATGCACTAGTCATGATTTTCGGTGCATTAATGCCAGCAGGCGTAGGTCTAGCCAACTGGATGATTCCACTGATGATTGGTGCGCCTGATATGGCAATGCCAAGAATGAACAACATGAGTTTCTGGTTGCTTCCATTCTCATTTACCTTGTTGTTATCAACATTTTTCATGGAAGGCGGAGCACCAGCCGGTGGCTGGACCATGTATCCACCGTTGGTATTCCAGTTAGGCGATGGTTTTCCGTTCTTGATATTTGCCGTGCATCTACTCGGTATCTCTTCAATCATGGGTGCGATTAATATTATTGCTACGGTATTTAATATGCGTGCCCCTGGTATGACTTTCATGAGATTGCCTTTGTTTGTCTGGACCTGGATTATTACCGCATTCTTGTTAATCGCGGCAATGCCTGTGTTAGCAGGTGGCGTAACCATGTTGTTGACAGATAAATTTTTCGGTACTGCTTTCTTCGACGCAGCCGGTGGCGGTGATCCATTATTGTTCCAACATGTATTCTGGTTCTTTGGCCACCCTGAAGTTTATATTTTGGTATTACCTTCTTTCGGAATTATCTCGCAGATCATTCCAACCTTTGCTCGTAAGCCGTTGTTTGGTTATTCCTCAATGGTTTATGCAACTGCATCGATTGCGTTCTTGTCTTTCTTTGTATGGGCGCATCATATGTTTGCAGTGGGCATGCCTTTGGCAGGCGAGTTGTTCTTCATGTATGCCACCATGATGATTGCGGTACCTACCGGCGTGAAGATTTTTAACTGGACGGCGACGATGTGGAAAGGTTCGATGACATTTGAAACACCGATGTTATTTGCTATCGGTGTTTTATTTATGTTCTCTATTGGTGGTTTCTCTGGTGTGATGATGGGTATCACCCCGGTTGATTTTCAATACCATGAGTTCCTGGAATTATCTTCGGCATTATCGGTGGTATTTATTACTGGTTGCCAAAATGGACCGGTCATATGTATGACGAAACGTTGGGCAAGTGGCATTTCTGGTTGTCGACGATTTCGGTTAACGTTCTGTTCTTTCCAATGCACTTTATTGGTCTAGCAGGCATGCCGCGACGTATTCCTGATTACAGTACGCAATTTGCTGATTGGAATGCGATTATCAGTATTGGTGGCATCGTCTTTGGTTTGAGCCAACTAATCATGGTTTGGGTCGTTATCAAGTGTATTCGTGGTGGTGAAAAAGCAACTGACGAAGTTTGGGAAGGTGCGCATGGGTTGGAATTCACCCTTCCATCGCCTCCTCCGTTCCACAGTTTTACTACTCCGCCAGAAGTAACGGAAGCGTCAGCGCATTCATAAGCGACGAGTTTTAAAGACTATGAGTAATAATGATAAAACAGCAGCTGAAAAGGAATTGGCAGCAAAAAACATGCGCATCGCTATTATCGTTGGTGTCGCGGCATTTGGATTTTATGCTGCTATCGTCCTGACGTATATGAAGTGATGGCGCAACAGGGCGTAATAAAAACTGCTAAGAAATTAGGTTTGTTTGCAGTTGCAATGTTTGGTTTTGGCTTTGCCATGGTGCCGATTTACTCAGTGCTATGCGAAGTAACCGGCATCGGCGGTAAGACTGGGGTAATTTCTCAGTCAGAGGCAAGCGCTGATGAAGTGGATGCCGATCGTTTAGTTACGGTTGAGTTTGATTCAAATGTACACCCGGATTTGCCTTGGAAATTTAAGGCGCTGAAATACAAGATGAGTGTTCATCCTGGAGAAATGTCTGAAGCTATTTTTATTGTAGAAAATAAATCGGACAAGGCTGTAGTCGGCAAAGCAGTACCTAGTGTGGCACCAGAGAAAGCCTCGGTATATTTTAATAAAACCGAGTGTTTTTGTTTTACCAAGCAGCTATTAGAGCCTGGCGAACGTAAAGAAATGATTGTGCGTTTTATTGTCGGTTCGGAGTTGCCAGAAGATATTTTGATTATGACTTTGTCATATACATTTTTTCTAGTAACAGATAATGCTGATGTAGCAGCATCTGACACTAAAGCAGTTAAGACGATTAGTTAGTTTAAGTAAAATAATAAATATTTAAGAGGAATAGTTATGTCAGATTCTAGTGACACATATTTTATCCCGGAACCAAGTCGTTGGCCGATAGTTGGTACCTTGGCGTTGTTTCTCACCTTTATCGGTGGTGGCATGATGCTGAATGGGTCGGGCTTCGGTACTTTCATACTAGGTATGGGTATTGCTGCAGTTATCTATATGTTCTCTGGCTGGTTTTCTGATGTTATCAGAGAAAGCATGGCGGGAAATTACAGCAAGCAGGTTGATATCAGTTTCCGTTGGGGCATGAGTTGGTTTATCTTTTCTGAAGTGATGTTCTTCGCAGCATTCTTTGGCGCTCTCTTCTACATAAGAGTGTTATCAGTGCCATGGTTAGGTGGCGAAGGAGCTGGTTTTGCGACACATATGTTCTTATGGCCTGATTTTAAAGCAGTATGGCCATTACTGACGACGCCCGATATGGCTTTAGCTGGTGTTGAGTCGCAATATACAGCGATTAAAGATGTCATCCCTGCGTTTGATGTCCCTCTTGTGAACACAATACTTCTGCTATCTAGCGGCGTAACCATTACCTTGGCTCACCATGCCTTAAGGAAGGATCACCGTGCTCCTTTATGTTGGTGGTTGGCGGCAACGGTTTTATTAGGTATCGTTTTTGTTTATTTTCAAATTGGTGAATATGCACATGCGTATCATGAACTTGATTTAACCATGAAGTCTGGCGTTTATGGTTCAACCTTTTTCATGTTGACGGGTTTTCATGGTTTTCATGTGACTATGGGTGCAACCATGATTTTTATTATTCTGATTAGATCCATGAAGGGTCATTTCTCTTCAAAAGATCACTTCGCTTTTGAAGGCGTAGCCTGGTATTGGCACTTTGTTGACGTCGTCTGGTTAGGTTTATATATCTTTGTTTACTGGATATAGTTAAACAGAGAAACAGCATAAGGAGGCGCTGCTTTTGCAGCGCCTTTTTTATTTGGGTTATTATAAAGTTTAAGTGGTTTTAAAAGCCGGCACTGTGTGGCTGAATCCAACCAAACCTGAAACCAACGAATAGAGAAATAAAGAGAATAACCGAAAGAGATATTCTAAAAGTAAGTGAGGTGACAAGGCGTTTTGATTTAGAATCATCCTTAACGAGAAAAAATCCACCAGCTATCAATGAAGCAGCTATCGAGAAAAGTATGATCACGATGTATATTTTAAAAAGTAATGTGGCCATAGGTTTAGTTTTATATGATTGAGAATATTCGTGCAGTATAACTAGCAAACATTTTTTTATGAAACTAATTATTGGAAACTGGTGTTTTAGCCCCAGGCTTTTTACAAGTTTGTTAGCCTTAGTTTGTACTTATTTATTTATTTCGTTAGGGTTTTGGCAACTTGATCGTGTTAAACAAAAAAGAAATATATTTGCCGAATTTGAAGCTAGACAATCAGCTGCAGCAATTGATTTTAATAAAGTACAAAATAATGAGTTAGATAAAGAAGCGCTATTGTGGAAACGCGTTAAATTAACAGGTGCGTTTTTAGAGCAATATCAAATACTGTTGGACAATCAGGTAGAAGATACACGTGCAGGATACTTTATCTATACCCCTTTTGTTATAGATCAAAGTGAAAAGGTCGTTCTGGTAAATCGTGGTTGGTTGCTTGCTAATGCTGATCGCAAAGTAACTCCAAAATTAGTAATGACAAATGGCTTAATAGAAATTAATGCTGTTGTAAAAGAACTGCCAAAAACCGGCTTGATATTAAAAGATATGCCGCCAGAACAAATAACAGAAACAATATACCGTGTACAACGAATAAATATTGAAGAGTTGGAAAAATTAACAAGCATTAAGTTACTGCCTTACGTAATAAGATTAGAGCCAGAGTCTGAACATGGTTATCTTAGGAAGTGGCGCTTGCCCGGCTCAGGTGTGAACATGCATAATGGCTATGCGTTCCAATGGTTCGCATTTGCAATAGTTTTACTGATTATATATCTAGTTTTAAATATTAAGAAAATAGACAAGACAGGATTAAAGACATGAGTGAAGAAGTAGAGGTTAAAAAGAATAATAAGTTAACGATTGTTATGGTCGTCTTGATGTTTACTAGTCCATTAATCTTGTCCTGGTATGTTTTTAACTATACTGATTTTCTTGAAATGCGAGGCATGTCCAATAATGGTCAACTAATCGATCCACCAAGACCTTTAGGTGATCTGACATTACTCGACCCTTTTAAAAATGATCGCAAAGATAGCTTGTTTGGTAAATGGAGTTTGGCTTATGTTGCTGCAAACTGTAACAAGGCCTGTATGGATAATGTTTATCTTATGCGTCAAACACATGTTTCAATGGACAAGCATTCCTTACGTGTTCAAAAAGTGTTGTTATTAACCGAACAACCAGTTGGTGAATTAAAAGAGTTGCTCGCGGATTTTAAAGGCCAGCAAATTATAAATAATGATTTAATCGACGTAGATGAATTGCTGAATAAATTTCGTTTGAATGAAAGCGATAAACCATTAGATGCGCATCGCCTTTATATAATTGATCCACTTGGTAATTTAATGATGAGTTACGAGCTCGGCGCGAACCCAAGAGATATTTATAAAGATTTGAAAAAATTATTGCGCGGATCACGCATAGGCTAGTAAATTTTTATTTCTTGAATACTTATAAAATGAATAATCCTTTATTAATTATTGCGCGTGTAGCATTGGTCCTGGCATTAGTCGTTATAGTCTTAGGTGCCTATGTGCGTTTATCAGATGCTGGCTTAGGTTGTCCAGACTGGCCGGGTTGCTATGGTAATTTACTTGTGCCCGATCACGTTGATGCGGGCAATGAAAATCTAGCGGTACGCCCGCTAGAGCAAGCGAAGGCCTGGAAAGAAATGGTGCATCGTTATGTTGCCAGTACCTTGGGTTTTCTAATATTAATTATGGCCGTCATGGCAGGGGTAAAATCTTCTTTATCAGGCATGCGTGGATTTTCGTTAGCCTTATTAGTCCTGGTAATATTTCAGGGCATGTTAGGAATGTGGACAGTAACGTTGTTATTAAAACCCGTTATTGTCATGTCGCATTTACTAGGCGGTTTAACAATTCTCTCATTATTATGTTGGACCGTATTACGTCAGCAATCTAAGCAAGGAGTATTTGTCAGTGCTAGATATAGTAATTTATTACCCATCGTTATCTTCGCAATTATAGTTTTAGTGTTGCAAATATCGTTAGGCGGTTGGACCAGTTCAAATTATGCCGCCCTCGCCTGTCCTGATTTTCCAACTTGTCAGGGCGTCTGGTGGCCGAACATGGATTTTAAAGAAGGTTTTATACTCTGGCGTGGGCTCGGTATTGATTACGAAGGCGGCGTGTTACTTGGTCCCGCTAGAACAGCTATTCATATGGCTCACCGAATAGGCGCAATAATTACCTTTTTTACCATATTCTACGTAGCCATGCAGGCGATACGTTCTGGTGTGCAACAGCTTAAATTGACAGGCATTATTTCGTTAATATTGCTAATTACACAGGTAACTCTAGGTATTGCGAATATTAAATTTCATATACCATTACCAGTTGCAGTATCTCATAATGGAGTCGCTGCACTGTTATTATTATCTTTAGTGACCCTGTTACACCACTGTTTACCAGAAAAACAGCCTAATTAGTAAGTTTAAGTGAACTTAGAGAAGCATAAGGGGTTTCCAGTCATAAGACTGAACTCTATTTAAAAATTCTATCCTACACATGACTATCATTCATGCGATCGGTTTTTGTGTCCTTGAGTAAATAAAACATCGTAGTATTAACATGGCTTGTTACTCTAGATGAAATATGACGATATTCAGAATTTTACTGTTGCAATTGACATTGGTAGTCCTGATGAACTGGTACCAGGGTGCATTTGCACACGGCGGTGTTGGTATGGAAGACGATGTCTGTCTGATCAAGATCGGGTTTCTGGAAGCGCATTTTACTGTCTATCAACCAAAAACTAACGGGACACAGGAGTTTTGCGAAGATATTCCCGAAGTTGCCAGCAGTGTATTTGTGATCGATTATCTGCACGATTTTCTCAAGGAGATGCAGGTTGATTTTCGTATTATCAAGGACGTCAACAATTTCGGTGTGTTTGCTAACTGGGATGATATTACTGGCCTCGATAACATAGAACAGGATACGGTTTTTTATCATCGGCCGGAAAAGCGATCAGACGGTGTACTCACGGTAAATTACGATTTTCAACAAGCTGGGGGCTATATCGGTATTGTTACAGCCGTTCATCCCGAAAAAGAAAAAACGTATCATACGGTGTTTTATTTTCAAGTGGGCGGGACCGACTACGGTTATCTACCATTTTTTATTCTCTTGCTGATCCTTGCGCAGGCGCTCTATTGGTTCATTAACAGAGTTCCTGTTAAATAAAATGTCATATTATTTTGAGCTATCCTGCACTTCTCGTATGCCAGGATTTCTATTAACAACAACATAAATCCTCACGATGACTGTATGATGTGATCATGTACACACGTTGGCTGTTTTTTCTCTCAATCCTCGTTGCACTAATGTGTTTCCCACTGCAGTGGTATCCGATGGCGTTGCGCCTGCAATTAGGCCAGTGGTTAGGAGCAGATGAATATCGTGCACCACCTATGGCGAAAATAGCCGCTGATACAACGACAGAACTACCCTGCCCTGAAGATCTGTTGAACTGGAGGGACGCACAGACCATTGCCGGTGTCGATGTTCGTCATTCTCCCGGTTGTATTGTTGATAACCCGAATGCAGTTGCGGCTTTTGTGCGCGGAACGAACAATGTTTCTCAACAGATTCTTATGGCCAGTGGCTTGACACCGGACGCAGTAGAAAAAGGACGTGATCTAGATGGCGATGGCGACCCGGACGAAATTCACATTCGCCTGGAGGTTGTTGAATTGAATGGTGGTTCGCCGGAAAGTGATTTACCAACGACCCAGTATGCCATCGCGCCAGGTATCAGTCCGGGCTTCTGGGTTTTTGCACCGAAGATGTTTGGCATGGCAACCGAAAACTTTGAATCTTCCAAGGCACGTTCAATGTTACGTCTGCCGTCACCAGCGATTCGCGTTGAACAGGGCGACATAGTAAAGATTACACTGGAAAACAGTCATTACATGCCACACACAATTCACTTCCATGGTGTGGATCATCCTTTTGTTGATGAAGACGGCGAAGGTAACGATGGTGTACCTGTGACTAGCGAAAAGCCAGTGCTGCCCGGTAGTTCTCGGACATATAACATGCAGCCGCGCCAAAGTGGCACCATGTTTTATCATTGTCATGTACAACCTCATGTGCACATTATGATGGGTCTACAAGGCTTGTTCGTGGTTGAGGAAAATCGACCAAACAACTGGCTACAAACGCTCAACGTTGGCGCTGGTCACGTGCGCGTACCATCGGTTGCGGTGACAGAGAAATTCGATCGTGAATACGATTTACAGTATCTCGACATAGATATTGATCTGAATAACCGTATTCAAAAAAGTAATGATCCGCGCCTGATCACTCGAGACATGCATCGACGCTATGACATCACCGATGCCAAAAGCGATTTCTTTACACTCAACGGTCGATCTTTTCCTTACACGTTTCGTGAGTCACTGGTGGTGACAAAACCCGATGAGCATATCAAATTACGTATTGTTAACGGTGGTAGTACTGGAATTGCACTACACACCCATGGTCATAAAGTTACCGCTACTCATTATGATGGTGTAGAAGCCAAGCCTGCAGCACGTATCACCCGCGATGTAGTGTGGATTGCCAGTGCACAGCGTGTAGATTTGGATCTTGAAACAACAAATGATGGTCTGCATTCATATGGTAGCGGTATCTGGTTGTTACATGATCATCAGGAAAAAGGTGTCACTAATGATGGCATAGGCCCGGGTGGTAATGTCAGTGCCATTGTTTACGAAAATTATTTGCAGGAAAACGGCTGGCCTAAAACACAGGGGATGGATTTTAATAAGTTTTTCACTGCAGCTTATTATCGAAAAGAAGTCCCGGTGTGGGGTGATCTGCTTAATGGTAAATTTTCAGACGTGGAGTTTGATTTATGGATGTTAATACGCTTGCTGGGTTTGGGTCTTTCACTGGGAGTCATGGTTGCACTAGTGATTAATGGCATCAATAAGCGCAGACCTTAAATATGAAATTATCGCATTACGATGTGCTAAACCAACTGCATCATATTGGAATAGTTGCATGGTTATAATAAAAATCTTTTGCGTTCTTTGTATCCTTGCGCTGAATTTCAGTATTCCCGTACAAGCTGAAACGCAGAGTATGCAAGATGAACATCATCATCACAATATGACACTCGATAGCAGTGGTTTAGTGATGAATAGTAATGACAATACATTGCCTCAGGATTGCGACAAGCTAAGTCGCGATTACAATATAAAGGTTTATGCCGGTACGAAATACGCAGCGGACTATCCTGGTACCGTTTTCGGCATGGATCAGCACGAATATCAGGTAGAACCTTGCAGCCGCATCACGGTCACATTTGTCAACGAGGACGAAGTACGTCACCAGTGGATGATCCATGGATTGCCTCGGTATCTTTACCCGGGCGGCATGTTCCATCTTGAAGCTGCAGGTGGCCATTCCCAAACCGGAACCTTCATCGTGCCGAGCGATAATAAAACCTATCTAGTGCATTGTGATATGTCGCAGCATATGGAAAAGGGCATGAAGGCCCAGCTTAAAGTCGGTAAAGGCAGTGGTGACCTATGGGCTATACCGGGTGTCAGTAAAGGTTTCATACAGGATATCTATATACCCGAGGAAATCTGGATTTATCTAATGATGGTATCCATTGCAGGAGTCGTGATTACCACATTGCTCATTTCTAGCAAACGATCCTGAGTATCCTTTAAGAATAATTTTCTACGAAAAGTCAAGACCCGATCAAGAAAATTTCAAAGATCCAAAACCAACCGATCAGTCAACAGGTGTACATCAATACTGGAGGCGAGTAGTATTATCGATCCTAATAAGAATTCTAGACGTTAGATTAACTATAGAACCTGCTCACTTAGCAGGCAGAGGAGGAGAGTATGGTATTCGCTGTAGTACTGATTTTACTGGTCATTGGATCAGTTCTCTTTCATTTTCTCAGTCCCTGGTATCTCACCCCGCTTGCTTCTAACTGGAGCACCATCGATGACACGTTGGGCCTCACTCTTTGGATCACAGGAATATTGTTTGTTGTCATCAATCTATTCCTGGCTTATTGCGTTATAAAGTTTCGATACAATAAGGACAAGCGAGCGCACTATGAACCCGAGAACAAGAAGCTAGAAATCTGGCTCACGGTAGGCACCGCGATAGGCGTTGCCGCCATGTTGACGCCTGGGCTGTATGTCTGGGCCGATTTCGTCAATCCGCCGAAAGACGCAGATGTTTTCGAGATTGTCGGCAAACAATGGTCGTGGAAGTATCGTTTTCCGGGCGACGATGGAATTCTGGGTTCGGTCGATACCCGCCATATTACATCCGACAATCCGTTCGGTATGAATTCTGATGATCCCAACGGCCAAGACGATGTACTCATCTCCAGCGGCGAGGTGCACCTGCCGATAGACCGTCCGGTCAAGCTCTTGATGCGTTCTGATGATGTACTACACGATTTTGCAGTGGCTGAGTTCCGGGTCAAGATGGACATGGTGCCAGGCATGGTTACCCAGATGTGGTTTACCCCTACGAAGTTAGGAGAATACGATGTTTTGTGTGAAGAGTTGTGCGGTGTGGGTCACTACAATATGCGTGGCCTCGTTGTGGTTGACGAAGAAAACGATTTCAAGACGTGGCTGAATACATATCCGACCTATGCACAAACTCTCTCAGGGGAAGGTGCCGCAGCTGCAACAGAGGGGCTCAGTCTGGTCGAACAAGGTCGTGAGTTGTCAAAATTATATGCCTGTACGGCATGTCATAGCATAGATGGAAGCACTGGCATCGGACCCACATGGCAAGGCCTGTTTGGTAAAACCGAAACACTTGCCGATGGCACCACCGTTGTCGTCGATGCAGACTACCTGAAGGAATCTATTCTCAATCCGAATGCCAAGATGGTGGAGGGTTATCAGCCACTCATGCCACCGACGGTTGTCACGGATGAAGAATTGGATGCATTGATTGCCTATATAAAAGAAGGCCTGGTAGAAAAATCTGAATGATAAGATCACCAAGCCAATTTGAAATTATTACCAGGAGACTGTTCTGATGTCCACTATTGCACACGACGCGGATGATTTTGTAGCACCTGCCGAAATTCCGGAGATGGAGCTTTACCACCCGAAAACCTGGTTAGGCAAGTATGTCTTTAGTCAGGACGCCAAGGTGATTGCCATTCAGTATGCTGTTACCGCGATGGGAATTGGCTTTATTGCGTTAGTGATGTCTATGTTGATGCGGCTACAGCTGGGCTTTCCGGACAGTTTCGACTTCATCAACCCATCGGTATACATCCAACTTGTTACCATGCACGGCATGATCATGGTCATCTACCTACTCACTGCACTGTTTTTGGGTGGTTTCGGTAACTATTTGATCCCACTAATGGTTGGTGCACGCGATATGGTATTTCCTTATCTCAATATGCTTAGTTTTTGGATGTATTTTCTTGCAGTTGTGGTACTGGTAGCGAGTTTCTTTGTCCCCGGTGGCCCCACCGGCGCCGGTTGGACGTTGTATCCTCCGCAGGCCATCTTACAGGGAACCCCGGGTGCGGAATGGGGCATAGTATTAATGCTTGTCTCGCTGGCCATTTTTATAGTTGGCTTTACTATGGGCGGTCTGAACTACGTCGTGACCGTGCTGCAGGCGCGCACCCGCGGAATGACACTAATGCGTATGCCGTTAACAGTGTGGGGTATTTTTATGGCTACGGTGCTGGCACTGTTGGCCTTTCCTGCCCTGCTAGTCAGTGCGATCATGATGTTGTTTGATATGTTGCTGGGTACCAGCTTTTTCATGCCTGCTATTGTCTCTATGGGGCAACCACTGGACCATACCGGCGGAAACCCGATTCTGTTTCAGCATCTATTCTGGTTTTTTGGTCATCCCGAAGTCTATATCGTCGCCTTACCGGCCTTCGGAATCGTCTCTGATTTACTATCTGTTAACGCCAGGAAAAATATCTTCGGTTATCGCATGATGGTGTGGGCAATCATCATCATCGGTGCGCTCAGTTTTGTCGTATGGGCGCATCATATGTATGTCAGTGGTATGAACCCTAATTTCGGTTTCTTTTTTGCCACCACTACGCTGATCATCGCCGTCCCCACGGCCATCAAGGTCTATAACTGGGTGCTGACGTTGTGGCGAGGCAACATCCGCCTTAACGTACCGATGTTGTTTGCCATTGGTTTTATTTTTACTTTCATTAACGGCGGACTGACGGGTCTGTTTCTCGGAAACGTGACCATCGATTTGCCGCTTTCAGATACGATGTTTGTGGTCGCTCACTTTCACATGGTCATGGCAGTATCACCTGTACTAGTGGTGTTTGGCGCCATCTACCATTGGTATCCCAAGATCACCGGACGTATGATGGATGAAACCTTGGGTAGATGGCATTTCTGGATTACCTTTGTTGGTACTTATGCCATCTATTATCCAATGCATTATCTAGGATTTCTGGGTGTGCCACGGCGCTATTACTCCATAGAAGGGACTAATTTTATTCCGGAATCTGCCATGAGCCTGAACGCAGGAATTTCCATCGCGGCCTTTATAGTCGGTGCCGCTCAGCTGATATTTATCTATAACCTGTTCATCAGTTACTCGCGAGGCAAGGAAGCGGGAGGCAATCCATGGGAAGCCACTACGCTGGAGTGGCAAACCGCCGATACCCCACCGAAGCACGGCAACTTCGGTAAGTCGCTGCCTTTGGTCTACCGCTGGGCGTACGATTACAGCGTACCGGGTGCTGAAAAGGACTTTATTCCGCAAAATGTTCCGCCATCCAGTGTAGAGAAAGGCACCGATGAGACCAATCAATAAGCAAGAGGTGAACTGACTCGTGACGATTTCTCTACTATTTATGGGCGTAATAATGGGCGTGGTCGCCTGGTGGCTACTGAAGCAAACAGTAGATACCAGTCCTTGGCAAGCGGATGCACCCTATGCTGCGAGCGAAGACTTCAGTGGTCGTTCATTACCCCAACCCGATGCTAAGCTCGTTCTGATTATTTTTCTTGTGGTGGTTACTTCCTTGTTTGCTCTGTTTATCAGCGCGTACCTCATGCGCATGACAATGGCCAGCGACTGGCGTCCGCTACCTGACCCGGATTTGTTATGGCTGAATACGGCTGTGTTGATTTTGAGCAGTATCGCATTACAGTGGGCGCACGTTGCCGCCAGACGAGAGCAGCTTGACAGTTTGCGTAACGGTTTGTTTGTCGGTGGTTTTTTTGCCTTTGTTTTTATCGGTGGACAGTTGCTGGCGTGGCAACAACTGGTCGATGCAGGTTATTACGTGCACTCCAATCCCGCCAATGCCTTCTTTTACCTGATCACGGGTCTTCATGCCCTGCACTTGTTAGGTGGCGTCGTGGCTTGGGGCGTGACAACGATAAAACTAATGGGTGGCACTGAAGTGGCTCGTTTACGTTTGAGCGTAGAACTGTGCGCTATTTACTGGCACTTCCTGCTCGTGGTGTGGTTAATTTTGTTTGGTCTGATGTTATCAACTTAGAATAAGGATAAAACTATGGCGAACGAAGCAGTTGTAGATGATACGGGGCGCTCTATAGCCGTAGTAGAAGGTTTGCAAGGCGTCGTTACCGACTGGTCTTCTGATCAGCAAGCCTTCAAGCGAGTTCCTTGGGGCAAGGCGATGATGTGGATTTTCTTGCTCAGTGATACTTTTATTTTCGCCTGTTTTCTTGTCGGCTACATGATGGTACGTTCATCGACTACCTCAGCCTGGCCCAACCCCAGCGAAGTATTCGCGTTAACACTATTTGGCAAATCTATTCCGTTGATCCTGATCGCCATTATGACGTTTATTCTTATCAGTAGCAGCGGCACCATGGCCATGGCGGTTAAGTTTGGTTATGAAAAAAACAGGAAAATAACCACCATCTTGCTGGTTGTGACTGCTATGTTCGGTGCCTCGTTCGTCGGTATGCAGGCTTTTGAATGGAGCAAACTTATTGAAGAAGGTGTACGTCCCTGGGGTAACCCGATGGGTGCAACACAGTTTGGCTCGTGCTTTTTCATGATCACTGGTTTTCATGGCTTTCATGTGTCGATTGGTGTGATTTTTCTGCTAATTGTCGCGAGAAAAGTGTGGAAAGGCGATCTTGAGAACATGAAGCCAGGTTTTTTCACTACTCGTCGGGGTGGTTACGAGGTCGTTGAAATCATGGGCTTGTATTGGCATTTCGTCGATCTGGTGTGGGTGTTTATCTTTGCATTTTTCTATCTTTGGTAGGGGGCAGTTATGAGTGAGTCACAAGAAGGAGCAAAAGTTGAACAGCAACAGCACCCGATTTCTACTTATTTCTGGGTTTGGGGCGGCTTGTTTGTTCTAAGTACCTTGTCTTATATGGTTGACTACATGCAGTTTCAAGGTCTTCTAAGGTGGTCACTGATCATTATTTTCATGTTGTTAAAAGCCGGCTTTATTATTGCCATCTTCATGCACATGTTTTACGAGCGATTGGCTTTGGCTTGTGCCATATTGATACCGACAAGCTTTTTGGCGGTACTGATTGGCCTGATGTGGTTAGAAGCAAACAACACTAATATGACACGGGATACATACCTCGATGAAGGGTCCGGAGTCATGGTGACGGAGCATGGGTCATCACATTAGCGTCGTTGTAATCGTTTGGAGTAGACCAACTAATTAATAGAGTGGCGCACTATGGGTTAGCTGCGCTATTATTGCGGTCTTTGCTAACCCTGCTATATCACTTTTAGCAAAAAAATACAGTTAAATCAGGAATTTATCGTGAAAGATCAATCAATAACAGACGCGTCCGCCATTGCCTGGCAGGACTATTTAACTCTTTGTAAGCCAAAAGTGGTGTCTCTTATTGTCTTTACAGCTATTGTTGGGATGTTTCTAGCAACCCCTGCAATGGTGCCCTGGGATGTGTTGATTTATGCCACTGTTGGCATCGGTATGGCTGCATCATCTGCAGCAACAATCAATCATGTGGTTGATCAGCGTATTGATAGCATCATGGCGAGAACTAAAAACCGACCGTTACCGGAAGGCAAGATCAGTCCGCTCAATGCCATTATATTTGCCTGGTTCCTTGGGACAATCTCCATGGGGATATTGGCCTTTTTGGTCAATCCGTTGACCGCGGGCTTAACCGCACTGTCATTAATTGGCTATGCTTTTATCTATACGATGTATCTTAAACGAGCTACGCCACAGAATATCGTCATTGGCGGCGCTGCTGGTGCTGCACCTCCCGTTTTAGGCTGGACAGCCGTAACCGGCACATTAGATCCTAATTCTTTATTATTATTTCTTATTATCTTTGCCTGGACGCCACCACACTTTTGGGCGTTGGCCATCTATCGTCGTGAAGATTATGCCAAAGTCGATATCCCAATGCTGCCGGTTACGCATGGCGTAGAATTTACCCGGCTACAAATCTTGCTATATACCATCATATTGTTCATTGTGTCTTTGCTACCCTATTTAGTTGGCATGTCAGGTTTATTTTATCTGGTGGGCGCTGTCATTCTTGGGTTAGGTTTTCTCTATTACGCTATTCGTATGCAATATGACCATGCTGATCGTTTAGCAATGCAAACTTTTTCTTATTCATTAATCTATTTAATGTTTATGTTCGCATTCCTGCTAATTGATCATTACATACCATTAATCGCGAGCGTTATCTAAGATTGTCTATACTTGCTTTACGGAACTGATTTATAAATCGGTGGTCTCTAGTGGTAACTCAGGAGATATGCAATGCAACGAAGGCAGTTTATTTTACAGGCAGGTGGTTTGTTCGGTGCACTTATAGTATCTAGCCAAAAAGTATTTGCCCACACTATCAATAAAGCCCTGGATCTCACACCTTTAGACACTTCCGAAAATGAGTGGGGAGAGTTGGTGTCTAAGCAAGAATTCCATATTTTGTTCGACGATGGCACCGAGCGTCCTAATTCCAGCCCACTAAATAAAATAAAAGAAAAAGGCACATTTGTTTGTGCTGCATGTTATTTGCCATTATTTGAGTCCGAGACAAAATATGAAAGCGGTACAGGTTGGCCAAGTTTCTATCAACCCATTAAAGGACGTGTTGATACCAAGCTAGATTTAAGTTTGGTTTGGCCACGTACTGAATATCACTGTGTTCGCTGTGAAGGTCATCAGGGTCATATTTTTGAAGATGGTCCCGCACCTACCGGATTGCGTTATTGCAATAACGGTCTTGCTCTAAAGTTTATTCCAGACAATAAACCACTACCCGAATTACGAGGTTAATAATGAATCGTTTAATGATCGCTGTATTGTTATACAGCATGCAGATTAATGTGTTCGCAGAAAATGAATTTTCCGTTTTTGCTGGCGGTTGTTTCTGGTGTATGGAAAAACCATTCGATAAGTTAGATGGCGTAATTGCTACTATTTCTGGATATACCGGAGGTCACACAGAGAACCCAACATATAATCAAACCTCTACAGGAACAACAGGACATTACGAAGCATTACAAATCGAATACGACCCTGAAAAAGTTAGCTATGAAAAATTACTAGAAGTATTCTGGAAAAATATAGATCCATTTGATGCGATAGGGCAGTTCTGTGACAAAGGTCCTCAATACCGCGCTGCAATTTTTACTAAAAATGATAAAGAAAAAGAACTGGCAACAAAAAGCAAAGAAGCACTACAAGCAAAGTTAAACGGAAAAGCAAACATTGTTACCGAAATACTTCTGGCAAAACGTTTCTATGATGCTGAAGAATATCATCAGGATTATTATAAGAAGAACCCCGTGCGTTATCGATATTATCGTTATGGTTGTGGCAGAGATAAGCGTCTGGAAAAAGTTGAAGCATTAGTTAATGGTAAATAGTTAAAAACTAAAGAGCTAGTTTTTAAATAATTATTGTCGACATATAGCTCTTAGCTCCATATCATTTATAATCATAAAAATGATAACGAAAGGATGCCCATGCCAGCCATTATATCTATTAACAAGCTGAATAAGACTTATAGCTCAGGCTCTCAAGTACTAAAAAATATCGATCTACAAATTGTTAAGGGAGAAATTTTTGCACTATTAGGGCCAAATGGCGCAGGGAAAACAACCTTAATAAGTATTATCTGCGGCATAGTTAATCCGAGTAGTGGTGAAGTAATCGCCGATAGTCATAATATCATTTCAGATTTTCGGTCTTCACGATCAAAGATCGGTTTGGTCCCTCAAGAATTATCTACAGACATGTTTGACAGTGTCTGGAACACAGTAAATTTTAGTAGAGGACTTTTTGGTAAACCACCAAACCCAGAATATATTGAAAAAATACTACGAGATCTTTCATTATGGGATAAAAAAGACTCAAAAATAATGACCTTGTCCGGTGGTATGAAACGACGAGTAATGATCGCTAAAGCCTTATCGCATGAACCTAAAATTCTTTTTCTTGATGAGCCTACCGCGGGTGTTGATGTAGAGCTACGTCGTGATATGTGGGAGATGGTTCGTAAAATGAGAGAGGATGGCGTTACTATTATATTGACGACCCACTACATAGAGGAAGCAGAGGAAATTGCTGATCGTATTGGAGTGATTAATAAAGGTGAAATCATAATTGTTGAAGATAAAGCGGAGTTAATGAAAAAACTTGGTAAAAAACAGTTAATCATTCATCTTCAAAATTCATTAGAAAGAATTCCACCAGAATTATCTGATTATGAACTTGAAATTATAGCTGATGGTAATGAACTACTTTATACATTTGATGCGCAACAAGAACAAACCGGAATTGCCAGACTTATGCAGTGCTTATCAGAGTCTAGTATTGAGTTCAAAGATCTTAATACTAAAGAAAGTTCGCTTGAAGATATATTCGTAAATCTAGTGAAGGGTAAATAATGAATTTTTACGCAATTAAAGCAATCTATCTTAAGGAGATGGCGCGCACAGGACGAACCATAATGCAAAGTATTGCCTCGCCCGTTATATCGACCTCATTATATTTTGTCGTATTCGGTGCAGCAATAGGATCTCGCATGGGCAATATAGATGGAATAAGTTATGGCGCATTTATTATTCCAGGTTTAATCATGTTGTCATTACTAAACGAAAGTATTTCCAATGCAGCATTTGGAATATATATGCCAAAATTTACCGGTACAATCTATGAAGTACTTTCAGCACCTGTTTCTTATATTGAAATATTAATTGGTTATGTCGGTGCTGCAGCATCAAAATCAGTGGCATTAGGTATATTAATAATATTAACGGCAAGTATATTTGTAGATTATGAGATAGAACATCCAGTCTATATGTTTGGGTTTTTAGTCTTAACTGCGCTCACGTTTAGTTTATTTGGTTTCATCCTTGGAATCTGGGCAGATAGTTTTGAAAAACTACAAATAGTACCTATGATGATTGTTACGCCACTCACTTTTCTCGGCGGAAGTTTTTACTCCATCAATATGTTGCCACCAGTTTGGCAAAAGCTTACTTTGTTTAATCCTGTTGTTTATTTGATCAGCGGCTTTCGGTGGAGCTTCTATGGCGTTGCCGATGTAGCAATTGGGGTTAGTTTGGGAATGGTATTTCTCTTTATGTTGATTTGTTTATCTACGATATGGTGGATATTTAAAACAGGTTACAGATTAAAATCATAACTCGCGTTTAAAAAGGAACTAATCATATTTATATCTTGTCCTAAACTGATAAATCAAAAGGGTCAAGCATGAAAATATCACGAAGAAAATTTATTCAGAGCAGCGCAGCCATAGGCTGCGGTCTGATGTTGCCTGGCATGGCGACAGCAGCAAACATACAAGAATTGCATGGTACAGTTTATATCAATAATGAAGTAGCAACACAGGGCTCAATGATACGTGCCGGAGATTTGGTAACAACAAGTCATAATGGGCGAATAAGTTTTAGTATTGACGGCGATGCCTTTTTATTAAAAGAACGAACTTCACTGAGAGTTGGAGAAAAACAAAGTGCTGTTATAAACGTATTACGGTTATTTACAGGAAAACTTTTAAGTGTTTTTGAAAAAGGCAGAAAAAGAGAGATTGTCACCAGTACAGCAACAATAGGCATACGTGGTACCGCTTGCTTTCTAAATGTAATGCCGGAAGAAACCTATTACTGTAATTGTTATGGAAAAACAGTATTAAGGGCTGAGAGTATAAAAGAAGAGTTTGAAGCTACGCACCACAATGCACATCAACTACATTTTGATGGGAGCCATGTTATGGGCATGGAAGTAATGAAAGTTATATATCATACCGATGATGAACTTAGACAATTAGAAAATTATGTCGGTCGAGTGCCAGTATTTGATCAAGCAAGCTTTTCTTAATCTAAAGCCTTTAATAAATTTTATAATCCTATTACATAATTTAATGGTGAATGATCAGCATGAAAAGCTGGAAGATCATATTTTAAAGAACTAAAACTTTTGCTAAGGAATTTTGATTTAGCATATTCCTTTAAATTGTATAGTCTATCTTTTTTATAGTTATAAATTTCAACATCATTCATATTGCTTATCAGATCACCCTCATCATTAATTAGATATGGACAGCCAACATGTATATATTTAATAACAGAAAAATCTAAAGGCACAGCAGTAACGATGTCGCAATTATTAATAACTCTATAAATTTGAGCGCAATTAATCGAGTTACTAAATGCCGGGTTTCCTACACGAGGTGAGCCAAAGGTATAGCAAGAGTCAAAGTTATTATTGTTACATATCTCTGAGGATGCCAGAGTTGCTAATGCCGCGCCCAAACTATGCCCGGTGATAAATATAGGGATATTATAATTTTTAAGATAATTAAATAATTCAGACCTGATACTTAAATAAGCTTTTTTAAAACCGGCATGTACTTTTCCCGTATTATTAAACGATGTTTGATAAGCATGAATATTGGTATGCCAATCCTCTATTTCATCTGTACCACGGAACACGATGACTAGAGCAGGTGTATCAGAAATGATTTTCAGTATGGCTACTTGTGTAGAAGTGTCTTTGTTATCAATATAGCCAAGACTCTCATACTTGAAAGAACCAAGATTAATATCGCTATTATCAAATAAATCTGGATGATAAATTAATCGAGATGCTTTGCTAACCACCAGGCATTAATAAGACTAAATTCATTGGTGCCAGTCTGTAATGGTGCAGGGTTTGATAAGTGAAAATAATCATTGGAGTCGCCCGGCGTGAATAAGCTTTTCCACGAGTAATCGGATTTCATATATTGTCAGATTTTAAGTATGTATCGTAGTAGATCACGAATTCTAAAAACACGACGAGTTTTAAAATATTCGTTAAAGTCATTATTGCCTAGCATAGGCTAGTAAGAAGCCTTCTGGATATTTACCTCTATAGTATCAGGCATCTGTCCTGATAATAAATTTTGCCCTATTCGTTTTAATAATCTTGCGCCTATGATAGCAGTTATTGTCAGTACACGTTGTTGGGTCATTCCAGGCTTTATTACAAACGACCGTCTCGCAACCAATGCTCCTGTATCAACGCCCTCGTCTATCCAATGTACACTAACACCGGAAGATTCATCCCCATGCCAAAAAACAGATGAGGCTTAGGCCCTGGGTTTTTATCTTGTTGAAACATGAATAAACAAAAGATAAAAGAACTTAGTAATAAATCTGCTCAAAAGTCACTAGCCGCACCGTTAGCAAATAGTCCTGGTATAAAAACAGGTATATTTAGACCTTCTGATTATTACTTTTCCAGTAACGGTTTAAGATCTTCGAAAGTTGTAACAAATGAAACATGCATGTCGGTATAAAAAGATTCTTTTATAAGTTTAGTTTGCCACGCTTTAACGTTGGGGTAATCATTCATATTAATCTCTATAGCTTCAGAAGGGTCAACGGTAGAGAGCAGGCAGAAATCAGCAATGGTCATAGTATCGCCAGTAACAAAAGTCGAAGTTGCCAATTGCTGGTCAATAATGCCGAGATAGCGTTCAATAAAACTATAGCCATCCTTCAATGATTGTTCATCAACCTCTGCGCCGACAAGCTTAGCAAGAAATTTATTAAATAGAACCTTGCCATAACCATTGCCAAGATGAATGGCGATATAGTCTAGCCATTTATCTACATCCGCCTGTACTTTAATACCATCGGGGTAAAAATCAGATTTATATTTTCGACACAGATACTTCATGATGGCATTACTTTCAAACAGGGTATAACCATTATCATCTATCGTCGGTATCTTGGCGCCAGGATTGATCTTTAGGTAATCATCCGTTTGGTTTTCCCCGGCAAGTGGATTAATTCGAATAAATTCATATTCGACTTCCATCGCATTTAGGCATAAGCGAACTCTATTTACCGGAAATGATAGTTCAAAACCATAAAGTTTAATCATGATTTATCCTCTTATTTGATATGTAATAATATTAAAATCTATTTTTTGCTAGCTAAAAAGTCAGCTAGATGTTCAAAAGTGGCGCCCCATTCCTGACTCAACTCAAAAGTTTCATCAGAAAAACGGGTAATCTGTTCCAGACTGGCATTTTTGGGTTCCCAGATTAGATTAAGAATAGTCTTATCATTCTTTTCATCTAACATCACTGTAGTGAGTATTTCGATAGGAAAGTCTTTAATCATTGGGTGTGGCTCGATGCCTCCTTTCTCATTGGAGTAGCATTGTGTAAAGGAAAGTTTAGCTGGAGGAATAAAGTCTTTGTAGAAAGAAATACCCCATATTTCAAGGCCGATTGAAGAGGTCATGCAGTAATGACTGACGCCACCCGCGACAATGTCGGATTCAGCAAAATAGATAGAATAGCCCTTAGGTGCAATCCATAGTTTAAGTTGCTCAACCTTAGTCCATGCGTCGTATACTTTCTCGACAGATGCATCAAATTCATGAGAAATGGTGAAGCTATTATCAATTTTAGCCATAGTCCGTTTCCTCGATATTTCCTTATTGTTCTCCGCAGGAAAACAAATGAGGAACAAGTTCTCAAATGTGTTCTTGTCTAGTGTGAATTTCTTTGAATCACGTTATTTTTAGTTCAAAATACAATACAAAGATATAGGCAAGTATAGAACCGAATCTCAAGGAGAATCTAATATGAAAATATTCAGTAAACTAATAATCTTGTTATCTGTACTTATCTTATCGATAAATACATCTTACGCAGCTTCTTCATTAGAAATTGATATCAACGTAGAAGCCGCGATGAAAAAATTTAAAATGGAAGTTAATGGCGCAGAGAAATTTTTGGCAAAATCAGAAGCAGTATTAGTCTTCCCTGATGTCATCAAAGCAGGCTTTGGTATCGGTGGTGAATATGGTGAAGGTGCGATGTTAATCAAAGGTAAAACGGTTGGTTACTACAGTACCGCTGCTGCTTCTATTGGTTTTCAACTAGGCGCACAATTTAAAACCGTCGTATTAATATTCTTAAAGAAAAGTGCTTTGGATAAATTTCGTAAAAGCGATGGTTGGGAAGCCGGTGTCGATGGTTCAGTTGCCTTGGTTGAATTAGGCGTAGGTAAAGATATCAACAGCGTTAACTACGATGATCCTATCGTTGGCTTTGTCTTTAGTAATAAAGGTTTGATGTACAACCTGACATTGGAAGGTTCGAAGATGACGAAGCTGGATAAATAATACAGCGAGCACCAACAGTAGGCGCTTTAGGCGACACCCAGTCACTCACATGGAAGCGAGTGCTAAAATTTTGACAGAGACGCGGATCGATCCGTTTTCCAGGTTCTTACCCAGACTATAGATTAAAACAGCCAAACACCTCTTTAAACAATGACGATTTCTTTTCTACTAGGGAAACGTGTGCTTAAAGAAATAAGGTACTCTATTTTCCAGCGCGATCAACCAGTTGGGCGTTGCCGCTCCTGTTCCAGCTAGCTCCACTTGCGAATGTTTCTGTATCACCTGAGTCAGGATCTCTTCTTGATTCGGTTCCAGATCAATAAAGAATATGTGCTTATCCGCTTTCAGTGCATCTGCAAAACGCGCAAAGTGAAAGTTGGGCCTTTCCATACCAATCAGACCTCCTTCCCAAGTACAAAAACCCAACAAAATGATGGCTAGAAAGATAAATGGAATCCAGCCCGCCGGTGAATCAGTCCAGCCAAAAAGATTGGCAACTATAAGAGAAAGTATAGCTAGGCAAACGCCAACCACGGCACCAACTTCGGTGGAGTGAACAACATCCTTTTTCATAAATGACTGAACATAGTTCAAATGATCATGATGTGCTATTTCCGTATCATGCTTACTTAGCACGTGGATTTGAGGGGTAGTTACGCCGCATGCTTCCAGCTGTTCCTCAAAGACTTCCAAATCGTCCAAATTATCACTTATAAAATAATGTCTGAGTAGTTTCATAATAACTCCTCTTGCTTTTTATTGAGTAGTCCATTGACGGACGCGTACATAAGCAATTATAGGCATAAAATGTCTATTTTTCTGATACTTTTAATCCAGATCATTGAAATTATATGATAATTTTGAAGCGGTTTTGGGAGTAAAAATAAGTTCAAAGACAGGAGTATTGATAGCTTCATTTTCATGGCGCTGATTACAAGGCGCCTTGTTTCTGGAAAAGTAGTCAGAAAATTGAAAAACCGTTATAAATTAGGGATGTATAGATAAGTTCTCGAATGATTGCTAAGCTTAGTCAGCAGACGTTCAGATAAGACTCGAGGAAGTGACTATGACGAATGGCAGTGTGAACTCTGGCAACATGGTGTGCTCGAAGTTTGAAATGTCTCAGTCAGCGCAGCAAACCTATTGCTCCTACGGCGTGAGCATCTATATCCTCGGATTTTTCTTCTGCTATGTTCTTAACTTTGCAATTCTTGGTCGCCCATGAGGGTCATAATAGGGTTCTTTTTCCATATTGACCGTGATCAATTGGCTGACTAAGGAGACGAACATGCCTTCAAATATTAGACGATGCGGATATCATTCAGACGGGTCAGCAACAAGATCTAGCCAATGTCAGTAATAGAGCAACCCTTTGTTCCCAAGCGCGCGTGAACGTCAAGGAGGTAAATAAAGCTTTGTCCTCTGGTACCAAATTAATCATCTTTGAGCGAAGGGGAACACGAAATTTTAATGATCCGGCGGATATGCAAAACGCACTCTATTATGCCGAACAGTACATATCGAAGAACGGCAATTAAGCGCATTGTCTTGTAGCAGATGAAGTTGAGCCGAAAGTAGCACAACTTGATATAACATTTACTAAAAGTGGACATTATTCATTACAAAAAAATGGCCCCGAAGGGCCATTTGTATATTTTATTAATCATCCTTGATTCGTCCTGTATCAAGTTTGTAATGTTTACGTGATTGCTTCCCGCAATTTCTTCATTGCGTTACTTTCTATTTGTCTTATACGTTCTGCTGAGACGCTGTGTACTGCCGCGAGTTCATGCAGTGTTGATTTTTCTTCGGCTAACCAACGTTTAGCGATAATGTCTTTGCTTCGGTCATCTAACAATGCAATTGCTTTGTGTAATGAGTCTTGGTTTTGTTCATTAAGCTGCGCTGTTTCGATTAACTCTTCTGGGCCTGCGTTTTTATTTTCTACATAAAAAGCCGGTGCATGAATTGACTCTTCATCGTCATCACTTGCTGCGCCATCAAAAGCGGCATCGTAGTTGCTCATGCGTTTTTCCATTTCAACAACTTCGCTGGCTTTGACGCCTAGCGTTTCAGCAACGTCTTTGATCTCTTGTTGGTTTAACCAACCTAAACGTTTTTTTGATGAACGAATGTTAAAGAACAATTTACGTTGTGCTTTGGTTGTCGCAATTTTAACGATGCGCCAATTTTTCAGAATGAATTCGTGCATTTCAGCGCGTACCCAATGTACGGCGAAAGATACCAGTCGTACGCCTACGCCTGGATCGAAGCGTTTTACCGCTTTCATCAGTCCGACATTGCCTTCTTGAATCAAGTCCGCTTGTTGTAAACCATAGCCGCTATAGCCACGAGCAATCTTTACGACAAAACGTAGATGCGACATGACTAATTGACGCGCTGCTTCGATATCTTCTTCTGCGCGGAAACGTCGAGCGAGAACCTGCTCTTCTTCCAAAGACAGGATAGGCACTTGATTGACCGACGAGATATAGCTCTCAATTGAGCCTGTCGGTAATGCGAATTGTAGATTTGTAAGTTGATTCATAAACTTTTCCTTCCCTTAAACCAGCTTTATTAGGGTTAATTTTAGCACTCCAAGAGTATGAGTGCTAATAGTTTGGAAAGTTCAATTTAGCTTATTGTCTAAGTTATTGATAAATATAAGGCTTTATACAGGGTCTATATCACGCAAATGGCGTTTTACAGAGATCCAAGAGCCGAATAGGCCTAAAGCAATGCCTGTTCCAACTAGAAGTAGAGAATTGAAGAAACCGAGACCTATGAGCTGAAAATCACTCGCGTACAGGTTAGCGAGCTGTTTTACCGGTCCTCGGAGTAGTTGCATGGAAATGCCAATTAATAGCCAGGCAATGATGCCTCCAAACGCACCGTACCAAAGGCCGCTGTATAAGAAGGGTCTTTGGATGAAACTATCTGTACCGCCAAAGAGTTTGGTTATTTCTATTTCAGCGCGACGGTTATAGATAGATAAACGGATGGTATTGCCAATAATCAGTAATACGCCAACAGCCAACAGTGTCGATAGAATGATGATGACTCGATTAACAATATCGAGTAAATACAGTAAACGTTTGAACCACTGGCTGTCGTATTGTGCCGCATCGACTTCGGGCATGGCCTCGAGTTCTTTGATTAACGCTTCCGTATCAGACTCGTTAATATTGTTGAGCTCAGGCTTAACTAAAATAACATTCGGCAATGGGTTTTCGTCTAATGCATTAAGCGCATCTGCGAAGCCGGAAAGTTTTTGATATTCGGCCAATGCATCGGCACGTTTAATAAAAGTGGTTTCGTTAATATTTTTATTGTCTTTTAGTTTGTTTGCGAATGTTGCCGCTTGTTCATCATTTATCTCTGTTTGTAAAAACAAAGTGACTTGTACGGAACCATCCCAACTTGAAGATACGAAACGAACATTATCAAACAACATATAAAAACTGGCGGGTAGTGCGAGTGAAATACCTATGACAGCGCTTGTTAAAAGGCTGCTTAAAGGATATTTAGCGAATTGGCCTAGGCTAAAGATAAACGCCTGTAAGTGTTGTAACAGCCACATATCAAAGCGACGTTTTAATTCGCTTTTAAAACTTGTATTTGGACGCGTATTTTTTCTTTTATTAACCGGTTTCATTAGTCTGCGCTTGTTTTTCCATTGGCGTTCCGGCATGCGTTAATATGCGACCTGATTTTAAAGTGATGATGCGTTTTTGTAAGCGCTTGATCATATCCAGATCGTGACTAGCTATTAGTACCGTCACACCAACCTGGTTAAACTGTTCAAATAGTTTCATCGTGTCCCAGGACAAGGCTGGATCTAGGTTTCCGGTTGGTTCATCGGCAAGCAATATAGCGGGCCGATGTACTACCGCGCGTGCAACACCAACGCGTTGTTGTTCGCCACCAGAGAGAGACATAGGGTAACTATTTATCTTTGGTAACAGACTAACCTTGTCTAATGCGGCTTGTACACGCTTGCGAATTTCCTGATGACGGTAACCGGCAATTACTAAAGGTAAGCCGACATTATCAAACACAGTACGATCTTGTAGCAGACGATGATCTTGAAACATAAAACCAATATGACGTCTGAATAATGGAATACGGTTGTTGCGTACACGATCAAGGTTTTGACCGTTAATAATAATTTGTCCACGAGTGTGGCGATCAATTAATGCAATCAAACGTAATAAGGTACTTTTGCCCGCGCCGGAACGACCGGTGATATAGACCATTGCGCCTTGAGCAATGTGTAGATTGAGATTGCGTAAGGCTTCGTTGCCATCCGCATAAGTCATATTAACGTTAGTAAATCTGATCATTATTCTTTATCGTTTACTAGTAAGGCATCAATAAATTCAGAAGCATTAAACGGGCGTAAATCATCAATTTGTTCACCAATACCAATAAAGCGTATCGGTATATTTAATTCATTAGCAAGTGAAAAAACAATGCCGCCTTTTGCCGTTCCATCAAGCTTGGTTAATACAATACCATCAACACCGACGCTATCGTTAAATTGTTTTGCTTGTACCAGCGCATTTTGACCTGTTCCGGCATCTAATACTAATAACACTTCTCTTTGTAAGTCGGGATCAAACTTGTTGCCGAGTCGATGGATTTTTTTCATTTCTTCCATCAAGTTATCTTTGTTGTGCAGTCTTCCCGCTGTATCAGCAATTAAGACATCGATATTCTTGGCTCTGGCTGATTCGAGAGCATCATAAATCACCGCACCTGAATCTGAGCCGTGGCTCTGTGCGACGACAGTTATATCATTACGTTCGCCCCAGATTTGTAATTGCTCTATTGCTGCCGCTCTAAATGTATCTGCGGCAGCGAGCATGACGCTTTTGCCTTGATTCTGAAATCTTTTAGCTAATTTACCTATGGTCGTGGTTTTTCCGACACCATTAACGCCGATGACTAGAACTAAGAAAGGTTTATTTGCGCTATCAGGAATGCTTAGCGCCTGTTCTACAGGTTCAAGTGCCGGTAATAAGACCTGTTTTAGTTGTTCGAGGGGGTTTGTGTCGGTATTATTTTTAACCTCGGCTTTTAAAAGCTGGATAACTTGATCGGTCGTTTTTATGCCGATATCTGCCATTATTAAGCGATCTTCTAGCTCTTCTAGCGTCGCATTGTCGATAATTGACTTGTTTCGGCTAAAAAGGTCGCCAAATAGACCAGTACGAGTACGTTGAAGACGATCGGAAAGACTAGCTCTATTGCTTGTTTGCTCTGAAGCTTTTTCTGATTTTTTTTTCTTGAAACCGAACACGAAGTGAAATATTTAATATGCTGTGAAACTTGCGGTATCCTACCATCATCTGACAGCGAACTCATGAAGAGAAATTCGCTCTACATATACTCTAAGTTACCTAAATAGTGATAAATATAATAATGAAATACAACAGGATGTCTCTAAAAACCACTTTATTAGCTTTGGCCTTAATCACGCCAGGGCTTGCCGCTGCCAATGTTCACGAATACATGCTCGAAAATGGACTTAAACTTCTGGTAAAAGAAGATCATCGTGCGCCAGTCGTTGTATCGCAGGTTTGGTACAAGGTCGGCAGTAGTTATGAACACGACGGTATCACCGGTGTTTCTCATGCCTTGGAACATATGATGTTTAAAGGTACGCAGCTGTATGCTCCGGGTGAATTTTCTCGCATCATTTCAGAAAATGGTGGTCGTGATAATGCTTTTACCGGTGCGGACTACACAACCTATTTCCAAACAATGGAAAAATCTCGTTTGAAAATAAGTTTTGAATTAGAAGCCGATCGTATGCGTAATTTAATTTTGCCAGAAGAAGAGTTTCTAAAAGAAATAGAAGTCGTTAAAGAGGAACGCCGTTGGCGTACCGATGACAAACCGCAGTCATATTTATATGAAGTTGCAATGGCAACGGCTTACCAAACTAGTCCTTATCGTTTTCCTGTTATCGGTTGGATGCAGGACTTGGATAATATGAATATAGATGATTTAAGCGCCTGGTATCAAAAATGGTATGCGCCTAATAATGCCACGCTTGTTGTCGTTGGTGATGTTATTGCCGATGATGTATTTACTTTGGCCAAGGAATATTTTGGCGCAATACCTTCAAGCGATCCCATTGAAATGAAAGTATTAAATGAAGTTGAGCAAATGGGAGCAAAGCGTATCAAAGTAAAACGCCCTGCTGAATTACCTTATCTCATGATGGCTTATAAAACTCCGGTGATAGAGTCCGGTAGTGAAGATGATAGCAACTGGAGTTGGGAGCCGTATGCATTGGAAATGTTAGCGGGAATAATTGACGGTGGTAATAGCGCACGTTTAGAGAGTCGTATGGTTCGCGGTAGTGAAGTCGCGGCATCTGCTAGTGCCGGTTATCGAATGGTATCGCGATTAGATAATTTATTTATATTTTCTGGAACGCCTGCTCAAGGTAAAAGTATTCCTGAATTGGAAGTCGCTTTTAGAAAAGAGATTATTGATTTGCAAAGCAAACCTGTTTCCGAAGCCGAACTTCAACGCGTTAAGGCGCAAGTTATTTCTAGTGATGTTTATGAAAAAGATTCAGTTTTTTATCAAGCAATGATCATAGGGACATTAGAAACAGTTGGTCTGTCATATCATCTTGCAGATAAATATGTTGAACGAGTTAACGTTGCTAGAAAATATTTAGTTGATAATAGATTGACTGTGTCTGAACTTGATCCGCAACCAATGGATAAGGCTGCGCCACGACGCGCAGCAGCAGGAGGTCGTCATGGTCGTTAATAAAAATGCACTTTTTTCGCGATTCAATGCGCCGTTCTCTATTAATAATTTAAGGTGGCTTCGTCAGTCTCGTGCTCGAAGATCCAAAGCAGCTACGTCGGGGCCAGCTTTCCTCATGTATGATTTATACACTGCGGTTCTCGGCTTTGGCTTCCTGCGTCGCTCTACCTCCTGCATCCATGCAGTCGTCCGCGCGAGTCTTCCTCGCACTCACAAAAAAATCACTATTTTTAAAGATATGTTAAAAGTTATTGTTACATTATTGTTATTTACTAGCTGGTCAGTGCAAGCTTCACCAAAGATCGAAACATGGAAAACCAGTAAAGGCACAGAAGTCTATTATGTGCATGCACCTGAATTACCCATGGTGGATATTGAAATTATTTTTGATGCAGGTGGTAGTCGTAATGGCAAACTGCCCGGCTTAGCTGCGATGACAGCGGGTTTGTTGAGTCAAGGTGCAGCAGGTCTTGACGCTGATGCCATTAGTAATGCTTTTGAATCATTGGGAGCAAACTATGGAGCTAGTGCGGGTTATGATTCTGCCTCTGTATCGTTAAGGACATTAACGGACGAGACCCTTTTAACTAAAGCTATTGAAAATCTAAAGTGGCTTATTTCAAAACCAGACTTTCCTAAAGATGCATTGGAAAGAAATCGTTCGCGGACTTTAATTGGTTTAAAAGCAAAACAACAATCTCCGGGTGCAATAGCTAAAGATAAATTTATGAGTGCGATTTATCAATCGCATCCTTATGCCAGCCCTAATGATGGTACTGAAAAATCTATCGCTGCAATTAAACGTAAAGATATTTTAGCGTTTTATAAAAAATACTATGTTGCGAAAAATGCGATGGTTGCGATTGTCGGCGCGGTTGATCGTAAGCAGGCTGAACAGTTGGCGGAAGAAGTCACTTCTGAACTTAAAGAAGGTAATAAGGCGGAGCCTTTAGAAAATGTAAAAGCGTTGACTAAAGCAGAGACTATTTTTATTGAACATCCTTCTACACAAACACATATCCTTGTTGGTCAACCGGGTTTGAAGCGAGGCGATCCTGATTACTTCCCTCTTTATGTTGGCAATCATGTGCTAGGTGGTGGCGGCATGGTGTCGCGTTTGTTTGAAGAAATTCGTGAAAAACGTGGCTTGTCTTATAGTGCTTATAGTTACTTTTCACCTATGCGTTTCAATGGCCCTTTTCTTGCGGGCTTACAAACAAAATCAGATCAGGTTGATGAAGCTCTGTCTGTATTAATGGAAAATATTAATAGCTATATTGAGACAGGTCCTACTGAAGAAGAATTAATCGCTTCCAAGAAAAATATTACCGGCGGTTATCCTCTTAGAATCGACAGCAACAGTAAGATACTTAGTTATCTTGTCGTAATTGCTTACTATAAATTACCATTGGATTATCTTGATACCTTTAATGCTAATGTTGAGGCAGTAACTATTGAGCAGATTAAAGATGCGTTTAACCGTCGTGTTACGCCGGATAAATTAGTTACCGTAATGGTCGGCTCATCAAAAGACGCTAAAAAAACAGCGCCTTAAACTATGCGGGTGAAGCCGAGCAGGATTCGCATAATTGCCGGTAAATGGCGCGGTAGAAAACTGGAAGTAATTGATGCTCCCGGTTTGCGACCAACGCAAGATCGTGTGCGCGAAACATTATTTAACTGGATACAACAAGAAATTGTTGGCGCACGTTGTCTGGATTTATTTGCTGGTACCGGTGCGTTAGGTTTTGAAGCCTTGTCACGAGATGCCTCAGAAGTAATCATGGTTGAGTCTGATGCAAAAGCGGTAGAATATTTAAAGCAACACGCAGAGCTTTTGAAAAGCGAAAATCAGATGATACAACTTGCCGATGCCATGAGCTGGCTAAAACAAGGTGTAAAAGGTTTTGATATTATTTTTCTCGATCCACCTTTTAAACAGGGCTATATCGAAAAATGTTGTGCGATAATAAAGCAAGAATCATTGTTGAATACTAATGGTTTAGTTTATATTGAGTCTGAGAAAAATCTAGAAATACCTGATGGCTGGCATATTAAGAAACAAAAAAATGCAGGTCAGGTACAATCATTACTAATTGAGTTAAGCCAAGAGTAAATATGGTAACAGCAATCTATCCCGGTACCTTTGATCCGATTACAAACGGCCATGCTGATATTGCAACGCGAGCAGCGAGTATGTTTGAAAAAGTCATCTTTGCCGTAGCTGATAGTTCGAGTAAGAAAACCTTGTTTACAGTGGATGAACGTGTAGAACTTGCCAGAAAAGTTTTGTCGGGCATAAAAAATGTCGAAGTGGCTTCATTCAATTCTCTAATAACTGACCTTGCCAAAGATAAAGATGCGAAAGTAATTGTTCGCGGTATCCGTGCTGTATCAGACTTTGATTATGAATTTCAAATGGCTGGTATGAATCGTCAGCTAATTTCCAATGTCGAAACTGTTTTTTTAACGCCGGCAGAAAATTTAAGTTTTATTACTTCTAGTCTGGTGCGTGAAATCTCATCGTTTAATGGTGATGTTAGTAAGTTTGTCGATGCATCAGTTCTAACTGCATTAAAAGAAAAACACCAACAATAAAAATCTACATAAATTAATGAAATATATCTTTCCGTTTGTCTTCGTTTTAATTTTATCTTCTTCTCCCGTTTTAGCTGAATCAAATAATCAAGCTGCTGTTGCAACGGCCCATCCTTTGGCGACAAAAGCTGGGATCGATATTCTAAAAATAGGTGGCAACGCCTTTGATGCCGCAGCAGCGATAACCGCTTCATTAGGTGTCGTTGAACCTTATAGTTCAGGCTTAGGCGGTGGTGGTTTCTGGTTGATCCATCGTGCCTCCGATAATAAACAAACAATGATCGACGGTCGTGAAAAAGCACCAATGCTTAGCCATAAAGATATGTATCTGGATAGGTCCGGCAATGTCATTAAAGGTTTGTCATTAAATGGACCGATGGCCGCAGGAATTCCCGGTGTTCCCGCAGGTATAGAACATCTTGTAAAAAACTACGGTCGCTTATCTTTGAAAGAAGTATTAGCGCCAGCTATAAAACAAGCAAAAGATGGCTTTGCAGTAACCAGTCGTTATCAAAAACTAGTGGGTTATAGAAGTAATGTAGTAAAAAAATATCCATACGCCGCATCATTGTTTCTAAAGGATAATGATGTGCCACCTAAAGGCTATTTAATTGTTCAAAAAGATTTAGCCAAAACTTTAAGCAAGATAGCTAAAGAAGGGAGCAAAGGTTTTTATACTGGAACGCTAGCAAGACAGATGGTCGACAGCATTAGAAAGAATGGTGGCATTTGGGAAATGAGCGATCTCGAGAATTATAATATTGTAGAACGTGATCCTATCGTAATAAATTATAACGGTATAAAAGTAACCTCTGCGACTTTACCTTCTTCTGGCGGTATTGTTATGGGGCAAGCGTTAAATATTCTTGAACAATTGGACCTAAATAAACATGACTCTATAACGCGTAAGCATATTATTATCGAAGCAATGCGCCGTGCATATAGAGATCGAGCGGCTTATCTTGGTGATACAGATTTTATTGATGTGCCTATAAAGCGTTTATTAGATAAAAATTATGCCGAAGGTATGGCATTAACGATTAACACCGAACGTGCAACACTAAGTTCTGAGTTAAGCGATATTATTGCTGATAACAACACGGGCAATGACACGACACATTTTTCTGTGGTTGATGCTGAAGGCAATCGTGTATCAGCAACATTAAGTATTAATCTGCCTTTTGGGTCAGGTTTTGTCGCAAAGGGAACGGGTGTCATATTAAATAATGAAATGGATGATTTTTCTGTTAAGTCATTAACAGCAAATGCTTATGGTCTAGTCGGCGATCATGCTAATGCTATTGCTCCAGGTAAGCGTCCTTTATCAAGTATGTCGCCGACCTTTGTCGAAACAGACGAACGCATCGGCATACTCGGCACACCCGGTGGTAGTCGCATCATTAGTATGGTCTTACTTGGCGTATTAGATTTTGCTGAAGGTAACTTACCTGCATCATGGGTAAGCTTACCTCGTTACCATCATCAATACCTTCCCGACCAAGTTCTCTACGAACAAGATGGCTTAACACTACGCGAACAAGATGAACTAAAAAGTAAAGGCCATATGCTAAATGAAAAGAATCGCAAGTACGGCAACATGCAAGCGATCATGATCTGGAAAAGTAAAAACATAACTTTTGCAGCCAGTGATCCACGTGGAGAAGGAACAGCAGAAGTTATTAATGTTTCAAAATAACTTGGCTATAGACGGATAACATACTGTTTAAATTATCAGGAACATTTATGCAGAATGAAACTAAAGGGATGGTTTTTGGTTTGTTGGCTATCTGTGCGTTCGGTCTAACATTACCTGTAACTAGAGTTATTGTTCCTTATATTGATCCTATATTATTGGGTATGGGACGTGCTGTTTTGGCAGCAATATTTGCAATAGCGTTGCTATTTTATCAGCGTCAAAAACTTCCGAGTTTAAAACAAGTGAAACAACTTTTTTGGGTCTCACTTGGTGTCGTTGTCGGTTTTCCTATTCTCATGTTATGGGCAATGCAATATGTGCCTGCATCTCATGGGGGTGTAGTCTTGGGAATATTACCGCTTGCAACGGCTGTCATGGGGGTTTTATCGGAAATGAAAAACCAAGCATCTCTTTTTGGTTAGTCAGTATTTTAGGTAGTGCTCTTGTTATTTTACATGCCTTACTTCAGAGTTCGGGAAGTGTTCAAGTGGCGGATATCGCGTTATTAGGCGCAGTTATTTCAGCAGCTATTGGTTATACTGTGGGCGCAAAACTTTCAAAAAAAATCGGTAGTTGGCAAGTAATTTGTTGGGCGCTCGTTTTGGTTTTTCCTTTTGCATTGGTGTATACCATTAACAAAATGCCTGAATCGATCTCAAGTATTCCTGCAAAAGGCTATATTTCTTTTTTATATTTGTCATTAATTAGTCAATGGTTGGCATTTTTTGTATGGTACAAGGGGCTTGCTTTAGGAGGTATTGCCAGAGTAAGTCAGGTACAACTACTGCAGCCCTTTATTACTTTATTGGCCTCTGTACTATTTCTCGGAGAAGTCATTGACGTTGAAACTATTGTCTTTATATCTTTAGTTGTTTGCACGGTTTGGCTTAGTAAAAAAACGCCCATTGTTAAAAAGCCAATGCAGTCTACTATTGCATCCATTGAATGAGTAAAAGCAATTAGTAGTAGAACTTGGCTTAAGCAGCGTACAGCTGTTAAGGCAGGAATCTATAAATTTATTTTAATGAGGAACAAATGATGAAGCATCTAATAGTAGCGATAGCGATGTTTATTTTGCTTGTCGGATGTGCTGAAGAAGAAACTAATCAGGTTCAAGCAGATCTTCCTATCGATAAAGGAACTGTTGTAGCAGGCATGGGCAGTAACGTTACTATGAAAGGAGATGCACTTGCTCTTACCGGGATAGGCGTTATTGAAGTTGGTAAACCTTTGCCTGCAGCAACACTGTCTTCTAATGAACTTAAGACAATTAATATTGCCGCTAATAGGGGTAAGGTTCGTATAATTAGTGTAGTGCCCTCACTAGATACACCTACTTGTGATGTGCAAACCCACGAATTATCAGAAGAAAATGATGGGCTAGATAAGAAAGTCGAACTTATTACTGTCAGCATGGACCTTCCTTTCGCGCAATCGCGCTTTGCCAAAGAAGCCAAGATCAATAATGTTACTTTCTTATCAGATTATAAAGGCCGAGAGTTTGGTTATAACAATGGTTTATTGATTGAACCACTTGCGCTATTAGCACGTGCGGTCATTGTTACGGATAAGGACAACATTGTACGTTATCTTCAAATCGTCCCTGAATTGACGGCGTTACCTGATATGCAGGCAGCTATGAATGCTGCACGAGAATTGCTTTAACAAATGATGTACCCATGACACAGTCTTACTGTGTCGTGGGTTTTGCTTTTTGCATAAGATCACAATGAAGCAGTTCACTCCAGCGGCGACTCATTCCGAATTTTTCTACTAAAGTTTTAACTAGTTTTCTGATGTCGATTTCAGATAGTTCATGTTTTTCATCTGTCAGATTAAGGCTTATGCAATCGGCGATAAACTCATCATCAAGTTTAAACTTTAAATGTGCGCATTCATGGTAATAAATGAATTGTCTGGTATTTATAGGTAGTTTTAAAAACGCACGGTAATCGATCGCAATAGTTGGATAACCTAAAGGCCACTGCGCTGTTGCAATCTTTTTACTCGTTATAGCAGAAATAGTTTTTACGGGAACTTCTTTATTCGTGTCCAGATGTTTAGCAAAACAAGTTAAGCGGTCATTCTTATGGGTTTCTACTGCAAACGTATTGAATGAAAATAATAAAATGAAACTAAGGATAAATATATTTTTAAGTGGGCAATACATTTAGCTTTGACAATGTGAGCAGTAAAATGTTGAACGTTGGCCTAGCCGAATCATTTTTATTTTGCGCATACATTTATTACAAGCTTCGCCTTCGCGATTATAGACCTGTAGTTCCTGAGTAAAGTAACCGGGTTTACCATCACTATTAAAAAAGTCTCTTAAAGTTGTTCCGCCTTTTTCTATTGCCTCAGCAAGAACATTTTTAATTTCAATGACTAGTTTTTCATAACGTGTTTTTGAGACTTTTCCTGTTTGTAGCGTTGGTTTTATGCCTGCGCGAAACAGCGCTTCACTTGCATAGATATTGCCGACGCCGACAACGATATGACTATCCATGATGAATGTTTTTATAGCCTTTGTGCGTTTTCGTGATAGAGAAAATAGGTACTCAATATTGAATTCATCGCTTAATGGTTCGGGGCCGAGATGGGATATTAACTTATGCTCTAGCGGATCATCTTTAGTCCAGAGTATGGAGCCAAACTTTCTCGGATCATGAAAACGTAATAAATTGCCGGACTCAAAAATTATATCAACATGATCATGCTTTTCATGAGCTTGTTTATTATCAAGGATTCTTAAATTACCCGACATACCTAAATGTAAAATCATGCAGCCTTTATCGGTATAAAAGAGCAAATATTTTGCGCGTCGACGTAGTTTGCGTATAA
>LWDU01040444.1_pt1 | contig 39730 bp, 32 predicted proteins | sample 727161 | NCBI WGS metagenome assembly LWDU01 (sample SAMN04566230, study PRJNA314399) | hydrothermal vent metagenome | isolation source: deep sea hydrothermal plume seawater | place: Mexico: Gulf of California, Guaymas Basin | collected 2004-07-11
ATCCGGGAGAATTCTCCAAACCGGGCCCGAGCCTGCGATTTCTTGGGTCCAAGTTGGATCCGGCATTCGCCTACAGCTGGATTTGGAACCCGCAGGATTTTCGTCCCACGACTCGCATGCCGCGATTTCTGGGGCTGTGGGATCATCTGAAGGCCGATCATGAGAGCCTAGAGCTGACCAAGAAGTTCGAGCCCATGGAAGCCTACGCGATGGCGTATTACCTCCGAGCAAAGTCGCAACCATTCGACTACCTCGATCCGCCCGCAGGGATTTCCGAGAGTTCGGCGGATGAAAGATTGGCGCGTGGTACAGTGCTCTTCGAGGAACGAGGCTGCTTGGCATGCCACACCCACAAGGACTTCCCGGACCTCGCTAAGTANNTTGGTGATAAGTTTGATCCCAAGCGAAATCCAAACGGCCATCGTTGGCTCTATTCATGGATCAAGAAACCGAACCGTTACCATGTTCGCACGGTGATGCCCGACCTGTTCCTGGGCCCAATCAAGCACAAGGATATCGAAGGTAATGTCACGGTGGTGACGGATCCCGCAGCGGACATTACAGAATTCCTGCTGCAATCGCGTACCGGATGGTCGGCCGACAATGCAATCACTCAGTTGACGAGCTCGCAGGAAAAAGACTTGGACGCTCTGGCGATGGAGCACTTAAACGATGGGTACTCCTCCACGGAGGCGTTGAGTTTCCTGGCTGACGGAATTGAGCGGGCGATGGAGTCCACACTCAAGGGTGCGGAAAAGGAGTTGATCGTCGAGAAAAAGGGTTCGTTGTCGCTCGAGATGAAGTTGAAGTATGTCGGACGAAAGTCGATTAACAAGTACGGTTGCTTTGGCTGCCACGACATACCTGGTTTCGAAGAGGCCAAGCCGATTGGTACGGCGTTGGCTGATTGGGGGCTCAAGGATCCGTCGAAGTTGGCTTTTGAGCACATCGGGCAGTATTTGTCGCACGGGCACAGCGAACACTCTCATGGTGACGACCCGGCGAAGCATGATCACGAAGAAGAGGTTCACGAGAAGGTCGACGATTTGCCCCCGTTTTACGAGGGGCAGTTGATGTCGGGCAATCGCATTGGATTCCTCTACCAAAAACTGCGTGAACCGCGTGGATACGACTATCACAAGACATTGAATAAAGGCTTCAACGAACGACTCCGCATGCCGCAGTTCCCCTTCACGGTCGAAGAACGCGAGGCGGTGATGACGTTCGTGTTGGGCCTTGTCGCTGATCCGCCCAGCGCGAAATACATCTATCAACCCGACGAACGGATGAAGGCGATTGGCGACGGACGAAAAGTGCTGCAGAAGTACAACTGCGGTGGGTGCCACGTCCTAGAGCCAGAAAAGAGGAAAATCGCTTATTCCCCGGACCAGTTCGGCAAGCAAGTCGCTGGTTCGACTCACCCCTTCGTGGCGCATCAGTTTACCAAAGAAGAATTGGATAGTTCCGCATTAACGGACTCCAACAACCGCTTGACGTCGACGATCGTCGGGATGCCGGCCATCGACGCGGACGGGATACCAGTGGTGACTGACCTCGAACTTGAGGAACTTTATTTTGAAGACAAATACACGAATCGGGATGTGATTTACTCGTTCGACCTCTGGGCGCCGGTGACGTTGAATGGGCACGCTTATCAGGTCGGTGAGTCCGCGTTGGGGATCACTGGTGACCAAATTGTGGATCGACGTCCGTCCGAGGGCGGTTTGTTGGCGAAGTATTTGTTGTCGCGGGTTGTCGCTCGCGAGAAGATCATCAACACCAACGCCAAAGGAACTGAGGCTTGGGGATGGCTTCCACCGTCGCTGTTTGGTGAAGGGAGAAAAGTCCAAACACCTTGGTTGCATGACTTCCTCCTCGACCCGCACATGATTCGACCCTCGGTGGTCTTGCGTATGCCGAACTTCCACATGACGTCGGAGGAAGCAGAGAAGCTGGCGAACTACTTTGCCGCCGTGGACAACGTCGCCTACCCGTACCAGTATTCGGAGCGACGGAGAAGCGGCTACTTGAGCGCGATGGAAACAAGCTATCGAGCTCGCCTGCAAAGTGAAGGGATTGATCCGGGAGCGAATGATGTTTCGCGACGGCTAGCGGACGCGATGAAATTCGTGACCAACAACACTTACTGCGTGAGTTGCCATATTGTTGGCGACTTCGCGCCAACGAGTTCGGTTCGAGGTCAGGGCCCCGATCTGGCCATCGTCCACAAACGCATGCGTCCAGAATACTTGCGTCAATGGCTCGCCAAGCCGAAGAGCTTCCTGCGGTATACCGGCATGCCAGATGTCGTGCCCTTCGATGCCACGAAGCCGTTCTTAGGCTCGACCGTTCCGCAGGACTTGTATCACGGGACGAGTGCCGATCAGTTGGAGGCGTTGGTGGACCTACTGATGAACTACGATGTTTACGCGAACGAGCGTAGCAAGATAGCACCACTGGTGAAGCAGGCGGCGCCCGCGACGGAAGATGACGCGGCAGACGCGACCGCGGAGACAACGGAGGCGTCGGCACCGAACTGAGCAAAGTACGACAAGAAAGATAGAAAAACAGTGCAGCGAGAGTCAGCGAATGGAGGACCCTTCGTGGCTAGAAATGGGCGGGCGGCCTATAATACTGGGTCTCACCTCACCGATGCTGCCACCGTGGCGGCTGCTCCGAAGGATATCGGAGTCCCACCTTCGATGCCGTTCGCAGACGGCGCCCACCACCCAGACCGGGGAGTCGGAACACTCCGGACTGGGTCAGGAGAAGAACATGAACAACAAGATGAAGAAGACCAAGATGAAACAACTTAGTCGATTGATCGCCATCATGACGGCCCTGGTTCTTGCCAGTTCTCAAGCGGTCTCAGCCGATGGCTGGGGCAGCTTCAAAGGCAAGTTCGTTTACGACGGAAAAGCCTCAAAACCGACGGCAATCAAAGTGGCAGCGGACCCGCAATTCTGCGGCAAGTTTGATTTAGTTGACGAGTTAGTCGTCGTAAATCCAAAGAATGGTGGCGTCAAGAACGTCATCGTCTATCTCTACCTGACGTCAACTGAGAAGCCCCCTGCGGTTCATCCTTCGAATCGACAACAAAGATTGCCGTTTCGAACCTCATATCGTCACCATGACTTTGGACCAGACGTTGGAAATTGGCAACGTCGACAAGGTCTCCCACAACAGCAAACTTGATGTGATCGACATGAATAACATTTCGATCAACCCGATCATTCCAGCGGGCAAGTCTTACTTGCACAAATACAACGTAGAAGAACGTCTGCCGAATCCTCTCAGTTGCTCGATCCACGGTTGGATGAAGGGTTACATCTTGGTCAGGAAGTCGCCGTATTTCGCCGTCTCGGACGAAGACGGTAATTTCGAAATCAAGGATTTACCCGAGGGTGAATGGACTTTCCGTCTGTGGCAAGAGAATGTTGGCTACGTTCAGAAGGTCAAGCTGAATGGTAAGAGTACCACTTGGCGTGGCGGTCGAGTAAAAGCCAAAATTTCCGCAGGGAAGACGTTCGATCTGGGGGAAGTGAAGTCGGATTTTGTTCCCATCAAGAGGTAACACGGAAATAGGAGTTTGCCTCGGGGAACCACGGCGGATTCCAAGACTAAACATGGTGAGGTTTGATGACATGAAGTGGTCAACGCGAAAGCAAGCTCGGAAAAACCGATCTCGCTGGCAGCCCCGTCGCTGGCAGCCTGGGATGTGGTTTACGACAGCGTGTCTGCTGTTGGTGAGCGGTTGCGTCCGCGATCTTCCTCCTGATGGCGTCCCTGACAAGGGGACGGTGAACTCGATTCGTGAATCGTTATCCGGGGACTCGACGCATGCGGACACCGGAACTGCGGCCGCTGAACCGACAGGGTTTGCCACGTTCTCTGGCTTATTCAAATTGAGTGGTTCTACACCGTCGTTTCCCCCGTTGCCCGTCCGTGGCGACGATGCGACGATGTGTGCCCCGAGTGCGAATTCGCCACTTGTCCGTCCCGTAGCCGTCGGTCCGAACGGCGGGTTGGCCAACGTCGTTGTCTTCCTCGACATGAAAAAATTTCCTCTCGATGATGATCGTTGGATTCATCCGTCGTTCGCGGAGACTGCCGGTGACGTCCTCACCGGGGAGGCGGGATTCGACCAAAAAGACTGCGTTTTCTTGACTCGCGTGTTCACCATGCGGTCGACCCAAACGCTTGACATCATGAATAGCGATCCCAAGGGTCACAACACGAACATCGCGGCCAACGGTCGCGCTCGGCAGTTCAATCAGTTGATTCCGCCTGGCGCAAAAATCCCGTACACGCCGGGCGGTGCAACTAAAGGTGTTTGTAAAGTCGGTTGCAATATCCACGATTGGATGGGGGCTTACATATTTGTTTCCGACCACCCTTACTACGCGGTGACCGACGAGAACGGACGATTTGAAATTCCTCAACTGCCAACCGGTGTCGAACTGACCTTCCGGGTTTGGCAGGAGAAGCTGAACAACGTTGAGAACGTGAAAGTCGGCTTTGATGGTGATGCGATCGCGTCTAAGAAATGGTCGAGGGGAAAGTTCATTTTGACTTTGACCAACGAGAAGCCGTCCAGGATGGATGTGGAAATTAGTTCGACTGAGTTTAGTAAATAACAACATTTTGATGCGGTCCTGTTCCTGTTTAACTGCAACGGTGGGAACGAAGAGCAAACCAATGAAGTTGAGTAAGAGAAGAAAATGGATTCCTGCTGGTTACATTTCCAGTGGCCTATTGTTGGCAACGGTCATGGTGACTGGCTGTGGCGCTCCGGATGCGGACTTTCGCGCGAATGAAGCGTATTTGACGCTTCAGGAAAACAAAGTTGGTGAACTGGGAACCAGGCGGGAGTCAATCAAACAGAACATTGAAGATGTGCTGACGGGCCTATATGGCACGCCGGACGAACCTCATTTGCTATCGGTTGACGGGCTGTCCGATGTGGTGGAAATAGAGAACCTCCAAATCGCTGCGGGGCCGACGGGAAGTATCGATGAAGCCGGCGCGCGGCGAGGGCTTTACCGAGAGCACTGTGCCCATTGCCATGGAATCACCGGCGATGGCCGGGGTCCAACAGCCGAGTTCCTCAACCCGTACCCACGCGACTATCGATTGGGTGTGTATAAGTTCAAGTCAACGACTGGCAAGATGCCCCCCACTCGCGATGACCTGAAGAAGACTCTTGTCGAGGGGATTCCCGGCACGGCGATGCCATCGTTTCGACTGTTGAACGGTTTTGAGTTAGACGCGCTCGTTGACTATGTCCGCTACTTGTCCATTCGAGGCGAGACCGAACGAGCGTTGATCGATTATGCCGTCGAGTTGGAGGATGATCAAAACGTCTTGTGGAACATTGCCGACGAAGCCCAGCAGACTGAGGCGAAGGAAGCAGTCGAGGAGATGGTTGCCGACGTTGTGGCCAAGTACGTCGCAGCGCACGACAATCGGATCCCTGTGCCGGCCCCACCTGAAAACTGGGAGACCGCAGAGTCGATTGCACGTGGTCGCGAACTGTTCGCCGGTCCGATTGCCAACTGCATTAAATGCCATGGATTGACTGCCTTGGGTGATGGTGTCGTCAACGATTACGACGATTGGACCAAGGAGTTCTTCGATCCCAACGCACCAGGCGGCCGTGAGACATTTGCGGAATTGTACGGCAGTACACACGCCGTGATGAAACCGCGACCGATTCGACCGCGAAATCTGCGGATGAACGTGTTCCGTGGCGGACGTCGTCCGGTTGATTTGTATTGGCGGTTGGCCAATGGGATCGTGGGCACGCCGATGCCAGCGGTACCGATCAAGGCGGAGGATGCGCCCGAAGAGGACCCACGATTAGTATCCGATGATGTATGGCATATTATCGCCTACGTCCGGAACTTGCCCTACGAAGATATTAGCGAACCGGCGCCGCTGCCAAAGTACCAGCGGAAACGCCATTAACGGGAGGAAACCGGTGATCGACCGTGCTTGGAGTTTGTTCTTCCTGATGGTGCCGATATTGGGTGTCGGCATCTTCGTGTGGGCGATGGTTGGCGTCTACCCGATGGAAGGGCTTTGGTTGCCCAAAAACGTCAATGAATACGGTGTCATCATCGACAACCTGTTCATGTTTATTCTCTACCTGACCGGCGTGATCTTCATTATTACCGGGATCGTGATGTTTTGGTTTCTTTGGAAATATAGTGCATCGAATAATGCCGAACCCGTAAAGTTCACGCACGGCAGTCATATGCTGGAAATAATCTGGTCGATCTTGCCCTCTGCCGTCTTGCTATTCATTGCCATCTATCAAATGAATGCCTGGGCGGACGCGAAGATGCGTCGACCCATGGTCACCAATGCCGACGGCGAAGAGGTCGTTATGCTGCCAGTGGCTCGTGTCACCGGGCGTCAATTCGAATGGCGAATTCAATATGCTGGCGCCGACGGACTACTGGACACGAAGGACGATGTTTTCACGGTCAACGAACTGCACCTGCCTGCGTACGAAGACGTGGTGTTGCAGATTCACAGCGAAGACGTTCTTCACAGTTTCTTCTTGCCCAATTTGCGGCTAAAGCAAGATGTTGTGCCGGGCATGGATCAATACATGTGGTTCAAAGCCACCGAAACCGGTAGCTTCGACATTGTCTGTGCGGAATTGTGTGGTTGGGGACACTACAAGATGCGTGGCCAATTGACGTTGGAGAGTCGCGAACGGTTCGACAAATGGCTCGCCAATCTTCGCGCCGAACAACTGCTGTCAGTCTTTGACCCCGCGGCAGATGACGGCGATGAGTAGCAGGCGCACAGTAGTTCGGACGGGCAGTATCGTGAAGCAATCGCAGATTCATAACAAAGTAAAATCATGAGCGCAATACCGGCTGATTCCCAGAGAACAGAAACCCCGCGAATGTCATTGTCGGCGTTTTTTACAACGTACGTCTTTTCCAAAGACCACAAGATAATCGGGCTGCAGTTCTTGTTCTCGACGCTGTTGTGGTTCTTGGTCGGCGGGTTGTTGGCCTTGGGGATACGCTGGCAACTCGCTTTCCCTTGGCAAGACATGCCAGTGATCGGCAACATGTTGTTTGCGGCCGAAGGCGGGCAGATCTCGCCGGAGTTCTACACGACGCTGTTCACGATGCATGCGACGGTGATGATCTTCTTCGTGATCATTCCGATACTCGCCGGAGCATTTGGCAACTATCTCATTCCGCTCATGATTGGTGCGGACGACATGGCCTTTCCAACGCTCAACATGCTCAGCTATTGGTTCATGTGGCCAGCTTTCATGTTGATTGGGTCGAGCTTTTTTACGCCGCCCTACGGAGCTGGCGGCGGCTGGACTTCGTATCCTCCCTTGTCGGTAATGACGGGTGCGGCGCCGGGAAGCGAATTGGCTCAGACGTTGTGGTTGTTGGGCATCACTTGCGTGGGCGTCAGCTCGATGATGGGGTCGGTCAATTATTTGACAACGATCATTCAAATGCGGGCTCCCGGAATGACCATGTTCCGTTTGCCACTGACTATTTGGGCGATGTTTATTACGGCCCTCTTGCAGGCTTTTGCACTGCCCGTGTTAACGGCAGCTGGCTTCATGCAAGTTGCTGACCGACTGTTGGGAACGGGATTTTTCATCCCCGAACATCTAGTTGTCAATAACAGTATTCCCGCCAGTGGTGGCGGGCAGCCGCTCCTCTGGCAACACTTGTTCTGGTTCTATTCGCACCCGGCCGTCTACATCATGATCTTGCCGGCGATGGGTATGGTCTCGGACATCATTAGCTGCTTCGCTCGTAAACCTGTCTATGGTTATAAACCGATGGTCTATTCGATCTCCGGAATCGCCGGACTCGGGTTCATCGTCTGGGGCCATCACATGTTCGTCTCCGGCATGAACCCAGTGCTGGGAATGACTTTTATGGTCGCGACCATGATGATCGCATTACCCAGTGCCGTGAAGACTTTCAATTGGTTGGGGACGATTTGGGGTGGAAAGGTCGAATTTACGACGCCGATGCTTTTCGCTCTGTCGTTTGTTTCCATGTTCATTATCGGCGGACTTTCCGGCATATTCATGGCAGCGACTCCTGTCGACATCTTCATCCACGACACCTACTTCATTGTCGCGCATTTTCATTACGTGCTCTTTGCCGGAACGGCAATGGCCGTCTTTGGAGCCATCTATTTCTGGTTCCCGAAAATGTTCGGACGCATGATGAATGACACCATCGGAAAAGTGCACTTCGCATTGACCTTCATCTTTTTGAATGGCACCTTCTTTACGATGCACATTCTGGGCGTGGTGGGATTTCCCAGACGTCTGGCGGATCCGTATCCATACAAGACGTTTGAGCACTTACAACCGATGAACGAGTTCATGACGTACTGCGCCATCGCAATGGTCGCTGTTCAGATTCTGTTTGTGGTGAACTTCATTTACAGCATTTTTTATGGGCCCCGTTGTGGTCGTAATCCCTGGGGCGCAAACAGCCTGGAGTGGATGGCACCAAGCCCACCTGGTCACGGAAACTTCGACTTTCAACCGGTTGTCTATCGAGGGCCCTACGAATACGGGTCGCCTGAGGTCGATACCGACAACTACCCGCAAACGCAGCCGCCGCCGCCAAAAGATGTGCCCCCGACGTCGGAACACTGATTCGTACACACTTTTATTAACGTGAAGGTTGTCCATCCGGGCATCCGGAAATTTTCCCGTGAAACTAGCCAGCTCTCAAAGCGAATTTTCACCCTGGCCGCACCGCTTGGCGGTGTTGCTAGTCTGTGTCACTTTCCCGTTGATTTGGGTCGGTGGTCTGGTGACGACGTACGATGCTGGGATGGCAGTGCCGGATTGGCCGACAACCTATGGCTACAACCTGTTCCTCTACCCATGGCAAACCTGGATTCTCGGGCCTTGGGATTTGTTGATCGAACATGGACATCGGCTGCTCGGTGCCTTGACCGGGATGATCGCGTTGGCGTTCACGGCGGCCGTCCTGCGGTTCGATCAGCGGATATGGATGCGATGGGCCGCTTTCGCCGCGGTAGTGTTGGTGATTTTTCAAGGTCTATTAGGTGGTGCCCGAGTTCTCTTGGACGCAAGAACCTTAGCAATGATTCACGGCTGTGTTGGACCGTTGTTTTTCGCCTTTGCCGCTTGCTTGGCTGTGACTACATCCAATTGGTGGCGACGCGGATCCGCTAGTGAGAATTGGCCGACCAAAGCCAGGTTTGCCGGTTTGACGGTCATCGTGGCCTCGCTGGCCTATTGGCAACTCATCCTCGGTGCACAGGTCCGCCATATGCCTGTGATGGCCACGCCGATGGATTTTCGCATGGCGGTCATTTTCCATCTCGTCATGGCGGTGACACTACTTGTCTTCGTGTCGCTGTTGGTGCGGAAGACGATTCGTCTGAAACCAGGGCCTGCCGTCCGTCAGCCGGTCTTGTTACTCGGCTTGATCATGTTGTTTCAAATTGGTCTTGGTGTTGGAACTTGGGTCGTGAAATACGGTTGGCCGCTGCTTGGCGACTCCTATGCGATGTCTGCCCAATATCTTGTCGTCAACGAGAGTTTGCTCCAGTCCTTCATCACCACGCTTCATGTGGCCACTGGCTCGCTGATACTGGCAATTGCCGCCGTCGTTTGTTTGCGATGCCTTCGCTTGCAGTCGCTGGCGGCACCTGCGTCGATAGTGTTCATTGGCTTGATGTCTCAGACGCGATGGGAGGTAGCTCGATGAGTATTACGTCGACCCCTATCCCTCTGGACGCTCCGGTCGAATTTCGCTGGTCCGCATTTGCTTTAGACGTGCTTGAGCTGACCAAACCGCGAATTGCTCTAATGGCATTGATCGCCGTTGTGGTATCGGGGATTGTGGCTCGGTGGGGACAACCCGACGTATGGTTGATGCTGCATGCCGTCATTGGTATTGCCTTGGTCGCCGCCAGTGCCAGCGCAAGTAACCAGTGGTTGGAACGCGAATTGGACTTGGCGATGCCACGTACGGCGGATCGACCGCTGCCCAGTGGTCGTCTTACGGCGACGTTCGTGGCCGTGTTTTCCGTTATCACGGCAGTGGCTGGCCTCTGTTATTTGATCCGTTTCACGGACCCAATTACCGCACTTTTGGGTGCAGTGACTTGGCTAATGTACGTCGTGATCTATACACCGCTGAAGACGAAGACGTGGATGAACACGGGTGTTGGCGCCGTCGCTGGCGCTATGCCAGTCGCATTGGGGTGGCACGCAGTCGGCGGAGCGTGGGACGCTCGAATGGCAGCAATGTTCTGCCTGCTTTTCCTATGGCAGTTCCCTCACTTCATGGCCATCGCCTGGCTGTATCGGGACGACTATGCCCAAGCTGGGATGAAGATGCTCACCGTTGTCGATCCGACGGGCCAACGAGCTGGTGTCCAAGCCGTTTTGGCGGCAGCAGCATTGATCCCGGTCAGCCTGTTTCCCGTCTTGTATTACCCCGGACTGGGATCGTTGGTTTACCTCGCGGCCGCCCTCCTGCTGGGACTGGGACAGCTCGCCTTATCGATACATTTTTTCCGCAGCCGCACCGAGCGCTCCGCTCGAAAGTTATTGAGAGCTTCGTTAGTCTACCTGCCGGCGACACTTTTGTTGCTGGTGCTGTTGCTCGTGCTTCACCCTTGAATTCTTTATCCATTTCACCTGAATAGAACACGGAAACACCCGCGATCATGGCTGACAACCATCACGACGATCACGATCACGGTCCACTTCAATTGCAGTACCAGCCGGCGCTGCCGATTACCATCGGTAAGCTCTGCCTCTGGTTATTCCTTTCGACCGAAATCATGTTCTTTGCCGCCCTAATTGGTACGTACATCGTGCTGCGCTGGGGTGCACCAGCTAACACTTGGCCAGCGCCGACCGATGTCCATGTGGAAGAGTGGATCGGTGCCACCAATACCTTCGTGCTCATTTTTTCGAGTTTCACGATTGTCGCTGCCTTGGAGGCAGCCCGAGCCAATCTCGCGGCGCGAGCTAAGACGTTCCTGTTTGCCACGTTCATTTTGGGTTGCGTGTTTCTAGGCTTCAAGGCGTACGAGTACAAGTCGAAGTTTGCGCACGGCATTTATCCTTGGGGCTCCCCGCGAAGTCGAATGTATGACAAGGCGGATGTCTATTACGTGGCCGCTGTCCGCGCGCGGCTCGGTGACCTGCGGCTTGATCTGGATTCGAGAAAAGTTCTCGACGGGACACGAATCGATTTGGAAAAAAAGAAAGCTCTCGACGACCAGCTCGCCGAGGTGGGCGACGCAGAACATGACAGAATAGTTGCCCGTCTAATGGGCAAAGACAAAATAGAGTGGACGGCGGATGATTCGCAGACACTGGAAGCGGCTCTCGAAAAGGCCAAGGACGATTTGGCCGACAAGGGCGGATGGTCCGAGCATCTAGACGAAGAACTAGCGGAGGTGTTGCGATTGCAAGGCGCCTTAGTCCGCTGGACAGAACGAGAAGTCGCTCTTCATCCCAATGGCGAAAAAGCTGAAGCCATGATGATGACTGCGGGCTATTTGGTCTATCCGCTGCATGACTTTGAGGAGTATGTGACGTCTTATGTCGAGCAGGAACGGATCGAGAACAAGGACCGGTTAGCGGACGCGGTAAAGGTGGTCGCAGCCGTCGAGAAACAGCTTCTCGATCTGGCCGACGACGCCCCGGAACGCGCTGCGATGGTGCAGCAGCTTACGGTGGCCCAAGACGAAGTTCAGTTGATCAAGTCTCGACAGGAACTACTTTCCGATCTGCCCGAACCGCACGGTGGATTGAATGAGGAGCATCACTTTCTGAAGCTGCCGATGTTCATTCCCAGCGGTAACATGTGGGCCAGTTCGTACTTCTTGTTAACCGGGTTTCACGCCCTTCACGTGATTGTCGGGCTGATTATTTTTGCCTTGGCTCTACCTCTTCGCCTCGACCCGGCACGCGGTGGATTCCTCGAGGCGACCGGGTTGTATTGGCATTTTGTTGACTTGGTCTGGATTTTTCTCTTTCCGTTACTCTATCTATTCTAGAATTTAGCTTTCCCTGGTTTTGTGACCGGCAGAGCCAGTGGCGCACATCGGCCACGATAAATTCGAAAAAGGACTACCGACCATGTCGGATCATGACGATTCCAACGCGGATGCTCACGATGCAGAACACGACGAATCGCACGTCGGGCATCACGGAAGCATGAAGCTGTTCGTGACGGTGTTTATTGCGCTGATCGTGTTGACAACGATCTCGTTCACCGCAGCCAACTCGCCGTTGATGAATAACCCAATGGTTGGATGGTCGGTGATGATGGCGATTTCCTGCGCTAAGGCGATGCTGGTCATCTCGTTCTTCATGCACATGTTGTGGGAAGCGAATTGGAAGTTTGTCTTGACAATCCCGGCCAGCATGATGAGTGTTTTTCTCGTTCTCATGCTAGTGCCCGACGTCGGCCTCCGCACCCATCGTTACAGCGAGTCTCGTTGGCGTTATGCGTCGGAACCCCAAGAGGAGCACGTGGCGGGGGAAGTCCACATCGAGGTGTCGCCCGATGTCGACGGTGACGAATCGGACGACGAAGACGAAGGGGAAGAGTAGCCCTGCTATGAGCCCGTCAGCCGGACCGGCCATTGAGGCAGCGGACATCTCTTTTTCGTACGGGGAACGCGCCGCTTTGAAAGGCGTACAATTCGACGTTCAGCCCGGCGAGATTTTTGCAATTCTGGGACCCAACGGCGGTGGTAAGAGCACGCTTTTTCGTTTGCTCTCGACGTTGATCCCACTGCAAACGGGCATCTTGCGGATCTTCGGTCACGTCGTTCCGCACGAACAACTGCTCGCCCGCTGTTGCATGGGAGTGGTTTTTCAATCTCCCAGCCTGGATCGCAAGTTGACGGTGATGGAGAACATGCGAGGACAGGCGGCGTTGTTTGGAATCACGGGCGGAAAGGCGTTGCAACGTTGCCAAGAATTGCTCGAGCAGTTCGGTTTGATGGACCGCGCGTCGGAATTGGCCGAGACACTTTCCGGAGGCCAGCGTCGACGAGTCGAGATCGCCAAAGGAATGATCCATTCGCCGCAACTATTATTGATGGATGAACCGAGCACGGGATTAGATCCAGGTGTGCGACGCGAGTTGGCGCAAACACTAGAGCAACTGCGTCGCGACAACGGTGTCACGATTGTGATGACAACGCATTTATTGGAGGAAGCGGAAAGGGCCGATACGTTGGCTATTTTGGATCAGGGTCGATTAGTTGCCTTGGATACACCAGAGGCGTTGCAGAAGAGCGTTGGCGGAGATGTGATTTCGATTGTCTGCCAAGATGCACAACGGATGTGCGTAGAGATCGAACGAGAATATCAACTATCGGTGGCGATTGTCGACGGAGGACTCCGGATGGAGACGTCTGATGGCGGCGAGCTTGTTGGGCGAATGATGCGACGATTTGGTGATCAGGTCTCTTCGATTACGGTGGGTCGACCCACACTGGAAGATGTTTTTGTTGCCAAGACGGGACGCCGATTGGATTGACGACGGCAGACGCCGCAAATTGGTTAGGACTTATGAACGCCATGACTAGACAACCGACACCCTCGCCTTGGCCGGCGACTAGGATGTTATGCTGGCGTGAGATCATCCGATTCCTCCGCCAACGTAATCGCCTTATTGGCGCGTTGGCTCAGCCGATTATTTTTTGGCTGCTTTTTGGCACTGGTTTGCAAAAGTCCTTTCGCCTTGCCGATCAACAGGGGACTCCATCATTCTTGGAGTATTATTTTCCCGGTACGTTGATGTTAATTCTATTGTTTACGGCGATCTTCGCCACGATTTCTATTATCGAAGATCGCAAGGAAGGATTCCTACAAGGCGTACTCATTGCGCCCGTGCCCCGCTGGTCGATGGTGTTGGGGAAAGTGCTCGGTGGGGCGTTAATCGCTACGGCCCAGGGCGTCGTGTTCTTGCTGCTCGGCTGGCTCGTGGGAGCTTCCAGCAACGTGACGGCTCTGCTGGTGACCGTACCGTTGCTCTTTTTGACAGCTGTGGCGATGACATCGTTGGGCTTCGTGATCGCATGGCGGATGGATTCCACACAGGGTTTTCACGCGATCATGAATCTGGCTCTGATGCCGATGTGGCTACTATCGGGGGCATTTTTTCCCATCCCCACGATTGCACTGGGTCATGCGACTAAACCCTCTGACGTATGCGGTTGCCGGAGTGCGGCAACATTTGTTTGAGGTGCCGTTGCCTGAGTCCTTTTGGGCACCCTCTTTGACACTCTGTTGGACCGTGACAGCGTGTTTTGCCGTCGGCATGTTTTGGGGCGCCTGGCGGATATCATCGCGTCGAATTGGAGGAGATTTGGTATGAACACTTCGGCGTTAAAAGCACTCGCGTTCCTGTTTGTATTCATCGGTGCGATCGCCGTCTACAGTGGCTGGGTGATGCCCAATCGACAAACGGGAGGGACGACCCGCGAACTGTCGAAGACGAAACCAGAAGGCCATGACGACGATATTCTCACTCGTTGGACACTGGAAGAATGCCACGGCAAGACCGTTCATTCGGAAGATCTGGCCGGCAGTGTTCATGTGGTCAGTTTCTTCTTTGCGACATGCCCGGGCTCGTGCAATCTACAGAATATCCACCTGAAGGCGTTTGCTGCTCAATACGGCAAGAAGGGCGTTAAGTTCCTCAGTATTACGACGGACCCCAAAACGGACTCCGAAGCGAACCTGCTTGAATACGCCAACCGGTTTGGGGCAAACAGGGCTCACTGGTACTTCCTGCGTAGCGACGAACTGATCTACCTGCGCCGAGTTGGTGGCGAGGTCTACAAGGTTCACGTCGACCTCCAGACACACATGGATCGGTTCGTTCTAGTCGATAAATGGGGGAATCTGAGGCTCTTTTGTGACTGGAAAAATGCTGAGTCGCGGTCGGAACTTTTGGCAAAGATCGATCTATTGTTGGACGAAAATGAACCGCCGTCTCACTTGGCATTGCCTGAGGATGAGCCGATAAGACCAGCGGGCTACGAGGAAGAGTACGGCGATGAATCGGAGGAACCGTCGTAAGTGCCGATTGCCGTTGTCGATTTTCAGTCGGGCAACGCATCTCAAGTTCCGTCTTAGTCGTTAGTTTTCTGACTGTGGAGAATTGCTAGTGGAGTGGTATCTGTACCTGCCGCACGTCAATGCAACGTTGAACGCGATCGCCGTTCTCTTGTTGGTCATCGGTTATGTTCTGATCAAACAGGGCAAGGTGTCGGCCCACAAGCGGACGATGCTGACATGCTTCGGAGTCTCCACACTGTTTCTTGTTTGTTACCTCACGTATCATGCGATGATCGGTGGCAGCCGAAAGTTCCCCGAGACGGCGCCGACGATCGTTCGAACCACCTACCTGATAATTTTGGCCTCCCACGCCATCCTGGCCATTTTTGTGCCGTTTTTGGCATTGATCACGATCTACCTCGGCTTGAAAGACCGCCGCGAATCCCACCGCAAGTGGGCAAAATGGACGTTTCCAATCTGGCTGTACGTTTCCGTCACTGGGGTGGTTGTCTATTGGTTACTTTATCAGGCGTATGGGTAGAAGTTTTTGCAGCGAAACGCGGGAAAGAGGGAGTTCGTTCGGCTTTCGACCAACACAAACGAATGCTATAATTCCAGCATGGCTCCAAGCATCAATCAACTCGATCATCGCGCCGCTTTAAAGCGACGCAAATGGCTCCACACCACGTTGTCATGGACGGCCATTTTTCTGCTGGTCACATTGGTTTCGCTTGCGGAACCGGCGTGGGCGTGTCCAACGTGCAAGGAGAGTTTGGTACATTCCGATCCGGACAGTGCAAATCTGGTGCGGGGATATTTCTGGAGTATCCTGTTCATGATGTCGATGCCCTTCCTGATTTTGGGAGGACTTTCGACATACTTCTATTACGAAGTCTGCAAGGCGCGTCGGCTACAGGCCGTGAGCTCGGCGGCACTACCGTCCTGATGTAGCCCCGTGCAAGCCTCTTTGTGTGCCACCGTGCAACACGAAAAGATTGGGAGTCCGTCGTGGTACGGTTGGGAAAACTGCTACAGCTGATTGCGATGGTGATGCTTCCTCTTGCTATGTTCTTGGAAATCAACAAGTCGCTGGCGAAGGAATTTTATCTAGCCGACATGACCCTGATGCTTCTCTTCGGAGTCGTGCTTTTTGGCTTGGGCCGAGTGATCGAGGGTTATGGTCAGGCGGGGCGGCCATGATGCGACACGACCCTGTGGCTACTAAGCACATAACGGTTTTGCCTGTGTGGATCCGCGCATTTCATTTGTCGCTCCATGGCCTGCTGATTCTGATCACAGTCGCGTCTTCGACCGCTTGGGGGCAGAGCGTTGACAATCGCTTGTCCAGCCTTGTGCAGGTCGATGAGATCTCGCCCGAGGTCAACTCTAAGTTGGAACGCCTCCAGCGACATCTTCAGGAACAGCGGTGGGTCGAGGCGGTTGATCTCGCTCAAAAAGTGATGGAAGAGAACGGCGACCATCTCAAACTAATCGATTCCAAACAGCTATTTCATCATTATATTCCTGTCTCTCAATATTGTTCTGGTCTGTTGATTCGCTATTCGAGGACAGCACCCGAATTGTTGGAGCGATACAGGTTGCGAACAGACCCACTTGCCCGCCGGATCTATCGGGGGGCAATTGCGTCACGTGATTCAGCTTCTTTGGAACGCTTGGTGGACCGTTTTTTTTTGTCATCACTCACGGACGATGCGTTGCTGCTTTTGGGCGATTGGGCATTTGAAGACGGCCGCACCGACCGCGCACGTCGTTTTTGGGAGCGACTAGCTCGCGAGACGCGGGATGGAAAAGGTCAGCCGGCATGGATCGGCTTGAGCGACGATCTTCAACCGGGTTGGGAAGAAGAGTGGCGGCGAGAATCGATACCGTTTGTTCCCGGTTGGCACTACCCGCAACCATCGGTCGCGGCAGCCGACATCTGGGCCAGATTGGTCTGGGCATCAATTGTCGAGGGACAATTCCTCAGAGCACGCCGGGAGTTGCAGATCCTGGCCGCGTTCTATCCGCAAGTGGAAGGAAGGCTTGCAGGTCGAACCGTACCACTGGCGAGGAAACTGCAGGAGATTTTGGACGCCTCGCCGACGGAGAATCGCAAGAGCTTCTCCGTTGGGTGGCCCACATTTTCGGGCCATGTCAATCGCAATGGGCTGGCAAGCCACGGGACCGATTTGCTGGGAGGTCCTGTTTGGTCTATCGAGATTCCCGAAAAGCGTGTCGATACAAAGCCACCACGACTAGGTGAATCGCAACAGCTTCTCGTTCACTTTCCGATTGTTGTCGGCCAGACCGTTTTTCTCCATCAACACGGTAACTTACGTGCATTGGATTTGCGGACAGGGCGAGCGACGTTCGGCGCCTTACATGTGGGTGACGAACACGATCCACAAACCGTTGGAATGATGGTACGGATGCCCGACCATGATTCCGGACAGGACACGATCGGGTATGACCGTTTCACGGCAACGGCTGAGGGTTCTCGTATCGCCTTGCGATCTGGGCTGCGAGTGACTTACGAGAACGCTGACTCGTTGACGCGTTTGCCTTCTGACATGCGTTGCAAGTTGGTGGTGCTCGATCTATCGCGACAGGGGCGGTTGGTCAGTGGTTTCCCTCGCATTCCTGCCGATCCCATTTGGACGTTCGACGGTGTGCCAATCCTGGACGGGAGCCGTCTCTACGTTGCGATGCGACAAGTCGACGATGTACGGCCTCGATTGTCGGTGGCCTGTTTTGAAGTCCCGGGCGCACGGCTGTTGTGGCGTCAATTTGTCGCTGCCTCTGGAACGGTGGGAGGAGGCCAGTGGAGCGAGATCACACACACACTGTTAACGTTGGCGGATGACCAAATCATCGTCAACACCAATTTAGGCGCGGTCGCAGCGCTACGTTGTCATGATGGCCAGCTTGATTGGCTTGTAAAATACCCTCGATCAGATTACCCCGTGCTGGACCCCGATCGGACGGACGAGCATTTTCAACGCGACCTAGTGCCTTGCCTGGTGGCCAACGGATTGGCGTATACCATGCCGACCGATTCACGGCGAATTTTCGCCTTGGATTCCGCAACGGGATGGCTGCAATGGGCGGCTGCCGAGGATTCGGCAACCGACGCCAAATATCTGCTTGGTGTGGCCGAGGGCCACCTTTTTGTCAGTGGCGATACGCTGTATTGGTTCGACGCCACGAATGGCCGAAAGCGGGCACAGTTTCCTCCACCCTACAAACACGCGCTCGGTTTCGCACGAAATGCTCCCCGCGGCTTCGGACGCGGCGTTCTGGCCGGCGACAAAGTGCTTTGGACAAGCCGCGACAACTTGTACGTGTTTCACCAAGGGAAACTCGACACTGTCAATAACGTGACCACACCGCTCTTCGCCCAGGCTCCCATCTCGTTGCGTCAACGTGGCGCAACCGGCGGCAATCTAGTTGCTGTCGATGAGATGTTGCTGATTGCAGGTCCCGATGCGTTATATGCGTTTCGACGACACGAACAGTAAGATCCGCATGCGAGATTTTCCAATGACGTCATACCGAGTTACAATCAACGACTCCTGCCGTCCTGTTTCCTCAATCCTGACCTTGTCGAGCCCCAAGCAATGCGACGTACTCACCTCTCCTTTCTGACCGTCATCGTCTTCGTCGTTCAGCTGTGCTTGCTGCCACTTGGCCTTTGCGCTGCCGAATCGCGGCGGCCGAATATATTGTTTCTGCTAATCGATGACATGGGTTGGCCAGACGTGCAATGCTACGGACACGAATTTCACGAGACGCCGGTCATCGACTCACTCGCTAGAGAGGGTGTGCGGTTTACCGATTTCTATGCGGCAACTCCAGTCTGCTCATCAACCCGTTCGACGATCCAGTCAGGTCAGTATTCGGCGAGAACGGCAATTACGGATTTCATTCCCGGTCACTGGCGTCCTTTTGAGAAGCTGGTCGTTCCCGAGATTGAACATCACCTGCAAGAGGGAGTGAAGACGCCGGGGGATGTCCTAAAGGCAGCGGGCTACAAGACGGGTTACTTTGGTAAATGGCACCTGGGAAACGGCGCCGAGTTTGCTCCCGACAAGCACGGATACGAAGTGACCGAGCGGCAGTTGGGGAAGGATTTCAACGCCTGGCGTGTCAAAAAGCCGCGAGGCCCTAAGTCGATTGACTTCCTTACGGATGCGGCTCTCTGGTTTCTCGAACAACATCAAGCAAAACCCTTCTTTTTGACCGTATCTCACCACGCCGTCCATATCCCTGTCGAAGGCAATCCGGCGACGACTCAAAAATACCGAGACAAAGGGAAACCACAGACGGGCGTCAACCATCCGATTTACGCTGCAATGACCGAGGATTTGGATACTAGTATTGGGCGAATTCTCCACAAGCTCGATGAACTTGAAATAGCCAACGACACCATTGTTGTATTCGCGTCCGACAACGGAGGTCTGAGGAAAATCTACACCGGAGTCGGGGAGGTCGTTTCGACCAACGCGCCATTACGAGACGAGAAGGGGACACTCTACGAAGGCGGGATTCGCGTTCCGATGATCGTTCGCTGGCCGGATGTTGTTCCGGCAGGATCCACGTGTCGCGCTCCGACCACGACGGCCGATCTACTGCCGACGTTTTGTGAGATGGCTACGGCAAAACTGCCCGAGCAACCGATCGACGGTGCCAGCTTGGTTTCCGTGCTTCGCGATCCGAAATCGGCATTGAAACGCACGTCGATCTATTTTCATTATCCTCATTATCATCATTCTCGACCGGCGGGTGCCATCCGAAGCGGACCCTGGAAGCTGATCGAGTTTTTTGATTCGGGAGAGGTGGAATTGTATCACCTGGACAAGGACATCAGCGAGTCGACAAACCTAGCGGCCGAGTATCCTCAGCGAGCGAAACAGATGCGAGGTGAGTTGGCGACGTGGCGCAGTGTTTCAGGAGCGAGAATGCCGACCATCAATGCAAAATATGATCCAAAACGGGCGTCCGAATGGTGGAGTCGTCGAACGAATAAACCACTCGATATCGAAGCGATGCGAAAACGATATGACTCCAGGGCTCGAGGTGGTTGATTTAGTGTGTGGCACTGGCTTTGCCGGCTCTGCCAGTATCTTCGCTCCTCAGTTTCCGTCATGTCTTAACACCTTGACGAGCTAACAACACAAGCACGGAGCGCCGGCGAGTTAGTCCTTTGCCGCGGTTCAGACTCACTCGCTAGCGATTCGTGCTTGTATTTTCAATGCCCAGTCTTTCAAAATACCGGACGCTATTGGGTTTTTGATCCGAACGCTTCACCAAGTGTATTCCCAATCGTCGAGAGGAACGAGCTGATCCCACGCCGGTTCAAAGGCCACCCCAAATCCAGCTGTTTGCAACGAACGGCATTCGATTTGACCACCACGTATATTCAGGAAGGCTTCGTTGCCGCGCTTTATGTACAGATCACCGTGAATTTGCAGAGCTTGTTCTTTTTCGGCTGCAGATAGATGGGAAAGCCCGAAGCCGTAGTGATGGCCATTGCGTTCGCAGTGGTCGATCTTCAGTAGACCGAGTGCGGTGAAATCTTGCTGAATCGCGACGAGCGGCATGTTCGAGAGGTCTTCACCAGTTTGGAAAGCCGCCTTCCCCTGTTCGTTGAAAAACGCACAAAGACAGAAGTTTGCCAAGGACTTGAAGAAGCCCTTGCAATTCTTGTGGGAGACTCCGTTATAGCCGATCTTAAAAGCCCGCGCGAATGAATTGGTCGTGCCGTCCGCTTCATCGATGACGAGCGGCTTCCGTTCGCTGATCTGCCGTATCGTCTTTTGAGTGGAAGGGTCGAGGGTAACGGCTCGTGTCAGCGGTTGTTCGATGAAGAGTGTATGTTGGTACATTCCCAACTGTTCTCGTTCAAAGGTCTCGACAAATTTTGCAAACTTATCGATGTCCCGGTAGCTCTCATTGCCGTCGAGCGTAACGATTGGTTCATTGATACGTACCAGTTGGCCCCAAATCTTGCCGAGTCGAGCGAGGTCTCTGACCGGATCCCCGGAGATCTTCACCTTGAAGTATCGCAAGCCGTCGCGGCGGACATACTCTTGAAGCGTCTCGGGCTCTCCGTCGTTTACTCGTCGATCGCGTTTGAGGTCTGTTGAATCAATAGGGTCCGTGAGCCCAACGGTGTGCCGAATGTGAAATCGTGTACGAGGCCGCTCGGGAAGGAATCGTCGCCAGGGGAAATCGCCGAGCATCGGGTGGATTTGTTGCGGTGAGAATCCCAGTTTTTTGCGTTGAATTGACTCAAAAAGTGTCAAATCCGACAGGCGGCAAACCGCGTCGATAACAGCTCGTTCCAGCAATGCTGAGGCGAAGCTAGCGGAGAGGCTCTCGTGGTCCATTTGTTTGGCGACTTGCATTATCTGTGGCCAGCAGTTCGCCCAAAGCGCGAAGGGCGACTCGAACTTTGCTTCACGCATGTAGATCTTCCGACTCGCACGGACAAGTTCGAATAGTCGCGTCAACATCTCATCCGGTGAATGCGACTTCCGTTTGTCCAACCAACCGAACGATGGCCGGTCGGCTGCGACACCCCAACTGCTCTTTCCACGGTCGTCGGCAACTTGTACGCGAATGACTACAATGGCTCGTGGACGACGCTTGGGCGCTACGCCTCCAATCGCGAAGGACATGCGGTCTGGAGGCATTTGGCGAATCATCAGATCGACGGATTCGAGATGATAGGGCATGTGGTGGACTCCAATGAAGGCAACCATGATTTTGGGCAAGCTAAACCGAACCGTTTTTTGGACAACTGCCTCGGAGTGACGACGTGGAAAGTGAGTCAACAAGCCAACCGGAAAAGGACGGTTCAATCACGACCCGTTTCCTGCAGCTTGACGATCTGCATGCTGCAGACGAGCTTCGTCGCGCCGAAGGATGGAATCAGACTTTAACCGACTGGCGGCGACTTATCGAGCATCAGGTGAACGGTTGTTTTGCCGCGGAAAGCGATAACCGCGTGGTCGGTACCGTGACGACGACCGTTCACGGAGGGAAAGTCGCCTGGATCGGCATGATGTTGGTGCACCGAGACTACCGCCGCCGAGGGATTGGTACGAGGCTCATGCAGGCGTCGCTGGGTTACTTAGATTCGATTGGCGTATCGTGCGTGAAACTGGATGCCACACCAGCCGGCCGCCCGGTTTATCTTCAATTGGGATTCCAACCGCAATCCGTGCTCCACCGTTGGTATCGGCCCGGCGTGCACGAGGCGTGGACAGCCAGTGGAGAAACGGTGAACTGGAAGCGTGACTTTGCCGTTGACATCAGGCTGTTTGGCGCCAATCGGTCTGTCTGGTGCCAGTCTCTGTCGAGAGGGTCCAACGTCGTTTGGGAACGCGACAAGGAACACGTACTCGGCGTTGGTATGGTTCGTCCAGGCAGCCAAGCCTCTTACATCGGACCGATCGTAGCGCACCATGACGAAGCTGGCTGCCGAATTGCCGACAAGCTGTCCCAGCAAGTTGGTGCCGCGTTTTGGGATATTCCGGACGACAACCTCGCTGCCTGTGCGATCGCCGAATCACTCGGCTTTGAACGCGTCCGTGAGCTCTACCGAATGTGGCGAGGTGATCCCGTGCCCGAACGGCCGATGATGCAATTTGCGATTACGGGCCCAGAGACCGGGTAGGGTCGGGCGAGATGTCGGTCAGTTCAGCTAGGCATTGGTCCGATGTTCTACCACCCTAATCTCCCTCGTCTCTTCGTGCGAAACCATGATGTGCTGACAACGGGCACAAGAAGTCGAAGTGTCGGATCGCCAAGATGGGCGGCAAAGTAGCTCTGTCCAACTAGGACTCGGCCCACAAAGTGCGTAGAATCGTATACTAAGGACAGGCACCGGCGATTTGGATAGAGAACGGCTATGAACGAGATAAACAGTTCAAACCAGCAAGCGGTGGAGCAAGACTCGCTGTCCCTTGAACGACTGGCGGAGTCGTTTGGCGGTTTGCGAACCGAGTTAGGCAAGATGATCGTCGGGCAGGAGGAAGTGATCGAACAGATTTTCCTGGCTCTGCTCGCTCGTGGTCATGCTCTTTTGGTAGGGGTCCCAGGTCTCGCCAAGACGTTGCTGGTGCGTACGGTTGCGTCAGCCCTCTCGATGGATTTCAACCGAGTCCAATTCACGCCTGATCTGATGCCGGCGGACATCACCGGGACGGAGGTTCTTGAAGTCGACGCAAACACGGGGGCTCGAAGTTATCGTTTCTTGCCCGGTCCGATTTTTTCCAATATCGTGCTAGCCGATGAAATCAATCGCACACCACCAAAAACACAGGCCGCATTATTGGAGGCGATGCAAGAGCATCAAGTGACGGTGGGTGGCGTCCGTCACGCCGTTCCAGAGCCGTTCTTTGTCTTGGCAACTCAGAATCCGATCGAGCAGGAGGGAACCTACCCACTTCCCGAGGCTCAATTGGACCGCTTTATGTTACAGATACATATTGGCTACCCTTCCGAGGAAGAGGAGCTTGAAATTGTCAGACGGACCACGACCGAAGGTGAACCGGTTGTCGTCCCGTCGTTTGATGGGCAGACACTTCTTGATTTGATGCGGATTGTCCGTCGGATTTCTGTTGCTGATCACATTGCCCGGTACGCGCTGCGCATCGTACGGGCATCGCGCGTCGAAACGGAAACTGGCTCCGGCGGAATTCGTCAGGATGCCGACGGTTCGATCGGCCGACTTGTGATGTGGGGAGCCGGCCCACGCGCCAGCCAGAATCTCGTTTTGGCGGCAAAAGCGAGAGCGGCACTCCACGGCCGCCCCAATGTTGACTCCGAGGACATACGGGCCGTTGCATTGCCCGTACTGAGGCACCGCGTCCGCCCCAGCTTCCACGCCGACGCCGAGGGTATTTCCGCCGACCAGATTGTATGCCGCTTGATTGAATCAGTTCCCGAACTTCCTGGAGCGACCGGTGGAAAGGGCCCCAACATCTTTCGATCCACGAGTCCTGGCTAAGCTGGACGGACTGAGGTTAAGAGCGCGACACATTGCCGAAGGGTATTTAGTGGGTGCTCACCGCAATCCACGTGCCGGGTTTTCCACCGAGTTCGCGGAGCATCGTGAATATGTTCCTGGCGACGATCTTCGCTATTTGGACTGGAAGGTCTTCGGTCGATCAGACAAGTTCTACTTGAAACGATTCGAAGACGAGACCAATCTACTCTGCTATTTGGCGGTAGACTCCAGCGAGAGCATGGCCTTTCAGGGGCCAAATTCCGGGATGTCGAAATGGGAGTACGCTCAGTGCATGACGGCCGCATTGACTTGGGTCGTCTTACGCCAGCAGGACGCCGTTGGAATGTTACGTTTTGATGATCGTGTCCGTCATTGGATTGAGGCCACCAACCGGTCGTTGGTACTGGAACAAGTTCTCGATGCGTTAGAACAACCGAGCCCAACGACGAAAGGGCTTGTTGGACGGGCGATCAATGAAATCGCTCGAAGAATCGAACGCCGTGGTGTTGTCATTATCATAAGCGACTTTTTTGATGACATTGACGAGATCCGCAGCGGTTTGCGCCGATTACGTCACCGACACTGCGAGGTCGTTTTATTTCAGTTACTCGACCCCGCAGAACTGGATTTTCCCTTCGACGTTCCGACTCGTTTTCGAGGCCTGGAGGGCTTGGGGACCCTGCGTGTCAATCCTGTCTCATTGCGCGCCGCCTATCGTCAGGAAATGAACCAGTTCACGCAGCAGCTGGACGCTTGCTGCCGCGAGCTGAGTGTCGAATACTTGCTTGTTCGAACGGACGAGCCATTCGATCAGACGCTTCGACGGTTCTTGGTGAGGCGACGTGATGCCTAGTCTAGTCTTGCAAATTCAGTCTAGCGTTCTCGCCCAAATCCCGTGGGCCAACACGCCGATGCTATGGTGGCTGCTCGCCGCCGGGCTGCCGTTCCTCATCCATCTGTTGTCACGGACACGCTTTCAAGAAACCGATTGGGCAGCAATGCGTTTCCTTGAAGCTGCCTGGAAACGTCACGCTCGTCGCTTGGCAATAGAACAGTGGTTGGTGATGGTAATGCGAGGACTATTATTAGCCGTTGTTGCGTTGGCGCTCGCAGATCCTCGCTGGCTGTTCAATTCGCAAGAGATAGGCCACAAGAGGCCACCCGTCCATTGGATGTTGGTACTCGATGGTACGGTATCGATGGACGCGATGCTCTTGGGTGAATCACGCTTTGAAGCGGCAAAAAAACTTGCCGACCAAGTCAACGATCTGGCGGCCGAAGGAGACACCTACTCGTTATTCCTGTTGTCTGATCCACCCCTGGTCTTGATCGACGAGCCAACGTTCGAAGCCGATTTGGTACGCGAGGCAATACGAAACGTCCGCCGACGGGATACCGGCGGCCATTTGGCATCAATGCTTGAGCTGATCCAAGGTGTGCAATTGGACGCGCAGCGAGTAGATGATGAAAGACGTGAAACACGGATTTGTTTTTTCACGGATTTGGCGTCGACGACTTGGGCCAACATCGAGAGTCCCGAATGCCAGCGACGTGTTGCTGCACTCGCAACCGAAGCGACGTTTCAGATTTGCGAGGTATCGGACGTTGCTGAACCCAACGATGTGGCGATTGTCGCGGCCCGATTGCGAGATGAACGGTTGTTGATCGATGAGAAGATCTCACTGGATGTAACATTGCGAAAAATGGCAGGCAACGCCACCGCTCGCAGATTGCGTGTCCTCATCGATGGCGAAGCGGGCCCAGAGGCGACCATCGCGATTGTCGGAACGGAAGTGCGACACCGTATCGATCTCGATATTCACCAAGTGGGAGAACACGTGATCGAATTGCGCTGCGATGACGATACAATTCCCGTCAACGACCGTTTTGCTTTTCAAATAACTCTGCGCGATCGGCTGCGTGTGTTGATTCTGGAAGGGCGCCCTCAAGTTGGCGCGCGACTTGAATTGGCGTTCGATCCCGATCGACAACAGAACCCTCTTGTTGTGACGCGAGTACCGCTTCGAGAATTCCGCAATCAGAAGTTATCGGATTTTGACGCCGTGTTCCTGGCAGACGTTTCGTCGTTGGAGACCATCGAGGGAAGAATGCTCGCGGACTATATGGATGCCGGTGGTGGCGTCGTCTGGACTGTCGGGCCAAACGTCGACATTCCGAGATTGCAGGAGAGTTGGCAGCAGGTCGTGACAGGTGACACATTGCAGTTTGAGGGCGTTGCCCCCCGCGGACAATACCGATTCGATGCCGGCGAGTATTTGCATCCTATCCTCTCGGCTTTTGCCGGCCAGCCGCGGTCTGGGCTCTCGACAACGCCGATATACCAGTATCTACGTGTTTCGCCAGGTGATGACGCAACCACCGTTCTCAGTCTAAACGATGGAAACGGTGCCATTTTTTCGGGCGCCGTTGGGGCAGGGCGATGGGTATTCGTGACGTTGCCTTGGGGAGAAGCCCGTGACACTGGCAAAGAGCGTTGGAGCGAGGTAACCGTTTGGCCAGTGTTCGTTCCCATCGTGCACGAAACACTCGATTGGGCGATGCGTCGAACGCATGCTCAACGGACCGTTACGGTCGGTGAACCATTGAGATTTCCGAAGCTTGACCGCGCGTCGGCCGAAGTCATCGATCCACTTGGGGAACGACATGTGGTCGTGCGCGGAGCAGAGGCGAGTTTAGTTTTTGACGGGACGACGTTCGCCGGGGCCTACCGATTGGTTGTTGGGGAGGCCGAGTGGTTGGCGCACGCCAATGTTGACGCCGCTGAAACACGTCTTGAGCGGTACGATACGGAGTTGCTTCCCAAGGTAATCCGGACAGACGGCGAGTGGGCGGAAGACGTCGTGATATCAGAATCGAACACCCGCCTGCCGTTGTACCGTTTTCTGTTCGCTACCGCCCTCTTGTTGTTGTGTGCCGAGAGCTGGCTCACGCACCGTCGGAGAGCGAGCAATGATTGAGATTCACCAGCGAGTACTTGAGTGGCTTTACGGTGCAACACCTGACACTCGTGTCACACTGGAACATTCACTGCCCATTGCCCCAGGACTCGTGTTCTTGTTGTGGTGCGGCGCTGCGCTCTGGGCGTTTGCCTGTTACCGACGGTGCCGTGATTTGTTGTCGCGGCCCGCATGGTACAGCCTGTTCGTTCTGCGGATTGCCGCGATTACGGTCCTGCTCGGTGGCATGCTCGCCGGTTGGCAGTTGACCCGAGAAAAAACCGATCGCCCTGATCTACTTGTTTTTATTGATGACTCCGCCAGTATGTTGCAGGTTGACCGTTACGACGGCAAAGCGGAACAATTGCTCGAGGATTGGTTCGAGAAATCACCACGTTTGGTCACTCGTTTAGATATTGCCAAGAAACTGTTGACGGCTGATTCAGGGAAACTCCTTAAGCAATGGCAGCGACGTTACCGATTGCGGGTGATCCGAGTCGCGACAACGTCACGCGAGTTGGACGGTCGCGAGTCAATCGCCGACCAGATCGACAGCACTTCAACGCATGCCGAGCAGATTGAATACCAGGCGTCCCGATTGGGCGAAGAAATTGTACGGCAACTGCGAACACAGCGCGCCCGACCTCTGGCCGCCATCGTTGTGCTCACCGACGGAGTGACAACGGTGGGTAGGTCCCTTCAGGAAGCCGCAGAATACGCGAGGCGCAAGAACGTCCCTCTGTTCTGTCTGGGAATCGGTGACACGGTACCCAGTCGAGATGCCGAGGTTCGTGAGGTCTTGGCTGACCGGACGGCGTTCCTGGGTGATCTAGTCCACGTCGACGTGACGTTGGCAGGGAGAGAGTTATCCGGAGAAACACTCAAAGTTCGGCTGTTTCGACAAGGAGAAACGGAACCGCTAGACACGCAAAGCGTCGCCGCTCCTCTCGCAGGTCAAACAACGTTGCAACGATTGAGCTTCCGACCCACGAAGCTTGGCGAGGAGGTGATGATGGTGCGAGTTGAACCACTTCGAGACGAGGTCAACCTGACAAATAACGCTCAACCGTTTCGTATCGACATGCATGACGAGACGATTCGGGTCCTCTACATTCAAGGGTATCCGAGTCCTGACTTTCGATTTCTCCGGATGTCGTTGCAAAGGAAACGAAAGCTGAGTGACACGACCCAACCGGCCGTACAATTGACGACGATTCAATTGGAAGCTGAGACGGGGTACGAAGAGTTGGATGCGGCAGCTACCGTGTCGGTGCCGGTCGAGTTGGAGCAGTTGACGCAATTCGATGTAATTTTACTTGGTGACGTTCCGACGCGTCGCCTGCCTGCAGAATTCCAAAAGGCACTTCTGGCATTTGTAAGCCAGCGAGGAGGCGGATTGGTTCTGTTGTGCGGACCACGTCATTCACCGCAGGATTTTGTCCATTCCGAACTGGCTAGCCTGTTTCCATTTCACTTGGATACCGCGAAGCCGTCCAGTGAACCTGCACTGGCCAGACGTGGCGTTTATGTGCGTCCCACTCAGATCGGCATGCAGCAACCGGCAATTCAGTTGGCAGGCAATCGAAAAGACACGGCCGTTTACTGGACGACAATGCCGCCGAAAAGAATCCGGCCCGCGGCGCATGTGTGGTTGGAAGTACATGCACCTGGGTTGAGTTTTGATGCGGCGCCGGTTGTGTTGTCGCAGTATGTGGGAGCCGGACGTGTCGTCGTTCATCTGACCGACGAGTCATACCGTTGGTCGCGGCATGTGAACGGCGAATTTGGATACGAAAACTACTGGATGCAGTTGTTGCGTTACTTGGGTCGTTCCAAGATGATCGGCGATCAAGACTCGGTCGTCTTGTCGTCGGACAAAGAGGTGTTCGATTTCCAAGAACAGGTAACACTTCGCGTACGCTTCTTCGACAATTCCCGAATTCCGGAAGACGATCATGCTGTTCGTGTTGAGTTGACACGTAACGGTACTCGGACAGAAGAATTCGTGCTGTCTCGACGCGCTGGAAGACGAAGTGTCTTCGGTTTGACGCTGAGTGATTTGGAAGCGGGTACTTACCTCGCCCGTATGGTGACGCCAAGCACGGACGGCGAACCTGCACAGACTACATTTCGTATTAGGGGACCGCAGGGCGAGATGGAGGACCTTGAATTGAACGAAGTGGCACTGCGTGATGCTGGCAAGAAGAGCGGTGGTCGATACGTCCGCTGGGCACACGCTGAAAAAGTGCTGGGGGGCTTGCCAGACGGGCGTCGCGTGCACGTTTCGACATTGCCACCCCATCCGCTCTGGAATTCTCATTTCATGGCACTACTCTTCGTGGGATTATTGGGAGTCGAATGGGCACTTCGCCGCAAATGGGGCCTCGTATAGATCGGGTAGATAGACGTGTGCGTCGAGTTACTCTTGCGTCAGCCCGACATTCCCCTCTTTCGGGGAAGCCCGGTGGTGGCATCCGTTATGTCCCTCGCAGCCAAAAACCTATAATGTAACGACTCGCTAAGTAATCCTGAGGCCATTTGAATGTCGACGGTTGAAACGAACTTGTTAGCCCAATTGGATTCCGTCGCGCGCCGGGCGCGACGAATTCGCTGGGCCTACGGTATTGGCGGATTCGTGTTTGTCGTTGTTGCGGCCGTTGTGCTGACAAGTCTGCTCGATTACGGTTTTTCCGTGCGAGACATCTGGACCCGGCGTCTATTGACAGCATGCGTATGGGGAATGGTCGTTTGGGCCGGATTTAAGTTTGTCTGGTCCGCATGGCGGTTTCGCCCAACTCGGTTCGAGATCGCCTTACGAGTCGAGCGGTGTTTTCCTCAGCTCCGCAATCGGTTGTCCAGCGCCATCGCGTTCATGGAGAACGAAGATGACGATTCGATGGGTATGTCTCGATTGACGATTCAGCAGGCTGGTAGACAAGTGTTGGGACTGCCAGTGCAACAGTGTCTCAGTACGAAAGTGGCGACACAGATGGTGTGTTGGGTTCTGGGCAGCATTGTCTTCACCTCCGCCATTGCCGCGATGGCTCCAGATGAGACCCAGATCGCATTGCGGCGTTTGGCTTTTCCATCGGTCCGGCGGCACAACTTGCAATGGATAACCGCGCCATCGAAGGTGGCCGAAGGTCAGGACGCTCAATTTGAATTGGTGGATAAGCAAGGGCGGGATTTTCCCGATGACGTTTGGTTTGAATGGGTGCGGCGTTTGCCAACTCGTGGTGTCCAGACAGAACGGCGACTGATGGAGAAGACGGCTGACGGTTCGATGCGGATCACGTTGAATAACGTGTTGGTGCCGTTTCGCTATCGCGCCTACGGCGGCGATGACCATAGTCTACCGCTGCGAAGCCTGAAGGTCGTTCCGGCTGGGTCCATCGCGAGTTCTCGTCTGACGATCGATCCGCCAAAATACACGAACATTCGGCCGTATTCGACGCAACGTACTAACGTAAAAGCTCTGATCGGCAGTCGCTTGAGTCTGACATTGGTGCTTTCCAAAGCCGTACGTAAGGCGGAGTTGGTCGCGGCAGTAGGAGTTTTTCAGCATGAGTCAGCGGTGCAAGGTCGGATTACAAAACGTGGGAAGACCGTTCGGTTTGAATCAGGTGACGCGGATCTGGATCAGGGCGATTTACTGATCACTGGAAGCGGCCCGATGACTTTGATCATCACCGACTCCGATGGTGTTACCATTACCCTGCCAGTGGGAAAAGTCGTAGCCGTCGCGGACCAACCACCGGTGATTGACGTGGACTGGACGGTGATGCGACGGATCTTGACGAGTACGGCAAAGATTCCCGTCAGAATTTTCGCCACCGACGACTTGGCAACTCAAGACGTTTCCATTCTCCTCAAATCAGTTGGTGGACTCCGTCGGGAACGATCCTCATCCGAGGCCGAAGATGAGGCCAAAGATACTGATGCCGACAACAACAACTCAGGCGAAGGAGAACTAGGAGGTCTGGCAGCGGCTGAACCGCAGCTCGACACGTTTCACTTTGTTGAAGAGTCGATATGGCAAGGACCGAAGGAAGCGGCGCCGCAAGATTGGCAGCGTTCTCGACCTCCGCAAAAGAACGTTGTTGTTTGGACAATGGACGTGGAGGCGGAACAGTTGGTCGAGGGTGACTCGTTTACTGTTGTCTTCTCGGCAACCGATTATCGAGGCGGCCGCAGGGAGTGTGAGCCGCAGCTCTGGACGGTCGTTTCGGCCAGTGAATTGGATGCGATGCTGCGAGCTCAGCAGGCTCAGGCTGTCGAATATCTTCGCGAGGCGACGCAGCGGCAGATTGCCGCTAGTCAGCGATTGCACGAGGCATTGACGAGTGAATTGACGCCAGGACAGGCCATGGATCTTGCCGCGGTCGACGGCCGAAACGCAAATCAGACATTATGGCAACGCGTGTTGCCACTTCTTGAAGATGTGTTGCGATCTCGCATGGCGAATGGCTTGCAGGAATCGGCCACCGATCATCCGCTTCGCGAAACAGTGTCGCAACTGTCAGAGATTCTCGGCGACGACTTCCCTCGATTCTTCGAGGAGATGGATCAATGGGCGAGAGCATCGGCGATAGAAAAGCCGAGTCACCTTGCCGCTGCGGCGAGCAACGGGAAAGAGATTGCGGCCGATTTGTTGGCGATGGTCGAACAAATTGTAGTTTGGAATCAGCAAGAAAATGCTGGCGACGACATTGCCCGCGTCGTCCATGATCAAAGGGAACTATTCAATGACACAGAACAATTTCGGTTGGACGAACTGAGCCATGACGCCAAAGACACAGCCGAACGGCGGGAGGCACTAGTGCAACGACAGGCAGCACTAGCGGAGCGATACGAACGATGGTTGCACGATGTTGAGGACTTAGCCGCCCGCAATCCCCAGTCGTTCGCCGACATCAATGATATGGCCGTTGACCTGGGTATAGGCAGCCGAATGCGAGAGACGGTTGACGACTTGAGGGACGACCAATTGGGAGACGCCACCCGACAGCAGGAGAGGCTGATCGATGACTTGAGTGATTTGGCCACACGTCTGCAGCCGGACAGTGCCGATGGAGAGGGACATGAGTCCATGGATGTGGAGGCGTTTCGCGAGGCTGCGAACATTTTGTGGCGGCATCAGGTCGAGATCAATAAGAAAACCACTCAAGCGGAACGAGACAGTTCCGACTCAATCCCATTAGCAGATGCGCAGCATGAAATCGGCACGGAGTTGCACCACATGGCCCAGACGTTTGAGCTCCATCGGGCGGCGATGATGACGACGGCAGAATTGGCGTTAGAAACTGCGGATCGACTGCGAGAAGGACGACTTGGAACACAGATTAGAGGCAATGGCCTCAGAACCTGAGGGCGACGAATTGCCCCGAGAAAATGGTACAGAGGAACCCGCAGGCCAGGACTCGACTGATCTGCCGCCCGAGCATGGCCCCACCGTCGAAGATTGGAAAGTCGTCCAGCAGTGGCAACAAAATGTTCTAGACCGCACCGTCTTGCTGCAGCAATCGACGGTGTCAGGTGAGCGGATTGACGAGTCCGCTCGAGCATTGGCGAACCGTCAGCAGCAAGTTAGCGATTTGGTTCGGCGATTGACGACGGGAAATGACTCACAAAACGGCGACAGCGTCAACAAGACCCAAGCGGCTGAGGGGCCCGGCCAAGAAAAGTCCCGTGACAAGGCAAGAAATGGCTCGAGTTCGACGGATCAAGGAGACACGTTGATCGACGATTTGTTGAACACCAATCCTGCCGCTGGCGACGGTGAGAATGTCGGTGATAAGAGTTCCGGGGAAGAAGCCGGTGAGCAGAGAACGAGTCAGGAAGAGGAACTCTTGGCGCAGATAGTCAGTCGGATGGATGATGTGACGAACCGTCTTCGAGTCGCCGACGTTGGTGCGGAAACACAGCAGCTTCAGAACGAAATCCTCGACAAGATATCTGAGCAATTGAAACGGGTTCGACAACGGCAAGACCGATCGACGAACAATCGTGAGGCAACTGGCGATTCAGCGTCAAGAAATGGAAAGAAACGCTGCCGGAGGGTTTGGATTTGAGTAAACGTACATGGGCTCAATTGCCGGCTCGCGTACGTGACCAATTGAGAAATGCCCCCGCGAGTCGTTTCTTGCCTCGTTTTGAACTACGAATTGAGCAGTACTATGAGCGTCTTTCTTCACAAGGAGAGGAACGCTGAGTCTATCGCACGGAGAACGGACGAGTTTGCATTGGAAAGACAACGGATCCGGCCCGTTGTCGCGGCGGACTGTATTGAGCGCCGTGCCAATGGGTTTGGCTTCGTGCCTGTTTGTTCGCAGCGATGTCTTGGGGCAAGCGAAGCCGAGGTCGCTGATGACTGGCAAGACAGTTCAAGCGATCGAAAGTGGCTTACGGTATTTGTCGGATGAACAGAGCCACGACGGGTCCTTTGGGCCCTTGGGTTACGGTCATAATGTGGCTGTGGTTAGTCTTGTTGGATTGGCTTGCATGGCCAATGGAAGCACGGTGACTCGCGGTTACTTCGCGAGCACGGTGCGTCGGTGTCTGAACTACATCTTGGAGAATTGTCAGCCGAGTGGCTTCATTCAGGCGCGAGCCGCGGGAACGGAGCGGCCGATGTACGGTCAAGGCTTTGCCACCTTGTTCTTGGCCGAATGTTATGGCACAACTGACGATCCTCGTATTCGAGAAGAGCTGAGTCACGCGGTGAAACTGATCGTCAGCGTCCAAAACGATGAGGGTGGTTGGCGTTATCATCCCAAGCGACAGGACGCCGATTTATCGGTGACCATATGTCAAATCATGGCACTGCGAGCGGCCCGAAACGCCGGAGTGTCCGTTCCTGACGGGACGTTTCAGCGATGCACGAAGTATGTGAAGAGTTGTCAGAATCCGGATGGCGGTTTCATGTATATGCTCACCGAACCGGGAGATAGTCGTTTCGCTCGGTCCGCCGCCGCAATCGTCGCGCTTTACAGTGCCGGTGTTTACGATGGGCCCGAAGTTGAAAGGGCTATCGAATATGTCATTCGCAATGAGCAAGAGTTGTACGCTGCCGAATCCGGCGCGTACTACTTCTATGGTCACTACTACGCAGCGCAGGCCATGTGGCATGCCGGCGGTAAACGTTGGTCCAAATGGTACACGACGGTCCGCGACCACCTGATTGATGCCCAAACCGACCACGGAAATTGGGTGGATTCGATCGACGAGGTGAACGCGTATGCCACAGCAATGGCGAGCTTGGTGCTGATGATGCCCCGTAACTATCTGACGATTCTCCAGCGATGAGTGGGCCAGTTCTTATGCGAACAAGTTCTACCCGATTGATCTGCTCATTGCTGCTCTTCGTCTGTAGTGGTCAGCTTCATGCGCAGAATCCGCTTGCCAGATCCGGCTATTTGTTGGATGGACGGCGGGTATCGGTTAACGTCGTATGGAGCGGGGGCGACGAGGGTTGGCAGGCCGTGATGGCCAACGGTGAAGAGGTATCCGCTACTTTGGTCATGTGGGGACAATTGGTCGAACGGTCCGAACCCACATTGGTGTTCGCCGATGGTGAGGTGGTGGTGGATTTTCTCTCATTGAGCTCAGAACATATCACGGTGGGTCGAGATCCTTACGAATTCAGCCAACGGCCATTGTGGCATGAGCGGTCGTTGCCTCGACAGGATGTTCGTGGATTTGTCTTTCAGTGGCCTGTGGAAACAACGTCACGTGACCAATTACGTAACGCGCTGGCCGAGGATTCGACCGNNNNAACTTCAATTACGACGCGGTGAACGCACCGTTGCCGTGGCGGTGGGACGAGTTCGGGCGATTCGCTTTGCGTCGAAACAGTCTGACGGACAGGAGGATAAGGAGAATCGCAATGATGATTCGAATCCCGGCATACCCTCGGCTCATTGCCAAGTCGGATTCCAGGATGGATCTTACCTTGATGTGAGTCGCCTGAAGTCGGTGGACGACGCGGTGGAAATTGTCATGCGATCTGGAGTTCGGTTGTCGCTTTCGGCATCGACTTTTCGACGGGCAATCTGCTTCTTTCGGCCGGTCCGAGGAGATGTGCTTTCGTTGGCTGAAATCGTCCCGCTGGACGTTCGCCACGTACAAGAAATGTGAATCTGTGGGGTGGCCGACTTCGGCGGCGTGACAACGAGTGGTACGACCATGGGTTGGCAATGCATAGCACCACTCGGGTCGCTTATGTACTGGACGAGCCGTTCTCCTATTTGAGAGCTCAATTGGCTTTGGATGTGACAACGGGACAGCGGGGAAGTGTTAGGTACAGTGTCTTTACGCGTTCCGGCGATGAGGACAAATGGAAGTCGATTTACCGCAGCCCAGTTGTTCGCGGTGGCCAGACTCCATTGGATCTAAATCTGGCTCTTGACCACGCACGCCAGCTGGCATTAATCGTCGAGTACGCTGACCAAGGCGACCAATTGGATCGAGCTTGCTGGTTTTCCGCACGGCTCGTTCGCGACCCACAGGTCGAGCGCTGACTCAAGCCGGATCGGGCGTTCCGGCCGCATAAGCGGCCCAGACTGGCGGTTGGTGTATGCCATGACGCGTTCTTTCCATAGAATTCACGGTACTTTGAACGGTATCGGATTTGTTCCCGTGTTTGGATGGGCAGATGATAACATCATCCACAGCCAGTACGCATGATTCGAGCAAGCGTGATCAGCTGGTTGTCTTGGTGCATGGAATTGCTTCCAAACGGTTTTGGATGTTGTTCTTGATGTGGGCATTGCAACGACGTGGTTATTCGACGCGGAATTGGGGTTACCCGAGTCTATCTGGTTCCCTCGATCGGCATGCTCGTCGTCTTCGGACCTTGCTTGAAGAATCGACTCGTCTCGGAAACGAAGTGCACCTCGTTGGTCATAGCATGGGAGCGATTATTTCGCGTTTGGCGTTGTCGTACGGACCGTTGCCCGGCCTGGGCCGAGTTGTGCTTATTGCGCCACCGAACCACGGCAGCCCGGTGGCCAAATTGTTGTCATTCGTACTTCGTGGACTTTGCCCAGTCCTCGGCGAGCTCTCAAATCGCTCGGAGAGCAATGTCAACCAAATCGGTCCGGTGCACGGCGTATCGGTTGGAATTATCGGCGCGAGATTCGATTTGCTCGTGCCACTAGCCAGCACTCTGTTGGACGGACAGACGGATCACATTTGCCTTACTGCGACCCACAACTCACTGCTCTTCCAGCAGCGGACTGTTCGAAATGTGGATGCATTTCTGTCAACCGGTCGATTCTCGCATTCAAATTGACTTGCTCCGTTCAATCGATAATTCGGCCGGCAATGCCAGCGTCCTTCAATCTCCCGGACATAATTGTAAGGAGCTCGCGGCACACATTGAGACATCGGTACACGTTGTGGTTGACCCCTGGCGGCACCTTGTCGCCAGGGGTCAGGTTTGTATGCTGAGGTCGAGGCCGAGTCACGAAAAAAAACATGCTTGCGGAGCGAATTTGGATGGATGTTCACACCTTGACCCGCGATTTGCAGGTCCAAAATGACTCGAAAATCGTCATGCTGGTGGCCGATGGCCTCGGCGGTTTGCCGATGACTGCCGGGGGCAAGACCGAGTTGGAGACCGCGGCGACCCCACATCTCGACCGTATCGCCGGCACCGCCATTCAAGGAGCAAGTATCCCGGTTCTTCCTGGAATTAGTCCAGGAAGCGGGCCGGGGCACCTGGGCTTGTTCGGTTACGACCCGCTCTCCTATCAGATTGGCCGCGGCGCACTAGAAGCGACGGGGATCGGTTTTGAATTGCAGGCGAATGACGTTGCCATCCGATGCAATTTTTGCACATTGGACGGCGACGGGAACATCGCCGACCGGCGAGCTGGACGAATTGCCAGCGAAGATAGCCGCCCGTTGGTGGAGAAACTGTCCGAGAATATTTCGATTACCGGCATCGAGGTGTTTGTCCAACCGGTGAAAGAACACAGGTTTGTGGTTGTGTTTCGGGGACCAGACTTGGGCGGCAATGTCTCCGACACCGACCCGCAACGGACAGGTGTACCGCCACTGGATCCGGTCGCCGACGACGAGGCGAGTGCCAAGACGGCTGAGGTGGCCAAGGAGTTTCTCAAGCAGGCCGGCACGATTCTCGCGGACGAGCCGAAAGCGAACTTTCACACGATGCGGGGATTTGCGGCCAAGCCAGCACTACCAACCTACAAGGACGTGTATGGATTGCGGGCGGCCGCGATTGCCGTCTATCCGATGTATAAGGGGTTGGCGAGATTGGTGGGAATGGACATCGTTGGGTCGGCTCAAACATTGCAGGAACAAATTGACACCTTGCGTGATAATTGGACCAACTACGATTTCTTTTTCATCCACTTCAAGTACACCGACAGCACAGGTGAGGATGGTGACTTCGACGGAAAGGTAAAACGCATCGAGGAATTCGACGCAATACTGCCTCAGGTTGAGGCGTTGGGCCCCGAAGTGCTGATTGTGACGGGCGACCATAGCACTCCCAGTTTCATGAAAAATCACAGTTGGCATCCGGTACCAACAATGCTCGCGTCGTGTCGATGTCGACCTGACGGCAACACGGCATTTAATGAATCCACCTGCATCCGGGGCGGATTGGGACAATTCGAGGCCAAGCATTTGATGACGCTGGCGTTGGCAAACGCCAATCGATTAGGAAAATACGGCGCATAGAACGGTTTAGGAGCGAGGGATGTCTCTGATTGAGCTGGCAACCGATGGTGTTTTCATTCCGCAACGAGGGTTGCAGAAGGAAGAACTGTCGGCATTGGATGGTCGTTTGGCGGAGATCCGCGATTCCATTTATGAGCGGGACTTGTCGGAATTTGCCGCTGGGACCGCCAGTGACGAACGCTTGCCATTGGACACCGCCTTCGTTGACTTACCCGATCGCCTTCTTCACACCTATAAGTCAGGCCGTGACCAAAGCGTTCTGAACGATGTGCTCGTCGTTGCCCGTCGACTGAGCGAGTTAGTAGACCGAGTTGTGGTTTTGGGAATCGGGGGCTCCTACATGGGCGCCCGCGCTCTGATGGAGTCGCTTTGTCACCCCTATTTCAACGAGTTATCGCGCGGACAGCGTGGCGGTTATCCCCGATTGTATTTTGAAGGCAACAATGTTGATAACGACGCTCTCCAGGGACTGCTCGATTTGTTGTTGCAAGGAAATGAATGGCAGCATGTCGAAGACCGCTGGGGGATCGTTCCGATCAGCAAGAGCGGTGGCACAACCGAGACGGCAGTCGCGTTCCGGATCATGCTTGCCAAACTGCGGGAATTGGCCGGCGGTACGGTATCGGATTACATCGTGCCGATTACAGGAGCGGATGGTCGGCTCGACCAGATGACCAAGGGGCTCGGCTGCGGTGAGATGTTGGAGGTCCCCGACGGAGTCGGCGGACGATTCTCGGTACTGTCTGCCGTGGGACTCTTGCCGGCGGCCCTGTTGGGAATCGACATCGTGCGATTGTTGGAGGGAGCCAAGGCGATGAACGAACATTTTCGACAGGCCGCCGCGGCCGAGAACATCGTCTTGCAGTTCGCGGCGATTGGGCATCTCATGGACGTGAAACGCAACGCCAACATTCGTGTCCTCTCTGTTTGGTCGAAGTCGCTGGAAGCGATCGGACTGTGGTACGATCAGCTTCTGGCCGAGAGCCTTGGTAAGAACCAGCTTGGCGCAACACCAATTACGACGGTGAATACCAGAGATCTGCATTCTCGTGCTCAGCAACATCAACAGGGTTGCTACGACAAACTGATTGTCAACGTGTTGCCAGGACGGCATCGCACGGATGCACTGACGGTCGGTCATCACGAGAAAAACGAGGACCGGTTGAACGACATTGCTGACAAGACCGTACCGGAAGTACTGGATGCGGCGATTTTGGGTGTCGACCAAGCTCTGCGGGGAGACGACCGACCTGCTATCGGTATTGAATTGGGCGAGATCAATCCATACACGGTCGGGCAGTTGTTACAAATGCTTATGCTGGCGACGGTTGTGGAAGGGCGTCTCTTGCACATCAACCCATACGGGCAACCAGGGGTTCAGGCCTATAAAACGAACATGGATCGGAACTTGGGACGTTGAGGGTCGTGCGTGAGGTGGACGGCATGTCGATGCGAAGTAAACTCGGCGATACGTAGTGACCTACGGGTTCAACACCACTCATGAAGCGGGCAACAGGGGACGTCGAAATGAAAATTACTTGGCTTGGTCACGGAAGTTGGTCGATCGAGATTGGCGAGACAAAGATCGTCTTGGAGTTCAAGTCCGACCAGTTGGACGCGGACTATGTCCTGGTCTCACATGGGCACTTTGATCATGTCGCCGATGTGGCCAAGATCGTTTCGCGATGTGATGCGACGTTGGTTGCCATTTTTGAAATCACCGAGTGGTTCAAAGCCAATCATGGCCTGGAGAAACTGGAGCCAATGAATCGTGGTGGTGGGATTCCGTTGCCGTTCGGTCGCGTGACAATGACAATCGCCGAACACAGCTCTCAGCTTCCCGACGGTAGTTATGGTGGCGAGGCGGCGGGGTTCGTTATCGAAGCCGAGAAAAAACGTCTCTATTTTGCTTGTGACACGGCCTTGTTTTCCGATATGAATGGAATTGGTGCCGCTGGTCTC
>LWDU01032600.1_pt1 | contig 39716 bp, 40 predicted proteins | sample 727161 | NCBI WGS metagenome assembly LWDU01 (sample SAMN04566230, study PRJNA314399) | hydrothermal vent metagenome | isolation source: deep sea hydrothermal plume seawater | place: Mexico: Gulf of California, Guaymas Basin | collected 2004-07-11
TCCTTGAGGTGAAGCATATTCTTCCACATCTAAACTGTTGTTTCCTTCTATGGTAATCCTAGTTCCAATATTATTTTCTTTTCTACACGTTGTAATTCTAAGCCTTGATATTGATGCAATAGAGGGTAGTGCTTCACCACGAAATCCAGAAGTACTGACATTTTGTAAATCATCGAATGAACGTATTTTTGAGGTTGAATGTTTCTTGAAAGCTAATACAGCATCATCGGGATCCATACCTTCACCATCATCTCGGACCATGACTAGAGCCGTTCCTCCTTCTTCAACTCTAATCCAAATATTTTTTGCTTTAGCATCTAATGCATTTTCAACAAGTTCTTTGACGACAGAAGCTGGTCTTTCAATTACTTCACCAGCCGCGATTTGGTTTAAAAACCCCAATTGTGGCCACTCTAAATCACCTTTTTTGACTCTGTAAAAGATAGCGTTTCGTTTTTTAAGCCACATCATTAAGTGAATATGGAAGAAATTAGTGAACAAGAAGAAGAATGGGATGATGATTTGGATGACGACTCTTCATTAGAATTGTTTAAGCCACAAGCTAAAGGTTTTTTTCAACTTCTTTTTGAATCTTTCAAGTATTTAACAATAAAATTACCATCAATTGCAATAATAGTAATTCCTGTGTTTTTTGTAGTTGAATTTGTAGTTCCTTACGTTGTAACTTTTACGCCAGATTTTGCTGAAGATTTGACAAGTTATGAGTGGATAAATGATTTTATTGATAAAATGATTAAGGTAGGTGTCGAAGCTCTTCTTGCTTCCATAATAGGAGGTATAGCATGGATAGCACTTATACGTGTAATTGCAGCCTCAATGCTTGGGGAAAAATTACCTCCAATTCAAGCTCTCAAAGATGGCACTTCAATGCTTCCTATGTTTATAGTGACTGCAATAATATTTTACAGCCTCATAATTATTGGATTAGTTTTTCTTATAATACCAGGCATAATACTAGCTATTTGGTTTGCTTTTTGGCAATTTAGTTATGTTCTTAGAGGACATGGTGCAATTTCAGCCCTGACATACAGCAAAAAATTGGTTGATGATAATTTTCTTCGCGTTTCATTGAATATAGTTGGAATAACGGTTATTATGTTTATATTGAATTATTATGTTATTGATCTTATAGCAAGTAAAATCGCTCTTCAGGTTGCAGAGGAGGGTGAGTTTATCTATACAATTGTTAATGCAATTCTTGTAGGTTTTGGACGGCTTTTTGAAGGTTTAAGGATTATATTCTTATTGACTCTTTTCATGGATTTGGAAAATAAAAACTAAGGCATAGTCGATAAAATCAAGCGAACTATTCAATATTTATACCCCTTTACAAGTCAAACGTATGGCTCAATTCGATATATCTAAGTCAATAAACACACTGAAATACGGTCTGTTTATTTTTTTAGCATCTATACCTGCANGACGCCCTAACTGCATCCGATGGTGGCGGAGGCGCAGGAATAATGTTGTTAGTAGGGTATCTAGCAATAGTTTTTATTTGGAGTTTAGCAACTATCCAGATTCTAACCTTTGCTGTTGATTGTGCTGTTTCTGATGCCAATCTAGAAGGACACGTTTCTCTTGGTTATGGTGGTAGTTGGAAGACAGCAATCAATATAACTACAGAGTTAGCAGTTCTTTTGGTTGGGCTTGTAGTTCTAATGTATGTTGGTGGACTAGTAGAAGTTTTTGCTCTTACCTTGATTGGAATTTTGATGTTATCACTTATGTACATGGGATTGATTCCATACGTCGTAAGGCGTACAGTCGAAACATAAACTAGGAAACAAATTAGTCTACGGTACCGTTCTGTTGAGCGGTATCTTGCCTACTGATTCTTATTTAGTTCCTAAACCAAGCAGGTTTCCTATTTCTTTGAATGTTCCAGTTACAGATCCTATCAAGGAGACGCCATATCTTTCTGAAACAAAATGAGCTACAACTAGGTATATCGAAGCTCCAACTACTTGTAGTGGAAAACTTTCGGGTATCCCCATAAATCCAATTTCACCAAATCCATGTATAGATTTCATCACAAGATAAGCTGCAAATCCAATTAATAATGAAGTAGACAGATTGAACATGAATTTGATATCAAGATTCTTAGTGGAAGTAAAGAGTACATATCCAATTAGTGTGGCCAAAATAATTCCAATGGATAGACCTGTAATGGCGTCACTACTTTCCGTTCCTGCACCTATGAAAATGACAGTTTCAACACCTTCTCTCCAAACTGAAACAAAGGCTAGTAAACCAATTCCAAATGCCTCACGCGTTTTAATCGCCTTTTCAGCTTTATCTTCGAGAACTTCTCTAGTTGCGTGCCCTATAACGTGTAGAATAACGGTAGTAATCAGCACTGCGGTGATTAGATATAGAAAACCTTCAAAAAGTTCTTCATTTTTCTTTGAGAACTCACCAACAATGATCTCAAAAGCATGCCAAGTTAATACACTAGCTATAAGCGCAAGTAAGACTCCACCCCAGACCCATTTGGCCATAACATCTCTATTAGTTCGGTATAGAAGACTAATCAATACGCCGATTATTAGTGCAGCTTCGAGAGCTTCTCGGAATCCAATCAGAAAACCAGCTTGTATATCCATTTTTTTCACTTTCCAAATTTAGGCTACCCTAATTTAGGTCAGCCTAAAAAAATAGCACTATATATAATTTAGGGCGACCTAAATTCCATCGTATATATTAACGATAGATTAGCTGTTTAGGGTTTCCTAAATTTTTTATATGGCTCTTCTAGTCGTTTAGTATGGCAATAATGGATGCATTATCAGAAAGTGCCGAGATGATGATTAAGAATATTCATGAATTATCTATGGATGGGGAACGAGTCAGAACATCTGATTTGGCTCAAAAAACTGATTTGAAGCCAGCAACCGTAACCGAGATGATTCAACGTTTAGGTGAGATAGGTCTTGTTGATTATCAGGCCTATCATGGTGTTTTTCTTACTAAACAAGGACAGCATGTGGCAGATGTCATAGAACATAGATTCAACATCCTTCAACGCTTTTTAACTGAAATATTAGGTGTAGAAGAGGAAGAAGCAGCCGAGGTTGCTTGCCGAATGGAACACATCCTAACAAAGGATGTTGAAAATCGATTAAGTAATTTCTTAGGTGTAGATTCTGGTAAGGATTCTGATCTTTTTTGTCATAAAGTCAATATTGATTCAGAAAAAGAACCAGAATTTATTCCGTTAACAAATTTCAAAGAAGGTAAAACGGGAAAGGTACGTTTGATTTTAGAAAAAAGTGAACTAACGAATACGCTTGAACAGGCCGGTTTATCTCCAGGCCGCAATGTCATTGTCAAAAAAGCTAATGGCAAATCATATGATATTGAAACGGAGGACGGTTCTTTGACGTTAGATAGTGATTTAGCAGCTAAGATAATAATACAGAATTGATGTCTTCCAAAGGCGTTCTTTACATTATTATTAGCGGACCTGACAGTTATCAACGAGCCATGGAAGGTCTTAGAATGGCCGAGTACCAATCTGGAGATGGAGCTCATGGTGTAGCTCTTATGCTACAAGGTGAGGGCGTTGAATGGTTACGTAAGGGTGATGAAACCTATAGGAAAGAAATTCAAACATCAATTGGCGTTGTGCATGAATTAGGCGCAGCAGTTTTTGTTTGTGGAGCTTCACTCAATGAGCATGGTTTGACTGCTACAATGGGCAACTATAATTTTTTGAATTCTTCAGCTCCTAAGAGAATAAGTCAAGTTGTAACTAAAGGTTGGCAGATTGCCACGTTTTAGTATCAAAAAGACTATATCTAGGCCTCTTATACAGGCATAATATAGCTGTCAGGAATCATTTTTGGACTGCTAATAGGAAACTAAAAATGGGTACGAAAAAAGTAACAGACGCAAATTTTCAAGAGACAATCGATGGCAATGATTTAGTTCTAGTTGATTTTTGGGCACCTTGGTGCGGTCCATGCAAAGCAGTAGGTCCTGTTTTGGAAGAGATTGCGACTGAGAATTCAAATGTTTTAATCGCTAAAATAAATACAGATGAGAATCCAAACACCTCCTCACAGCACGGAATAATGTCAATTCCTACGATGATGATATTCAAAAAGGGTCAGCTTGTTGATAGATTAGTTGGAGCCTTACCAAAACCAGTAATAATTCAAAAATTAGAACCTCATTTCTAGAATTAATTAATAATTCTTACGCCGGCTTCTTGTAATTCTTTCATTAGTTTGTTACTATCATCTTTCGATAAACAACATTTCAGAGAATACACTTCATACATTTTGTGGAAACTACTAGCTATGACATCAACACCATGGTCATTATCCTTGAAAGTAACATTCAACAATTTCTTCATAGGAATTCCGCCGCTTCGTGGCTCACCTTCCATAATTTGCCCTATATCTTGAATACTTAGCCCTCCACCTTCAACAACTAAGTGATCGCCATAAATCATAATCCATTTACCCTTTCTTGATACATCTTCCCATGCTGATGATGCAGGTAAGGGAGGTCCATCCTCAGATAATATTTCTTCAGGTTTATCAATCCAGTTATCTTCATTCCAAAGCTGCATAGGAATTTCACTATCTTGAAGTAAAGTTACAGGAATCCAGTCTTCTCCATCCCAGAATAATGCATCTTTAGTTAATTCGCCATTTTTCACATCATCAATAATTCTTTGAAGAGGAATAGGTCCATAAACTTCACCTTCCACTTTAACTGGAAATTCTTGTTCTTTTTCGTTCATTTAGGCCTCATAAACATATGCACTTTTAGAATCTAAATCAGGCACTTCACCTAATTTCCACCCTGGTGCGGTTGTTTCTGCATAGTAATAACCTATTTGGTTATCTTTTCCCTCGTTTAAAACATAGTATATTCCTTCAGCTCCAGTAACATTGACTCCTACTGCGGCATGCCCATAATCTTCCCAGGCTTCAGGAATAAGAATCATAGCAGTTTCGTAACCTAATGATTCCAGAATCGAAATTAGAAGAGCTGAAGTGTCCTCACAATCTCCAGTTTGTTCGACTAGAGTTTCAATAGGGTATCTAGGATACTCTCCTACCCCTGCAGTTAGATTGTCTTCTGAATATTTCAGTGCCTGTACAAAACTCATAATGAAATTAACTTCAGTTAAATTATCAAATTCCTTTTCAGTAGCTATTTCTCTTAATTTTTCACCTATTTCCATAACAGCTTCTTCATCCTTCGTTACAAAGTGAATATAGTCTTCATATTCTTTGATAGAGTGATCTTGATTAGTATAATATGAATATCTTGCGGGATTAAAATTATAAGTTATTTGGTATTCAATAGCGTTGTATTGCCAATTGTATGATAAAAGATATCCAAAGCTATAAGTTTCAATATTCACAAAAATTCTTGCATCATTGTTTTCATTTGAATCGTCTAACGATCCATCAAGAGTTCCATTGTTTCCTTGCTCCCAAGACTTTGAGCTAAGATTGTAAGTTATTGTGGCTCTATAGCTGTCATTAGAATCACTTATGTCAAATTCTTCTGGATTTCTAAACTTGTAGTATATTGCGATTACTGTGAATTGATGCTCCGTTTTGTTGTCAGGTACATTTATTTCAAATTCCGTATTTAAGTCAAATTGTTGTTGCCATGGAACTCTCCAAGCTCTATTTTCATTGTCAAAGCGATGTAGTTCTTCCTCATCTTGATACAGATAAAAGACAAGAGGAGCATCTCCTTTATTGTTCTGTTTATCAATTAATTCGACCCATTCAAATGTAAATTTTAGAGCTAAATCGTTTAGAGGATCTATATCTTCAGTATCATTGTATCCATCGTTATCGTCATCAGTATCCTCGTTATCTCCAATTCCATCTAAATCATGGTCTGCATGTTCATTTGAATTCTCTGGAAAATGGTCATCCGTATCATTGTATCCATCATTATCATCATCTATATCTCCGTTATCACCTATTCCATCCTTGTCATTATCATTCCATTCATTTATATTGTTAGGGAATTCATCCACATCATTTGGGACTCCATCAAAATCGCTATCATGCATGTATTCATTAACAAAAATCCCAATCAGTGCACCTCCAAGAATAATGGATATGATTTTGTTGCTTAGACTCATTTATATTCCCAACAAATTTGGCAATTCACTCATATTTGTAAAAGGTATTGCTCCAGCGTTATTCAATTCATCTTCTGAGCACAATTTGATGAGGCCATAAACTTTGATATTTGCTCGAACGGCGGCTGTAACTCCGGGAATGCTGTCTTCTATCACCACACATTCTTCAGGTTTAAAACTCATTTTATTTGCAGCATATAGAAATAAATCCGGTGCAGGTTTAGGGGCCCCCACCATTGAGGCTGTGAATATATTTTCTCCGAAATATCGGTTTAATCCAGTTAATTTCAAGGATCCATTCACATGTCGTGGTTCTCCATTAGAAGCAACACATACAGGCACAGATACATTATCAAGAAGTTCTTTAATTCCATCCATAGGAAGCAAATTAGTTTTGTAAGCATCACTCACTTTTTGAATTAATCTTGGTAACCAATCTTTAGGAATATCTCCTTGTGATAATTCCCTCATCCCATAAATCACAGCATCTAGAGTTTTCCCTCCAAACATCTTAGTCGCTTCTTCTCCTGTAATATCAATACCTAATTCATCAGCCATTTCAGCAATTACTTCATTGGTCAAGCGTTCACTATCTACTAGTGTCCCGTCACAATCAAAAATAATGCATTTTACAGTCACTAATAGACCTTCACATCTTCACATTTCATTATTTCTCTAAGAAAAGATGTTGCATATGTACCCTTGTGTAACCAGAAGTTGAATTTTGGACATCCCTCATTGTCAAGTTCCCATTCCAAATCATTAATTTTTTGACATAGAGGCCGGTACATTCCTAGCGAAGTTAATTGGTAAGCTTCATCTATTGTAAAGTCGTTGAAATCTATTTTTTCATCAGACATAACCATTCTTTCTAATTCACCTTGTAATCCTTTAGTGTATTGACTTTTTACTCCAGGTAAAAGCCCCGCAACCCATGCTTTACCCTCCATACATCGCTTTTCTAATTTTTTCTGATTAAGTTTTGTAACTTCAATTACTTTTCTTTGGTCAGGTCCTCCATAGAGATCTACGGGGATTACATTATCTCCTATCAAGGGTTTATGAAGAGATATTCCTTCTTTTATCCTTAAATCAATAATTCGATTAAACATCGCACTTTGATAAGCATGAACAAACATCTTAGACAAACTCTCCGGTAATTGTTTTAGAGCTCCAATGTAATCGTCTTTCCTTCTTGTTAGATGCCCTATCATTTGTCTTTCAAAGAGTAGATTATGTGGATATTCCTGAATGGCTAATTTGAAATCTTTAGTTTCTTTTAGGTGTTTTCTGGCTTCAAAACCAGATATCTCTGAATCACCTTCTGATAAATAATCCCAAACTGCGCCTTCATAATCTCCCATTACAATTTTTTTCCCAACCAAATGTGTTATAGGTCTCACGGCACCAAAACGTTGAATTCCAAAATAATTCGGAAATCCTTCTTTTAGTTCATCAGCCAGTTTTTCAATATCCTCTTTTTTACCTTTTATATCTGATATTTTAATTATAAATTTATTTCCGACTAAATTTCCAAGTCTTATTGGTTTAATTGCCTTATGCTTAAATTCAATCTCTACATTTTTTATATTCAATTTTTTTATTTTATTGGGTTTTGCCATCAATGAGAAGTATTGCGTAGTTATTGCACGTTTATCTTTGGTTCCGGCAAATCCAATTGCTTTTTGTCCTATTCCTAATTTCCTTGACAATTCTTTAATCAATACATGGGTATCCCAATTATTTGCAGTTATTTTTACAATACTATGTTTTCCACTATCATTTTCTTTGGACCATATCCAATGCGATTTATCGTTATTACTAATTATTTCTTCAACATTAAAATCTTCAGGTATCTTACGAAGTTTACCACCTATTCCTTTAGAATGTGAAAGATATCTTTCTTTGCCTACTTCCGGTCTAGCCGGTAAAATCATGAACCTAAGCTAATTTATCGCGAATTGTCTTTATATCAGCGACAATGATATCCACAGCTTTTTTAATTGCTTTTTTAGGAGTTCCTTTTTTTGTTCGAACGTAAAATTTAGGATGATCTAAGACGATATGTCCCATGTAATAGGAAGCATAGTCAACATCAGGATTGGCCAGAGTATGATTCATTAAAGGTCCTAGCAACGTCTCATTAGCACCACGTACCTCTATTTCCAATTCGTTCTTGGTCTTGTTAATTACGGAAACTTCCATGGAGTTGTGCGGACTTAAAGGGGTATTATAAAGATTGGGCGAGCTTAATGGCCTTCGTTCTTTCTATTTTAGATGCCGTTGTTTTTATTCCAAGAGGAGAGAATATGCTTGAACTTGCAAAATGTCCTAGTTCCTTCAAGCATTTTACTATTTTGTTTCTTTGTGGTGTTTGCCCTATCTCAGCAATTCTAGCAATATCATTGATGTCATATAATCCAGGCGGCCCATTAGCTTCTTCACTTAATATTTCAAAAAACTTACCTAACTTTCCTTCATAATTTGAGGGAACAAGTTCCTTCTCGATTATTTTGTCAATCCACAAAGGTCCTCCAGCACCATATTCTTCTTCTTCCACAATTTCCATATCAGTGTTTATCCATTTCAATTCCACATTATTTTTTTTGGTTAATTTAACAAAAACACGTAAGTGATGCCCTTCTGAGTAGCATAATAATGGTTGAATTCCTTTCCCAATTTCAGAGGCCATTGAGTGCATTTTACTTAACATAATTCTTATTCCTATTTCTTTTGCAGCCACTTTTTTCATAGAATTAGCTCCGTATCTTTTCATACAGATTGAAGGTTTTGCACCACACAATACAGCAGTGTCAGTAGCTGATACTCCTAAAATTCCATTATCATTCAATCCCTTAAGTGCCGCCTCTAGAAATGGGGCTGGTGTTCCGAAAGGATCAATATCTATACAGTCATATTTCTTTTCTTGGAGCAACTCTTCTACAGGTTTATTGTAAATGGTACTTTCGATTCCGTTTAATTTTAGGTTTTCAGCTATAGTATTTGTGGCTAAAGTAGAGGTATCACAAAATTCTACATTTAGTCCAGCTTCTAGAATAAGCCTTATTCCTCTTATTCCTGAAGCTGCCAATCCATCCAGTACAATTCCTTCTATTTCGAGTTCTTTTGCAAAAGCTACATGTAAATCACGGCTCATTTCCATAGCAGGATTGTAGAAAACACCTTTTGCTTTTCCTGGACCTTTGTCTTTACCAGAAAGATTTGCCTTGAATATAGCCCTGCCTTCTTGATGTTCTTTCACACCATTCCAGTTTTTAGAATAGTAACTGCTTTAGAAGGTAGAATAGCGGAATTTATAGGGGTAACTTCTAAAGTTCTCAAATCATCCCTCTTGCGAATTGATTGCAGTAAGGGATTCCTAGATCTTTTGTGCATAGTGATTAACATTGGTTTTCCACACTTTAATGCTTCTTTTAGTATTGCACTGAATTCTTTTGATTCGGATACTAATTTCCCAACTTCATCAACTAATATGAGATCAGCTTCTTCAATTGCCTTAGCAACTGATTCGGTTGCAATTCGATTAACGGCATCTAACCTTATTCCCAAAGGTGTTGATTCAGGTGTTTTTCCGGGGATTCTTGGTTTAACATCCCATCTAACAGATGCAGATAGCTCTTCTTCACCTGTTGTATAATCCTTTAGATTGTATCCTATAATTTCGCCCTCTTCGCGAATAGGGTGGGTGGTAAATCCACCGATACTAAATTTATCTTCAATCATTTTTGCTATTCTCAGGACCGTTCTAGTTTTACCAGTGCCTGGCTGGCCGGAGATAGCTACCTTTACGGGAATCATCACTTGGCGGCTATAATTGGTGCGTATGTATAAGTATATGTCCAAGTGTTCAATTTAATTTTTCAATCTCTCTGGGCAGGCTTTTCTTCTAGAACAGCTGTTACATTTCCCTACTCTTTTATGGTTTCGATGAGCTTCCATATTGCCTTTAAGAATATCATTCATTTCCTCTAATTTTTCGACAACTAATGCTTTCAAATCAGAATCCCATTTTACTTCATGAGGGATACTGTCAAAACCATATCTTATCTGACCACAACTAGGTGGTTTGTCTGTAAATGTCTCTTCTGATAATAAGCAGTAAGCTCCAATTTGTAAAACATGGCTAAAAAAAGGTGCTTTAGGTCTTCTACCTGTTTTTACTTCTACAGGAATTCTCATACTACCTTCCTTTATCAAATAATCTGGGCGTCCAGCTAAATTATAATTCTCAGATTTTAATACGGGTGTTTCCTTTGTCAAACCATCTGGTGTTTCAATGTCAGTTTCTCCTAATTTGTAATCATCTCTTAATTTGTCTATTTTTTCAGTAGATAATAATAATTTATAAAGAAAAAACGAAGCGATTAACATCCATCCTATTCCAATTATAAGTAGTATAAAACCTAGGTTTTGTCTTAATTCATTATTTGAAATCAATAGTATGATTAAAGCTAATGTGACTAATGACATAATCATTGCAACGACAGTCATTAGGTTTGTTGATGTTTCTCTTGAATTTTCTTCTTCAACAAGCAGATTCTTTAGTGAGTCACCCATTTCTTTGTGCTTTTCAACACCAGTATTGACCTCATCACCCTCAGCATCTACACCTTTCAGATCTAAGTGCCAAGATAAAGGGCAATATCCATAACGCTCCATTTCTGAAGCTGAAATAATTTGCTTGGGCATGGGTTGAGTCCGGGATTGAGATATTGATAGCCTACGTATAAAGACTGTTCTTAGAAATCTAAGAATTGGTCATGCCAAGCTAGATTACCATAGTCTTTTATTTTGTAACTATAAACGATATTCTGTTTGCCTTCTTTTCCGTTAAATTCTAAAACAATAACAAGATAGTATTCATCTGCATGCGGACCATCAAATAACAGGGGGGGAAGCTTAACAGATTGTTTTGCTTGTAGTATTCCGGGGTAATGCGTTTCAGTTTCTAACATTTCGCTATCATTCCAAACTGAACTTTTTATTTTTAAATCAGTTATTTCTTCGGTTCCTGCATTATTTATTTTAGATTGAACGAATAAGGCTGAATAGGAGCTGTGATAAACAGTATCAATTTCAATCTCAGTTCTTGGTATGATATAGGAATAACATATGAATACCAAGAATAAGGCAAGTACTATAGTTCCTGATTTTACTAGAATTCTTTTTTGCTCTCTACTAAATATCATAAGCTCGCCTCCAGCGATGCGATTAGACTCATACCTGGTTCTGGAAGGATGTAATGTTTTTCATTATTACCTAATTCAGTATCTATTCCATTCTTTTGGACGCCTAACCAAGTCGGAAGAATATGATGTCCCGCTACACTCTTGACCCGTAAATCCATCAATACTGTCGATGTATTCAATTTTATTGGTCCGGCTTTTAATTTACCACCTATAGCAAATGATAATTCACCTCCTTTTGCATTTGCTAATTCAAAAACAGGATATAATCCAAATAATTGTTTTGGAATGATTTCAACGTGCTCAATATCATTTGCATGAATTACCATATAATCAAGATAAAATTGTGGTGTTGCGGGTGAATTTGTGGATATTAGATATGCACTTTCGATTCCTTGCGGTGAGTCAATTATGTAGTTAGCTCCCTCTAATCTCATACTTGTATTATCACCTACATTAACAACGTCAATGAACGTCCCCGAATGTCCACCAGTATACCCTTCCTCGACTCGTAGTGTAACATCAATTTCTGGAGAGCTTGTAGTTACAAAAAGATCAGGGAATCCTTGGAAAATAAATGCTTTATCCATATCAAAATCATAATTGGGGTTAATTCCCATGTGAAATGATTCTGGTACATCATGAACTATTGCCTCCGCAGATCTCCAATCCCCATAATCTTTGTTTGCTGTTTTTACCCAAATATAGTCTACAAGCCCTTCAGCCTCGTAAATAATGTCTATTTCTTTGCCAACTATAATATCTGCACGCAAATCTTTTGGTATCTTAGAGAAATAAATTTCATTGAAAGAATTTCCAGTTCTATTATGAGTTTTAAGATAGGATTTACCAATACCTCCAGTATGTTCTATGTCAAAAATAGCGTCTAGGTCCCTTTCTTTACTTTTACCAATATTGAAATGTGCATCAATATTATTGTTTTCTCCGACTTCATCTAAGAAAAGTTCGATAGCAGTTTCATTCATTCCTCTATCTAAGTCTAGATAAATCCATTTAGTTTTTGGAGACCAGTCACCTAAGTTTAGATTAATTATATCGGGCTCACCAAAGTCTGTTGTAAGTACTGCAGAGGTTACAGTTCCTTCTAAATAAAGGCGAAGAGCTTTTCCTTCATCATTCTGCCTCAAAACAATTCCATGAGTCCATGCTAAGTCCATTCCAGTGACATTTCCTGAATCTAGGCTTAGTATGACTCTTGATGGAGCATTTGACGAATTAAAATTAACATCAATCTTGTCACCTAAGCTAACATCTAGATTGATAGCCTCTGGCAGTGCCGTACAGCTGTTTTGGGGCTCCGTACAAGGCACAGCCAATTCCAGTCTAGTTTGTGATATTTTATCCTCGACAAGTGCATAGATTGAACCTAATGGTTTATTAGATTCAAAAGTTACGTTTCCTACTAAGGTAGAGTCTTTTTCGTTACGATCATCTAAGAAAACAGAGGCATTCAAATCAAAATCATCAGGTAAATCATCAATTCGGAGCAGTACACTTTTGTTAGCAAAATTGTTAACATCTACTAGAAATCTTTCCATTGGTGGAACATCATTGTTAAAATCCTCAAGATTAATATCTAATTTAGTTCCAGTTCCTTCGCCTTCCGGATCCCATAATTTTATTCCAATATTTGGTGAAATTCCTCTAACATATGCTTTCATATTCATTCCACCGCCATCAGACATATCAAGTGTTATTCCTTCAGTCCAATAAGTTTCCAATCCAGTAGAATCCCCTAATTCTATTTCAATAGCAATTAAATCAATTGCTTGATTTGAAGTGATATCAAATTCTAAAAGACCATCATTGATATCCATCACTATATCCATGCTTCCTGGTAAATTTGGTACGTAAGCCTCAATACGGTATGGGTTTTCTTCATCTAATTGTTCAATCACTAAATAAACAGGCCCAATTTGCTTATTGGTATTCATGCTTACAGATCCTTGGAGCGTCAAGTTGTCAACGGTTGCATTCAAAATTAAATCTGCCGTTAAATCAAGATCAAGACCAACAGGTATATTCTCGATAAAAGCAGTTACTTTAGGACCAATTATACCGTCTTCTTGGAATATAAGGTATTCAGCAGTCTCGCGTGAATTAAAATCATCAAGACTCAGTTTAAGATCTATTTTATCACCTTTTGACGTGTAATTTGCGTCGACAGCTTGAGGTAATCCTTTCAATAACATTCTTGCACCAAGAATGGTTCCTCCTTCTACTTCTTTCTGACTAGACCACAGACCTTCAACCCATCGTGGTTCTTCATCTAATAATTCTATGTTTCCTTTGTCTACCCATGCCGTTATTGATACTTCTTCATCTATATTGTAAAGGAATCTAGCTACGGTTTCAAAAGATTCAACGTTTGTAACTAAATTAATAGATAGACCTGCCACAGTGTTTACTAAGGCTTTTCCAATATCAGATAAAGCTTCAATAAATCTAGCGACATCTCTTAAATCATTTACTTCTCCTACATCACTACTTATTAGATTATTTGCATCTAATATAGGGACAGTAACAATAATTTCAGCTGGTAACGTATCAACAAACACATAGGCATCAAGTCCTTTGTAATCCTCCTCATAGACAGTATCATCTATTGCTCCTATTTTGAATTGAACTGGTTGCCTATGGTTAATTTTGAAATCTGCTAATTCTCCACTACCATCATCATCTAGTCTTAATGCTTGAATCCAGCTTAAATTACCTGCTAAACTAGCGGTCTCATTTTCTAGTCCCATGTTGTTTTGATACAACATAACAGAACTTCCATTGTATACAGAATGATCCCATATCCATGAGGTTGCTTTACCATTTTCAGTGACATTAGTAATGGCAAAAGTAAAATTAAACCAACTATCTGTAATTAATCTCAGATTTCCTTCGGAATTAGCAATCTCAGCAGAACCAGGTAAATGTTCTAATTTGAGTCTTGAATAAATTCCGCTAGCAAAACTTGTAAAAATTATATTATCAATTATTTCAGTTGCACTGTTTCCTCCAGCATAAACCAAGTTTCCATTATCAACATTTAGAGTAATATTACTTGGAACATTACTAAGAGTTATGTTTGCCCAGTGCGAGGTATCACCGGTGTTATCAATACCCTCAAAATAAACTCTAAAGGGTTTATCGCGTGCCGGATCCATTGTGAGTGAAATATTTGTAATACCTTCACGAGAATAGAAATCTATATCTCCAATATCGGTAATTCTTGCACTGAAGCTATAATCTTCGTTATTTGAGGAAATAATAGATCTAGAATCAGGAGCATTATCATCAAAATATGCAGATTCATTATAGATTGCAAAAAAATCATCACCGCTTCCATCTTTCAAATCTAAATATCGATCACTAGTCAAATATACAAATAATTCATTTAGATAGGTAGGCTGATTTTGTCTATTTCGAATTCTTATTGCAACCTCTCCGTCACCTTCCCCTATCGTAGATTGTAAAACTGCTTGTGGGATTGATCTTAGTAAATCACCAACATAAACAATTCTACCAGCTAGTCCTAACAAAATGTCACTAATAAATCCACCAACTAGTGAACTATCTAAATTATCTGTATCATCATTAATTGGAATGGTTGATCCTCCACTTTCATCTAGTTTCAAGTTTCCTTCAAGAACTAGGTTTTCTGGCAAATCTTTAATCTCTAGACCTGTAAATAATCTGTAATCATGGTCAGCCCATGTTGCTCCTCGACCATCTTCGGTATAATACTCATAATCTCCATAAATAATGGATTCAACAGGTTCGGTTGCATGAAATTCAACGACTGTCCAATTCTTTTCAGCTGTAGATTCATTCCTTACTTCTAACCAAAAAGAAGCTTCAGGCATATTCAAATCATCTAAGCATACTTCATCCCCTTCAGAATTAATTGTACAGACTGGTACTCCTGTAACATCAGCTACAATATGAGATAAGAAAGAATCCTGTCCTTCCCCAGGATTTAGATTATATTCATAGTATTGGAAACCCAAATCAAATTTCTTATTTGGTTCGTTAGGGTTGGTTGTTTCAGCAGATGGCGCATAGATTTCAATGGCATCTCTCTCCACGCCCTCATTTGATTGAGACACAATTCTGACTTTTAATTCATCAGGAACTTTACCTCTTGGGTTTTCCAAATCAACTTTAATGAAAGTTATTTCTTCAAGAGCATCTCCCGGATTTATAGTAGTACCACTGCTCCAGTTATATTTTAGGTATCCAATTGCTATTTCCAAAGAATCAATTCCATTATTGAGAGGATTCCCCGTATCATTGTTCATTGCGATTGCAATTTCATATGGTGCATTTACATAATCAACATCACCAGGGTTTAGACCGATTCCTCCACTACCATCTGTACCTATAGTGAAAATAAACTCTTCAATAACTACGGTTAATGAATATTCATCTGGAGTCTCATTAGCAGGGAATTGAGTATTTACTCCCCAAACATAGGTTTGATCATCGTCATTTTCATTTGAATATGTAATCCCTCTTACTATGGCGACATCTAAAGTTTGATTCAAATCTTGCAATTCTTGTAATTCAAATGCAAGTCCAACATTTGCTTCTAATCCCACGTCACCATTGATTGGATTTAAATCGGTTTGATCGTTTAACAAATCATTTATTACAGGCACTAGTCTAACTCTGATTTCGTCATTTCCGTCTTCATCAATGTCAATTGGAATCCAAGCTTGTTCACCTTCATCAAGAATAGTAATAAATCCTACAATAAATTGAATAATATCATTTTGGAGTTCAAGAGATTCAATCCAAGCAGTGATTATAGCAGTTTCTTCACATGGCTCGTCTGGAGGGGCACTATCACCACAGCCGCTTACATCTATTGTTCCATTTCCATTTGCGTCATAGGCCCAATATATCAGGTAAGTTTCAGTAAAAATAGATAAAGCAGTGTCAAGGAAAGAATCTTGATAGAGATCTGCATCATTTAGCATCGTTTCAATTATGTCAGCTCGGATAGGCTCAGGATCATTAACTTCAGTAGGTTTCAATCCTCGTTCTGAATAGTCGTATACTATAGTTTCATAATCATCAATATCAGCAACCACATTCTCACTTTCATCCTTGTTATTCATAACAACTTTGCGGGCTTCTAATAATGACAAATCAAGTTCATTCCCTTCATGGATTGATCTCAGAAAGTTCAATTCATCAATTACATTTTTGTCTACTTGGTCGTTTCTTTGATTAACACTTTGGAAAAAGGTATCTAATTCTTGGGCAGTACCATAATTTGCTTCAAGATTGGCAGGTCCAGTGGCTGTAGGCACCATCACAACCTGAAGAACCATAACTAAAACTACTGAAATAGTGATAACACGTTTCCGATTCAGCACCTTGAATGATGATATCTTCATTATTGTTATTGAGAAACCATCTCTATAAATAAGGTTATTAGCCATAAATAATAGATTGATTTTATATAGTGAATCAATTTCGATGTGAAAGTGAGTGACGAGCCTTTACAAGATATCATCGCAGATGAAGGAGCTTTTAAGGGAGAAACGGATGAGAGTGAGTTAGAAGCCCTAGTATCTAAATTAAAGACGAATATATTGATAATAGGCAGTGGTGGAGCGGGAAATAATACACTAACCAGGCTCTATAAAGAGGGAATGACGACTATTGAACTATTAGCAGTTAATACAGATGCACAACATCTGCTCAATACTCCAATTCCACATCGAATGCTTATTGGAAAACAATTAACTAAAGGATTAGGTGCAGGTTCCGAACCAAGTACTGGAGAAGGTGCAGCAGAAGAAGCTAGGTCAGAAATTTTAGAAGCATGTCAAGACGCAGATATAGTATTTCTTACAGGTGGCCTTGGCGGAGGTACAGGTACAGGGTCACTTCCTGTAATTGCAAAACTAGCAAAAGACCGTGGTGCCCTCACAATTGCAATAGTAACACTTCCATTCAGTAATGAAGGGGCGCGTCGTGGCAGAAATGCTCGTTTAGGATTAGAAAAATTACGTAAATCTGCAGATACCGTTATTGTTATTCCAAACGATAAATTATTACAAGATGAAATTATGAATTTACCATTAAACTTAGCATTCCGTCAAGCAGATGAGATATTAGGCAATGCAATAAAGTGTATGACTGAAATAACATCACAAGGTGGCTTAGTCAACATAGATTTCGCAGATATGCGTTCTATTATGGATGGAGGTGGTGTAGCGATGATTGGAATGGGCGAAGGGCAAGGTCAAAATCGTGCATCAGATGCCGTTATTGCAGCACTAACATCACCTCTTTTGGAAATAGACATTGGAGAGTCTGAAGGCGCACTTGTAAATGTTACCGGTGGAGATGATATGACCCTCCACGAAGCCCATGAAGTTGTTAAAGAAGTACATAGTAAGATTAATAAAGATGCCCGAATCATTTGGGGAGCTTCGATAGATTCTACTCTCGAGCATCAAATACGAGTGATGCTCGTAGTTACTGGTGTTAAGTCCCCTCAGATATTGGGACCATCGTCGGGAGTAGATGACGGGTTGCAAAGTAGATACGGAATAGAATTTGTACAATAGCCATGAGTTTCATCGAAAAAATCTGGCAAACGCAAAACAAGTTTGAGGAACGATTCAGGCGAATTGGTAGAGGACAGTATGGCCGCGTTTTACGGTTAGCCCGTAAGCCTACTGCAGATGAATTCGTTAAAAGTTCGTGGGTTGTAGGGATAGGTATTGCAATTGTAGGTGCAATTGGTTTTATCGTCTATTATATATGGTTAAAAGCACCTCCTGTTATATCAGATTTATTAGGAATTTAGGAAAATGGCAAAATTCATTGAAGAAGAAGAAGAAGTAGCGAGTGAAGATGGAGTTTCTGACGCACCGTCATCAGATATTCAAATCTACACGATGAAATCCCAAATAGGGCACGAACGAACAGCTAGTGAAAGGTTGGCAGATAGAATAAGAAGAAGTGGAGCACCAATCTTTTCTATTCTAGCACCCTCTAAATTACGAGGATATATTTTCGTGGAAACAAATAGTCCTGAGGCTCTCCGTGATAATCTCAAAGGTTTAACACATGCTAGAGGTATGGTGATGAATAGAGGTAAGGGATATGGTCGTTCAAAAGAACCAGATACTTTTGGAACAACTAGTCTTGAGGAATTAAGGCCTCATTTGACACCACCGCCTGCTGTTTCAGGAATTGAAGAAGGAAATATTGTTGAAGTTATTGCTGGCCCATTCAAGGGTGAAAAAGCCAGAGTTCAACGTATTGATCAATCAAAGGAAGAAGTTACAGTTGAGTTATTCGAAGCTATGGTGCCAATACCAATCACAGTTCGCGGCGACCATGTTCGCGTTTTAGAAAAAGAGGTTAATTAATGGGAGAAACAGTGGAAGCATTAGTAAATGCAGGCAAAGCATCTGCAGGTCCTCCTTTGGGCCCTGCATTAGGACCTTCAGGAGTAAATGTTAAGGAAGTGATTAATCAAATTAATTCACGTACTAAAGATATGGAAGGCATGCAGGTACCGGTCAAAGTTAAAGTTGGAGATGATAAGAGTTTTACGATTGAAGTTGGAACACCACCTGCATCTTCACTTATCAAACAGATTTTAGCAATTAAGAAAGGTTCAGGAGAGGCAGGAACGGTTGTAGCAGCAGATTTACCACTAGAAAAAGCAATCAAAGTTGCTAAGCAAAAGGGCCCTGGTTTGACTGGAGGTGACATTAAAGCTATGACATCAGAAATTCTTGGCGTTGCTAAATCAATGGGTCTTACTTGTGAAAGCAAGGATCCCAAAGAGATTCAGGCATCCATTAAATCAGGAGAGCTTGACGACAGGTTTTGATGCGAATTGTTTTGGCTATTGGAGGCAACGCACTCCTTCAGTCAGGCGATGATGGAACTGTAGAATCCCAATCACTTAGGGCTTTTGAATCTCTTTCAAATATCCTTCCACTTTTACTAAGCAGAGAAAAATTATTGTTAACCCATGGTAATGGCCCCCAGGTCGGTAATGCATTATTACGGGCTGAAGCTGGAATTCCGCAAACTCCACATAGACCGTTAGATTATCTCGTTTCAGATACTCAAGGTGGGATAGGTTATCTTCTTGAGCGTACTCTTAGAAATATAGTGAAGAAAAATAAAGGTGAACGGGAAATAATGACTATGCTTACACAGGTCAGAGTAGATTCTAAGGATCCGTCCCTCAAAAATCCAAGTAAGCCTGTAGGCCCTTGGTTCAACGTTGATGAAAAAGAAAATTTAATTTCAAAGGGTTGGACCTTGACACAGAGAGAAAAAGGTGTCCGTCGAATGGTCCCCTCACCAAAGCCAAAAGAGGTTATTGAATTAGAAATAATGCGTTCACTATTTGAGAATAGAATTCTTTGTATAACTGCAGGAGGTGGGGGAACTCCCGTAATTTATAATTCGGATGGATGGCAGGGAGTCGAGGGTGTAATTGACAAGGATCTAGTTTCAAGTATTTTAGCAAAAGAGTTGAATGCCACTCACTTAATCATAGCAACAGACGTCGAAAACGTTTGGATTGGCCCTAATAAAGATTCAATAGGTAAAATTAATACAGCTACATTACGCAAATATTATGATGATGGTGAATTTCCTTCAGGTTCAATGGGCCCTAAGGTCCAAGCCGCTCTTAATTTTGTTAAATCAAAGAACCAGACTACTATAATCACATCGATTTCAAGTGTCATGCAAGCTTTAGATGGAAATGCAGGTACGATAGTAACACTCTAAAGAAAATTTAGTTTATCTTCTTCTATTTTACGTCCACAATAGGTACATTGGATTTGGTGTGTTTCTTCATCTATGAGTTTAAAATTGCTTGAAACACCTCTTTCATTGTTACTTATACAATTTTCATTTGGACAATGGACTATACTTGATATGAAAGAGGGGATTTTTACCTCCTTTTTCTCTGCAACAGCGTAGTTACGAATTATATTTACTCTTGCATTTGGCGATAGTAGAGCCAATTTTTCTATTTCGTTTTCATCTAGTTCACGATCTTCAACTTTAATCATATCCTTACGCTTTTGTTTCTTGCTTTGAACGTTTACTAGTAAACTTATTGTGGTTCCGCTTTTACTTAATCCTAGAATATCTAAAATTTTTCTTCCTCTTCCCGCCCTAATATGATCTATAACAGTTCCATTTCGAATAGGTTGTACCTTCAATAAATTCTCGCTCACTTCTTTGCTCCAATCAATTTCTCTAGTAAGGCCATTCTTACAGGCACTCCATTGAAGGCTTGTCTAAAGTATGCAGCATGTTTCGTCTCGTCAACATCCGTTGAAATTTCATCAACTCTTGGTAAAGGGTGTAGTATTTTCATTTTAGATTTTGCATTTTTCAACAATTCTGCGTTGATTTTATAGGCGCCAGCTACTTTCTTGTAATCTTCTAAATCAGGGAATCTTTCCTTTTGAATTCTTGTTACATAGAGTACATCTAAATCACCAAGCACTTCCTTCAAATTCTCATGTGTTGACCAATGACTGTCTAACACATCAGTAACGTGTTCAGGCATTGCTAGACTTTTTGGAGAGATAAAGAAAAATTTAGTATTAAAACGATTAAGAGCCTGTGAAAGAGAATGGACGGTTCTTCCGTATCTAAGGTCACCTAGCATTCCAACTTTTAGTCCCTCTAATTTACCAATTTCATCCTTAATGGTAAACAAATCTAAGAGTGTTTGTGTTGGATGCTGTCCAGCTCCATCCCCTCCATTAATTATCGGTACTTCTGAAACTTCTGAAGCTAATTTTGCCGCGCCTTCTCGAGGATGTCTAAGCACTACTGCATCTGAGTATCCGGCAACCATTCTTATTGCGTCTGACAACGTTTCACCTTTCAGGTGTGATGTTGCTGAGGGATCTGCAAAACCAATACAACTTCCTCCTAATCTTTGCATTGCACTTTCGAAGGATAATCTGGTTCTTGTTGAAGGTTCAAAAAAGCATGTTGCCAGTATTTTCCCGTCCAATGTTTTCGATTTTTTATTTCCTTTTGCAACAGGTAACAATTCCTTTGCACGTTTCAAAATGCCCATGATGCTTTTATTGTCTAAATCTTCTATGGACACTATGTGCTTCATGGTCTGCTAACGAAGGGGGTTTTTTAAATTTTACTCTAGAAGATAAATATGCCCGTAAAAAAACAAAAATCTGATGATTCTCAATCTAGTAAAATAAGCGATTCTGTAATTAATCGCTCAAATGTCAAGTTGGAAACACATCACCATCATTACCATTCATCGACAAGTTCAGAAGAAGTAGCAAAGGAAGCAGCAGTATCAAAAGTGGTAATATCTGAAGATTCAACTATAGATGAAATTGTAGACCATTATTTTTCGCATAATAGCCCTCTTAAAAGTAAAATTTATGTAGCATTAGGTTCCCTTTTTGTTGTTTTTGCAATAATAGGTATTTGGATTCCAGGTTGGCCTACTGTATCATGGGCCGTTCCTGCGTCTTTCCTTTTTTCACTATCCAGTGAAAAGCTCTTCCGCTGGACCCTCACAAATGACTTTTTTGGTTCTGCATTATTTACTTACTATTCAACAGGAAAAACACTTCCATCACACGTTAAAAAAATAATAGCCACTTTTATTCTTTGCATGTCATCCATTTCATCTTATTTTGTATGGTTGGTTTCAACAAAAGGAAATGGTGAATTAATAAATCCAGTTTCATGGGATGGAGCTGATCCTGGTTTTGGTGCAGGTACAATTATTATCGTCGGTTTAGTGGGTGTTTGGTATGTATTATCTCGAGTCAAATCAAGATAGTTGTCTGTTAACTGTATAAACCCATTACTTGTAGCAATTTTGTGACGGATAGTAAGAGGAAGCATAGGCATGGAATCTATCGCTTTTACGCACCGATATACGATCGCTTCATGGCACCTTCATTTGCCGATGGACATTCCAAAATGTATAAGCCTCTTAATCTCAAATCAGGAGATCATATATTAGAAGTAGGGGTAGGAACTGGTATTTCTCTAACAAATATTCCTGATTTTGTTAAGGTAGATGCTATAGATTATAGTGAACCCATGTTAGTGAAAGCACGTAAAAGGCAAGAAAAAGGAGAATATGCAGCGAAAATAAATTTCCAACAAATGGATGCGCATGTTTTAGAATTCGATAATAATCAATTTGATCATTCCGTTGTGGCACATACTTTGGCAGTTGTAGCAGAACCTGAAGTAGTTCTTAGAGAGATCATGCGAGTTACTAAGTCATCAGGCTTGATAGTCATAGTTAATCATTACAAAGACAAGAAAGGAATTATAGGCACGATATGGAATCCTTTTAGGAAACTGTTGGGGCTCGGAAAACATGTTAACTTTAAACAATTGATTGATAATTGTGGATTAAAAATATTAAGTGAAGAACGAGTAAATCGATTTACTACACATTCTCGAATGTTAGTTTGTCAAATTCCTTAGTTTAGATTCTGTTTAATCCAATTAATGGTATCTCTTATAGAATCCTTAAGTTCCATAGGATTCCATCCTAATGTTCCTTTTGCTTTGTTTGCATCATAATTGGTTATTTTGTTCATATATTCTTTTACAGTTTCAGGAGAAACTCTAGGAGTATGGCCAAACATTGCTCTTGTAATCTCCAATCTAGCAAATAGTTTCATTTTCCACATAGGAACAATCTTCTTTGGAAGGTCTAGTTCGGGCTCTAATTCTTGAATAATACTCATTAATTCAAACCCATCTAAACATGAAGTACAGAGTATGTGCCTTCCTTCGGCATGATTATTTTCATAAGCTTTTAGATGTCCCAGTGCAACATCTCTTACATCCACATACCCAAAAGTTTGTGGAGGCAATGCTTTCAATTCACCTTTCAAAAGCTTATCGAATAGCATTGTACTCGGCGTATGTCTGTGAAAATAGGGGCCAATAACTGCAGTGGGATTGATCACTACTAGATTCATGCCAACATTTTTTGCATAATCCCAAGCTCTTTTTTCAGCCTCTGTTTTTGCATAAGAATAAGGATGCTTTGATGTAGAATTCCAATCGTCTTCTGTAAGCGCTCTGCCATTTGGTCCGCTTCGTCCTATGGCTGCTGTACTAGATGTGAAAATTACTTTCTGAACTCCAGCACGATTTGCTGATTCTAGAGCATTTATTCCTCCAATTATTGAAGGATTGATTATTTCTTCTTCAGGATTCTTAGCCCAACTTTTGTAGACTGCTGCAACTTGGAATAAACCATCAATTCCGTCCATTGCAGAATCAATAGTTTTAGGTTCCATCAAATCTAATTCAACTATGTCTACGTCTAATTTGGAAAGCGGCAATATCTTTTCTTGGTCATTTTTATTTCTTACAGATGCTCTTACATTGTAGCCTCTCTCCACTAATAATCTTGTTAGAGCATAGCCAACATGGCCATTTGCACCAGTTACAAGGACATTCTTTCCGTCCATTTATTTGAATAAATTCTCTCTGTAAAATTTCAATTCTTCAATAGATTCAATTATATCATCAAGGGCTCGGTGTGTCTCCATCTTAGGGGATATTTTTGCGTCTATCTCAGGGTTCCATCTCATAGCTAGTTCTTTGATTGATGATACATCTACTACTCGGTAATGAAGTCGTCTTTCTAGAGAATTCATTTGTGCATCTAGAAACCTTCTATCCGTTCCAATGGAATTACCGCATAGAGGAGGTTTGTATTTTGCTTCTAAATATTCATCAAGGAATTCTAAAGTTTTAGCCTCAGCTTCTTCGATACTAATCTTACTTCTTCGGACTTCGTCTAGTAAACCCGAACTGTGGTGCATTTCATGGACATAGTCATTCATACGCTCTAGGATTTTGTCATGTGCATGTATTACTAAATCAGGTCCTTCTGCAATTATATTAAGTTCAGAATCAGTTATAATTGTAGCAATTTCGATTATGCGATGTCTTTTTGGATCTAGCCCGGTCATTTCTAAATCCAACCACACTAATTCCTGAGCCATAATTGTGGATTAAGGCCCTATTAAATAGAATTTGTAGCGATACTGTCCTATAGTGCTTTCTAAGTGGTAAATTATGCCATTTTTTGCCCCTGAAAAGTTCACCGAAGAAGCGATAGCGCGTCTCAAGACTGAATTAACTGACAAAGCAATTATTGCAGCATCAGGTGGTGTTGACTCTACGGTTGCAGCAGTACTTGCCGCTAGGGCTGCAGGCGACAATCTTCTTGCAATATATGTTAACACAGGATATATGCGTCTGAATGAAACCAAATTTGTATCTTCTATGTTAGAGAACTTAGGAGTCCAATACAAAGTAATAGATGCTTCAAAACGATTTTATGAAGGATTACAAGGGATAATAGATCCCGAAGAAAAACGTAAAATTATTGGTGAATTATTCATACGAGTTTTCGAAGAAGAAGCAAGAAAATATGGCGGTAAATTCTTAGTTCAGGGAACAATTGCCCCAGATTGGATTGAATCTGGAGGTGGTCTGAGAGATACAATCAAATCACACCATAATGTAGGTGGATTACCTGAAGATATGGAAATGAAACTTTGTGAGCCAATACGAGAGCTTTACAAGGATGAAGTAAGAAGTTTAGCTGAGTTCCTAAAGGTTTCAGTTGCTCATAGGCAACCATTCCCAGGACCTGGTTTAGCAGTCCGAGTAATGGGTGAGGCTACACCAGAAAGGACAGAGGTAGTTCGCCAAGCTTGCCATATTGCTGAAGAAGAGATGGAATTAGCATCAGAACGAAATGAAATGGAATTGCCGTGGCAATATTTTGCAGTCCTTATTCCAGTGAAAACAGTTGGAGTTCAAGGAGACGTTAGGGCTTATGGAAATACAATAGCAGTACGTGCAGTTCAAAGTTATGATGCCATGACGGCCCAAGCATTAGATGTTCCATATCCCGTTCTTAAGAAAATATCTGAGAGAATTACACGTGAATTAAAATCTGATGTTAATCGTGTTGTTTATGATATAACTGACAAACCACCAGGCACTATTGAGTGGGAATGAGAAGTAAGTTGGTGCCGGGGGCGGGGTTCGAACCCGCGGCCTTCGGATGTCCCAGGCATAGCCGGAACTATTTTTACCCTATGAGTCCGACGCTCTACCAGGCTGAGCCACCCCGGCTCCTTCGTGGTTGAATCACTAGGGGTTTTAAGTTTAAGTTTCAGTTATTCTTTATAACATCCCCTTAATCCACGCAGTGATGGACGATTCAAGTTCCAAAAAGTCGACGCCGAACACAGGTACCTATGATTCAGTATCATTAGAGACTGCAGTAGCTGAAAGATGGCAGAATGACAAAACGTTCGAGAACAGTATAGAACAGCGTCGGAATTCCAAACCTTTTACATTTTTAGAAGGCCCTCCTACGGCCAATGGAAAACCTGGAATCCATCATGTTTTATCCAGGCTTTACAAGGATTTGGTTTGCCGATGGAAGACTATGGAAGGTCATTTAGTAGAGAGAAAGGGAGGTTGGGATACTCATGGTTTACCAGTAGAAATCGAAGTTCAGAAGCAACTGAACCTCATGTCCAATGAAGAAATTGAGGCTTATGGAATCGAGGCCTTTAATCAAAAATGTAAGGAAAGTGTATGGACCTATGAAGAAGCTTGGAGGGAAATGACTGAGCGAATGGCTTTCTGGGTTGATATGGATAATCCATATGTTACATTGCATGATGAATACATAGAATCGGCTTGGTGGTCATTGAAACAAATGCATGACAAAGGTCTTCTCTTTAGAGGTTATAAAGTTCTTCCATATTGCCCACAAACAGGTACGAGTTATTCTACACACGAAGTTTCGCTTGGTTACAAAGAGGTCGCTGAACCTGCAGTTTACATAAAATTCCAGTTAGTTGATGACGCAGCTTCAATCTTGGCTTGGACAACAACTCCTTGGACTCTTCCAGGTAATGTTGGACTTGCTGTCGGTCCTAATGTGAAATATTGTCGTGTTCGTATTACTGAACAACCTTCTGGAAATTGGGAAGGACGGGGCAGTTCTGAAGTCGGTGAAGAGTTAATTTTGGCTAAGGATCTTTTGTCTGATGTTTTACGGCATCAAGTTGAAGTGATTGAAGAGTTTTCCGGTTCTGAAATTGTTGGAAAGGCCTACCATCCACTATTTCCTGATGCAATAGATAGGGGCGATTCAGATACAGCATGGACGGTTGTACCTGCAGATTTTGTTACTACAACAGATGGTACTGGTGTAGTTCACACCGCAGTAATGTATGGTGAAGATGACTATGCTCTTGGTATGGAAGTAGGATTTCCTGCACAACATACAGTAGGAATGGATGGAAAATTTATTAGTGGAACTCATGATTCATTGGACGGCCGTTATGTGAAAGATTGCGATTCAGATATTATCAATCTTCTGGAACAAAATGGTAGACTCTATAGAGAGCATATTTACACTCACGATTATCCACATTGTTGGCGTACAGAGCATCCTTTGCTGTATTATGCAATGGACAGTTGGTTTGTTCGTATGACTGCTGTAAAAGATAAGATCATAAAATATAATTCAGAAGTTGAATGGGCTCCCGAATGGACAGGTACGGGACGTGTTGGCGAATGGCTTCGTAATATCAAAGACTGGGCTATTAGCCGAGAAAGATACTGGGGTACGCCAATTCCTGTTTGGATTTGTCAAGATTGTGGTCATGAACATTGTATTGGTAGTATCGAAGAAATGAATTCAATGAAAACCGATTCTTCCCCTTCTCCTAAAGAGCTACACAGGCCGTATGTGGATGCCGTAAAACTTCATTGCAGTAATGATGGCTGTAAAGGAGAAATGGTTCGTGAACCTTATGTTATGGATTGTTGGTTCGATTCAGGCTGTGCTTCTTTTGCTCAGTGGCATTATCCTTTTGAGAACGAAGACAAATTCAAGGGAAGTTTCCCCGTAGATTACATTTGTGAGGCTGTGGATCAGACACGTGGTTGGTTTTATTCACTTCTTGCAGTTTCAACAACAGTTTTCGACAGTATCTGCTATAATAGATGTCTTTCTTTAGGTCATATTTTAGATAATGAAGGAAAGAAAATGAGTAAATCTAAAGGAAATGTAGTTAATCCTTGGGATCATTTTAACAAAGAAGGAACCGATGCTATTCGTTGGTACATGACTACGCAAAGTGCGCCTTGGAGTCCTATGAATTTTGACCCTAAAGGTGTAAGAGAAACATATGCAAAAATGTTTTTGACGTTATGGAATGTACACCGTTTTCATGCAGATTATGCAGTTTTAGACAATTTTAATCCTAATGATAAATCTACATTTGTACCAATTGGTAAACGTAGTCCACTTGATCGTTGGATTCTTTCTAGAATTTCAACGGTAGCACAGGATTATCATAATCAGTTTGTATCATGGAAATTCCACAAAGCAGGCCGTGATCTTGAGAACTTTGTAATTACCGATCTTTCAAATTGGTATGTACGTAGGTCACGCCGTAGGCTTTGGGATGAAGCAGATAGTAGTGATAAACGAGCCTGTCAGCATACTTTACATGAGGTTTTGTGCACGGTAAGCAAACTTATGGCTCCAGTTTCACCATTCATGTCAGATAGAATATATCACGATCTTACAGGAGAATCAGTTCATATGGCTGATTGGCCATTAGGTTCATCCTTAGTCGAGAAAAAACTTCCGCCACAGGACCTTGATTTAGAACAACAAATGTCAATTGTTCGCACACTTACTGAAACAGGGCGAAGAATTCGTGTTGATTCTAACAGGCGACAAAGGCTTCCATGCCAATCGGGATGGATTGTTGGCGGAATCGATCTATCTGCATTTCATTCTATAATGGCTGAAGAGTTAAATGTTGAGAGTCTTAAAACAGAGAAGAATCTCGACAGGTTTCAACGTATTGAAATTGCACCAAATCACAAAGTTCTTGGTAAAAAGTGCCGTGCGGATTTGCCTAAGGTTTTGTCGGAATTAGCTAGTGCAGATTCAGAAAAATTATTAGACGAAATCGAAAAAGGTAATGCGAACCTTGCAGGATACGATATTACAATGGATGACATATCACTCCGTCGTGTGGAAAAAGAAGGATATGCAGCCTCAACTTTTACAGTTGAGAATTTAGGAGAGATATCCTTAGTTTTGGATATGACTCTTAATGATGCATTACTTTCTAAAGGATTGGCACGCGAAATTACACGTCGGGTACAGTCTAAACGCAAAGATTTAGACCTTGATTTGGAGGATACTATTACTCTTACAGTTTGGTTGACAGAGGAAAGTCCCAAATTAGAATCAAAAGATTGGGAATATGTCAAATCAGAAACTAGAGCTAGTTCTGCAGAATTATCATATTCCAAACCATCTAAAAAAGCAGATAATTTTGAAGTCGATGGAATCAAGTTATACTTTAGTTTAAAGGCGAATAAATAGTCTTTTTTTATCTTCCAAATCTTTCTTTTTCTAGAAGATACTTTAGGTCAGTATTCATCTTTTCCAAATTGTATTCTCCATTGCTATAATAATCTGCTAATTTCACCTTAGGATTGAACTCTTGGATTTTGTTCAGTAAATGTTGTCTTTCTTCAAATTCCGTTCTAAATACTGGTTCTTCTGCAATGACTTTAGCAACTACTGTATCGATTACTTCACTACTTTGAATTCGGCCTTTTTTTTTCCAGAGGGTTTAAACTTTGGTGTTTTATCATCAACCGCTTTAAATTTTGTGGGTTTGTCGCTTACTGCCTTGAACTGCGCGGGTTTCTTTTCTTCATTAAAAGAAGGGATATCTTTAGACATTTCAAATGTTGGTGCACTACTTATCCCTGCAGTTTCTCCACCCATTACTTTTACACCTCCTGAACCACTTTCTATAGATAAAGAACCAATACTATTTGATCCAGTACCTAGCATACTATCAGCGTCCAATTCACTAAGTTCCATTGAATTATTATTTTTCGTTTTCTTTGTTTCCAGAGTTGGTGTAAATTGAGGTGTTTTTTCAACACCAGCCTCGTTCATTTCTCTTATTGCTTCTGCAGCCGCATCTTTCACTTCATTAGAACCATCACTTGTCAAGATAAGGGCTCGATCCATAACGTCTGGAGGCATCTCCCAAGAGACACCTTTTGCAATTGAAGCTAATGCAGTAATTGCCGTAGCTCGAATTCTAGAATCACGGTTTGTGGTTTCTTTGAGAATCATATTAACAAGTTGAGTAAATTCTTTATACGCAAGAGAACTTACTTTTCCCCAGAATTTTTTAACAGAAAAAACATCAGCTTTGAGAATCGGATCCATGAATTGATTGAAATTATTCTTCTTTTTACCTATGGCTTTGAATTTTTTTGACATAGCTATAGGAGCTTTCTTAATAATCTTACGAGGAGCGTCTCGTCCCTTTTTTATGATTGTTTTCTTACCGGATAATTCCCTAACTTTGAAAATTCTACTTTTTGGTTTACCTGTATTTTTTGGTACGATTCTTCCACCTTTTCTTTTAGCAATTATGTCAGTTCCACTTTCTACTTCTAATCCTACTGGGGGTGTAAACAAATCATCATTATTCAATTCAGGAATTGGTTCTGGTTCAGGTGTTGTTGGCGCCGTTTCATCAAAAGTAACAACTGAACTGAATATGTCTTCGAGAAATTCATCAGGTGACATATTTGTGTTACTGCTATTAAGTTCATTTTTAAGTAAATCTTCACCGACAGAAACAATAAACATAAATTTGTGTATGTTGAGATAATTAGCTATAAAATCAGAAATTGCCATAAAAGCTCCCGTTGGTGCCCTTTCCATCCCTTGTACAAGAATAACTAAAGGTTTCTTTTGTAGGCTAATGGCAGACAGTTTTTTCATAGAAGAATCAAATTGATGTATTAATTCTATTCGGTTTTCACTTGTTAAGTGAGTGCTAATTGCAGCCGCTGAACTTTCATTAATTCTATTTACAAGATCTGCTGTAGCGCCAGTTGTATCTGTATTTGATTTCAGTTCAGTGACTATCTGTTGGACTAAGGGTTGTGACAAATCATTTTCTGACAAATATCTTCTAGCATTGAAATCGATAATGCTTAATCCAGCACTAAAAAGATCATTTTGCAAGTCCGACATCGCGGTTTTTCTTTCCCCTAGAGTACTGCCATATAGCGCAACTAATGAAGGAGGATTAGCATTTCCTGCGAGTTTTATTATTTTTGCAGTCGCTACCGTTGTCATAAGTAATTCTCCATTTACAGACATCAAATTCATGGTGGAGCTCTCTTTAAAGGTTCTCTACATGGCAAAAAAAGTGCGGGGGTCGCATAGCCTGGCCAATTGCGTCGGACTTAAGATCCGATCCTTAGTGGTACGAGGGTTCGAATCCCTCCCCCCGCACCATTATAGGTTTGACATTAACTCGTTTAATCTCCAAAGGAAGAAGATAACAAATATCATTGCAAATACTTGCCAATTTTGTTTAATAGCTTCAGTCCAAGTTCTTTTTTCCATGGTAAGTAGTGGTTCTATACTAGTAAAAAGTCCAACAAATAAGATAGAAACGGTAGTCAGAATAATCCAGAATGAGATACCTGGTGTGAAAGTTGCTTTGTCCGTATAAACGGTGTCGTCTATCAACACCATACATTCAGTTTCTCCCCATATTCTCGGTTCCTCCATCCAACATGTTCCTAGGCCTTCATCTTGATCTAACAGGTGTTGGTCAGATTCTATTGCGTTATCTATCGCGGATGTAAAAAGTAATAGACTTGCCATTGTCGTTACTAAACACAAAGCAAAGAATATCGCAATCCCTCTTCTGTATTTTTCAGCTCTAAAATTTAGAATGAAAACTATAAAGCAGAAGAGTGCAGACAACGTTAAAAGTTGTTTCATTGTACCAAAAAGAGAACTTCGATAGTTACAGTTATACACATCCATAACCTCATCCGTACATTGTGGATTTTCATATTCATTATTTACAACAACTTCGGTCCCATTAGGGGCAGTTGTAATCTCCCAATAATCAGAAAAAAAGATAGCATTGAATTCATCTGTTGTTCCACTATGAATCGCCATTGGAGTTTGAATAGTCGTTGTATTATCAACTTGTAGCCAAGCTTGGTTTGACCCTATCAAGAGACAAACTAAGCAAATTAGCGAAATTATTTGCACACCTCTATCAGCTTCTGCATTGAACCCGCTGAAAGAAAATTTAAAACCGTCAAAAATAGATCCCGTTTGTTCATTGTAAACTTTATCTTCTCCCAAATCATCATAATCTACATTTTCAGAGGCTTTGTCATCTCCCGATACTTTCTTAAATTCATTTAGAAATTTATCCTCTTCGTATAGTATATTTCTTATTTTTTCTCTTTCCCAGTATACGGCACCGCTCACTATTGCAATTATTGAGAAAAGTAAATGCTGAGCAAGATTGAATTTAGCGATTTTTTCAAGATAGCTAATTTCTTCTTTAGTTATGGCATTATCAGTACATCCATCTTCATCAATATCCTGTCCTTCTGGAGCTGCTTCTTTAGGGCATTTATCCTTATCATCAGTTATTCCATCACCGTCTTCATCTGAAATAACATAACTAGGTTCATCATTTCCAGCATAATAAGGGAAAATAGCAATTAAGAAAAAAGCAAATATTACTGCAAGAAACGGCCCCCATTTCATTTAGATTTCACAAACTCCATGGCAGTGTCGCCTTTCAGCTACTAATTTGTAAATGTAATCAAGAATATCTATAATTAATGGTAAATGTGAAAGTGCCCAAATAGGTTTGGCCCACCATATTTTTTCACTTACATGTATAATTGCCCTTGCACCACCATACAATTTTAGATTATTTCCAATAACCTTCATTTCTGGAAAATCTTTATTGTCTTTTAGGTCTAATATTTTCATAATGGTTTTATTCTGTAATGGTTTAATTCTACAATTTCTTTTTGATAGCGATTCTTTGAATGCGTGGGCACTGGCCGTACAAAAGGGACATGAAGCATCATAGAGTACCCATGTTGAATTCATATTATATCAACTGGTGAAAGATAAAATATAGCCAATACAGCTAAAATAATTCCAAAGTAAGCGCCTTTATTCCATGCAATTACTTTGGACCCATCTAAAGGTTGAATAGGAATCATATTGAAACCAGCCAATATTAGATTAATAAGAACAATAAATCTAGCCAATTCATTGATTGTGGTGATTTGCCCTTCCATAGAATTAGTTAAAATATAAACAGGTAGAACAACCAATGCTATCACAATATTGGTTATTGGCCCTACTGCAGCAATAATTCCGTTTTGTCTATCTGTTATTCTCCCCGAAACCATTACGGCACCTGGCGCTGCCAATAATACACCTAGAAAGGCAGACATTGCTAAAGCAAAATAGAGTCCACGCTTGTTTCCTCTGTATTCAGCCCAACATCCATATTGTTGTGCCATCCATTTGTGTGCTATTTCATGTAATAGAAAACCAGTCATAACAGCAGCAAAAGCCATAGGTAATGTTCTTAGCAATATACTATAATCATTCATGACCGTATACAATCCACCGCTGAGTGCCAAAGCAAAAGCGACTGTCAAGAATCCTATTGATTCTTTAATTTCTTTCTTTTCGTAATCGGAGAAAGCCATCTTGGAGGTAGGTCTTCGGTTAACTTGAATTGGGTCTCCCCATCCCTCAGATACAGCATATCTAATCTGGAAATTTTGATTTCGACGAGATGGGTCACTCCACATTACTTGATTGTATACAGGGCGAGTTAAGATAGTTATGTGGCTAACACTTTAAACAGCGCCATAATTCCGATTCTAATGGATGACATTGACGCTCTAAAACAAAAGATAAAAGCTTTAGAATCTCAGATTGATGAAGAACGAACAAAACATAAATCAGAGTTGAGTAGAGTAAAATCTGAGAATTATGAAGCACTAGAAGCATCACAAACACGTTATCAAGGCGAATTAGAAATTCAACGTACAAATTTTCAACGCCAAATTGAAAAATTAAATGCGAAACTTAGATCATTTGAAGTTTAACTATCTCACATAGTATTAAATTCCAGCTTTCTAGGCTGGACACTCAGCTCCCGTGGTGTAGTCCGGTCCATCATCTCGGCCTTTCGAGCCGAATACCCGGGTTCAAATCCCGGCGGGAGCACCATTTTCCAATGTCGTAAGCCTTATTCATATACAGGTCTTGAAATATTGCAAATTAATGAAATCTAAAGCACTTCAAAAATCAATGGCTATTGCTATGTTTGGAGGAATAGTGGTATCATTTGCCCCAATTCTATATACGGTTTCTAATGCGAATCCATTAACTGGTGCGTTTTTTAGAATGGTTTATGCACTTCCTTTTCTTGGTTTTATTATATGGTTTAGAGGTGTAAGCGATTCACGTTCGACGAATACAAGGTTAATTGCGATTATTGCAGGACTTGTCTTTGCTCTTGATTTTATTTCTTATCATAGTGCAATTGATTGGATAGGTACAGGCATTGGTACTCTGATTGGTAATTCTCAAGTAATCATAGTGACATTAATGAGTTGGTGGCTGTTTGGTGAAAGACCTAATCTTTCAATTCTAATTTCTCTCCCTATTGTAATGTTTGGACTATGTCTTATTTCTGGTGTTTGGGATGATGAACCTTATGGCTCTCACCCAGTTCGAGGCGTTATTGCTGGTGTGTTTACAGCAATTTTTTATTCGGCTTTTTTAATAATTTATAGATTTGCGAATAGGGAACTTGCTCCTGCAACAAATTTACAATTCGATTCTACCGTAGGTTGTGCATTTGGCCTCTTAATTCTCAGTTTTTTACCCCTTCAAACAATACACGTTGATCCAATTGATTTTGAACCCACATTACCTGTTCACGGTTGGTTACTACTATTAGCTATTCTAAGCCAAGTAGTTGGTTGGTCAGTAATAGCTTATTCCTTACCTAGATTACCAGCCGCTTACACTTCTTTTGCAATTCTTCTTCAACCTACCCTTACGATAGTTTGGGGTGTTATTTTACTGTCTGAATCACCCTCCACTCAGCAATCTTTAGGCATGATCTTAATTATGTGTTCAATTATTGGAGTAACAGTCTATGGTTCTGTTGATTCTTCTTCAGAAGGGCTAGATGGCACTAAAGTTTTATGAAAACCCGATTTAATTGTGATTATGTCTGAAGAAATGTGTAAGGTTTGTGGGGATTGATATATTATCTTCCAAATAGCCAAGAAAAGAAACCACCTATATCTGGTTTTTCACAGGGGCATCGCTGATTCTTTGGTATTCCTCTAAGCACCATTTCGATATGCTGGCCACATCCAGTCCAAGTTGCTTTTTGACATCTCCGACAAGTTGCTTTACTACACATATTTGTTTCACATTATGCGGGCTTAATGTAATTTTACCCACCCCTTTTTGACCCCCATCAAATTAGGGACATAGCCCAAAGCGACGTAACCTGTTAAACAGCACGTCGTCGAGAAGTATTTTGGCGCCGAGGGCGAGATTTGAACTCGCGAGGGATTGCTCCCACGGGCTTTCCAGGCCCGCGCTATACCAGGCTAAGCGACCTCGGCTTATATTTGTCATTTTAACAGGGGGTTTTAGAATTAAGCAAGGCATACACTTATTATGACACCTTTCAGCTGAATAGACTGCTATAGAGGAAATTTTGGACGAAGAACAAGAAGAAAAGCCAATGACTGAAGAACAGCAAAGGATAATGAAAGAAAAAGCAAAAAATCTAATAATAAGAACTGCTTCTGTTATTGAAATGCTAAAGGAAACCTATTATCCAGGCCATTCAACAACAGCTAAACGCGTTATTGAGCGCCATTTGATTAGAGAATTTGGACTAAAACCTAGAAACGCCACATATCATGGTAGTCTTGTAATCGAGTCATTAAATGCTCAAGGTATAATTGAACATGTACCTGAAGATACAGCCCGTAATGCATTGTTCAAAGTTAATTTAAGAGTATTACAAAAAATTAAAACTTAGATTTCTAAAGCTATCTTTTCTAAAATTCTTTTTGAGATTTCCATTTTAGATTCAGTTATCCAATCCGTACTTTCTTTGTCTATAATGGCTACTTTACTATCTTTTGAGCCCATAGCGTCCGAATAGTTAGCAATAACACAATCTGAATTCTTTAGTAAGGCTTTAGCTTTCTCAATTAATTTCGAATCACTAATTCGTGATCCTAATTTGAAGGCATACAGCAATCCTTTATGTTTTTTCCTGATACTGCTGATTATCTTTGGTGCTTTCTTCATTTTTATAGTAATTGGTTCCGAAGAATTTAATTTTCCTTTTGTTTGAGCAGGTATAAAATCAGAGAGTGCTGCAGGCATAATTATGGCATCATATGGTTTCATACTTTTTACCATATTCTTCAATTTTGTTAGAGTTGAAAATCGGGTTGTCTTAATCCATTCACCTGGTTCGTGAATAGCATTGCCTAACCATAGTTCAACATCTGCACCCATTGCAAAGGCAGTTTCAGACAAAGAAGTTGCCATAAATCCACTAGATTTATTTGTTATCACCCTTACATCATCAATAGGTTCACTACTTCCACCTCCAATAATCAATATTTTTTTACCTGTTAATTTTCTGGGGCCTGCTATCTTACAAACTTCAGCTACTATTCTTTCTTTGGAAGGTAATTTTGCTTTACCTTCAATCACTAGTGGATCAATTATTGTAGCGAACTTTCTAACTGCTTTAATATTTTTTTGGACAATCTTTGAATTGGTCATATTTTTATCCATCGCAGGTGCCACAACAATAGGAGTTTTGGCACCTATACATGTCAAAGCAACTAACATAGGAGGATTATCTCCAATTCCATTTGCCATTTTGCCAAGACTAGTAGCACAGCAGGGACTTATCATAAGTAAATCAGCTTCATATCCTGCAATAACATGTTCAACTTGGCCCGTAATTTCTTTGATTATGGGTTTTCCACAGGCAAATTCTAATGCTTTTTCACCGACTAGTTCTAGCGCAGCACGATTTGCAACAATTGTTACATTAGCCCCATATCGCAGAAGTTCTCTAGTAATGCCAATCGTTTCTACACATGAGACTGAACCTGTAATTCCTAACCAGATATTTTTATCTTTAAGATAATCTCCTTTAGATGTTACATTGTTGGCAGGATGGTGAGGATTCATTAATTTTCCTTTAATTGACTAATTGTTTTTCTATATTTATCTAAAACTAATTCAATTTGAGTTTCTATTTTCTGCCAACCTTTCTTGAGAGAACCGTAGCGTAGGTGGAAAGCACTGGTAGGAGGTCCACCATCTGCAGCTCTACATCGTTCAATTAACCCTAAAGAAATTAGACGATTTAGGTGTCTATATGCAGTTGGTCTTGTAGTTTCAATCCATGCAGCAATTTCTTCAGCTGTCCAGGCTCGATCCGGTCTTTGAAAAAAGCATTCATCTAAAATTTTGTATGGCATTGACTCATTGTATGGATAATGGTGATTTGATAATAGCCCGATTCCTCTTCCAATTGCGCTTAAGTCTGTTTCATAGCTTTGATCGTTATCTATTTTTATTTCCCTTAAGTCTATTTCAAAAGCTTCTTCCTTATCCAGAATCATCATTCCTTCAGGAACCATATCTTTAGCTTCTTTGAGAGTGTCATTTAGATTATTCACGATTTCTCTATATGTTTCCAAGCAAATTCTAGCTCTATTTTCGACACCAGCCCAGGCTTTTTCCAAATCATAATGCCATAATCTAACCTTTTTTGGGTCCTCAGCCTTTCCAGGAAAATCTTCTGTTAAAAATCCTATCTCACGTAACCATTGTAGATGTCTATAGATTCCTTGTAAAGGGACTCCCAATTCTTTTGCCATTTCGGAGGTAGTCCATGATTTTCTAGAATCTGGCATTAAGCACTTTGTAAATAATAAAATTCCGGTTTTTGCTCTTTTTGTTTCTTTTGCTTTGGGCCCATCGGTTCCCAAAAATCCAATAGCTTGTAGAAAATCTGTGACTAGATGTTCATTTGTCCCACCGTAAGACTCATTGAGATTTCTTATCCTTAATTTGAACATCAGTCCCACTCTCTGGTATCTAGTTTTTCTAAAATCTGAGCTTTGAATTTCCTAGCTTTTTGGTTTCCGGGATTGATTGCCAATAATTTGTGTACATCCCCCATAGCATCTCCTAATTTCTTATCCTCAAAATGAGCTTCAGCCCTCTCCCATAATGCTATTTCATCTTCAGAATCTATTTCTAGGATTCTTGAAAGTGCCATAATCAATAATTCGTTTTTATCCTGTGCTCTGTAAACTTTCGTTAGCTTTCTCCATCCTCGTTTCAAATCAGGTCTAATTTTGACGGCTTTTGAATATCCTTTAGAATCTGCTCTTTCATAATCCCCTAATCTCGTCATTCATGCTTGCAATTGATTTTTCCACAGATTTCAAAGCATCTTTGACTTTACCCAGTTTTGATTGAGCTCTCCCTAATCCTAGATATGCAAGACCATGGTCACATTCTAATTCTAAAGCAATATGGTAATTGTCTTCAGCCTCATCCAATTTTTCAAGTCGTTCTTTGGTTTGAGAAAGTTTTAGCCATGCATCACCAAAAGTATAGCTAATTTCGGTTGCACTTTGGAAGCAATTTTCAGCCTCATTCCATTGTTTCAGTTTTCGATGTAAGTTACCTTTTTCAAACCATATGTTTTCATTTTGCTCTTCAATTTCTAAAGCCATAGAATAATAGGTTATCGATCTTTCATACTCTCTGTGCCCAGTTAGTGCTCTAGCTTTACTGAGCCACATGCGTGCATCTTGCATCAAAACCCCATCTTGCTGGGCCCGTCTCATCAATCGGTTAGATGCATCTAGTGATCTGCTGGGGTATCCAGTATCTAGAAGCTCTTGCGCCTCATTCAGCATTTTTTCTCTTGCTTCACGGTCAGTTCTTCTCAGAATAAATAGTAAACCAGATCCAGTCATTGGAAGCCCCCCTCCCAGAAAACCACCTGAAGCAAGATTCGGTTCAATTAACCATCCAATTCCGGCTAATCCCGAAATATAACAGCCTATGACAAAACCCGCTAGCTGATATCTTCTGTGATGAAGACCCGCTAATCCCATTCCTAAGAATAATAAAGGTAGTAATAGGAGCCAGACTGATTCTTCGATCCATTCAAAAGCAGACATAAGTAGAACAATTGTAAGTATTAAAGAACCACCAAAAGCGATTGCCAAAGCATATGGAACCAGTGGTTTTTTTAGAAGTCCTAATCCATAAATTAACATCACTACCCCTAAACTTCCCGAATAGACTGCAATAGTTGTTACAGATCTTAGAGAGTCAACTTTAACAAAATCACAGTTTTTTTCACTAAGTTCTAACAAACAGGGATTCTGACTGACCTCGTAAAGCATGAAAAATATTGTAGCCAAAACACTACCGCTTGATAATATAAGGCCTGAGAGTCGAATATCATTGTTTTTTACTAAATCTGAATTATATACGTTATACGATATCAGAATTCCAGCTGCACATGCCAATAACAGAATAAATGAAAGGAAAGTTCCTAAATATTGTAAATTTTCCCAGTGCGTAAAATTCCATGTAATAAAATTGATTATACTTATGCTGAAAACAATTAGAGTCCCAGTTACAACCCTCCGGCTTTTTCCATCTAGATAAGTTATAGCCTTTTTTATGTTTCTTTGTACAAATGGTTCTTCTTCTTCTTCTTCTTCTTCTTTACCAAGCTTTTTTTCATAATCAAGAGGTAACTCTGGTTTGCTATCAGCATCTTCAAATTCTATATTTCCTAGATTTTCAGTGTTATTTTCATCATCTTCAGTAATCTCTTCAACTTTTTCTTCCTCTATGGATTCTTCAGATGATTTTGTCTCTTCGGTCATGATATCTTGTAAAGATATAATGGTAATATAATGCAAGTATTAAAACTGATTGTTAGTTAAATTTAATGGCTACAGCCGCAACTACTGCCCTGACTGTGGTCATCCTTTGAACTGCTACCACAACCACAGCCACTTCCGCAACTGCCGCCAGTGGATTGTTGAGGAAGGGGTTCCGTATAATATGGATTTACACCTTCGGAATGATTAGTCATATCAACAATTTCATTTATTTCATCAACTTTTGCTACAATATACGATTCAACACCTGCTTTCAAAGTAACACTTGAAGCACTACATCCTTGACATCCACCACCCATAGTTACGTATGCTTTTCCATCAGAAACATTGTGAAGAGTAATTACACCACCATGTGATGCAATGCTTGG
>LWDU01041726.1_pt1 | contig 39697 bp, 29 predicted proteins | sample 727161 | NCBI WGS metagenome assembly LWDU01 (sample SAMN04566230, study PRJNA314399) | hydrothermal vent metagenome | isolation source: deep sea hydrothermal plume seawater | place: Mexico: Gulf of California, Guaymas Basin | collected 2004-07-11
GCAGCATTGGTGTAATCCCAGATTCTTCGACCAAGACGTCGGCGACATATTTAAAGGCTTCGCCATCTATGGCGTGACTGTTTGATTGAGGTTCAGGCGTTGCAGCGCCAATAGATTTTGCACGTTGTTCAAATTCCACGCCGATACCCTCGCTGTCGACAGTGTTGTCATGTCGATACCATGCAAAGCCTTCGACGCCCACTTGAGTGAGGTTCCCGCCAAAGCAACCATAGCGTTCAAGAAGGGTGGTCTCGGCACCTGCTCTGGCAGAAGCTATAGCGGCGGCCAGCCCTCCCGGACCACTGCCGACAACCAATACGTCGGTATGGTGAATAATGGGAGTTTCTCGAGCGGCTTCGCTAATGGTTGCCATGCTTTTGACCTTTTATTATCTTGTGATCTATTGCAATTTCAAAGTATCGAACGCACTCAACTATAGATGCTAAGGCGTTTAAAAACTAGGGGTTATATAGGGTATGAAATAATAGGAATGGAACAAAATTCAACGTATTTATACTCTTTTGCAAATTAAATTGAACTTTTGTGCGTACAGTTGTCTTAAGTAATGTACATGTTCTCCCCCTGAAGATATATACATTTATTTGCTTTTGCAAAAGCCCTGAGAAATCAGGGTTTTTTTTGCCTTTCAATTGCTTGTATTTAACGCCAAAAAGCTGTTTTAGTTCAGCGGTATGACCTTTCGTTCGCCTAGGTTTTTAATACTTTGTAGTGCCTGTGATTTAGCGACTCGCCATCAATTATCTTTGGATCAACTAGCATTTGATGAGTAAAAACCCCAAATGAAAGAAGTAATATTTCACTAAAAAGAGGACCCGTATGTTAGGTAAAACCGCGATGACAATTAATTTTTTCTTTTCATTCATGAATAATTGTTACATATAAGAAGTCCTTAACTTCTTATGGAGAGAAAAATAAAAAGAATATTCATATTACTTTCAGCTCTTTTATCGCAAGGTGTTTTTGCAGAGGGCGAAGGAAAGCATGCAATGCACGCATTTTATTTCTTAAATGTAACAAATCCTGCGGTTGTTGTTGGCGCAATGGATAAATTTGCCGCTTCAGATTGCGACAAGCAGTTACCTGCTGACGTTGGCCTTATGGCTGAAGGCATTAATGGTTCGGTAGCTTCGACCCATTTCATCATAGTGTCCTATGAAAAAATGGCAGATTTCACCAAAGCCGGTGCCTTGATGCAATCTTGTCCTGAGGGTGCAACTATGTTCCAAGAAATTGGAAGTGGGTCTGACCCGGTGTCAGAATTTGCTGTCACTCCTGCGATCGAAGTTGGTGATTGGGGAAGAGATTCTGTTTTCATGAAATATGATATGGCAGTAAGCGATGAAGCGGCTTATGGCGCTGCATGGACCGAGCTTATAGATTCTAGCGTTGCAGATGGAACGGTCACTAGCTCTTACGGTTTGAACAGAATATTCTTGGGTAACAATGACGTTTCACATTTTGTTTATATCGGTGCTTCAGACTTTGAAACGCTAACAGCAAATCAAGCGACTCTAACGTCATCCCGCGCGGTTGCTAAATTTTCTAGAAAAGTGGGTAAATTAAGAACGGTATTAAACACCTCTTTGGTACTTCCCGTTAGAGCTTGGCCTAAACAATAGGTTTTACACAATTATATTTACGTTCGCAAAACCCCCGAGAGATCGGGGGGTTTTGGCGTATAAGATAGTTTTCCTCAGGATCAGTGTGCCACTAGATATATTATTGCCTGATAGGCGAGGCTAGATCACCTGGCAGACAGTGATGGCGGCAACTCCGTATATATCATCTGTGCTACAGCCGCGAGATAAGTCATTAATCGGCTTTCCTAAACCCTGAAGAAGTGGGCCATATACGGATATGTCAGCTAGCCTTTGCACCAGTTTGTAGGAAATATTGCCCGAGTTAAGATCGGGAAAAATTAAAACGTTCGTCTCTCCTTTTAATGCACTATCAGGACATTTTCTTGCAGAGATGCTAGGGACTAAGGCAGCATCTGCCTGTATCTCCCCATCGACAATGATATCTAGCCCTTCGGCCTTTACTTTTAATAGTGTCAGGGCCGCTGCAAGTCTAATTTTATCTAGTGATTCGTGCTGAGCACTGCCGTGCGTTGCAAAAGATAAGAAACCAACCTTGGGTTTTTCGCCGGTCAATGTGGCATAGGTGTTAGCCGATGCGATAGCTATATCAACCAATTGCTCGGCATCTGGGTTGGGATTAACGGCACAGTCGGCAAATAGGAGTGATGAGTAGCCACCAGGGGAAGGGCTTGCAAGGTCTAAAAGCATGCTACTACTCGCCGTTTTAATACCTTTTGAAGTACCAATTACCTGTAACGAGGCGCGAAGCACATCACTGGTTGAGGCAACACTTCCTGCGACGACACCATCAACTAATCCTTGATGACACATCATACTAGCGAAATACAGCCTGTTTTTCATGATGTCAGTGGCAGCATCTATGGTGATGCCTTTCGCTTTACGTACCTCACAGAAATTGCGGGCAAAATCAGCAATAAGGGGAGATGACAAAGGATCAATCACATCAAAATTGCATGCATCTACGCCCGCTAAGAGACATGCTTGGGTGATTTCTGACTCAGTCCCAAGCACTGTGATTTGCGCAATTCCATCATTAACAATCTTATGAGCCGCTTGGATGACACGAGGATCCTGGCCTTCGGCGAAAACAAGTTTAGCTGCAGTCGTTTTCGCTCTTTCAATAATTGTATTTAATATAGACATAATGAGCTTAGCTTATTATTTATAGAGATTTTTCCCAAACAGGAGGTCAATGTACCCCAAGTACACTCTGAGTAAGATAAGGGTACTCCTCATTGACGCTAAACGTAGTCCTTGTATTTCTCAAGGTAACGTACTGGCTTGGATAACGCATCACGCCGGAAGGGATCGCCCAGTTCTCGGGTACACATAATCTCAATAACGGTGCTTTTACCTTCATTCATTTGTAGGTCTATGGCTTTCTTGAGAGCCGGTCCAACATTTTCCAATTTGTCGACGATAATGCCTTCTGCTCCCATCGCTTGTGCAATACCAGCCCAGCTTTCGCTAACCAGTTCGGCTGCGACAAAGCGGCGATCATAGAACTCAACTTGGTTTTTCTTTTCTGCACCCCAGTCACGATTATGAAATACCACGGCTGTAACAGGAATGTCGTGACGCACAGAGGTCATTAATTCAGACATGCTCATACCCCAGGCGCCGTCACCAGCATAGGCAATGGCGGGTCGGTGTGGAGCTGCCGCCTTTGCACCTATGATCGTGGGTAGGGCATAGCCACAGTTACCAAAACTCATAGGGGCAAAAAAACTGCGAGGCTTTTCAAAGCGCAGGTAACTGTGAGCCACAGAGTTAATGTTACCGATATCCGTAGAAACCATAACGTTTTCTGGCATAGCATTTTCTAGCTCACGCAGGACTTGTCTTGGGTGTAACCATTCGCCGTCTTCGCTAGCGGCCTCTACAATCATATCTAAGCTGTAGGGGTCTTTTTCATGGGTCCACTCGTCTAATTCTGTTTCCCACACCTGTTTTTGAGCCGTGATTTCAGCGATACGTGCGTCCCGATTTTCATGGCAGTCAAGGTTTAACTTAGACAGGCGCTCAGTCAAGGCAACCGCAGTGGCTTTTGCGTCACCACAGATACCGACAGATATTTTTTTCACCAGCCCCAGCATTTTGTGATCTGCATCAATCTGAATGATTTTTGCATTTTCTGGCCAATACTCAAGCTCATACTGGGGAAGGGTGCCAAAAGGTCCTAGACGTGAGCCTAAGACCAACACTACGTCAGCTTTGGATATGAGCTTCATGCCTGCTTTTGACCCTTGATAACCTAAAGGGCCACACCATAGAGGGTGGCTAGCGGGGAACGAGTCATTGTGCTGATAGCTATTAACAACGGGTGCGCCGAGTAATTCAGCTAGGGCCTTGCACTCGTCAATGGCATCGGCCATGACCACACCGCCGCCAGAAACCATGACAGGAAACTTCGCGGTAGATAATAGATACGCCGCTTCTCCTAGACTCTTTTCACCTCCGGGACCACGATCCAAGCGCTGTGGTTGCGGAATGTCTATACAAATATCACCGTAAAAGAAATCACGCGGGATGTTCAATTGTGTGGGGCCAATTTCCGACATGGCTCGATCAAAGCAGCGAGCGGTAAACTCCGCGATGCGTTTGGGGTTGTTTACGTGTCCCTGGTATTTGGTGAATTCTTGGAACATAGGAAGCTGTTGCGCTTCCTGAAATCCGCCCAAGCCAATGCTCATAGTGCCGGCTTCCGGTGTAATCATAACGACCGGGGAGTGCGCCCAGAAAGCGGCAGCAATACCCGTGACACAGTTTGAAACTCCTGGCCCATTTTGGCCAATGACGACGCCGTGATCACCGGACGCGCGAGCGTAACCGTCGGCCATATGAGCAGCGCCCTGCTCATGGACTACCGGAATGAGTTCGATGCCCGCTGGGGCAAAAATATCCATGGCGTCCATAAATGCCGAGCCCATAATGCCAAAAATCTTTGTGACACCATTGGCGACTAGTGTTTCAACGAATGCTTCGCTAGGTGTCATACGTGCCATGATATTGTCCTGTTTTAAATTTTAAAGTGTCTGTTTGTGAAGTTGAAAATTAAACCACCACAATTCTAGACGTAGCTTAGTAAGTCGACGGGATAAAGGGTAGAACCAGTTTATACCGTTCTATTGTTCCAGCCTAGGTTAGCTGGGTGATTAGATCTGCAAGCAACTTTATTCCGGGCCTTATTTGTTCCGTTTTTATGGCAGAAAAACCTAACCTGAAGAAATGCTTAGGGGGCGTTGGGCCATAAAAATGCAGGTCCCCAGGTTCAATAATAATACCTATCTTTTTAGCTTCCAAGGCAAGTACTCGAGCATCCAGGGTTTTTGGACCTTCAATCCAAAATGATGATCCGCCAAATGCGGTGGTCGCTACTGATACCGGCATTATATTACTAAGTTCCTCAGACATTATTTGGAACCTGTCTTGATAGGTGCGGTGTAGATTTTTTACCAAAGATTCGTGATAGCCCCGAGATAGAAATAGAACCATTGAGTGTTGATTGTTAGCTGCAGGGAGGCGCAACATTAGCCGCCTCAGCGCTCGCAGCTCTGAAATGAGTTTAGCGGGCCCAACCACATAGCCCATTCTCAGGCCCGCAGATATGGTTTTGGAAAGACTGCCGATATACAACACGCGATCATTAACATCTAAACTTTTTAATGCTGGTAGGGGGTTAGATTGGTAGTTAGATTCGCTTTCGTAGTCGTCTTCCACCAAGATAATGTCGTTGCTTGCAGCCTGATCAAGCAGAGCCCGACGATTTGCCAACGGCATGGTGACGGTCGTTGGCGACTGATGACTGGGAGTGACGTAGATGTAGTCACAGTCGTTTATATTGTTGTTAATAATTAAACCTTGGTTATTGACCGGTAGCGGTTTAATCGTGCTGTTACCTAGGGATACTATGTTGCGCACATCAACGTAACCGGGGTCTTTTTTGTCGAACAGCACCTCGGCCAGCAAGTAGAGCGCGTGCTGAGCACCCACTGTGATTAAAATTTCGTGTGCATTGGCCCATACACCTCGTCTAGGCAGTAGCCTTTTCTGTATTTGTTCGATTAAGAGAGGGTCATCAGTATCAGACTGATCCACCGACCAACTCTGAATGGCTTGCACACTGACTGCGTCGCGACAGCATTCACGCCAGTTGTTCAAAGGAAATAAGTCGGTGTCTATTTGTCCATAAATAAAGGGGTAGGGGTAGCGTTGCCAATCCCTGGGTTTTTCTATATTGGCAAACCTAGAGGGTTCTAGTTTGATCCGCTTTGCCCAGTCGGATTGATAAGGGCCTTTTCCTGATTCAGTCTCGGGCGGCGCTTGGGCATAGCCTTTTAAAATCTCTGGATTAACAAAGTAGCCGCTGCGCTCTTTGGAAATTAAGTAGCCGTCGCTAACTAATCGCTCGTAGGCCAGAATAACCGTGTTGCGACCGACTTTAAGCTGACTTGATAGATTGCGGCTAGAGGGTAAGGGTAGATCGGTGGGGAGATTACCATTAACGATGGCACGGGTAATTTGCTCAATAATCTGCTTTTGCAGGCTGTGCTCGCTATTTGCGTCGAGGTGGAATAGCGCGTCTAGAGGCATGGTTAATAGCCTAAATAAAAGCGGTTAATGAGGTAATATAACCGCTTTTATATGATTGTCACGCCTTAGGTGTCATTTCCCTTCGATGTGTTTGTCAGATTTGAATAAAGATTGTGAATTCCCGGCTATGGAGGCGGCAATCTGGGGTTTAAAAATCCTAATAAAGATTGTGAATTAACAAGTTTGAATGATCTGAGCATGTAAATATTTTTAATAAAGTTTGTGAATATAGAGCGTCAGTTTGTCGGGCCCTTGTCAAAAAACAGCCACAAAAAACACAAGGTTCTTTGAGAGCGTGGGCGGCTCAGTGTCATTAAGAGGCGTGTAAGGGCCTAAATGATCACTAAATTAACTCATGTTCGACGGTAAAGAATACTGTGGAATTTTCTAGGTCTACAAATTCTGTTTCATCGGCAAGAAATTCTGCACCATGCTTTTTCATCATGGGCGAATTGAGCCCTCGAATATAATCGTCTTCCGATTCCCACCATATTTCGGCTATTCCGTCATATTCTTTGGTCATATCTCTGATATCACGCACCATGGAATTTAATTGTGAATCTATCGTATGACTTTGTATATACTTTTTGGCGCGATAGTCTTTTGCAACTTTTACAAAGTGTGGTCCATGACTATTTAGCCAGTAGTCGCTGAACTCTTCCCGCGAGAGGCCTGGACGTCTGGTGATACACATTACCATTTTTATCACTATTTATGCCTCTAGCAATGTATTAATATGAAAGTCTTAGCACTCATTGGCTATTGAATATTTCTGTTTCAGCTCCTGTAATGAAGCTGAGAGTTATGATCGCCACAACAAATTAACCAGTAATATCAATTGTATAGAAAGTCAGTTGTCCTGGGGCTTAAACCACTCAACAATTTCGCGGTTGACCGAGGCGGGTTTTTCCCTATGGAGAAAGTGTCCAGCACCTTCGATCAAGCCGAATTGGTAGTCAGCACTGGCTGCGAATAAGTCCCGGGCCCTTGGCAACATCTCTTTACGCATGTCTCGGGTTCCGCAAAGCACTCGAGTTGGCTTTGTAATGATGTCGTTGAGTCGGTCGAAAATTGGTTTGAGCGCAGGGTCCCGATATGACAGTTGAGTGGCCGCTCTGTAGTATGCGATTGTGTCTTCCACAACGCTTCCTGTCAGTTGGGTTGTTACGATGTGGTCAAGGTGTTCATGATCGTTAAAATTGGGGGACCAAAGGTTCCACAGAAAGCGTAGAAACCTGCCCTTATTGAAACGAATAATGCGCTCGGGCAGCCAAGGGAGCTGAAATAAAAACCAATGAAAGGAGCGGATAATGTGTCGCGGTGAGCGCTTCAGGGTCCGCACAACTTCCACGGGGTGAGGAACCGCAAGCACCAGGGCACGGCGAATTTTCTCAGGATAGGCCCCCAACACACCATAACTGACTGCTGCCCCCCAATCTTGGCCCACCAAAAAGACAGGCTCCCCGTTGTTAATAACATCAATCAAACTTGCGACGTCGCGGGCAAGTGTTGCGCGATCAAAGTAAGCTTTTCCGTGTGTGGTTGTGGGCGCATACCCGCGTAAAAAGGGTGCGATCACCCTGTAGCCTGCTTTGCTGAGATAGCGAATCTGATGTTCCCATGAATACGCGTTGTCAGGATAACCGTGCAACAGAAATACCGTGTCACCACCACCCGCTTCTAAATAGACATAATCTGCATCATTAACTGTCACTGACTTGTGTTCAGCATAGGCTGTGGTTTTTATACCCGGAGCTTTATCGTTAGTTGACAGATTCATATCAAATTTTCACTTTGCCTACTAGAATATCTAAAAACATTTTCCAATCACCTAACAAGCTGTAAATAGGGTACTGGAAGGTTGCGGGTTTGTTGTGCTCGTAATAAAAATGTCCCACTCAAGCAAGACTGTAACCCACAACCGGCGTCATCAAAAGGTACAAGGGGCTCGCACGCCAAAAACTGAAAGTGATACAAGCAAGCACTAGCCACGAGCCAGTAAAATGCAAGCGCCTTGAGGTGCGGTTAGAATGCTCCGACAAATAAAAGGGATAAAATTCCTTGAAACTGTTGAATCTTTTCATTGCGTGTGAGCTCAGTTAGTTTCGGTAAGAAGAATCGACGCGATCGAGTTTGCGCAACAGCGCCGGCCAGGCCAGCAGCCCCCCCATATTGCGAGTCACAGCACTCGCCTGGGCTCGCATGGTGCTGACGATATCACTGGGCACCCGGGTCAGTTCTTTAGCGCTCAAGGCTTTAACTTGGATGTCACAAGCCGATTCAAGTATATACATAGCAAGAAACGCATCCGCTACCGTTGGCGCGCAAGTTAGCAGACCATGATTACGTAAGATCATGAAATTATTTATCCCAAGGTCTGCCACAAGGCGTGGTTTTTCGTCTTCCCGCAAGGCAACGCCCTCGTAGGCGTGGTAGCTCAAGCCAGACAGCGCAAATAGTGATTGTTGTGATAGCGGTAGTAGCCCCTCTTGCTGAGCAGAGACGGCCACCCCATTAGGGGTGTGGGTGTGCATCACACAGTGGGCGTCTTCCCGCGCTGAGTGGATAGCGCTGTGGATGGTGAAGCCAGCAGGATTAATCTCATAAGGGGATTCCAGTATTTTATTGCCATCTGCATCGACTTTCACCAGGCTGCTCGCCGTGATTTCTTCAAACAGAAAACCGTAAGGATTGATTAGAAAATGGCCGTCGCTATCGGGAACCCGAGCAGATATGTGGGTGAAGATCAGGTCATCCCAGCCGTAGGCAGCAACCAAACGGTAAGCGGCAGCCAGATCTACGCGCAGCTGCCATTCTTTGTCGTTCACCTGTTGTTTAGTCTGTTCGGTGAATTCGGTGTTCTGAGTTGGTGATAACATAGTGAGCCTCCTAATTAAATGACACCCTATCGCGCTTCGCGTGCGAGGAACTGTCAACCAGTTTACAATCGATCTAAATAAGCGCTTTACGGAACAAATATAATGGGTAAGTCAAATAAAATAGCCTTGGCCGATAACGAGTGGCTAGCTGCGCTACCTGAAGCCGCGAGATTAGAATTGGTTAAAGCCGCGAAAATCCGTCGATTTGGAGCTGATGTGTGCGTTCAGCGCAAAGGCGAGACAGCCGATGGTCTTTATGGCCTACTAAAAGGCGAGGTACGGGTCTTTGCTAACACGTTTGCGGGTGACGAGATCGTGTTTACCCACATCCTACCAGGTCAATGGTTTGGCGAAATTGCTATTTTGGATGGTGGCCTCAGAACTCACGATGCCCACACAACGATGCCTTCAGAGTTGGTCATACTACCAAGACAGGTAATATTGGAATTATGCGAGCGCCATCTTGAGGTCTATCAAGCATTGGTCTCCTTGCTATGTACACACTGCCGTTTAGCCTTCGGCGCTGTGGACGAATTTTTGGTTTGCTCTCCAGAGCAGAGGATGGCCAAACGATTACTGCAACGCACGACTTTCGGTACGAGTGGAAAAATTACCATCAGCCAGAAGGAGCTAGGGGCTCTAGCGGGAATTTCTCGTCAAAGCACCAATAAAATATTAAAACGCTGGGAATCACAAGTTTGGATAAAACGCGTCTACGGTGGCATTGAAATTTACGACTACGATGCGCTGCAACACCTGCCCTAGATGGGATTTCATCATGTCAGTTTGGAGGAGCTTAGAACGCAACACCATACTTTGCAGGGCCGTCTATAGGGCTAGGTTAAAGCCTGAATAACAACATGGTTTATGAGGGAAAAACCCGCCAAAGAGATCGGACTAAGAATGCGAGGGAAAGACCGTTGTGAGTCTTAACCTTCATAGACAATCAATTTTCTCTAACAGATTCAATTGTCCGTTTATGATATGACAGCGGACATTATTCAATATATGTAAGCGGGGCTTCTCCCTGCTCACTGATTTTCACAAACTTTATTAAATTCACAATCTTAGAAATCCTTTTCACAATCTTTATTCAAATCTGACAGTGTTTACGGTTGTACTTGGTTAGCTCTCTTTTAACTAAGGGCGCTAACATGTACAGGCCAATAATATTGGGCACACAAATTAGGAATACCAAGGCATCTGAAAAGTCTAAAACGGCATCAAGCTGAATACTGCAGCCTAGGGCGACAAATAAACAAAAAACCAACTTAAACAGATTGCTCGCCCAGACCTTTTCACCCACTAGGTAGGTCCAACCTTTTAATCCGTAGTACGCCCACGCGATCATCGTAGAAAATGCAAAGAGCATTCCGGCAATGGCGATTAAATAAGGAGACCAAGATATGTTTCTGGCGAAGGCTGCAGATGTCATTTCAATACCCCCAAGACCTTGCGCAAAGGAGGGTTCATAGTAGAAAGTAGTCACGATGACTAACGCTGTTAAGGTGCAGATAACCACGGTATCGATAAAGGGCTCTAGCAGGGACACATAACCTTCAGTAATGGGTTCTTTTGTGCGGACAGCCGAGTGGGCGATAGATGCAGACCCGATACCCGCCTCGTTTGAAAACACCGCCCGTTGGAAGCCGATAATCATTACGCCAATGGCTCCACCACTCATGCCTTCTGGACTGAACGCACCGCTAATAATGGCGTTGATCGCATAAGGAATAGCTTCGTAGTTCATTCCAATGATAGTTATGGCGCTGACACAGTAAAGTATTGCCATAAAAGGAACGATCTTGCTGGTTACTCGGGCAATGCTTTGAATACCCCCCAGTATGACTAAGCCAACCACTGCTCCGAGCAAAAGCCCGAACAGCCACGCCTTGTCTGCAAACCAACTTCCTTCTGTACCGCCAGTGACATTGACGAATTGCATGTAGGCTTGGTTGGATTGGAACATATTGCCAATGCCTAAACAGCCAAGCATTATACCTAGGGCATAAAAGCGGCCAATGAAGGCGCCGGCTTTATTCCAGCCTTTTTCGGCAAAGGCATATTCTAAATAATACATGGGGCCGCCTGAGACTGAACCATCAGGATTCTCACGACGCAGTAAAACACCTAAGGTGCACTCGATGAATTTAGTCGACATACCTAGTATGCCAGCGACAATGATCCAAAAGGTTGCGCCTGGCCCACCTATGGATATTGCGACCGCGACGCCACCAATATTACCAATGCCAACGGTTCCTGAGACAGCTGTGGTTAGTGCTTGAAAGTGAGTTACCTCGCCAGGATCTTTGGTATTTGAATCGCTTCCTCGGACTAATTTAATAGCGTGACTAAAACCGCGTAAATTAATAAATTTAAAGTACAGCGTAAAATACACTGCGGCAAAGACGAGCCAGGCGACGACCAGAGGGATGTCGGTGCCAAATACCGGCACACTGTAAAAAACGATAGCGGATATAAAGCTTGTGATCGGTTGGACTGAATTGTTAATGAATTCGTCAATGCCTTGTTGAGCAAAAGCCATCGGTGAAAAAAATGAAATAATAAAAACGCTTAAAGAAGTTGATAGGAAATATTTAAGTTTAAGCAGGCTACTTTTGTTGCCAATAACCCTGTTGGTGACGTCTTCATTGTTCATAGCCTGTACCTTACAGTGAGGATCGAAATTTCCGTTAATGTAGAGATCTACCTTTATAGCATAACCCAAGCAAGAACTAATCCGCCAAGGAATAGACTCTCAGACAAGACCATTGCTGCCGGCCTCCAGCCGATATCCAGCAAGCCTTTAAAAGAGGTTTTCATGCCTAAAGCTGCGATGGCGATCACGAAGCAATCTTGAGATGTTTGGTTCATAATTTGGGCTGTGGACGGGGGTATCCATCCCATATTGTTGATAACAGCGAGCGCGACAAAGCCCAATAAAAAGTAGGGTGGTAATAGTTTTGTGCGGCCTTCCGATGCAGTGCGCTGTTTGGCAAAAATTATCAGAAAGATCCAAGCTATCGGTATTAGTAGGGCAACGCGCAGCATTTTAACAATCATCGCGATATAGCCAACGTCTTCAGAGGTGGAGTATCCAGCGCCAATGACGTGGGATACATCATGGATGGATCCGCCAATGAATATACCCATCTGCTGGCTGCTTAAACCGAGAAAGCTTGCTAAAACAGGATAGGAAACCATGGCGACGGCACCAAAGGTTGCCACCATGATCACGGTTAAAAGGGTGTATTGCTCCATCTCTTTACTCTTGGGCATTACCGAGGACAAGGTCATCGCTGCAGCGATACCGCATATTCCGACGGCGCCGCCAGATAACATTCCAAATCGATAGTCCAGTTTGAGAGCCTGGGCGATAAGTGCGCCAAACAGGATGGTAGCAAACATGCAACCAACCACAACCAACGCGGTTACCCAACCCAGAGCAAGGACATCACCAAAGAGAATTTTTGAACCTAGCAAAATAACCCCAAAGCGCAATACTGTCGTTGAACAAAAATCTATACCAGGAATAGAATATTCAGATTCATTAAGGAAATTCACTGACATCCCCAATATGAGTGCGAATAGCATCGTCGGTGCGCCATAGTTTAGAGACAGAAACTTAGACGCTAGGGCGACTAAGATACAGGCAATAATCCCACGTAATTTATTTTTATGGCGGGATAAAGCACTATCCATGTTTGTATCCTTTGGCGAGGGTTATAATGGGTTTGCGGCTAACGCGTTGTCAATTGCATCGACTATATCATCAATGTCTCTTCGTGTAGCAATCAGCGCCGGACTGAGGCAGAGCGTGTTATTGAACTCTTGAAAGCTGCGATTAGTCCGGCCGATAAGAACACCTTGTTCCATACAGTGGGCGGCTAGTTTCATCGCATAACTTTCATGCATAGGTTGTTTAGATTGTCGGTCTTGGACGAGCTCTACTCCGGCAAATAGGCCTTTGCCACGGACATCACCAACCACGGGATACTTGTCCTTTAACTCTAAAAGACGTCCATTTAGAAGGTCACCCATTTGCACGACATTATCCAGCAGGTTTTCTTGTTCGATAATCTCAACGTTAGCAAGCCCCGCCGCAGGCCCCGCAGTACAGCCTCCAAAGGTACTAATATCTCTAAAGTAGCCCAAAGATCCGGCATCCCCTAAAGCAAACTGTTTAAAGATAGCGTCTGTCGTGATGGTACAAGATATAGCTGCATACCCACTGGCCAGACCTTTAGCCATGGTTACCATGTCGGGTTTAACCCCATAATGCTGGAAGCCAAACCATTTTCCTGTGCGCCCCAAACCGCAAACAACTTCATCAATGTGCAGTAGCACGTCATATTTTTTGCAGATCTCCTGAATAATAGGAAAGTACTCAGGTACTGGAGGGATAACGCCGCCACCCGCCCTGCACCCTCGCGTAAAATGGCGGTTTCCAGATCTTTGGCGCACTCAATATCGCAGCTGCCATAGAATTTGCCAAATGGGCAGCGATAGCAGCAGCAGTGGCTGAACTCAGAAAAGCCTGGGGTAAAGGGGCCATATTGCTCTTTTCGTTGTGATTGTCCTGACGAACTCAGTGCAGTGATCGTGGTGCCGTGATAGTCACGGTCACGGAAGATAACCTTGTGTTTGCGCCCATCGCCATTAATATGTGCCAGTTGGCGCACCATTTTATAGGCCTTTTCGTTGGCCTCTGAACCTGAGTTGGAATAATAAACCTTACCTTGGCCGGCGCCTATTTCAGGTATTTTGGTCAACAACTTCTCGGCAAACAGGGCTCCTGGGACGCTGCCGGCGCTGTTGGCGAAATAGCACATTTCCATCAATTGGTCACGCACAGCATTGGCGATCTTTTCGCTTCCGTAGCCAACGTTTACCGACCACACTCCGCCAGACGTAGCATCAAGATATCCTTTGCCTTTAATATCGATCACACGCATACCTAGCCCGCTTTTTATAATAAGTGGGTCAGTCGTTTTTAGGTTGCTATGGGGTGTCAGATGGTGCCATACGCTGGCTCGATCTGTGCCGATAATATTGGTGGATTCTGCTGAAATATCAGTATGGTTCATGCCTGCTCCAGTGTTTCATTACCCTGCAATTTTGTAGCATAGTAAAAGTTAGCTCTGTGGGCTAGAACCAACCGGACCTAATTGATGCTACCAGTGAACTTCAGGTGGAATAGAGCCTCTTGCAGGGTGGCTAACTACATGTGTGATTAGGCGGCTATTGCTCAAGCACTTCGACGTTTAGGTGGTGAGAGAGATCACCAAAAAATTCACTGACGATGTTTCGTTCTCGAAATCGCCATTGACCTTCGGTATTTAAAAAGTTGTCATGATAACAACCTGAAATGATCGCTTGGAGAGGGAAGTTTGGCAGTGCCTGAAAGACGGTAAAATACGCCTTAGAGGAGGCCGTATCCGCCTGTTTGTTGATCTCAATGGTCAGGTTGCTGACAACATGTTTGGTGCAGGGGGTGCCGGTGTCCTCATGTAATTTTACTGAGCGTTGATTCATCTTGAGGACCTGGTCATAGCCACGATTACACCAAAGCCCTGGTGAGCCACAGATTTGACCATGCTCAAATAATTCAGCAACGGCTTCAAAGTCTCCGTTATCGATATAGTCCGCGTAACTAAAAATCAGTTGTTCAATGTCGCGGTAGTGATCTACTTGAGGATCGTTCTTCATGCTGTTGACCTAAGGTGCAGTAGCAGAACTGATGACAATAGAATAATACTAGCTATAGGTTGGATGGGGTTGTAGGACACATAAAGTCAAAAGGATCGGCTTAATAGTTCATATTGAAGATTTATCGTATCAGCCAAAACCTCTAGTTATTGTTTTATGATTTTAGTTCACATTAGTCTAATGAATCTGAATTTTACGTGAAACACCGCTAAAGACAGCACCCTGCTGGTCATGCCCTAAGTGCGTTATCCTGTATTCTCCGACCTTGGTGTTTGCCGGTGTTTGCCAACTCAGTTTGGCGATAAAAGACTCACCTTTATTGCGCCACCTCACTGTAGTATTCCAGTCGCTGTCTGTTGCGATTGTTTGCCAGCCTGCCGACGTTTTACTGTCAACTTGCATGTAATTACTTCCGGTCACATAGTTGGCGCTAGGGTTGTTCGACCAGAACTCGGCCACAACAGTCTCACCTTTGCGGTATTTCGTTTTACCTGATGGAAGGGGGTCGCCATAATGTGCACCCTTGGGTGGTGTGTTCATTGCTCCGCTGTGTAAGGTGGTTTGGAACGACTTACCTCGCCAATCATCATAAATAGTGTTCGATTCAATAGCGGTGCCGGCATTCAAGGTGCTAGCGAGATGGCTGGCAATTTGCTGATAGGCTGGCAGTGTCCAGCGCCCGTGTAGCGTGTGCCCGCCCTCGTACTGTTGCAGCAGATATTCTTCAGGCGTAGTGACATACCCAGCATAGCCGTTGGAATATCCCGCCAGCACTGAATGATTAGCCCAGTCCCCAAGCTCTTTCATCACCGCTGCTCGCAATCGTCGCCCAGCCATAGTCGTTATCTCGGTGGGCATTGCTAGTATCACTAGTTGGCCTAAGCGAGCTATGGTCACTGAGCGTATTTGAGATTGAAGTGGCGGGTTTCCACTGCCGGTTTCAAACAAAATAGCCTTAGGCGCCTGACAAGTTTTGACGGCCTGGGTCCACTTAGGTGCGCCAGTTAACCAACCAATGAGAAGATCTAAAAACAAACTTTGCTCTGTCATGCCTTCTTCAAACAGGAAATGCCCGCCGCCGTCCTCGGTGGACCCTCCGGCAAAGGAATAACCATAGGCAGATGGGCAGGTTGTTTGCGGCCCGGCATGAGTAAATTCATCCTCCACCTGGTAGTCGGTAAGGTCGACGTATATCTGGCGTGTTTCAATGGGTCCGGCCAGAGCTTCCTTAGCGCTGTCAAATAGCTGAAGCGCGATCTGCAACTGGCGGTCGCCCATAATTTGTGTGGTTTCTACATCCGTTTCCCCCGGCCCGGTATTGTCCAAGTTTGTATTAGGGGTTACGTCGCCGGGGTCTGCCTGAGCGAAGGCGGCAACAAAAACGTTGTCATCTTGATAGCGGGTGCCGCGCATTTTTTCTATTCGCAATGAAGCGTAACCCTTGTGGTCGCCAGAAATTAAGCGATTGTAGTAATTCATTGCGGTGGGGTGCAGTGCATACCAGTTAAGCATTCCTATGTCCCCTGAGTCATCAGTAAACTTCAGAAGGGTCATTTCAGTCGGCGTATTTTCAACATACTGGTCTCGCTCAACCTGAGGGTTTTCAAGATAGGCCGGCACCGATCGGTTAGCGCCTGCATTGTTTAGGTTACCTTTTCCTAGATAAATATTGCCAGGCTGTAGGTCCTTATGGGCGTTAATAATCGACGCGGTAATACCCTCAACAATGGCGGTAAAGTGCTCGGGGTAAAATCCTCCGTCCAAACCAAGATCAGAACGTGAATGCCAGTAACCTCCTGGGCCTGCATGGGTGTGGGTAGCGCTGATAATGACATTGTTTATCGAGTATGTATCACCGTATTGCTGCTGTAATTTATCAATAACCTCCAAGGTAATGTGGTGCTCTATACTGCCCAAATCGGCGCTAACGAACACTAGGCGTTTGGTAGGCTCATTAGCCTGTGCTATGACAAAAGCGCGCGACCGTTGGCGAATATGGAGACCTTCTGTCAGCTGATCTTCGCGCCCAAACCCCCACATCTGAATGCCATAACTGGGCCCGGTAATGTCGGACATTCCACGACCAACCAGGTAGGGTTGTGAAATATCTGCCGCGCTCAGTCCGCCAGACAGCAGTATCAAGAGGCATAGAAACCCGCGTTGGAGAACAATGTGGGTACCACTGAGGCAGGACTTAATCGGAGGTTTAATCATTTTACCAGTCTACAGGGTGATAGCATTAACATCTAGACAGCCTAGCCTGCCCCAATTCAGAGCTCTTTTTAATGTCCGTCTATCAAGATATTTGTGGTTTGTATAAGATAGAATTTTAGGGCCCTGCGCCGACATAAAGATATATAATCGGGCACGAACTTTTGGGGCCTTGCATGATTGATCAAGAACTTACTTTAACCTTAGTTAGCTGCGCTTTTTTCATGGCGCTGGTGGCTTTCATTTCGTATCGCCAATCTAAAGATGAATCTAGTAGCAGAGATGGTTACTTTTTAGCTGGGCGAAATCTAAGTGCTGTTTTTATTGCTGGCTCCTTGTTATTAACAAACCTCTCCGCCGAGCAACTGATCGGGCTCAATGGCTCAGCCTATGGGTTTAACTTGAGCAGCATGGGCTGGGAAGTTACCGCAGCGTTCGCCACCATATGCATGGCGTTTATTTTTCTGCCACGCTATTTGGCTGGAGCTTTCTCAACTTTACCTGAATTCTTAAATAATCGTTTTGATGATGATGTGAGGCGTCTCACGGTTATTCTGTTTATGCTTGGCTATGGTTTAGTGACTATTCCATCGGTACTGTACTCAGGGTCTATCGCCGTACTGCAGTTATTTGATGTTCCTAGCTTGTTTAACATCTCGTACAGTCGGGCACTGGTATTGACTATCGTTGTTATCGGCAGTGTGGGTGGCGTGTATGCCATCTTTGGTGGCCTCAGAGCGGTTGCTGTCTCCGACACCCTAAATGGTATTGGTCTTTTGCTGATAGGCATTGCTGTACCCGTGCTGGGGCTGTCACTGCTAGGAGAGGGCAGTGTGGTGTCGGGATTAAAAATTATTTCGACCACCAATACGGAAAAATTAAACGCGATTGGTTCTTCTGAGGACCCTACACCCTTTGCGACTCTGTTTACCGGAATGATTTTTGCCAATTTGTTTTATTGGTGTGCTAACCAGTACGTGATCCAGCGAACTCTCGGCGCCAAGAGCCTTGCAGAAGGGCAGAAGGGTGTTCTGTTTTCAGGGTTTTTCAAGGTTCTGGTGCCGATCATGATGATGATTCCCGGCGTCATTGCCTTCCACCTCTATGGTGGCCCGAGCAGTCCCGAGGGCCTTAGTTCAATTGATCTTGCGTACCCAAGACTCATTCGTGATGTACTTCCTACCTATGCCTCTGGATTCTTTCTGGCTGTATTATTGGGGGCCGTTTTTAGCTCGTTTAACTCTCTGTTAAATAGCGCAGCAACACTATTTTGTCTGGACGTTTATGAACCGTGGGAAAAGGTCAGAAGTGGTGGTGAGATCACAGACCAGCAGATTTTAAAGGTGGCTAAAACGGCATCTATCGTGATTGCACTATTTTCGTTTATTGTGGCGCCACTCCTGCAATTTGCGCCGGATGGCCTATGGCAAATTATTCGTATCTTCACCGGCTTTTATAATATTCCGGTCATTGCCATCGTGATTGTCGGTCTCTTCTCAAAACGGGTTCCTGCGCTAGGACCTAAATTAGTGATCGGTTTCCATGTAGTCGCCTACGGGTTATTAAAGTTTGTCTTGGATGACATTGTTACCTTGCACTTTATCCATCTGTACGCAGTGCTGTTTTTTATAGAGGTCGGCATCATGTTATTGGTGGGGCATTACCGTCCCACTGCAGATAATTGGACCTATGAACGTAGTCATGAAGTTGACATGCAACCTTGGCGGTATGGGGTACCTTGCGCAACGAGTTTAATGTCGTGCGTTATTGGCCTATATTTGCTGTTTTCACCCGTCGGTGTAGTGGGTGGGTTCAGTGCGTTATTTGTGCCACTAATAGGTTGTTTGGCCGCGCTAAACGTCACAGTTTGGTGGTACTACATCAACAGACGTGGTCTTAGGGCATAGCCATGGTTCCAAGGTGGCTCACTAGTCTTTAGTGAGTCCAAGGTTACCCATGGTGCTCAATTCTTATGGCCACGCAGAATTAACTGGCTCTTCGGTGGGTATTTACGGCATCATTCTGACTTGGTGGTTTAACTTTAAATGTGCGAATACTAATACATGCCCAGTACTTTCAATCCATTTTATACTCTCAACAGCGCCAACTGCAGTTTGGTTGTAGATTGTCGGGGTAATGCACCCACAATCCTTCACTGGGGTTCTCGTCTTACTGATGCGACAAGCTCTGAAATGTTGGCTCTTCTCGCCACTCGCCAAGAGCTACAGGCTTGTCAACCAGAAGAGGCACCCATTGCCTTATCACCAGAGACCGTCGCCGGTTTTACTGGCTCCCCAGGGGTTCAAATACATCGTAATGGTCGTCAGTGGGCGATCTATACCGAGATAGAATCGGCACGCTCTTGTAACAACCAGCTAATCATTATTTCGCTGTGCCAAGGTACCGAAATCCAATTAACCCACTGTTTGCAATTGGATGCTGACACCGACGTTTTGACAGCGACCACGGAAATAACCAACAGAGGAATCTCAACACTCTGGGTTGATCGCTGTGATGCCCCCTGTATACCTTTGCCAATGCACTACAATAAAATTCTGGGTTTTACCGGCCGCTGGGCTAACGAATTTCAATTACAGTCTATAGATAGGGTTGCTGGAGCCTATGTCCGTGAAAACAGGTCGGGGCGGACCTCTCATGATTCATTCCCCGGAGTGATTATTCATTGTGAGCATACCAATGAAAGTTTAGGCGCCGCTTATGGGCTGCATTTGGGTTGGAGCGGCAATCACCATATGCGTATCGAAGAACAGTTTACTGGCCGGGCATACGCGCAGTTAGGTGAGTTATTTTTACCCGGTGAAATGAGTCTCGAGCCAGGGGCATCATACTGTTCACCAACCTTATATGGCGCAAGTACCGATAACGGATTGTCAGGACTGTCAGGCGCTTTTCATGGTTATATCCGATCCTCTTTAACCGATAGAAGGGTGATGAATAAAGTAAAGCCTGTACATTTTAATACTTGGGAGGCGGTCTATTTTGATCTCTCTTTTGATCGGCTGTGCGAGTTGGCAGATAGCGCTGCGGATGTGGGGGTGGAGCGTTTTGTGCTGGATGATGGTTGGTTCAGAAATCGGAAATCAGACAGTGCAGGCCTAGGTGATTGGTTTGTGGATGAAACCGTCTTCCCCCATGGTTTGGGCGCATTAATTGATTATGTACATGATAGAAAAATGGAGTTTGGCCTATGGGTCGAGCCAGAAATGGTTAATCCAGATAGCGACCTCTATCGCAGACATCCCGATTGGGTACTGAATGCTGAGCCAGCCCCATTACTGCTGTCTAGACATCAGCTGGTATTAGATTTAACCCGGGTCGATGTTCAAACATACCTGTTTGAGCGACTTGATGTCTTGTTGAGTGATTACGCCATTGGCTATTTAAAATGGGATATGAATCGTGCTATTTACCAGCCTGGTAATCAAGATGGGCGGGCGGTTAGCCATTATCAGACGCGTGCACTCTATAATTTGCTAGGGCGTATTCGCGCCGCTCACCCCACGGTCGAAATTGAAAGTTGTTCATCAGGTGGAGGTCGCGCGGACTTTGGTATTCTCGCCTTTACCGACCGTATTTGGACGTCTGACAGTAACGATGCACTTGATCGATTGCGCATTCAAAAGGGCTTTTCTCTATTTTTTCCGCCAGAGCTGATGGGTGCTCATGTTGGTCCCAGTTGCTGTCATGCAACGGGTCGAGTACTGAGCATGGAGACTCGCGCCGGAGTCGCTCTGTTTGGGCACATGGGCATTGAGGCCAATCTTTTAGACATGGATGATGACCAGAAGGACACATTAAAAGCGGCAGTAGTCCTGCATAAAAAACATCGCCAATTACTTCACGGAGGCAAACTTGTGCGACTGGACACTAAGCATGGCGAAAGTGGCTTTGGGGTAATGGCGACTGACGGAGGCGAGGCGCTATTTTCCTATGCGCAACTAGACAGCCTTTCACATAGTGTAGGCGGGAGACTTCGCTTTGTAGGCTTAGATAAACAAAGCCTTTTTGAGGTGAACATTGTATGGCCTCTAGAACCCAGCAGTTACTCCAAACCCATACTGGGTGTTCTTAATGGATCGGTAATCAGCGGTGATGCGTTGGCTAACGTTGGGTTACAACTACCCATTATGCTACCTGCAAGCCTGCTAATCTTTCATTTGCGCCGTTGCTGATAACAGTGTTATTGCCAAATGGGTAAATAGATTACTTTTATGATTCACTATTTGTTATTTTAGTTGTTGCAGAAAAAAGGTAATTAGTAATGATTAATACAAAAATATACAAGTCGGTCTACAGTCTTTCTGAAAAGCTAATGGCGGCGGCAAAAAAGAACAACATAGAACTATTCAACTCGCTCTATGCAGAGCTAAAGGCTATCTGTACCGATAACGAAAATACCGACAAAGATCATCCAGAGCAGTGGGAAACACTGGCTGACTTTACAGAAGAGTTAGCAGATGCCGTGGCCGGCTACGAAAAAGCCCTAGAAAAAGCCACCGCCATTAATTCCAAAGACCATATGTCATCAATCGCATTTTCCATGGCTACATTACAAATTGAATTAGGTCAGACTGACGCGGCTATCAAAAATCTCCAAGATGCAAAAATCAGCGCTAATAAAATCGCAGACAAAGACCTTAAAAAAGAAATAGATGACTTGCTTGAAATCCTAGTATCAGTCTAAGCTCGCTGGGCCGGAAAACCCAGGGTTGCAGGCAGTTCAGCCCTGGGTGACACGTTATCTATTTATGGTGTAGTTGTGGTGTCAAAGTCACTGGCATTATGACGTTCTGGCAGTTGTTTTTCCTCTGCGCCCCATGCTCGATTAACCCTTTGCCCACGTTTTACAGCGGGACGCTGCTGAATTTCTTGCGCCCAGCGAATGACGTTGGTGTAGGTGGTGACCTCAAGAAACTCTCCAGCTTCATAAAGCACACCTGACACCAGTGCGCCATACCAGGCGACGTTAACCATATCCGCGATGGTGTATTCGCCACCACACAGATATTGATTGTCGGCCAGTCGTTGGTCTAGAACATCCAGTTGACGTTTAACTTCCATGGCGTAGCGATTGATGGGGTATTCAAACTTTTCTGGTGCGTAGGCATAAAAATGACCAAAACCGCCCCCCAAAAAGGGAACACTGCCGATATTCCAAAATAGCCAAGACAGGCATTCTGCACGCAGGGGTGAGCCCACTGCGGGCACAAAGTGGCCAAATTTTTCTGCTAAGTAGAGCATGATGGCGCCGGACTCAAACACGCGAGTGGGTGTGTCGCCACTGTGGTCTGCCAGTGCGGGAATTTTCGAGTTGGGGTTGATATGCACAAACCCGTCACCAAACTGTGAACCTTCTGAAATATTAATGAGCCAGGCATCGTATTCGGCCTCGGCAATGCCCAATTCCAGCAGTTCTTCAAGTAGTACTGTGACCTTAACCCCATTAGGTGTGCCCAGGGAATAAAGCTGCAGTGGGTGTTCACCAATAGGAAGCTCTTTTTCATGAGTAGCGCCGGCGATGGGGCGGTTTATGGCGGCAAAGCGGCCGCCGCTTTCTTTGTCCCATCGCCAGACCTTGGGGGGGGTGTAGGTTTCGCTCATAGTGTTTAGTATCCATTGTTATTTAGTTGCTTAAGGTGTAGGCGTGAATTAACACGGGCCACAGTGTAATTATTACGTTGTTTGTTGTAATTCTTCTGTTTCCAAGCCGATAAATTCAGCCCTATTACCCAAAATAAATCGGTTGACGAACAGAGCCATGGCTACGCAGGCAAAGAAGGTGAAAAACATCATGTGAATATAGTGCAGGGGCATCCATACCCAGATAAAACAAGCGTACATGAGTACTCCCGCAATCACCGCTGCAATGGCGGCACGATAATCTACGTTGCGGAATAATAACCCAACGGCAAAGCAGGCCAGTATTGGCATGCTGATTAGGCCCCAGAGTTCCTGTAGTAAATTAATAATACTGTCAGATTGCGCGTAAATCGGCACCATACAGACAGCAATGATCACAAAGATGACTGTGACGATGCCGCTGAGTACGCGCAGATTGGGTTTTTCGTTGATGTAAGCCTCGTGTAGGTCACAAACGTACATGGCGGCAGAGGAGTTGACCATACTGTTAAATGAGCTAAGTACGGCTGCTGCGATGGCTGCTGCGAATATTCCAGATAACCAGCCAGGCAGTAAATCACCAACGATACGGCCATAGGCCTGATCACCGATATCGCCATACAATTTAAATGCGACTATCCCTGGGATAACGACCATGGAGGGGATAAATACCACGCGAATAAAAGCCGCGGCATAAACGCCTTTTTGCGCCTCCTTAACCGTTGGCGCCGCCATAGCGCGCTGCGTAATGGTTTGGTTAGTGCTCCAGTAAAAGATTTGAATGAGAAACATACCGGTCAATAGGGTATGCCATGGTACAGGCGAGGCGCTGTCACCAATTAAGGTTAGGCGCTCAGCGGGAATACCACTAAAGTCAAAGTTGATGGCCATCAGAGAGAGCACCACCACTAGTAGGCCCATCGCTAACACCAAAACCCCGCCATAGGTGTCTGACACTGCAACTGCGCGCAGTCCGCCAAGTACCGCATAGGCTGCGCCAAAAATGGCGAAGGCGGCGGCAATGGTTAAGAGGTCTGCTTGGATACCTGTCATGGAGATCATGAAGAGCGCGCCGGTATAGATAACGGCGGGTTGAAAAACAAATACATTGATGAACAAAAACATCGCCGATACAAGCGCACGGACATGTTTACTGTTGTATCGTCGCTCCAAAAGTTCGGTGGTGGTGGTGCAATTGTTTCTGTAGTACACCGGCAAGAAGACTTTGGCTAAAATTATAAGTCCGACAAAGCCTGACAGCTCCCAAAGCGCCAACAGTAGCATTTGGTTGCCATTCATACCCACTAGCTGGTCTGTACTCAGGTTGGTGAGTGTGATCGAGCCGGCAACAAAGACCCATGTTAGTCCACCACCAGCCAGGAAATACTCTTTATTAGAGTCCGTTGAACGTCTACTTTCGCCCTTGCATTTGATGTACGTAAGCACGGCGATAGCGCCGAGGACTGTACAAAATACAGTTAGTTGGATGAATTGTTCGTTCAAGGGAAACTCCTATTTATTATTTTTTTAGTAAGGGTGCTTTATCTGACGCCTGCCAGACTGTTATCCCATGCGGTTGAATTATTCTATTTCCCAGTAGCAGAGTTGTATCTGAGTCGAGGGGTAGTAACTGCTGTTGATCTGAATAGTTAAAAGCAAATATTAGCTTACCCCGCTGCGATACACGAATATCTTCGCCAAATCGGTAGGTGTTTATGTTGTTATGGTGAAATTGTTGCTGTAAAAAATCGAGTAAAAAATCTCTGTTGGTCAGAGTGCCGAGGTAGATGAATCGCTCATTGCGCACGATCGCAGGTTCGTTGTTGTGATACTTGGCGATGACTTCTGTATCACCAGCATCCAATTGTTCGCGCCAGCGACAGCTTTCATAGTGCTTGCCATTCCAGTTTAAGACTTCAGCACAGTCTTCTCGAAGAGTTTCTACAGACAGCACACGTATCGGAATCAATGTTTGCAGCAGCCCTGGCGGTAAGTTTGTGGGGTAACCAAACTCTGTGGTTTTGGCTCCGGATCGCGGACCAAAAATAAATTGAGCGCTACTAGCTTTGCATTTTGAAACAAAAGCACTATCGATGATCGGCAGGCTAGGAGCGATAATTAAGGTGTATGGCGAGAAGTCTGCATCCACAGAAATAAAGTCTATGTTGACGCCCAGCTCACGCAAGGCACTGTAGTAAGAGAATTGCACGTCATTAAAATCATAAGCCTGCCCTTGTTTCTCTATGTCACTAACCCAGAGCCCCTCGACGCCTGTGATTATAGCGACAGAGGCTGGTTGTGACGGCTGGCTGGTTATGTCTAGTTGAGCAACGTCTGCCATTGCCTGCTCAGCCTCTGGCCAGGCTTCGGTTTTTGAGTTGTCGGGTCGCAGTAGACCCGCATGCATCTGTTCCTGAGCGAAAGGCGCCTGGCGCCAGCGGAAATAGCAGACACAGTCTGCTCCGTGAGCAAAGGCCTCTATGGTCCAAAATCTAATCATGCCCGGTGCCGGACGGGGATTATTGTTGGCCCAGTTAACCGGCCCAGGTTGTTGTTCCATTACCCAAAATCCGCGATTTAGCAGGCCTCGGGTTTGGTCATGGTAGTAGGTAGCAAAATCGGGATGGCCAGTGCGCATATAGCGACGCAACTGTTCGGCTGGGGCGCCAGTAAGCAGAAGATCAGTACGGCCCAATGGATAATTATCATAGCTGGTAAAGTCCAATGGGGCGGCAAGGGCAATGTTATCTACCCCGGTTTCATTCATCGGTATAAAGTTGTGGGTGATGAATTGGTTTGGCGCATGCTGGCGAATCACTTCAATTATACGGTTGTGATAATTGACCACCTTATCGGAGGAAAAACGTCGAAAGGCCAAGCGGTGGGCTGGGCTGGTTTCGGTCACCGCGAGTATGGGAAGTTCGATTTCAGTAAAATCACGATATTCCATAGACCAGAATACGTTTCCCCACTCAGAATTTAACTTTCTAATACTCGGGTATTGATCGCGACACCATGTTTGAAAGGCGCTACGCGCATTTTTGGAGCCGCTGAGGGCGGTATCATGACAGCAGAGTTCGTTGTCTGTTTGCCAGCCGTCAATGCCTTCGTGGTCGCCATAACGGATGGCTAATACTTTGGTAATACGAAGTGACTCTTGGAGATAGATTTCGCTGGAAAAGTCATAGTGACGGCGTGAGCCAAAACCTCGCGTGGCCCCAGTATTTGGATCGACCGGCAGTATGTCTGGGTGCTGGTCAATCAACCATTTAGGTGGCGTTGCGGTAGGGGTACACATGACTACTTTAAGGCCAGCATTGTTCAAGGTGAGGACAGCTTGGTCTAACCACTCAAAATCTAACTCACCGGGGTTGGGTTCGAGTTTGGACCAAGCGAACTCGCCTATGCGTACATAGGTTAAGCCGAGCTCAGACATCATCTGTGCATCTTGCTCCCATTGAGACTGTGGCCAGTGTTCTGGGTAGTAGCAGACTCCGAACATGCGCTTAACCTTTGTTTAAAACTAAAGCGGTTTTACTGTGCCCTTAGTTTCAGTTGAATAGAAGATAGCCGTATTATTGTCGATAGAACCGAATACCACTACCCCAAAGATGCTTGAAGCCCGGCCATGGGTCACTATATTGGTTATCGGCACCCTGATACTGTTGAATATTTTCTCGAGCGGGCAGATACCCACAGCGAGCACCATCGTTCTTAACATGACAATCTAAAAATGCCAGACTCATATGTTTGTTGACTCTATTGATCGTCTCGATATCCCAGCTGGGTTCGACGTAATGTCCGAGTTCAAAGTCTGTATTAAAGGCGATGGCAGGGGCGGGATGACCGGCAATATTGTGCCGAGCATTGACATAAACCATCATGTAATTGTGTTTTGAGCCGGTTTGTTGATAGAGTTTTTTAACGCCATTTTCAAACCCTGAGGTATTGTCTTGATCGCCGGCAACAAAGAAGGTTGGCACCGTTATTTTCTCCATAGCTTGTGCATCATGAACATCGAACTCGCCACCCCAGGGTGCAAAAACCTGGAGGGCCTTCCAGCGGAGTTTAAGCGAAAGGGTAGCAGGTTAGCTAATATGGCGGGGACGCCAATTTGTTTCAAATTACCTGAGTTAAAGGCATAGCACCCACCGACGGTATTAATTGCACCAAAGCCACCCATGGAATGACCGATAATGGCGGCATTGTTGGTGTCTACGCGCTCTTTTAAGCCGGGTATGGGCAAAGGCTTATCAGGGGTAGCGAAATAATCCAGTACAAATTGTTGATCGCGAGCACGATTATAAAAAGTGCTAATACCACCTGATGCCCGGGTGTCATCATCAAAGACTTCGGCATTGGTGGAGTCTTTATGATCAATACCGACCACCACATAGCCGTGACTCGCCAGGTGCTCTCCTAAATAAAACATTTGGGTTCTATAGCCGGTAAAGCCGTGGGATAGCAGAACAATTGGGAACTGACCATTACCAACCAGAGCAGCATCGCGATAGGCGTCGCCCTGCAACTCAAAGGGTTGTTGCAGTCGAGTAACGTTTTTATAGGTAGCTTTGCTAGCAGACTGAGCAGACAGGTCTGCCGGATACCAGACTTCGAGTACTAAGGGTCGGTCAGTTGTGGTTATAAAATTGGTTGTATTTAGACGACCATGATCGATGGCGCTAATGGTGCTAACTCCCACATCATAGGTCCCTGCAAAAGCCAATTGAGGTGTAACGGGTGGCTGGTTAGTGTAAAGATCTTCAGCACTAACGGCGCTGCTGCTTATTATAATCGCACTGATAAATGCGATAATTCGCGGCCAATTGATACTCACACTGAACTCCTCCTGAGAACTTGATTTTTACTGCTACGTAATTTTTTACGATCAGTGCTAGTGTTGTTGTTATATAAGGGTGACGTTATTGTTATGGGCATATTAAATCAAAAGCAGACTATTAAATAGGTTGATATCTTAGCCTGTCAATTTACATAATATTCACCTTGAAACCACAGAGGGTTGTCCAATGTGGGAATACGCAAAATATCTAAGTCTGATAGGGCGGGTGGTTGTTATTACCGTTGGTGCAAGGGGCATTGCAGATTCATTGTTTCTATCCAGATGGGTTTTTGCACCAAGCGACTAGCAGTGATTTAAATTTTTATGTAAAAATTAGTAATGGGCCGTAGACTCAAATGCAAATTAGTCTCACTATGGCGCTTGATAGCCACAACCTAAAAATTAGATGATTTGGATAGCAATAAGTGAGTAAGCAAAGGTTACGTTTTTTCGAGAAGTCGCTGGGTCAGCGACACATTACAGGTACTGATAAGTATCTGTACAAGGCTCCAGAGTCCAGTTACAAATTAGTCATCATTGGGACTGGCACTATCGGTCAGGAGCACATGTATGTGGCTACTCTGTTGGGTAGAGCTCGGGTGCATGGTATCTATGATAGCCAAACCCAAAGCATGGATGTGGCTGAGCAAAACTTCAAAGGTTACAGTGACCAATCTCTGGTTCGGTATGCTGACTTAGAGTCTGCTTGTAGCGACCCTGAGGCTGATGCGTTAATGATCTGCACGCCGAACCATACTCATTTTGATCTTCTCAAGGTGGCGATGCTTTCCGGCAAGCCCATTTTCTTAGAAAAGCCTATGGCGACTACAATTGCGGATGCAGCCGCTATTGTTAAAGCTAATGAGACTTATGGATCTTTTATCCAAATTGGACTGCAATATCGCTACAAGGCGCAATACATCGAAGCGTTTCATGAAGTTCAGGCACGCGCTTCTATTGGCGTCATTAAAACCATCAGTATGAGCGAGTATCGACCGCCGTTTTTAGACAAGGTGGGTCAGTGGAATAAGTTTAACGAAAACAGTGGTGGCACCCTGGTTGAAAAATGCTGCCATTACTTTGATTTAATTAATCTGATGGCTGATTCCATGCCCGTTAGAGTTTATGCCTCCGGGGGTCAAGCAGTAAACTTTTTGGAGTTTGATAAGGATGGCGTGCCAGCAGATATAGATGACCATGCTTTTGTGATTATTGATTTTGAAAATGGGGTTCGGGCGAACTTTACGCTCAATATGTTTTGTCATGACTTTACCGAAGAGATGATAGTGACAGGCGATAAAGGTCGACTGGTGGCTAAAGAGCTGTTTAATATTCATCAGCAACAGCCCTCTCAGGCGACCATAGCGTTGGAGAAAGGCGAATGGGGTGCCTCTAAGCAGGCTGATGTGACTTACGCCCGAGAGATTGAGCAGAGTGGCCATCACGGCGCCACCTACTATGAGCATATTGCGTTTGTTGAGCAACTAGATGGCAAAGCAGGTGAGTCAGCCACACCCGTGCAGGGTCTGTGGTCGATGATTGTCGCTAGCGCAGCGCAATATTCTATCAAAACTGAGCAAGCAGTGGACATAAGAGCATTTATGCTCGATAACAATTTAGCAGAATATCTTGGGAAAATGGATTAAGTATGAATCAAGCGATAAATGTAACAGGTCAACTCATGCCCGCAGTGGGTTTGGGTTTGTGGAAGCTCGGTCTTGATGAGGTTGCAGATACGGTCTACAACGCCATTAAGGCTGGCTATCGGCATCTAGATAGCGCAGCGGATTACGGCAATGAAAAACAGGTAGGTGAGGGCATAACTAGAGCGATTGCTGACGGCCTATGCTGCCGCGAAGATTTGTGGATTACCTCTAAATTATGGAATACCTTCCACCGCCAAGAACATGTCCAAGCGGCCTGTGAAAAGTCACTTGATGACTTAGGTATTGATTATTTCGACTTATATCTCGTGCATTTTCCCATTGCACTTAAGTATGTGGATTTCAACGATCGTTATCCGCCAGAGTGGATTTTTCACCCTGGGGATGAACATCCCGTGATGGAACTCGATGCGGTACCTCTAAGTGAGACATGGGGAGCCATGGAACGGTTGGTTGAGGGGCAACTGGCGCGTAAAATTGGTGTCTGTAACTACAGCGCAGTACTTCTTCATGACCTAATGAGCTATGCGAGAATAAAGCCAGCGATGCTGCAGATAGAATCTCACCCCTATTTGACTCAAGAAGCTTTGGTGCGCACAGCTCAGTCCTATAACATCGCTATTACAGCGTTTTCACCCTTGGGGGCGCTATCATATGTGTCGCTGGATATGGCAACGGCAGGCGATTCAGTGTTGGCAGAACCGGTGGTCATTAAGGCGGCTGAACGGGCAGGTGTAACGACGGCTCAGGTCGTTTTGCGTTGGGGCGTGCAGCGCGGCACGGCAGTGATACCTAAGACCAGTAAGGCTGAACGTTTGATGGAGAATCTCTCACTGTCGGATTTCAGTTTAACCGATGACGAAATGACTTCTATTTCGGCACTTAATCAGAACCGTCGATTCAATGACCCTGGGGTCTTCTGTGAAGGCGCATTTGGCAAGTTCCACTCAATTTATGACTAAGGATGTTACGCCTTAATGGATGATATTAGCGTAGAAAAGATCAATTTAGAGTCTCAGCAGCAATATAAAGATAACGTTTTCCCGCTTGTCTATGCTGCCAGTAATCTTTCTGATGCGGCAGGGATAAAAGATTGGCTTGCGCAACATAAGCACCGGTTAGAAGGTGAGTTAACAACGCATGGAGCCATTTTGTTTCGAGGCTTCAATATTATTGATGATCAAGATTTTGATGGTTTTGTTCGTGCATTTGATTGGCCCAGCTTTACCTATGAAGAATCGTTGTCTAACGCCGTCCGGCACAATCGAACAGAGTTAGTTTTTACGGCTAATGAAGCTCCACCGTCAGTGTCTATTTTCCTGCATCATGAAATGGCGCAAACACCGATTTATCCGTCAAAATTGTTTTTTTTCTGTGAACAGGCTTCTGAAGTCGGGGGTGCAACACCTATCTGCCGTTCGGACATCCTGCTGGAGCATTTGCAGAGAGAGAGCCCAAGCTTTGTTGAGACCTGTGAAGAGAAGGGCATACGCTACTCTCAAACTATGCCCGCGGAGAATGATTTGGAGTCTGGGCAGGGTCGTAGCTGGGCTAGTACGTTGAGCGCAGATAACGCTGAAGAGGCAGAAGCTAAGCTTGAACGACTGGGGTATGAATGGCAATGGCAGGCCGATGGGTCCCTCAGTGTGACAACGCCAGTGTTACCCGCGGTAAAAACATTGCCTGACGGACGAAAAGTGTTCTTCAATCAGTTGATAGCGGCGTTCAGAGGTTGGCAAGATGCTAGAAATAATAGCGAAAAATCGATTTGCTTCGGCGATAACTCATCCATCAGTAATGATGACATGGCTTTAGTGATAAGGCTTTCTGACCTATTAACGTTTGATATTCCATGGCAGACCGGAGATGTCGTTCTAGTCGATAATTTTGTCACCATGCACGGTCGCCGTCCTTTTGAGGGGCAACGCAGAGTGCTGGCTTCATTGGTGGCCTAGTGCCTTGGCGCTAGATAAATCGATCTTTAAAACACCAATAAGCCTCTTTATCGCACTATAGAAACATACTGCCGCATGGGAGCTTCCATTAGACTTTTTGCCATGAAATTATCAGACTTAAACTAGCTGATAGCTCGCGATTGGGGCAACACGTCTAATTGATAATAATTTCGCTTTTTAAGTAAACAGGAACAAACTCATGAATTCTAAAATGGTCGCTCTCGCGTTGACTTTTTTGCTTGCAGACTGCGGAGGGGGTGGAGGTACTTCTGAGGCTGTTGAGCCTCCGATAGTGCTGTTGCCGCCCACTATTAGTCAGCTCTCATTTCTGGTCTCTGAAAATGCTGGATTGGAAAGTGATATAACAATGACCGAGCTTGACGGAACCTTTTCCGGTCGTACGCTGACTAATGCTCCTATTACTGAGCTTGTTGCTAGCTTTCAGCATAATGGGTCATCCGCCAGTATTGGCGATGTTACTCAGGCCAGCGGTACTACGGCCAACGATTTTACTAATCTTGTGACCTACACGATAACGGGCACAGATGGGCAGACCACAAATTATGAGGTGGATTTAACCAAGTTTACTGACCTCCCAATCATTTACCTCAAGACGGATTACTACGACCCTATTGACTCCAAAGAGGACTATATCCTGGGAGATGTCTCCATAGCTGGAGGTCGTAATGTCCTCAATTTGACCGAGTCAGCGATGAAAATCCGTGGTAGAGGAAATTCGACGTGGTATACCCATCCAAAAAAGCCATTCCAGATGAAGTTAGACGATAAGGCCGAATTTTTGGGAATGCCAAACGACAAAAAGTGGCTATTTTTAGCGGAATATTCTGATAAAACGATGCTTCGAAACAAAATATCATTTGAAATGGGATATATCAGCAACTTAGATTGGACGCCGCAAGGGCGCTTTGCTGAGGTCTATATTAATGATGAGTACAACGGTACGTACAATATTACGCAAATGGGTGACACTGGGTATTTATTAGAGCTTGATCAGTTATCGCGACTAGACTCGGATGATGTGTACTTTGAGAGCGTTATCACTGATAAATTCTGGGTTAACATAAAAGAGCCTAGCCTCGAACGCAACAGCTCTGAGTATGCTTATATTAAGACGCTGATTAATGATTTTGAAAATGCGATGTCGGGGTCTACTTCCATGACATCCTACTTTGCCGTTGCGGAAACAACCTCTGATAATGTTTGGGATGTGAACTTGAGCCAGACGATGACGCTAGTCCCCAATTCTGATTACACGGTATCATTTAAAGCAAAGTCATCGATTGATCGCACCATGATTGCTGGCCTTGGTTTGTACCATGATCCTTGGACAAACGTGGGCGAGCCTGTAAGTCTGACAACAGCATGGCAAACATTTACATTGACTCAGACCACTACCGATTTTGGAGATGATCAAAGCCGTGTCTTATTTGATATGGGTGGAGATCAAGGCGGAGAGGTTTGGATTGATGATGTCAGCGTTCTTACCGCAGATGGAATAGAGCTTGTTGCTAATGGCGATTTCCAAAGTGGTGAGGCAAGCTGGGAGGGAGGAGCGGCCACAGCAGCTAATATCGCATCCTATGCTAACGGCACAGAAGGGTACGCAGAATATATCGATATTGATAGCTTTGTTGATTGGTATCTGATCAGCGAGATTACTAAGAACGTTGATTCAATGTTTTTCTCCAGTATGTTTTTAAATGTAATGCCGGGTGAGAAGATTAAAATGGGTCCCTTGTGGGATTTTGATCTATCGTTTGGTAACGTAGACTACGCAGATAGTCGTTATGCAGAGGGTTGGTGGGTGAAGTACCACCCTTGGTATGAACGCCTTTTTCAGGATCCAGATTTTGTTGCTAAGGTGAAGGTTCGGTTTGCTTATTTTAAAGATAATCAAGATTTCATTCTCGATAAAATAGACGCCTACGCAGAGCAATTACAGTGGGCGCAGCAGGAGAATAATGATAAGTGGCAGACTCTAGGAATGTATGTTTGGCCAAACCCCGTTGTTTTTAATACCTATCAAGAAGAGGTTGATCATATGAAGTCTTGGTACATTGATAGAATGGATTGGTTAGAGGCCGCCTTTGACGACCTTTAGGCGCCATGATTGGCTCTAAACATGGCCCTATAAGTATTCATTTTTACTGAATGAGAGATTCATTCATTAAAGAATATTTCAGCTATACTTTATTTTATAATATATAGGAGCTTTTTGTTTTGAAATTATTGATACTTGTTATTGCCAGCCTGTTAAGTCTTAGTGCTCTAGGCGAGGAAGCTGATACTTCCAGAAGCGATAACATTAAGCGCTTCAATGAGAGTCAGAGATGCCACAAGTCTGCTATTGCCGGAAGGGTATAAGAAAAAGGCGATTCGGTGCGCACAGTCCTCGCTCGAGGCAGGTAAAGACCTATTTGAACCAGATAGCAAAAACATTGCTGCACTTACCTATAATTATGGCGTCGCGCTACTAAACAGAAGTTATGATGAAAAACTAAGTCAGAAAGTTCTTAGCGAGGCGCTTAGTCTTTATGAATCGCTCTATGGTGAGAGTTCTGTAGAGTTGGTTGATTTGTTGTTGGATCTTGGTCATGCAAATAACTTATCGATAGGCGCTAGTGGCGTGAAGCGCTCATCTTACTCAAGAGCACTTAAAATCCTTGCATCGAATTATGGAAATACCTCATTAGAGTATGCAGATGCGCAGCTTGCTATTAGCATAGAGATTCTTGGCCGAGCGCGCACCTCAGGACAACTGTCATTTTCCAATAAACATGCGAAAGAGGCGCTCGAGATATTTTTGCAGGAATTAGGTCCCACCTCGGTAGGAGCTACATTGGCAAGTTTCCAGCTGGGCAAGCAAAAGATGCTCAGAGAAAAATATAGGTCGGCCATCCCTTTTCTTAAAAACGCTCTAGCTAATCCATCAGTGGCTCAATATGCGCATGGATTTCTTATTAGGGCCTTTGAAGAAACGGGTCAGCGAGAATTAGCTGGCTTCCATGCTCAAGAATTAGGTAAATTAGTGCCGGACCAAGGAGATCAGGGCTATATACCTGTGTATGTACCACAACCTGTTTATCCTAGCAGAGCACAACGAAAAGGAGTATCGGGTTATGCCATTATTGAACTCACAATATCTGTAGAGGGGACGGCAATCAAAACCTCTATTGTTGAGCAATACCCTACTTCGAAAGGGTTTGGGAAAGCTGCGTTAAAGGCTGCAAAAAAGTTGAGGTATGTCCCGCGGTTTGTTGATGGTGAAGCGGTTGAAGTGCCCGGTGTTTTGTATAAATTCACCTTCAAAATGGCCCGCTAATTAATCTGCCTTTCTTTGTCCTCCCAATAAGGCTTTCGTAGTTCTCGTTTGAGTATTTTGCCCGAAGGATTGCGCGGTAGAACATCGGTAAAGTCGATGCTTTTTGGTACCTTGTAGCCGGCAATCTTACTCCTTGAATGGGCAATAATGTCTTCCTTAGTAGCGGTGGCGCCAGGCTTTAGTACAATGATGGCTTTCACCGCTTCTCCCCATTTTTCATCGGGAACACCAATGACTGCAGCATCACCCACAGCCTCATGACCAAACAGTGCATTTTCTACCTCGGCGGGATAGACGTTCTCTCCACCTGAGACAATCATATCTTTGATTCTGTCATGAATATAAAGATAACCATCTTCATCTAAGTAACCCGCATCACCAGTGTAAAACCATCCGTTTTGTATTGATTTAGCCGTGGCCTCGTCATTCTTCCAGTAGCCTTTCATTAAGCTTTTAGAGCGGTAGGCAATTTCACCGACCTCATTCGCAGGCAGAATTTCACCCTCCTCACCGACAATCCTTACTTCTGCTGTTGGTGCCGGTTTACCGCAGGAGCGCAATTTGCCAAGGGCAGGATCGTGGTCTTCTGGTGCTAGTATTGTGCCTGCACCGCAGGTTTCGGTCAGGCCATAGACCTGACAAAAATTACATTTAAAAATATCTTTGGCGGTAAGCAACACATCTTCTGAAATAGGGCTGGCACCATAGAGTAAAAAGTCTAGATTAGAGAAGTCTCTATCACGAACGCCAGGAATAGAGTTTAAGAACATGATAACGGCGGGCACGAAAAAGGCGTACTTGATGCGGTATTTTTCGAGCAAATCTAATATAACTACAGGATCTACATCTTTTAGAATGACATTGGTAAGACCTTGGCATAAACCGACGACACCAACGTTGACGCCAGCCACATGGAAAATTGGCATGGCTACAAGACTGGCTTCACCCTCATCCCAGTCACCCCAACCACCATTCGCTGCTTGATCTAAGAGATCAAGATAGTTGCCATTGGTCAGTTGGACGCCTTTTGGGTGGCCTGTAGTGCCACTGGTATAGAGCTGGATAACGTCATCTTCTAACGCAATTGGCAGCATTGGGTCCGTTGTATCCTGAGTATCTCTCCAAGTGCAGTAGTCAGGCCACTCGCCGTGGCCACCATCAACAGCAATAAATTGACGAATACTACCGATTTTGGGTAGTAGCTGTTCAATAACCGCATAGAATTCTGCGCCGACAAATAGAATGTCGATGCTGGCATTGTTGAGAATATATTCAATTTCAGGGGGTGCTAGTCGCCAATTAACACCCGCAATCACCACGTTTGATTTCGCTGAACCAGACATGACTTCAAAGAAGTAGTCACTGTTTTTACCAAGGTACCCAATGCGAGCGCCTGGCGCACATCCAGCTTTAATAAGGCCGTTGGCGACTTGGCTGGCCATGCGGTCTAGTTCGGTATAGGTGGTTTCTCGACCTTCAAAGATTTGTGCAATACGGTGACCGTTTATCTTTGCTTGATGACGGCTACGCAGTTGAGTTGATCCAGTGCGATCATTGTTTCTTCCCCTCCCTGCTATTTTTTATAGTTTATAACTTTCTTGCCCTCAGTTTACTGACAAGTGGAGAGGGCGCAACAAAAAACTCGTACTCAAGCGTGAGTACGTTGTTGCTTGCCATAAGGTGAGGACAATAATGAGTATCAAAAAACAAATGTTGTTAAACTAATCCCAAGCCAGTTAACCTTCCGTACTTGAAGATATGTAGGCTAAGGTGTTAATTTTTTAGCATAGGCAGCGCTAAGAAATACTAGCTAGCGGACACCACTCGTCATTAAAAACAAAAGAGGAATAACCATGTCAATGATTGTCAATCGTCGAGATCTCGACTTCGTGCTCTATGAAGCCTTAGGTTTAGATAAAATTCTCGAGTCTGAGCGTTATGCTGACTATGATCGAGAATCTCTCGACGCGATGTTAGACCTCTGTCAGATAATTGCTGAAAATCAGTTTTTGACGTGTGCCTCTAAGCTGGATGCGAATGAACCCCAGTTTGTCGATGGAAAAGTTGAAACAATTTCAGAACTCAAAGACGCTATTAATGCCTATCAGGAAGCGGGTCTATGCACGTCAGCCTATGATGCGGATATTGGAGGCATGCAACTTCCTTGGATGGTGGACCAAGCTCTCAATGGTATGTTTGTCTGCGCCAACAATCCTGCCCATATTTATCTATTCCTAACACAGGGTGTGGCTAATATGCTTAATGTCTGCGGTTCTGAGGAACTAAAGATCAAGTACTTGCCTAATCTTGTGGAGGGTAAGTGGTTTGGCACGATGTGTTTGTCCGAACCTCAAGCAGGATCATCCCTTGCTGATATACGTACCAAAGCAGAACTAAAGCCAGATGGCTCCTACGCGCTTAGCGGCACTAAAATGTGGATATCGGGCGGCGAGCAGGACATTACTGAGAATATTATCCATATGGTGTTGGCTAAAATCCCGGGTTCACCGCCGGGGGTTAAAGGGATCTCGCTGTTTTTGGTGCCAAAAAACCGCGTTAATAATGATGGAAGCCTTGGCGACTTTAATAATATAGCGCTGGCTGGTCTGAATCATAAGATGGGCTGTCGTGGGACAACGAATTGCCTGCTTAATTTTGGCGAGTCAGGCGAGTCGATTGGCTACTTGGTTGGAGAGCCCAATCAGGGTTTGTCTAATATGTTCCATATGATGAATGAAGCGCGTATTTCAGTGGGTATGTCTGCCGTTATGACGGCACTTGGCGGTTATTTATACTCTTTGGATTACGCACGAAATCGTCCTCAAGGCCGGCCGTTGGTAAACCGTAATCCAGAAGACGCTCAGATTATGCTCAGTGAGCACGCAGATATTAAACGTATGCTGATGACTCAAAAAGCATTTATCGAGGGGGCTCAGACCTTGATGTACTATTGTGCTGAGCTAATTGATACGAAGAAACTTTCTAATGACCATGCGGCTAATCAGCGGTTTGATTTACTGCTCGATTTGTTGACTCCCATTTGCAAGTCTTGGCCGTCGGAGTTCTGTCTGGAAGCTAACAAGTTGGCAATACAGGTATTGGGTGGCTATGGCTATACCCGCGAGTATCCTGTCGAGCGCCTCTATCGTGACAACCGCCTAAATCATATTCACGAGGGTACCTGGGGTATTCAGGGTCTCGATATCCTTGGTCGAAAGGTGCGAATGCAAAGTGGTGCTGCAGTGGCGATTCTTCGAGAGGAAATGGAAGCCACTATTGATTCGGGTATAGGGCATTCTGAACTAGCTAGTTTTTGCGATCAGCTTGAAGAGTATTTAAAGTTAACTGAAGAGACGATCTTCGCTGTTGGTCAAGCAGAAGATCCCTCCCTAGCGTTAGCCAATGCCACGATATTCCTAGACGCTATGGGCCATCTTGTTATTGCATGGATGTGGTTGAAACAGGCAGTAGCAGCTGTAGAAGGCAAACAGAAGGGCAATAAAACTGATGATGCGTTTTACGATGGCAAGGTTGCTGCGATGCAGTTTTTCTTTCGTTACGAGCTGCCTAAGATTAAACCTAATCTCACGCTGGTAGGGGGTTTGGATAGTACTTGCTACGACCTTACTGCGGATCAATTTATAGGCGTTTAAAGTCTATTTTACAAGATTTAAGCCTTGCTTTGCCGGGCTTAAATCTTTGATTCCGAACGTGGGCACAGCCGTGTCCATCTGTATTTTCAAAATCGAGAGCAGTAGAATGGCGCTAGTTATTAGTCGTTTTCATCAGTGGGATAGACTAGGTAGTCATTTTTGTAGGTTTACACTGATCTCCGTAAACTAGATAATTGTTCACGTTTAAAACGACACGTTTTAGAAAATATCGTTATTTTTTTAGGATAGTATTAATGTCTGCTTATAAAGCCCCAGTCCAAGAGTTTTCTTTCATACTTGAAGAGCTAATCGGCTATGAAAAACATAGTCAATTGCCGGGTTATCAAGACGTAGGCGGTGACATGTTAAATGCCATTTTGCCAGAAGCGGCAAAGTTCTTTGAACGGGTCGTTGCCCCTACTAATTCCATCGCGGACGGTCAAACGACCCATCTAGTGGGTGGTGAGGTTGTTACTGCGCCAGCATTAGATGGTGTTTATGAGCAGATGATAGAGGCTGGTTGGTGCGGTTTAAGCGGCGCGCCAGATTACGGTGGCGCTGGCTTTCCTGGCGTGGTGGACGTCGTGGTTCAAGAGATGCTGCAATCCGCTAACCTGGGACTTAGCTTGTTGCCACTGCTGAGTCGGGGAGTTATTCATGCTCTAAGCCTTTATGGTTCAGATCAACAAAAAGAGTGCTATCTAGAAAATCTCGTTACTGGTGTTTGGTCGGGGACCATGAACCTTACTGAGTCCCAAGCCGGGAGTGACCTATCAGCAGTGCAATCCAAGGCAGTACCGCATGAAGATCATTACTTGGTGACAGGGCAAAAAATCTATATTACTTGGGGCGACCATCAGCAAGTTGAGAACGTAATTCATTTGGTTCTAGCGCGACTTCCCGATGCTCCAGCCGGGAATCAAGGTATTTCACTATTTTTAGTGCCCAAATTTTTAGTTAACACTGACGGTAGTCTAGGTCAGCGCAATGATGTTAAGGCCGTAGGTGTGGAGCATAAGCTCGGCATACACTGCAGTCCTACGTGCACCATGGCGTTTGGCGATAATGGCGGCGCCGTTGGTTATTTGGTTGGTCCTAAAAATCAAGGGTTAATGTGCATGTTCAGCATGATGAACAATGCCAGATTGTCTGTCGGACATCAGGGCGTAGCGGTGGGCGAGCGAGCATATCAACAGGCAGTAGCCTATGCTACAGATCGTGTTCAAGGTCGCGTTCAGGGTGTTGAAGGGCGAGCCTCAATTATCCACCATGCCGATGTCAAACGGATGCTTTTGCAAATGCGTGCGCAGGTGGAGGCAGGTCGAGCAATATCGATTTATACCATAGCTACTGAAGATCGGAGCACGCATCATGCTGACCAATCAGTGCGCGAGGCTAGTTCACGTGCGGTTGAGATATTAACCCCTTTGGTTAAAGGCTGGTGCACTGAAGTTGCTCAGGAGGTTACATCTCTTGGCGTTCAAGTACATGGCGGTATGGGCTTTATTGAAGAGACCGGTGCTGCTCAGCATATGCGAGACGCAAGGATATTGCCTATTTATGAGGGGACTAATGGCATTCAGGCTCT
>LWDU01040386.1_pt1 | contig 39633 bp, 26 predicted proteins | sample 727161 | NCBI WGS metagenome assembly LWDU01 (sample SAMN04566230, study PRJNA314399) | hydrothermal vent metagenome | isolation source: deep sea hydrothermal plume seawater | place: Mexico: Gulf of California, Guaymas Basin | collected 2004-07-11
GGCCACTGATCCGTTTGCCACCGGCAATTCCTGGCGCCCGGACAATCAGTGGAATATGCATCGATGTCTCATAACAACTGTGTTTACACCACAGCGTGTGTTCGCCCAGATTCCACCCATGATCACCCCAGAGGACAACAATGGTATTCTCGGTCAAGTTTAGTTTGTCGAGTGCGTTGAGCAGTTTTCCAATCTGGGCATCGGTGTAACTGACGCATGCGTAGTATCCGTGGATCAGCATTCGAGCGGTTTCGTCGGAAACGGGTCCCTTGGCGGGAATTCCGGCATAGGCCCGCAGTTCTCCTGAATTGTGAATGGACTCGCTCGGCGCATTTTTTGGCACATGGTAATTCGGCGGTAGATTGATCTGCGACGGATCGTACAGATCCCAGTATTTTTTTGGCGCGACGAACGGCAAGTGGGGTTTGAAGAAACCAACGGCCAAGAAGAATGGTTCATCGCCATTGCTAAGTCGATCCAATTCGGCGATAGCTCGATTCGCCAGTTGACCGTCAGCATAGGCATCGTCAGCTACGTCGGCCGACTCGAATGGCGGTCCGCGGAGCCGGCGACCCGTTTGCTTGTTGCGTTGAGCGCTAAGCTTCTTGTTTTCGGCAAGTTGGTAGGACGCTACACCTCTCGGCCGCCAAGCCGGTAGCGACCAGCCATCCGCATTGTCCGTGGGGTGATGAAACACTTTCCCAAGCGAAACAGTCGCGTATCCGTTCAACTTGAATTGAGAGTTCAAGGTTCGGATCTGGGGTGCGTCTTTATCTGCCCTCGCGAGATAATTTACGAATCGTTGCGGGGTAGGGCGGATGCCGCTCATCATGCTCGCTCGGGACGCTCCGCATGTGGGGACCATGCAATAGGCCCGTTCGAATAGGAGTCCCGATTGTGCGAGCCGATCAATGTTGGGCGAATGAATATGCTGTCTTCCGTAGCATCTTAGCTCTGGTCGCATGTCATCGACGGCAATGAACAACAGGTTGGGACGCGGCGGATCCTGCCCGTTACAGAGTGTTGAACTGAGGATAGATCCGACAACGACGGCGAATGCGACCAGGCAGCTTTGTCGGTGTTTCTTGGTCATGCTGGCGCCTCTAGTGTTGTGTCAACAATGTGAGCCGAACACGCTAGCGTCGGGTGTTGTCTAATCAATGTCTTCTATGGAAACACCCGACGCTAGCGCGTTCGGCTCACATTTCCAAAATCGCATAAAGTACCGGAGCTTTCCAGGACAGTCGTCCACCATTAGTTCGTATCGTGTAACGTCCACTCGGTCCATCAGGTTGGAAAACCGTTGTCCCACCGAACACTGATCCATTGGTACGGTTGTAAACGCGGACGACTGTGATGCTTGCGCCGCATACTCCGACATGTCGACCTCGTCGGTTTCACCGACGTCTTCCATGTAGGGCGGTCCATCCAACAGAGCCCAACCACCTGGCCGGAGTACGCGGTGCATTTCGCGTAGCGCTTCTATTTGGTCGTCCTCCTGCAGCAGTTCGTTAAATGTAAGCCACATACAGAGGACCACATCGAATGACCGATCCGGATAGGGCAGTCGGCAAAAGTCGCCAAGCTGCCAATCGACCACCACCCCCGCAACCCGTGCGCGTCGTTGTGCCTCTGCGAGCATCATCGGTGACACGTCAATTCCGACGACCGAGTACCCAGCCGCTGCCAACGGTATGCCAATGCGTCCATAGCCGCAGCCGGCGTCTAGGATCCGTTCGATGGACGTCGCCGCTAACATCGACTTCACACGATCTACGGTCCGACGATCCCATTCTGGTGATGTGCGCGATTCCAGGCCTTCAACGCCAAGTTGCTCGTAGATCTGACGCGACATTGCTCCCGATGTTGAATCGTTAGATGCCAACTGCAAACTCCAAACAGAACGATTTTCGTTTTCTAAAACCAAGTCGCTCGTCAACAATCAGAGCAGCCATTTTCGAGGTCGCATTCTCCGCGTTGACCAAAATACGCTACGAGGATTTTTAAGACGGCGGCATCCTGGGTGTTTCTTTGTTTAGCGGATGCTGGTCCGTGCGGCCGTGAACGAACACCGCCGTCCATTCTGCCAGGCGTCTGCCCAACAGGCGACAGGAGGCTTGCGTTGAATCTTCCCGAGGTTCTTTTGCTGCGACGGCCCCATAGTGTAACGTCATCTCCTTGGCGGCATAGTCGGTGACGCCGAAAACCAGAAATCCAAAATTCATCAAGACTGTCAGAATCGACTGACACGCCAATTCCATTCCGCCACCCCAACCACCCGAACTACTAAAAGCGCAGGCGATTTTTCCATCCACCTTCATCCAGTGCGTCAACATTGTCTCGTCCCAAAACTGCTTCATCTTCCAGGAGAGGATGCCCATGTTGGTCGGGCTGCCAACCGCGAGCCCATCGCACCAATACACGTCTTCAGCCGAGGCTTCCTTTACTGACCGGACTCGAACTTCGGTGTCTGGGACTTCGCAGACGCCAGCGGCAACCAATTCGGCCATTTTGGCGACATTTCCAGTTCGTGAGTCGTAAAGGACAAGGATCTTGTTCATGTAAGCCGGTCCAGGGGAGCAGTTCTTGTTGATCAAACATCACTATCGGGCGCGTTCGAGCAGCTTTTTGTAGATAAGTTCCGCCTGCTTGAACTCCTCAAGTTCCTGGTTGGTGAGCACGCCCGTATTGCGAGTGATTTCTTCTTGCACCCGGTTGAGCAGGTACCGCACTTCCCGGACTTTTGGCCGCAATGGTGCACCAGCTGTCTGGTAGTGGACCGGTCCAGTGTGAGCGTAAAAGTATCGCCCATCATCTCGAGGTTGGAAGCAGCGGACGGCCACCCAGGCCGAATCGTCGAAGGAGACCACTTCGTCGATGGTGACTCGATAGCGGTCGCGATCGGTTGGACTCTTGCCTGGTTTGATCGTTTTCACTACATCGCCGTTCACCAGGATCTCGATCCGACTCAATGGCGTTTCGCTGACCGCGACGCCTGTCACGTGGCATTTGTTTGGATTGTTGGATTGCTTCAACGGGAACTTCGTTCCGGCGGGACGTCCGCCGAATTTCATCATGAGCATCGGACCCGTCGTAACAAACGAATTCCCGTTTCCCAATCCTTCGAACCACTTGTCGTATGTCAACTTGCCTTCTACTTCGACATAGACCCGTCCGAAACCAAGCGGTACGGGGTGCACGCCGGTTGCCGTGCCGCCAGTAGGTTTGATGTCGAAACCACAATTGAGAAATGCGTAGTAAGTCTTGAATCCGAAGTCGATCCATCCGTGTTCGGTCCAACCGCCATTTTCGTCTGTCTCGATACCCCAGTCGGTTGGGAGGGTGTTGATCGTCCAGTCGTGGAACGCGAATTCCGTCCTCCAGATGTGATTGTTCGCCAACTCAAAGAGATCGACTTTCATGATCGGGACGATCATCGCGCTCCACGCCCAAGTGTGCTTATCCAGGTCCAGCAAGGCCTTTTGTTTTCGAGCCTCGTTTGCGATCGGGGTGACGCGGGGCGCCGGTATCTCGAGGGGAGTTTGGTGGCCAAGGAGACGCTTGCCACCGTAGGTGAACAACTCGTACTCCGTGTTTAACGGATAAACAATATAGCCGGGTGCAATCTCGTCCGGTCGATTGCCTGGCGGCGCGTCGGTGCTCTTAGCACCGCTCGTTGGAGATTCGTGGGCAGCGGTGACCCAGTAGGTGAGCGGGAAGGCCAAGTTCAGATCCTCTGCCAACATCGCAACACGGACGTCTTGCAGGCTGCGGTGTACATGTGTGTCACCCGAGTACCAACCCAATTCAGCCATGTGAATCCAGCGTTTCAAACGGATTTCGATTAGCGCGGTATCAGCGTCCCCGTCCGGCACGATCACTTTTTTGCTAACGGGGCGATACTCTTTGCCGNCGATAGGTCACCGCCGATTCACCCGTTTCGGTGGACGAGGTGGCGTGGTACCACGTTTTTCCGTCACTTGATTGGATGTACAGGCGGGCAGCGACCGCTCGGCCATCTTCGTGGATCCGGCCGTACATCATCCTGGCGGCGGCGTTCGTTGTACTGAGAAGCGCCGTGGCCAGAAACACCGCGGCCGCCAACAAGACCGGCCGCACCGTTGTATGCAAACGGGGTACATGAAAAGCGGAATTGGTTTGTCGTCTCATGGAGGTAATCCGGATCTCGATATCAAGTGATTCTTGTTTTGATAGCATCCGCTGCGCGATTCCACCTACCTTACAGCGCCTCGATGCACAAATCTAAGGTATCGGCGATTTTTGCCCGAGGTGGCGTCCAAGGCGGCCCCGTACCATTGCTGATATCGTGCCGCTAGGGGCGATTTTGCAATCGAGTTGAGTTACAATGAGCGGCGATCCAATGTTCACCCCAGGTCGCCTGCAATCAATCCGTTCGGACGAATCATGACTCGACAGAAAACCACTTTTGCCATCGTTTATTGTTGCGTTTTTGCCGGTTTGTTGCTTCAAGGAAGTCTGCGGGCTGCCGACTCGGTGTCAACCGATTGGCCACGATTTCGAGGACCAGCCGGAACGGGACAAGGCGCCGGTAATTTGCCTACCAAGTGGGATGAGAACTCGATCACTTGGGCCGCCGACTTGCCGGTTCACGGCCATTCGTCACCGATCGTTGTCGGAAACCGGATCTTTCTTACCGGTTGGACGCAAATCGATGCGGGCGTCGAACGACGAGTTCTTTGTATTGACCGAAAATCCGCGAAGGTCCTTTGGAATCAAGTAGTCGCAGTCGCCAAAGGTGAACGGCTCCACAATATGAACAGTTGGGCGACACCCAGTTGTGCTACCGATGGTGACCTTGTGGTAGCGTTTTTTGGACCCGGTGGACTGCATTGTTTGACGGTTGATGGCGAACCTAAATGGTCGCGCGAGCTGGGTGATTTTCCCGGCGGGTGGGGCATCGGCGGTTCTCCGATCCTCTACGGCGACGCAATCATTCAAAACTGTGATGCGCAGGGTGATTCGTTCCTCATCGCTGTCAACAAGAAGACCGGCAAAGACATGTGGCGAACGCCACGACGATCCAAGCCGAGGGGTGGCTGGAGCACGCCGATCGTCATCGATGTCAACGGACACGATGAACTGTTGTTAAATGGTGAGTTCGGTCTTCAAGCGTACGATCCCAACGACGGGACTCCTACTTGGTTTTGCAAGGCGTTCAACGGTCGAGGTACACCAGCACCCGCGATCGGACACGGACTTGTCTATGTTGTTAATGGTAAATCAGGCGATGTCTACGCCGTGAAACCGGGTGGCAAGGGAGACGTCACCGACGATCGCATGGCTTGGCATACGGAGCGCAAAGGCGGCCGTGATTTGCCATCACCGATATTGGTCGGGAGCTCCCTGTTCGTTGTCAACATGGCTGGGATCGCCACTTGTTACGACGCGACAACCGGTGACGAACGTTGGAAGGTCAGGCTCAATGGAGAATACTCGGGATCTCCCGTCTCTGCTGGGGGACTGATCTACGTCTGCGACGAAAACGGCATCGTCTCTGTTGTGAAAGCTGGTGAGCAATTTGAGCTAATTGCACGCAACTCGGTCGGCGCGGCGAAGAGTGAAGTATTTCGATCGTCTCCTGCGGTCAGTCAAGGTCAACTCTTTCTGCGAAGTACGAACCGGCTGTTTTGCATCGGCAAGTTGACTCAATGACGACGCTGGGTCTGTCATGCCCCACGTGGTATTTACGTCGAGCCTAGAGCGGCACATCGAATGCCCTCAATTGGCCATAGACGGAGAGACGGTGCGAGATGTCCTCGACGCCGTTTTTGCTGATCACCCACAGTTGCGCGGCTATATTGTCGATGATCAAGACCGGCTGCGTACTCACATGGTGATCTTTGTTGACGGTCAACCGGTCAAAGATCGCAAAGGTCTCAGTGATTCCACGCGACCGGCGAGCGAAGTGTACGTCATGCAAGCGTTTTCCGGTGGGTAATTGAATTGACCTACTCGGTGCGGTTCGCGCCTTAGCGTCCCATTGCTTCCCGTTTGTTTTTTTCGATCGCCAAGCGACTCGGCCACGGCACGACTTGAATGGCGTTGAACATCGAGTAGTTACTACCATCGCGTTGGCTTACGATGTGGACCGGTTGATTTTCATCGACCTTGATCTCGAATCGTACGTACTGGACTCCCTCGACAAACTTGAGCGATCGATAATCCCAACTCTTGTCGTTGATCGTCGACTTGTGTCCGTAACCTACGTTGCCGACCGTCAATTTGATCTTCGCATTCTGATCTGGAGCATCACCGTGTGCGAAAACATAGATCGCGTAGCGACCTTTGGGAAGATTGCGAATGGATGTTTTCAGATCGACCGCTTGATTCTGGTGGTAGATATACGCATGAAAAATGCCGCTGTGTTGCTGAATTCCCCAACAGCCGTTGTTGTCGGAAATCTCCAGTTGCACTTTGGATTTGGTTCCTGCTGACGTTGTCAACGCCTCGATTTTCCTCGTGTTGACGGGCACAAAATTCCATTGATCGTCTTCGGTGCCGACAATGCCGTCGTACTTTCCAGCGCCCGGATCGTGTCCGAAGACGATATGGAACGCCCGTTGCGACGGCGGTTCCACAACTCGATCCTTTTCTTGACCAATCGGGCTCGAAGCAGATACGAACAAGCTTGCCAAAAACAGTGGGAAGATTTGATGAATCATCGTTGCGTTTCTATGGAAGTCAACAAATCAGAAATGTGTGCCACTCGCATTGTCCGTGTTTTCGTCGCCTAGGTGTTCAAGACAACGACGAAGCCAGTTCATTGATCCTAATCGCCAGAGGCCCTTCAATGCAAGATCGAGCTTGTTCTTGAGCGGCCGAAAACTACAACGGGCGGCTCGGACGCACCTATCGGCGGTTCAGCTCATCAAGTTTGCTTTGCAAGTCGGCGGAGTGGGAAACTAGATCCTTGTGCCGCAACGCGACCAATTGGAGCGATCTCTTGAATTCCCTGGCCGCTTTCTTGGGGTTTCTTGGGACTTTTGACCGGTACTTGAGAAACGCAGTGTTGAGCGATTGAATCTCCGAACGCGAAGTGCTTTTGTCCTGCATCGTCGCAACGATTTCGGCGAGCAGGAAGCCAATCGCCAGAGTCTCCGTTCCTGAGTCGCTGGCGAGTTCCCAATTCACATAGGATGTTTTCCAGACAGAATCAGGTGCTTCCGTTTGGTTGTTCTTGTTGACCTGAATGTCGGATTCCATTTGTTGTGCCACGTACTCGTATTCGGCTTGTTGTTCCTCCCAATCCGAACGATGCTCACACAACGAGAATGCAAACTCGTCATCTAACTCCAAATGGTGCCCGTCATACATCAGGAACCCTGAACCAAAATTGTCGGTGCCCGTCATCAGGCAAACGGGGCAGCCATCGTCGACAATGTGATCCGTGCCGGCGGTTGCCATTTGCGGTACTCGTTGTCTCTCGCAGCGAACAGCGACCGCGGGTGGACTGCCGCCTTCCAGAGGGCTGTCTAGCCACACTCGCTTTTCCTCAGTAAGTGCTTGTGCCAGTTCGTCCAGACATTCGCTCGTATCTAGCTCTTGGCGACGATTGGCAATCCATGTCCAGCCACTGGCAATTAGGTGGCGGTTGGCGTCGAAGTATGTGCAGACCTCCGCGATCCCCATCGGTCCGTTTCTGAACGTCTGTAGATCAGACGAGAGCGGGATCTGTTGACGTTCCAAGGTCATGTTTAGATGTCGTGAGAGGATGAGCGATTCGATCCAGGCACGGCCGCCGTGAAGAGATTCACGAGGCCGCCGATCTCCCAGGTCGCTACGGCCAGTCATCAGCCAATCGCGATGCACGGCTTTCGTTAAATCGTACAGCTCGCGGTCGTTATCCGCCGCGTAAGCCTCTCGCCATTTGGACGTGCTAGCCACGGCCAACATCAACTTCGCTATCGCTGTTATCCATTCATCTCCCCAGAGTATGTCCCGATGAGCGTTGGGGATTTCGAGGGGAGTTTCACGAGGCTCTTGCAGTTGCTCGACCGTTGTATTGTTACGTACTTGCCACCAAGGAGGTAGTCGGACTGGAATCCTCACCTTGCCTTCGTTTTTGTCATATCCCCAGTCGATACTATGGGCGACCCTATCGTATCCTCCTCCAGAGAAGAGGCGCTTGTTGGACATATCGATGGCGACCCACGGTTCGTCGTTTTCAAATCGCGTTATCACTTTTTCGTGATCACACCTCTGCAGACCGAGTGCCTCGCACGATTCGGAGGAAACACTCTCCTTGTAGCGAGGCCAGACCAGAGGCACCTCGCACCAATGGGAGATGTCTTCGGACATGCAGGCCACGATAGTGGCCATGTCCCAGTCGTTGATGGCCGAGCCAAACAAACTTCCCTCTTCGTCCATGATCAAAAGTGGCAGTGATTCCGTAGTCATGAGTTGGGTCTCCATTCGCATGCTAACGTCGGCCGAGTTGGCGGGATCAGGTCGGCGAGAATTCTACGCGAGGGCCAAGACTCAGATGCAAAAATAGCGATCGACACTGACACGCGGTTGACAGACAGCGAGAGTTTTGGTCAGTGTTCTTTGCCGTATTCGAGAAAAAATCCGAGGCTGTCGTGCCACACATTCCGAAGGCGATTTCGCCGGTGTTGTCGATTTAGCAAGAACCGAAGCGGTGGGCGATCACGTCAACACATCGTGTAAAACGCGAGATTCTTCAACTCCCGTCAACCGCATGTCCAAACCTTGGAACTTGACACTAAAGCGGTGGTGGTCGATGCCCAGCAAATGCAACATCGTAGCGTGAAGATCGCGGACGTGGACGACGTTGTCCACGGAGTTGTAGCCGAGTTCATCGGTTCCGCCGTAGCTGATACCCGGCTTGACTCCGCCTCCGGCCAGCCACATCGAGAATCCCTTGATGTGATGGTCCCGGCCGGGACCACCCTTGCCTTGAAACATTGGCGTGCGACCAAATTCGCCGCCCCAGACAATCAGCGTGTCTTTGAGCATGCCCCGTTCTTTGAGATCGGATAGCAACGCGTAGGTCGGTTTGTCGGTGAGTCCGCAACAAATGTTCATGTACCGAGCCAGGTCTCCATGATGGTCCCATCCGCGGTGATAAAGTTGGATGAATCGGACTCCACGTTCGGCGAGACGCCGGGCAAGGAGGCAATTTGAAGCGAAGGAACCGTCACCGGGGACGGCGCCATAACGATCTAGGACGTGCTTAGGCTCGTCAGAGAAATCGACAAGTTCGGGCACGGAAGTCTGCATTCGATAGGCCATTTCGTAGGCGGCAATGCGGGCCTCCACTTCGGGCGCGACTCGTCCGATTACCGAATGACGATTCAGTTGATTGATCGTGTCGACGAGTTGACGCTGCCCTTCGTTCGGCACTCCTGCCGGATTGCCGACGTAATTCACGGGATCGCCACCGGAGTTAAACTCGACTCCCTGGTGTCGGCTGGGAAGAAAACCGGAGGCCCACTGTCGTGAGGCGATCGGTTGCGGATTTCGGCCGCCCACACTTGTCAGCACCACGAAGGCGGGCAGGTCGTCCGCTTCACTGCCCAAGCCGTAGGTTGTCCACGCACCCATCGACGGTCGACCGCTGATTGCCGTGCCCGTGTTCATGAACGTGTGGGCGGGATCGTGGTTGATCTGTTCGGTGACTAGCGATTTGAGGATACAGATTTCGTCCGCCATCTTCTGGTGCCAAGGGAGAAAATCGCTAATCCACTGGCCGTTCTGTCCGTATTGCTTGAACTGCGTCAGTGGTCCCTGGCACTTGAGCGGTTTCCCTTGGAGCTGAGCGATGGGTTGCCCTTTGGTAAACGAATCAGGCATCGGCTCACCGTCCAGTTTGGCAAGCTCAGGTTTGTGATCGAAAGTCTCTAAATGCGATGGCCCACCGGCCATGCAAAGAAAGATGACGCGTTTCACTTTGGGAGTGTGATGGGGGAGCCCAGGCAAGCCGTCGGTTAGTGAGGCACTGGTCTCGGATTTTGCATCGCGGAGACTCATCGAGGCGACGGCAGCACTGCCCAAACCGACGCCGGTAGACGACAGAAAGGTCCGACGATTGCAGTCGATTCTTGCGGTTGAATCGTTCTTCATGTCACGTCTCGTAGATTTTGGGAGCTTGTGGTGATCAATTGCCAGATCGGGGTGAAGGTCACTACTATCGTCGAGTGATAGTCTCATTCAGATTAAATATTGCCCGCGCCAAGACGGTCCAAACGGCCAGTTCCTGGACGTCCAGAGTTTCACTTCGTTTTGTGAGGCCGATCCGTGTTAGTTTTTCAGCATGTTCCGGATTGTTGGCGTACAACTTGCGTTGCTTTTGCAGTAGCGTTTGAACAACCTCTCGTTCTCGTTTGTCCGGAGCGCGGAACAGCGTCTCTTCGAAGACTTTCGTGACCCGTTGGGACTCGTTCAGATTCGGTTGCAGCAAGACGTGTTCGGCGAAAACTCGGGCCGCCTCGACAAATGTTGGATCGTTTAACAGCACGAGTGCCGCTAACGGTGTATTCGAACGGGGGCGTTCCGCGGTACATTCTTCGCGACTTGGGGCATCGGTCGCTTTGAGCATCGGGTGAAGAAACTGCCGTTGCCAATGCATGTAGATGCCACGTCGCCACTGACCGGCGTCTTCCGCCGGTTTGTATGCGCGTTTGGGGAAATTCAGATGTCGATAATACCCTGAAGGCTGGTATGGCTTGATACTTGGACCACCATAATCGAGTACCAATAACCCGCTGATAGCAAGCGTTTGATCTCGAATCATCTCGGCCGGCAATCGGAACCGAGACTGTCGTGCGAACAGTTGGTTGTAAGGGTCCTTCTTGAGCAATTCCTCGGTCCATTCTGAGGACTGTTGATACGTTCGACTCATGACGATGGTCCTAATCATCTGCTTGACATTCCAACCACCTTCGATGAACTGGACGGCCAAGTTGTCGAGCAATTCGGGATGCATGGGCGATTCACCCTGTCCGCCGAAGTCATCCAATGATTTGGAGATACCCGTTCCAAACAGCAGATACCAGAACCGGTTGACTTGAACTCGAGCCGTCAGTCCACCAATGCCGTCGGACGGGTCGGTGAGCCAATTGGCCAGATCCAGACGTGACAGTCGGTTGTCCGTCGTCGACGATTTCCCGCTGTTGAGAAACTTCGGAAGTTGAGGCAACACAACGGTGCCGCTATCGTCCAACCAGTTTCCACGTGGCAACAGGCGAATGACTCTCGGTTCGATTGCCTGCGTCACCATGGTAAGTCGTTTGCTCGCCTCGATTCTCTTTTTCTCTTCGCGCAGCCGTTGTAATTCGGCGAGTTTTGAGTCGCCGCTGCCAGCGGCCATTGGGAGTTTGGCATCCGCATTCTCCGCAGGCGCCTTGTCACCCAGGTCCGCCAACAGCTTCAGGATATTTGCCTCGACGGCGCCGAGTCGCAGCCGATCACGTTTAGAGAGGACCGAGATCTCTGGCGGGCGCTTCGTGGGAAGACCGTTGCTGCCCACCTTGAAGTGTTGCAACTCGTCGACGTCCGCAAAAAACGCTCCCATCGAATAGAAGTCGCGGGTCGAGTATGGATCGTACTTATGGTCGTGGCACTGGCAGCATCCCATTGTCGCACCCATCCAGACGGAAGACAGGTTACGCACTCGGTCGGCCATATAGATCGCCTGGTACTCCTTTACTTGCACCCCGCCCTCGTGCGACGTCTGTAGCATTCGGTTATAGCCGGTTGCTACTTTCTGATCGATCGTCGAGTTGGGAAGCAAATCACCGGCGAGTTGTTCGCGAGTAAACTGGTTAAAAGGGAGGTTGTCGTTGAAGGAGTCGATCACATAATCGCGATAGGGCGTGATATTGTGGTCTTGATCACCGTGATATCCCACCGTATCGGCAAATCGTACGAGGTCCAGCCAATAGACAGCCATGCGTTCCCCGAAACGATCGGAACTAAGTAGTCGGTCGACATACTGCTCATAGTTTTCCTCGCTAGGATCGAGCTGGTACGCCTTTACGGCCTCGACCGTTGGCGGTAGTCCCGTGAGGTCAAAACTGAGACGCCGGATGAGTGTTGCCGGATCAGCTTGCGATCTCGGCGAGAGACTCTCATGGTGTAGTCGATCCGCGATGAAGCGGTCGACCCAGTTCTTTGGCCATTCCCGCATCGCACTCGGTATCGGCGGAAGCGGGTGTTTTTCCGGACGTTCATAGGCCCAATACGGTTGGTATTTGGCGCCGTCCCGAACCCATCTTGTCAGCAATTTAATTTCCTGGCCGCTGAGTTGCTTTCCCGAATCGGGTGGTGGCATTCGCTCTTCCACGTCGCCGCTCGTGATGCGGGCGATCAATGCACTTTCCTCCGGGTTGCCGGGGACAATAACGTCTTCCACAGCTGACTCTTCGACATCCAAACGCAACTCGGCTTCGCGTTTGTTTTCATCTGGACCGTGGCAGAAGAAGCACTTGTCGGAGAGAATCGGGCGAATATCGCGATTGTAGGAGAGGTCATCCGCGCCAGCGTTTGCCTCGCACAGGCAAACACAGGCAAGAACCACAACCGTTCGAATGAAAAATGTCTCACGCATATCAGTCTCGAGCGATTTCATGAAATCAGGGTGGCAGTCTTTTGTCTGCGATAGTTTTTTGGCATTGCGATTGAGTGGGCGCGAGCATTGCTCTGCTGCAGCTCATGCTATCCACTGTGGGATGACGTTACCGCCGACGTCAGTCAATCTAAAATCCCGTCCTTGGTAGCGAGCGGTCAACTTCAAATGGTTGAGTCCGAACTGATGTAGCATGGTGGCGTGCAGGTCGTTGACGTGAACGCGGTCTTCCGCAGCATTCCAACCGATTTCATCCGTGGCGCCATAGACCTGTCCACCTTTCAGTCCACCACCTGCCATCACCATACTAAAGGAATAGGGATGATGATCGCGTCCTGAACCGACTTCGCGTTTTCCGTTGCGGTTTTCGCCAAGCGGTGTACGTCCAAATTCGGAGCCCCAGACGACCATCGTAGAATCGAGGAGACCGCGGGCCTTCAGATCACGGATCAGCGCGGCGATTGGCCTGTCCACACACCCCGCATTGTATGGCAGCTCTTTGGGAATATTGCTGTGGTGGTCCCAGGATGCGTAGACAATGTTGACAAACCGGACTCCTCGCTCGACCATTCGCCGAGCGAGCAGGCAGTTGCGGGCAAAACTCTTGTACGTATCGCCCTGTTTGCCTCGGCCGTTCAGATCTTTGGGTTCTGGTCGATCCAGGCCGTACGCCTCGTGCGTCGCCTGAGACTCACCGGATAGGTCCGTCAGTTCGGGTGCGGCCGTTTGCATTCGATACGCCAACTCATAGGACGCGATGCGGGCAGCAATCTCGGGGTCGTGAACTTCAGCGTATCGCTGTTGGTTTGTATGTCGCAAGACATCCAACCCCTCACGTTGAAGTTCGACGGGAATCCCCTGAGGATTAGCCAAGTTGAGGACGGGTTCTCCCCGGTTGCGAAAAAGAACACCCGCATAGGTTGACGATAGGAACCCCGACTGCCACAACGTCGCTCCGCCAGAGGAACCGCGGCCGCTGGTCAGCACGACGTAACCGGGTAGATTCTTCGACACGCTACCCAATCCATACGTGAGCCAGGAACCCATCGTGGGTAGGCCAAAAGTGCCTCGGCCGCACTGCATCATCAATTGACCCGGATGATGGTTGAATTGGTCGGTATGAAGCGAGCGCACGAGAAGCAGTTCGTCGGAAACGCCGCCAAGATGCGGTAACAACTCACTCAGCTCCATACCGCATTCACCGTGCTTGGTGAACTTGAAGGGCGAACCCTGGAGCAGTGCCTTGTCCTTCTTAATGAAGGCAAAGCGAACGTCCTTCAGCATCGATTCTGGCAGCGGCTGGCCGTGTCGCTCTTTCAGGACGGGCTTGGGATCAAAGAGGTCGAGGTGTGAAGGCGCACCGGCCATGAAAATGAAAATGCACGCTTTCGCCTTCGCTTCGAAGTGCGCCGGACGTGCCGCCAGTGGATTGACTGCTGCCGACGGCCCAACCGTTTGTTCCGCCCCAGTCGCTCGGCTGAACAGCCCGTCGTGTGTCAACATCGAACCCAGCGCAGCCATTCCGATTCCGCTGGCGGTTGTATTGAGGAACTCGCGACGAGTGTGGTTAATCATCGCGTCAACTCCACGCCTCATATTATTTATCCTCGCACGATGAATTCGTCTAAATTAATCACGATTCGCAACGTCGCAACCCAAGCGGCGTTCTCGGCCGCTGACATACCTTCAACCGCGTGCCGGGCTGTCAGCTTGGTCGCGTCGTCCGGGTGCGACTGGTAGTACGCCCGCGACTTGACCAGTAGCTTGTGGAACCTGATCACTTCGGCATCGCTTGGTTGGCGGGCGATGCAGAGTCTCAGCGCAAATGTCAATCGCTGAACGTCGTTCTCACTATCCTCGGCGAGCACTCGGCGAGTCATCGCTTGAGCCGCCTCAATGAACACGTCGTTGTTCAGCATGATAAGCGCTTGCAACGGCGTATTACTGCTTGCGCGCTGTAGTCTCGTCGTGTTCGAATCTGGACAGTCGAAGCTGATCAGGGTCGGGTGCGGTGAAGTGCGTTTGAAGAACGTATACAATCCTCGCCGATATCGATCTTCGCCCTTGCTGGTCGACCATTTGAATGAATTCGCATAGCTCAGTTCCGCCACACCGGCCGGCAGTGGCGGAAAGACACTCGAGCCGCCGATTTTCTTACTGAGCAAACCGCTAATCGACAAGCTCAAGTCACGAACGATCTCCGCCTCAACACGTACCCGATTCTGACGAGAAAGTAGCAGATTGGTTGGATCGATGGTGTCAAGTTCTTGACGATGCCGTGACGACTGTCGGTAGGTGGCACTTGTCACGATCATCTTGATTAGTTCCTTGCGACTCCAATGCAGTTCGCGTGGAAATTGATAGGCTAGCCAGTCGAGGAGTTCGGGGTGTGTCGGCAACTTGCCTCGGACTCCAAAGTCGTTCAGCGTGCGAACAATTCCCTCGCCAAATAGGTGAGCCCACACTTGGTTGACCACAACACGAGACGTAAGCGGATGTTCCGGCTTAACGAGCCAGCTGGCCAGATCCAGTCGATCCGGTTTTTGGTCCGCGGACCGCGCCGTCAATGGATGCTCGTCGCAAACTGCGGCTAACACGCCGATTGAAACTTCGTCTGCCGGTTGCAGAAAATCGCCTCGATGGAGCAGCCGAGTTTTGCGGTCGGCCGAAGCGATGATGCGAACACTCATCGTGGGCGATTTTGGCGCTTTCTTTTTTAACTCGGCAAGTTGATTGGCGAGTTTCACCGTTGTGGGGTCGAGAGATGCGACATGGTCGGCGAACTGTTGTCTTTGTTTGTCGGTTCGTTTAGCCGCCTCAACTCGCAGGGCGTTGGCAAGGTCCTTCGACAGGGCCCGCAACGGGTCGAAACCGCTCATTGTCGTCAGCCGAAAACGGCCGATCGTGTGGGTGCCGCCGTACTGCTGGTCGAGCACGATTTGCAGGAAATGTTGCCCCTCGAATAGGACTGGTGCCCGCGTGTACATGGTGATGTGATGGTTCTTTCCCATCTGTGGGCTGATCGCCCAGCCAGTTCGGTCCTTGGAGTTTATCGCGCCCGATGGCAAAAAATTGTCTTGCGAGAAATTTGCTTCAGCCGTTGCCAGCTCGATTCGCTGCGGCTGACTGAAGTCTTGGTTCGTCGCCGAGTAGACTCTCAATTCACTGAGAACGAAGTTGCCGTTTGGAGCTCGGCCCGGGCCCTTCTTCGCCAGTGAATCGTCCGTCAGCACTTCCAGCTTCAGGCCGGTCAAAGGTGTTGCGGGGACCTTTACTACGAGTGTGTACTTGTCCTTGTCACTTACCGTTCCCGACACCAAAAGCGATCCATCGTCCTGTTGTATCAATGTCGCTTTACTAGTGGCGGTTGCGGATATCAGCTCGATCGCCGCAAATGACAGTGGCACCGAGCTAGCGTTGATTTTGGCCTCCATCTCTGTGACCCAGGCCTCGACCTGCGGCTGTATTGTCTTCTTCGCTTTCGTGTACTCAGCTTCCAGAGCTGCCACCTTTTCGTCGTGAGTACTTTTCTCTAGGAGGTACTCTTGCATTGCCTCTTCGCTGGTAGGCACTGCAAAATTCGCTTCATTCGAGTTGTTGAAAAACGCAAACAACTGGTAGTATTCTCGCTGCGAAATCTTGTCGTACTTGTGAGTGTGGCAGCGTGCACACGTCATCGTCAGTCCCATCCACACCGAGGCGGTGGTCTCTGTGCGGTCAAACGTTGCTTCAACGCGAAACTGCTCCTGGTCCGTACCCCCTTCAGTGTTAGTCAGCGTTTGGCGATGGAAGGCCGTGGCCAGTTTTTGCATCGATGTGGCGTCTGGCAGAAGGTCACCTGCCAGTTGCTCGATCGTAAACTGATCGAACGGCATGTCCTGGTTAATCGCCTCGATGACCCAGTCTCGGTAACGCCAGGCATTTGCTCTCGGTCGGTCCTTCTCATAGCCGTCCGAGTCGGCGTAGCGCGCTTTGTCTAACCAATGCCTCCCCCACCGTTCGCCAAAATGTTCCGATTTCAACAGGCGTTCGACCACCGACTGGTAGGCATTGGGCGATACGTCCGCAACAAACGCATCGACTTCACTTGGGGTCGGCGGTAAGCCGATGAGGTCGTAATAGAGCCGTTTGATCAGTGTCGGACGGTCGGCTTCTGGCGATGGGACAATGCCCATCTTTTGCAAACGAGCCAATACGATTTGGTCAATCGGACTGCGGACCCAGGCACTGTTCTTCACAGTCGGTAGCGAGGGCGGCAGAATCTGTCGATAGGCCCAGTGTGTTTCATACTTTGCACCACCGGCAATCCACTGTCGAAATAGTGAGATCTCGTCCTCGGTCAGCGGATCGCCCTCTGGCGGCATCCGTTCGGAATCGTCCCCCGTCGCAATCCGACGTAGGAGTTCACTCGTAGCCGTCTTGCCGGGGACAATCGCCCGAGTTCCCGACTCGAGCTTGGCGTATGCTCGATCGGCCGAATCGAGTCTCAATCCCGATTCCGCTTCATCAGGTCCATGGCATACCAGGCATTTTCGTGCCAACAGCGGTTGGATATCACGAGAAAACAGCACCTGACGTGCTGGAGTTTTTGCAGCGTCGGCAGCGTCGGCGATGACACCACCCATAGAAAGAGCAATCCAGCAAGTGATTGTCAGACGCACAGTTAAGTGGTCCCGAATTGAACGCATATTGTCGCCTAGTGTTACGGTATGTTTCGCACAACATTGTACGTGAAATCCTCGGTTTCTACCGTTGTCTCTCTATGTTATTTCAACACCACCGCCACCTCCACTTGCAATCCTTCCTACAGACCACCCCACTTAAGAAGTAGGTCGCATTCGCGAACGTGACCCAACCACCAGAAAAAGAGCTATTCAGGCCGAAAACCTCAAACGGAGCACTCAACCGAACAGTCGTAGGTCACGTTCGCCGAACATGGCCCACCCCGCCAGTGAACGAAACCAGCCCCAAAAAACTCCACGGAGCATTTGGCAAAACAACAATCGAGTTCGCCGGACTCAACTTCGTTTCACGTCCGTCGCTTACGTTGCGCTTTCCAAGAGTCGCAAATGAGAAATGACTTTCTCACTCGAATAACGTCGCTCCAAGAATTTCTTGCCCGCATGGATATCCATCCGTCACGCTGGCTGCCATGTGTTTTACCGCAATCAGATAAGGGCTTAGTGGGCGTTTATTAGAACAATAAAAAAATGGAAGTCAGGTTTCGGCTTAGCCGACCGTTCTCACTCAAACACCGCAGTTGAAGTTTTTCACATTTTCCGGAACAACTTAATCAAATGCGGGTTAGATAAGTACGCGGCGACCTATGTACGTCGCGAACAGAAGCAGATGATGGCTCCGTGCTTACACAGCACGTGGATCCCTTGGGTAAATCCCTACGTTTTGACCCCCCTGCAATGACTCGCCTATCACATCCTCTTCGGCAGTTGTTCGTACTGATTTGCCTCGCGGCGATCACCATTCTGGCGTTGAGCGTCCAATGGCTTGGACCGCGGGAGTTCGCTCCATCACTCGTCGATGTTGCGAGTCTCCGCCTTCCTCAGGTACCGCTGATCGAGCCGTCAGATGCAATACCAGAAAGCACTTCCCATGTCGAAGTCGAAGCGCTTCGACTCGAATTGGGGCGTGCAGGTAAGATCCGCACGTTGGCAATGAACCAGTCCGGACAACTGCTCGTTGTCGTCACTCGCTATGCAGAGCATACGGAAGATCAGGAGACCGTGCTGTTGACGGTTGATGGAGAAGGAGAAATTCTTGCCGAGTGGCTGTTGGGTGAACTTAAACCCAGTGCCGTCTATCCGATTGGTGACGAATCCGTACTGGTTGCGGCGCGCGGACGTGTCGTTGAGTTTGATCGCGAAGGACACATCAAGCGCGACATAGACCTTGGCGACGTGCTGGACGGAGTCTATGCGGATGCCCATCCAAGCGGATTGGTTGCCGATATGGTGCATATCTACGTCGTAGTAGGAAATACCGAAACGGAATGGGGAGGGTGGGGGGACATTGTACGTTTCGACCGTCAGTTCGGCGCACCAGAAGTTGTCGTGAACAAACAATTTGGATGCTGTAGCCATATCGACATCGACTTGCTCGACGGCGTGCTGCTAGTTGCCGAGAACTCCCGGCATCGTGTCAACAAGTTTTCAACGGATGGCAAATTGCTCGGACGTTGGGGAAAGCGCGACCGCCGCACGCTGGAGGGTTTTGCTGCCTGTTGCAACCCAGTTTGTTTTGATATCGGATCGGACGGGTCGATTTACACGGCCGAATCCGGTGTTGGCCGCGTGAAACGGTTTTCAGCGGACGGGGAATTCTTGGGCGTGGTTGGCATGGTGGACACCACGAACTTCGATGGAAACACAAGTGCGGCAGCTGCGGCGTGCTACATGCCGATCGAAGTGACGCCCGATGGAGATCGTGTTTATGTGATGGATGTACGAGCCAACATCATTCGAGTTCTTATGATTCAGGATCAAAATGAGAAGTTGTAAAGGCAAAATTCAAGTCCTCTGGATACTCAGCATCGCGCTGATGATCGCCGTGAACCTACCGATTGTACGGCGCAATGTGACCGAGGCGCCAGGAGATCCGGTCGAAGAGAAACTTGCTGTGAATCCTCTTCAAATCGTTGTCATGGATCCAATGGCTGCCCAATTATCGTGCGCTTGTGTCGACGGACAGGGACAACGAAACTACGACCAGCTCGCAGAGTACCTAAGCCAACAGCTCAACGTTCCTGTTCACGTGACATTCGCCGAGAGCTTGAGCATGGCTCGTCGTCAAGTTGCGAACGAACCTCACGTCATCATTGGCAAAGAATCGGTGGTTCGATTTGATACGGCCGCAAGATCAGCCGGCGCGATGTCCACCGATTTACAGTTGATCTCGCGGCTAACTGACCATCAAGGTGGCCTGTCGATTCAGGGTGTCGTCGTCGTTCGGAACGCCGCCTCCGCCGTCGTTCTGAACGATCTGGTGGGCCTCAAGCTGATCTTGGGTCCGATTGAGGATGAGGAATCACATGGTCGAGCCCGTGAAATGATGCGGTCCGGCAACGTCGACGGTCGGATTCTCGTTTCTGTCGCGGATAGCCTCGACGCCGCCGCCTATTCGGTGATCGACAACGAGGCCGATGCAGCGGTACTGCCAGATTTCATGCCCGAGTTTCTGGTGGCCTGTGGAAAGATCGCTCCAGGGGAGTTGCGGGTTATTGCCCGGACTGCGGCGACGGCCTTCGTTGGCGTCTTTGCCACGGATCGACTTACAGAAGAGACTGAGGGATTGCTTGTTAAGGCGCTCGAGGGAATGGCAGGCACGCCGGCGATGCTTACCGCCTTAGAGACGCAGCGCGGCTTTGTTCACCCAAGCGAGTTTCGGCCAACCACACCGCAGACTGAGGTACGGAACGGTTCTAGCCCGGCGGAAAGTCGAGTGAGCAGTTCGCTTCCCAAGACTCTCCCGAGTTCGCTGAACTTGGTGTGGGAAGCGTCGGTTACTGGACCCGCTCGAGCGGGAATATCGGCGACCGACCGTTTCGTCGTGGTCGCCGATAAGGATGCAACGCTACGGAATGACCTGTTTCGGTGTTTTGATGCTGCGGACGGCCGATCGTTGTGGACTTTTCAGTACCCATCGCAAAGACGACTCGATTATACGAATGCGCCGAGGGCCACACCGGTCATCGTTGATGGACGAGTGTACGTACAGGGCGTGTGGGGTGAGTTGCATTGTTTGGATCTGAACACAGGGCGAGTTATATGGCGAAAGCACTTGGTCGAAGATCTGCAGGGAGAGACTCCGACTTGGGGTTTTAGCGTACCTCCGCTCGTTGATTCCGGCCGTGTCATTGTCGCGCCGGGTGGCAGCCAGACGTCGCTCGTCGCTCTCGATGGCGAAACCGGTGAGACGGTGTGGAAGTCTCCGGGACATGGTGCAGCTTACTCGTCGTTCCTTCTTGCGACGCTTGGAGGAGTGCGGCAGGTTGTTGGCTACGACGTCGCTGGGCTTGGGGGTTGGGACCCGCAAACCGGGCGTCGGCTGTGGCAGATGATTCCGCCTGGTCGCGCGGACTTCAATGTGGGCACTCCGGTGATTATCGATGGCAAAGTGTTGGTGGCGACGGAAAACAACGCAACCCGTGTTTACCGATTCAACTCAAATGGAAAGATCGATCCCGAGCCGATCCTCTACAACGATGACCTCGCGCCGGATACGTGCACCCCGGTCGTCATTAATGACCGAGTATTTGCCTCGGCCTACGGCGAGCTGTTCTGTTTGGACTGGAAGAACGAATTGCAAACCGTATGGCAACATGCCGACGACCTGTATTACGACCATACAAATCTGATTGGTGGTAACGACCGAGTCTTGATTTGGAACACCACCGGGGACTTGATCCTCATTCGAGCGGATGTCGATCATTACAGCGTGGTTGCGAAAGTGCGACCGTTTGATGGTGAGATCGAGTCGACGTCGCACCCGGCGATTGTAGGCAATCGACTCTATTTGCGGAGCAAGACAGAATTGAAGTGTTTTGAACTTCCAATCGTTTCATCACTGATTGTTGCGCATCCTGTCATGGAACAAAAACGGATAAACTAACGGAGATTTTTCATGTCCGATCGTGGTTCGGCTTCACGTCGTCAGTTTCTCAGCCAAACTGGACAACGGGCTTGTTTGGCGACCACCGCTACGAGTTTAGTGGCACGGCCAGCCACTGTCCTTCAGGCCGCTGTTGTCAAGGAAATGAGTCTACAGGTGGTCAGAGAATTCGTCGTTAAAGTGAGTCGACCGCGCGGCTTGGCAGTGGATCGAATGGGCCGTCTTTTCGTTGGCTCTGACAAGGGAGTGGTGGTCTTGAATTTGAAAGGCCGGCAGCTGACGCAAATTCGCATCGATCGGCCTGTTCGCTGTCTCGCCACTCGACGGACTGGGGAACTGCTCGTAGGCAAAGCACACGAAATCGAGGTGTTTGGAGCCGACCTGATGCCTGGCGGTAGTTGGGAGTCACTAGGCGAGAACGCACTTGTTACTTCCTTGGTATCTGTCGGCGCTGAGACGTTTGTTGGGGATTCAAAAAATGGAGTCGTGTGGCATTTCGACGAACATGGTCGGGTGGTCAAGTCGATTCAACGAACACCAGCCGGCTTTGCGACGCCGCCCGGCTTTTTTTCGATGACGGCCGGGGATGGAGACCGATTGCACATCGTCAACCCGTTGCGGCATCGTGTCGAGACGTATCGAACCAACGGCGAGTTTGTGTCAAGTTGGGGGCGGAAGTCACGTGATGTCGAAGGTTTTTCGGGCTGCTGTAATCCGGTTGCCATTGCCATGCGCTCTGACGGCCGTTTCGTGACCGCAGAGCGCGGACAAATTGAATTCAAGTTGTTCGACAAACAGGGTGAGTTCCAGCAGGTAGTCAAGAAGACTGATTCGGTACGAACAGTTGACGCCCAGACGCGTATCGACAACGACAAGAGTTGCACGCTGGGTGGCGTCGACTTGGCCGTCGACGATCAAGATCGCGTTTATGCTCTGGACGGAAAGTCGGGCATAATCCGTGTCCTTGCCTGACTTGTCAAGATGTTGAAGGAATGACGGAACACTGAGGATTTGAGCCGCAGGCGCTAGCCTCGGGTTCTTGAAACATCACGCGATGCTAACGACAAGACGCGGCGGTAAACGACTTTGCACAGAAGGCAAAATTGAAGAGCGTCGCCTCGTCAACCTGCTTGCCCGAGCCAATTTGTCGAACTCCGAATCCTTGCGACAATACCACTTGACCATCCTTGACGACCGCGATGGCCAGACTGGGCACTTCCCAGTGCGCCATCCATGAACGGAGTCATCTTCTTCAGTAGCTCGTCGTCGGCAACCATCCATTGTGTAGGGAGGGCCAACAGAAAGAGAGCGATGGCGTAGTTGGGTTTCATCTTGGATCTTACGCTGAGTATTTTACAAACAGACCACGCGGATCGTTGGCCATCTAACTTAGCAGCAAATCAGACAACTGTTCACTGCCGTCATCGAAGGCAACCAACCGTTCGGGGAACCTGAAAGCGGCGAGCCTCGAGGAGAAGGCCGTAGTTTTTCCCGATTTTCGCTCCGTCCAGCGTTTACCAATTCCAAAATCGACGCAAAAAGATGAGCGGTTGCCTCGGTCGCGGTCGCGGATCGAATAGTGGCCGAACAAACAGAGTACGCCCTGGTATTCGTTCCACCATTTGACGCGACGCTCATGTCGGATCTTTCCGCCCGATCTGGTCGGTCCGTCGGAGCGTTCCTCCGGGCCCGAAGTCAAGAACTTGACCGGATTGTCATTTTGGTGGAGGAGGCCTCGATCAATATTGTCGAGGCTTCGATCGATGATCCGCTCGTTAATTCTGGCCTGATGTGTCTCGTATAGATCGATCACATCATTGGTGGCCCGCGCCGCATCGATCATCTCTTGGTTCCAACAGGCATGAATGACTCGAAGATCCGGACGCTCTAAGGCCAGTGGTAGCGTACGGAAGAAATTACAGATCCGCGGGCGGGTAGATTCATCTGCCAGCACTTGAGGCACGATCTCGTGGTCCTCGTCCAGAAAGTGCTCGCCAAAAAACCACTTGTTTTCGTGCTTCCGGTGGTTGAGCAGAATATTCAGGTCGTGGTTGCCAAGAACACATTGAGCTCGGTCTGAATCAATGAGACTCTGCACCAGGTCGATCACGGCTATGCTATCCGGACCTCGGTCGGTGAGATCCCCGACGAATACCAGCCGTCGTCCATCCGGGTGCGTGCCGTCGACTTGATATCCGAGGTGACGAATCAGCGACTGCAGACTGCCGATTTCTCCGTGCACGTCACCCACGATGTCGAGTGGGCCGCTGTAGAGCGTGCGGACTAGCTGGTTGGACAATCGTCTTCTCCGATGTAGTTTTCAAACCTAGTTGCACCGGCACTGGGCCAGCTCACTGCACCACGATTGGAATGCGACATGGCTGTTTGATCCGAGCATCCCAACGCGCAGCTTCTTTCCTTGACAAATGAGAATTGACAAATAACTAATGACAAATCTCCGAGGAAATCCGTGGACCTTCACTGCCTTGTCGAGCAGAGTTCGCTGATCGGCTTCCCCTCACCGAGCATCACTGGCACCGGCCGACCGGAGTAGTCGGGGAACTCGGTGTTCTCAAGATCGACGCCTAGATGGTGATAGAGTGTAGCGAGAAAATCAGAACGGCCGACAATACGGTCCACCGCATCTTCGCCCCGAACGTCGGTACGGCCAATTATCTGGCCCGTTCGCATCCCACCTCCGGAAAAAAGGATCGACGTAGCTCGTGGCCAGTGGTCACGTCCTGGCTGTGTTGTGCCTGCAGGTGCACTACCAATGCGTTTTCCGGTACTTTTTTGGTACCTGATCCGTGGCGTGCGTCCAAACTCACCCGTTACCACGATCAAGACACGTTGATCCAACCCGCGATCGTAGACATCCTCGATCAATGCGGCTACCGCCTGGTCCATGAATTGCAGACGGTACTTGATCGCTTCGAAGCAGTTAGCGTTCACAGCGTGATCGTCCCAGTTGCCAACACCGCCACACAAGTCGCCACTGAACTGAGCCGTCACCAAATCCACACCTGACTCGACCAACCTGCGGGCCAGCAGTAATTGCTGTCCCCACCGATTTCGACCATACCGTTCACGGGTCGCGTCGTCTTCCTTTCGGATGTCGAATGCTCGTGTTGCCTCGCTTCCTGTCAGCACATTGAACGCCTGTTGCTCAAAGGTGTCCAGCGAATCCATTTTACTCAGGTAATCCGCAGTAGCCTTCAGCCGGTCCAGTTGCCGGCGCAGATCGATTCGACGGCTGAGCTTGGCTCGGGAAGAAACGTCAACTGCGCCGATGTTTGGCACGTTGAACGATTCTGAATTCGGGTCGCCAGTAACTGCAAATACATCGTAGGCATTGCCGAGATAAGATGGTCCGAGGAAATTCACCGGACCAACTCCCACGTAGTTTGGGATCCGACTCTTGCTGTCATAACGCAGTTTATGTGTGACTGAAAAAAGATCTGGATACAGCGGTTTACGACGGAGCACTCGTTCGGGGAAACCGGTCAGCAGTTGGTGTGTCCCCTGTTGATGACAGAATCCGGTATGGACCATCGACCGAAGTAGATTGAATCGGTCGGCAACTTTAGCGTGGTGCGGTAGCAATTCAGAAATCTGTATGCCCGGAACGACCGTATCGATTGGGCCGTATGGTCCACAGAATTCGGATGAGGATTCTGGCTTGGGGTCATACGTTTCAAGATGACTATGGCCACCGGGCAACCAGACCAAAATGATCGCCGTCTTCGAACGCTCCAATCCAGTCGCAGCGGCCAGCGTTCGCTGTCGCAGCAATGCCGGTAACGACAACGCCGAAAACCCGCCCAAGCCAATGCGGAGTAATTCTCGTCGGGATAGAGTTGCTGGCGGTGATTGCATCGCAACAGAAATTTAGCCGAGGAAACAAGTCGGACGATGGATCTATTGTCTCAGCAACGGCCAGCACAAACAATAAGGATCCGTGTCTACTGATCAGTGTGTGGCACTGGCTTCGCCAGTGCGTTGTGTGAACCGTGATCCTGAAAAACCCGAGGCTAGCGCCATCGGCTCATTCAATCGGTGACACGGCGGATCGGGTTCGTTATTTTGGTGGACAGGTGTTACAATGTCGAGTGATTTGACTGCACCTCAGTATGCGGGAGTCGTGGATGCGGGACTATCAACATGGTCGAGTTTCACGGCGGGATTTCATGCAAATTGGATCCTTGCTGAGTGGCGGTCTTGCCCTACCTCAGATTTTGGCGGCTCAGGATTCGAGCCAATCAGCCGCCAGTCCAGGTACCGCCGTGATCATGCTCTATCAGCATGGTGGCGCCTCGCAGTTGGAGACGTACGACCTCAAACCGGACGCCCCGACGTCCTATCGCAGCATCTTTCAACCGATCTCGACGAATGTCCGTGGAATGGACATTTGTGAGTTGTTTCCCTTACAGGCCAAGTTGGCTGATAAGTTCTCGATCATTCGATCACTGCACCACGACGTTGGCATTCACAGCGATGGTGGCATCATCGTCTTGACAGGGAAACGCCCTGCGAAATTAGATCCGACGTCGCAGTCCAAAAGTGACCATCCCGACTTTGGTTCGGTGACAAGTCGTCAGCGCGGTATGGGCGACAACGCTATTCCGCCATACATCGCGATTCCCCAGAAACCGTACATGACTCGCCCGGCCTATCTTGGAACGCACCACGTAGCGTTGGAGACTGGCGATCCATCGCTGAAGACATACAAACCACCGCAGGCTCAACTTTCCGTAGGCCGGGAGGTGCTGAAGGGCCGTCGTGAACTGCTGCAGAAGTTCGATCGGATGCGGCGAGATATCGATGCAGCGGGTGATCTTCATGCGGCCGACAAGTTTCAACAGCGCGCCTGGCAGATGCTGACCAGTCCACAAGTTGCCAAGGCGTTTGATATCAGCCAGGAGAGTGACCAGTTGAGAGACCGGTATGGCCGCAATCTCTGGGGCCAGGGATGTTTGCTTGCTCGGCGCTTGGCGGCAGCCGGGGCGGCTGTCGTCAATATATACTTTAACACGCCCAAGAACGGTCCTGAATTCACGAACTGGGACGACCACATCATGAACGCCGGGCGACCCGGCCATTTTGGGAAGTACATGCGAGTGCGTCTCCCGTTCATGGACCAGGCCTTGGCGACATTGATTGACGATATTCACCAACGAGGACTGGAGAAGAAGATTCTGGTCGTTGTTGTCGGCGAATTCGGCCGGACGCCTCGACTTAGTAACAATGCCAACGGAACCGGTCGTGATCATTGGCCGCAGGCCTATTCCGCCGTTGTGTCGGGTGGTGGACTACGGATGGGGCAAGTGATCGGGGCAACCAACAGTAAAGCCGAGTATCCGGTCGAGAAGCCGTATACGCCGCAAGACTTGTTGGCAACCGTCTATCGTCATCTCGGCGTCGACTACCAACAAAAACTAAACGACTTCAACGGTCGGCCCGTCTATATTTTGGATAAGGGCCGCCCGATCGTCGAACTGTAGCGACGGGCGTCGTGTCTGTGGATCTTAAGAATTGCCGTCCTGATGCATTGGCGAGAAAGTCGCTTCCAATGGGCACTATTCCTCCTCACCACTTCGAGACGCAAGACGGCACCCGCGTTGTATTGCGATCCGCTTCTCTCGATGATGCTCCGGCGCTGGTCGATTGTTGTAAGGCGATTTGGCTCACGAGTGAGTTCTTTGTCACTCAGGCCGACGAATTTGATTTGACCGAGAAGCGAGCAAGAAAATGGATCCGCAAGCACCGTGATTCTTCCGGCAGCCTGATGTTGTTAGCCGAGGTTGACAATACGTTAGTCGGTCTGCTGAACTTTCAATGCGGCGGTCGGCGGCGAGTTTCCCACCAGGGAACCTTCAGTATCGCGGTGCATGCCGAATTCCAAGGTATGGGAATAGGTAGCGTCATGCTGCAGACTCTTGTCGATTGGGGCCTGTCGAATCCCACGATCGAAAAATTGTCGCTCTCTGTATTTGCTACGAATTGTCGTGCTATCAAGCTCTATCGTAGGTTCGGATTTGTCGAAGAGGGTCGACGGATCAAGGACGTGAAGTTAGGGCCGGGACGGTATGTTGATGACATCGTGATGGCTCGATTCGTTTGCCAGGACGACAATTAAGCTCTCTTTTTCGTGCTTGTATTTCTGGCTCGTCAAGATGTTAAACAATGACGGAAACTGCGGGTGCGAGACTTCAAACAGGAGATCAGCGATGTGGCGGCCGGACGCTACGTCCTCCAAGGTCATCCAAATCCCACCACACCTCGCCAACGCACCGATCCAAAGATCGTCGAGTTAAAAAGCGGCAAGGTCGTCAAGATCTCGTTTCTTGCGAAGTAGATCGTAACGATGACAAGATGTCATTGTTCGACCGCTGGCGCTACATTTGGCTCCAGCGCCATCCATGATTTGTTTAGGTAGCTGCAGCGACATCCTGCGGAGGCGTCTGGGACCAGGACAATGCCGCCAGCCGGAAGGGCATTTACCCAGCACCCTGGTCGAATGCCGCCGTAGTTCTCAGTTTTTTGTTCGCCCGTAAAGTCGAAATAACCCAGAGTGGCGCTGCGGAATAGCATGAGATCTCGGGCTCCCACCAGAATGCCACAACCGTAGGATCGTTTAAACGGAAATGACTTAGGTTCACCGCTGAGCAGGTCCCACGAACCACCCTGCGCGTAAATCGTCCGGTCGTTGATCATCGGCCGGGATTCATAGTTGGCCTTCACTTCCCACAGCAGCTTTCCATCGAGGGAATTGAAGACACCAAGTCGTCCGCCGACTTCGGAATCCAGGCGAAAGCTCGTTGGTTGATAGCTCATTAGCAAGGTATGATGCCGACCGCTAACTGCCAGCGCGGTCCCATAAATATCATCGGTGATCTTCCACGCCTGTTCTCCACTCTTGGCGTCAAGTGCCAGCAGGACGCCGGCGGGGTGGTCTTTTTCTTTGGGCTTCTTGACTCGATCAAACACGGCTTGTTTGCGATCGATCAAGAACACATGTCCATCGTCAATCGCGATGGCGTTGTGACGGATCGATTCTTCGGCGTCGTAACGCCATTTCAACTGGCCGGTCGTGGCGTCCAGGGCAAATAACGACTTTGATTCGGTAAGCAGGCTTTTCATATCACCTGTCGTGGCGCGATATCGATACGTAACCACATGGCTATTATCAGCGACCGAGCCAAACAGTGTTCCATCGACACAGGCGATGTAGCCCCACATACCTGGCTTGCCGTCGACCGTGACGGGCGTCTCGAACTCGTTTACCAGCACGCCACTGGCGGCGTCGATTTTCAGACAACGGTGGCGATCACGCAGGAATACACTTCCATCGTGCAGGCAGAGATTTCCTCCAGTGCCGGCGACCCCCATCAACTCATCGCCGTTGTATGCCTTTAGCACCCCGGGGATATCGTACCGCCACAACTCGTGTCCGTTATACGCGTCAATGCAAACAAGTCCATTGATGCCTTCGTGAATGAGGCGGCCGTCAGAGAAAAGTGGCGCCGGAGCCCGTCCATGTCGCTGAGGCACGTCGAAAGCAACATCGCGAAACCAGAGCATGCCCAGACGCCCGCTCAACAATTGATCGTCACTGTTGAGTGTATTGCCTGCATTGGCGTACTGGTGCGTCCAATCGCCGGCGCCGGCGAGTTTCTCGCGAACATCGGTCTCCATTTGGCCAACGGCACCCGTACATACCATGCCGCCATATGGCCGTTGTAAGCGGCGAACTGCCGGCGTGATAGTGATCGCTTTACCCGCTGAAATGGAGCGCCCCGATACGATAAGGTTGGCAAAGTACTTTGGCAGATGGGTATTCTGGGGATCGCGGAGGTGGACCATCACTTGGGATCCCAGCACACCGGCCGCATCGAGCCGGGCGCGAGCACGTTGAACGGAGGCTGGATCGCTGTCGATGGCCACGATTCGCAAACCGCTACGTTGCGCCAATTCCAAAGCGAGACGGCCGTCGCCGCATCCCATGTCGAGGCAATACCCGCCATTGAGTTTGGCGTGATCCAAGATCTCCTCGGCCGCGCCGGCAAACAATCGGTCTTTGTCAGCATCCTTGTCGGTCACCGCAGCCACCGTCTCCGCCAGTTGCGACGGCGCCGCATTCTTGACGGAGTTGAAACAATAGATCGCTCCTAGATCCGTACTGACGATCAACGAACCGTCGGCGATCGCCAGACCTTCGGCGGCGCCTTTCACTTTGAGTGTGGTGACACGACGTTTTGCCGCCACATCAATGATATCGATCTGGCCGCTACCACCACTGATAAGTTTGCCTCCGGCAAAGGCCAATCCGCCGCCAGTGGCAACGCCTTTGAAATTTTGTAGCGATTGAAGGACAGTGGTCTTCTGAAGCTTTCCTTTCCGATCGGGCTTTTCCACTTCAACCCATTTGGCCGTGGAGAGGACACCGGCATTGGCAGTGACAAATCCATCGTGCCACTTTTGCTCCACTGCTGGCGTTGAAGCCGATTCCGCCGTTAAAGAATGTATCGCCGATGGCCATCGTTTGAGTTCCACCGTTATGACCATACTTCTGGAGATGAAAATAAAGGAACTTACCGGTCTTTCGATCGAATGCCGCAGGCACGGCTCGACCGGTAGGAACAAAGAGTTTGTCGCCAGAGACAACAAGATACCCCTGTGCCGAGACACCACTCTCGGCACTTGCGCCGCCGTGCGGCTGTGGCATGTAGATGGCGCCAGAATCATCATTTTTCCACACGACACTGCCAGACTTGGCATCGAGTGCGTAGAGAAAAATCCCGTCGGATGGCCAGATCCCAGCTGCAAAATAAACGATATCGTCGGCGACAACTGGCCCGCCGCGGGCCGGCCATTTGGAGATCATTCGTTCATTGCCCAAAATCGCATCCGCGTTCGGACCGCCTCTCTGCTTCCACAGTAGATTGCCAGTCGCCGACGACAACGCGTATAAAAAACCATCGTCGCTGGCAACAAGCACTTGGTCTTTCCAAGCAGCCGGTGCGAATCGTATCGGTCCTTCGGTGGCGAACGTCCAAAGGATCTTCCCGGTGACAACGTCCAGTGCTGTGACCTTTCCGTCCACTGAGCTGCCAAAGATCACCTTTCCGGCAACGACGATAGGCTGGAACGCACGATCAAACGCCATACGGTCGCTTCGTGGCCAGGCCCGTTGAGGAGCATGTCGCGATTGGAAGACCCATTGAAGCGAGACTTCGTCGGCCAGAGTATCGCTGCTGTAGGCCGTCCGCGCCGCGTTTCCACGAAAGACTGACCAATCAGCTCCACTCGCCGTCATCCCGAAAGTCAACACACAAGTGAAAGCCGCCAGAAGACTTGAATCTTTCATCGAACTTGAAACCCCATAACGGTGTATTTGGATTCCCCAGTTGTCGGCTGCCGAAATGTCCGCCTGACGCACTTCCGCTGACGCGCCGCAGGTGACTTGGCCTGACGATAGAAATTCTCATCCCCCGCTGGCCCCAATGCAACCCCGTTCGTTGCCGGGCTTCACCAATAAATGGTGTCGACTCGGTCGATTACGCCTCAGGACTTGCCGCCCAGGAGACGGCGGGCCGTTTGCAACGGGTGCCGCACAACGCACATCTTCCTTCATTAACAAATGAAAATTGACAAATATCTAATGACAAATTGAACGCCGACACCTTGGATCGGACTTCAACTTCTACGCCATTTAATCACGATCCATTTTTCCGCCACGCCCCAACCGGGTAAGGGTTTACACCAGCAGCGACTCCAGCACTTTCGCTTCATAGACGTCAGTCAATCGCTCGTCACGGCCACTGTGTGCATAGGTGAGCGTTTCGTGATCGAGGCCGAGTAAATGCAAGATCGTTGCGTGCAGGTCCGCGGTCTGCGTCCGGTCGATGACCGATCGATATCCAAATTCGTCCGTCGCGCCACGTGTCTGACCACCCTGAATGCCGCCGCCGGCGAGCCAGATGCTGAAACCATACGGATGATGATCGCGACCTTCATGGCCTTTCTGCTTGTTACTGCGTTGTTCCGCACCTGGCGTACGGCCGAATTCGCCACCCCACTGCACGAGGGTAGAATCCAACAGACCTCGTTGGCGAAGATCGGTTAACAGTCCGGCGACAGGCAAGTCGGTCTGGGCACAACAATCGCGAGTTCCCTTGACGTTTTCCGTGTGCGTATCCCACGGTTGTCCACGCATGAAGACCTGGACGAAACGAACGCCTCGCTCGATCAGCCGTCGAGCCATCAAACACCGCCGACCATACGGGCGAGTTTTGTCGTTGTCGAGGCCGTAGAGTCGGTGTGTTGCGGCGGTCTCCTGGGCCAAGTCGAGCGAGTTGGTCGCCGTGAGTTGCATCCGAGCAGCCAATTCGAAACTGGCGATTCGCGCGTCCAATTCCAGCTCGCCCGGATGCTGTACCTTGTGTCGATCATTCAATTTCGCGAGCAGGTTATTTCGAGCGAGTTCGACCTCGACCGAGCGAGGCGACTCTGGTGTTAGATTCGGGACAGCGAGTCCTTCGCTACGAAAAGCGGTCCCTTGATAAACTGGAGGAAGCCAGCCATTCGACCAGTTTCGAATGCCATCAACTGGCAAGCCGTTTGGATCGGGCAACGCGATGTACGCGGGCAGATTCTGATTCTCCGTTCCCAACCCGTATGCGGCCCAGGCGCCGATGTTCGGACGCCCACTCCGGATGAGACCCGTGTTCGCCATCCAAATCGCTTGTTCATGGTTGCGATGTTCGGTAAACATCGAACGGATAACCGCGATCTCATCGGCATGGTTCGCGATGTTCGGAAGCAACTCAGAAAACTCAACGCCACTCTCACCGTGTTTCTTAAACTTGAACGGACTACCCAATAGATAGGTGGTTCGGGCCTCGTCGTCGTTGACGCCGCCGGGTGGAGTTTTTCCATCGTACTTGTTTAGTAGCGGTTTTGGATCGAGCAAATCAACATGGCTCGGTCCACCATGCATGAACAACTGGATCACCGCGTTAGCTCGGGGCGCGTGATCCGGCCTTTTCGGAATCACATTGTAGCCGGCGCCAGCCGCAGAACTTGTTTTTGTGTCGACCAAGTTGCCGAGCATGGAGGCCAGCACCATCCCACCAAAGCCACCGCCAGCGCGACTCAGAATATCGCGTCGTGAAATCGCATTGTTCATCGACACAAGTCCTAATCGATATAAATGAATTCGTTAGCACTCAACAGCATATGACACATGTCCGCAACGGCCAGGCGACGTCTTTCCACCAGGGAAGAGCCCTCCTCAAGCGTCTTCGAATAACGCTGCTGCTGGGCTTCCACAAACTCCTGTAAAAAACTCACCTCATCTTGGCCTGGTGGGCGTCCAAACGCCAGCCAGACCGCTCGGGCGGCGACATTGTCGTCTCTCTCGGCCAGGACTCGCCCAGCAAACGAGTCGGCGGCTTTGATCATGGCGCCGCTGTTGAGCAACGTTAACGCTTGTGTGGACACGGTCGACTGGCTGCGTAGAGTACAATTCGTTTCCATCGTGGGCTGATCGAAAGTGCGGAGCATTGTCAGTGGATACAAGCGTCGATTTTGGATATAGACGGACCTTCGGTACGGATCCGCCTCCTTGGCAACAGTTATCTCGCCAGTAGCCCACCGATGCGTTGGCACGGGTGGCCCAAAGAACTGAGTATTCAATGAACCTGCGACGTGCAAAACCGCATCTCGAAGTGCCTCCGCTTCGAGGCGTCGCAACCGTTGACGCCACAGTAGCCGGTTGTCTGGGTCGATCGAATGTGGATCGGTCTGTTTCCTTTCAGAGATTGGTGTTTCTGACTTCAGATCTGCACGCTGCCGGTACGTACTCGACGTCATGATCAAACGATGGACGTGCTTGATACTCCAGCCACTCTCTACGAATTCTACGGCCAGCCAATCGAGCAGTTTGGGATGGCTGGGAGGTGAACCGGCGTTACCGAAATCATCGGGAGTCGCCACAATGCCTCGACCAAAATGGTGCAGCCAAATTCGATTCACCATCACCCGCGCTGCTAATGGATGGCCGGGGTCCGTCAGCCAGCGTGCAAACGCCAAACGACGTCCGCTCGTTTTAGCCTCGGCCGCCGGACGTGGCCACTGAAATTCGACCGTTGCGTTCAATACCGTGAGTGCGCCTGGCGACACATGATGTGCCGGCGTCAACGCGTCACCTCGTCGAAGGAACGGTGTCGGGACTTCACCCGGGAGGTCATAAATCGCACGAATCTCATCGTACGCGTACCAGCGAGCGCGTTCGGTTATGATCTGTTCGTTCAGTTTTCCCAACGACTCCACGTACTCGGGAAACTCGGATGGGAGCAGCTCGTCGAGTTTCTTGTCATCGGGTTGGAGTAGTGCCTCGTACTTCACGGCATACTGACGTTGCGTTTCATCTCGCTTGTCGGCTGCTGTCACAATGGCTTCGCGAACACCGTCACGAAGTTCCTCAGGGAGTTTTGCCAATTCCACTTCAAACCGCCGAGCCTTAAAGTCTTGACGCAGCTTGCTTATCTGGCCATTCAGCTCCTTGATTTTGGCGTCGATCTCTTTGTTGCGTTGTTTGGCGACGACCTCTTGCGACTTGCTTAGTGACGTCAGCCGCCGCTCCATCTGCGGAATCCAATTGGTCGGTCGGTAGGCGCCCATGAATATCGACTGGATCCGATAGAAGTCCTCCTGCGGAATCGGATCGAACATGTGATCATGACACCGCGCACACTGTAGAGTTACACCCATCGTGGACGTCGACACGATCTGCATCGTATCGTTGATGGTGGGATAAAAATACTGTGAGTCAGCATTCTTGATCTTCGAAAAGTCCGGCCGGCTGGGGTCCGCAGCGCAGCGCAAATAACCCGTTGCCGTAATCGCTTCGACGATTTCATTCGAGAGCGAATCGTCATTGTCAAAGTGGTGCCAATAGTCGACCAGTTCGTCGCCGGCGATTTGTTCTTGAAGGAAGCGATCGTACGGCTTGTTCTTGTTGAACGCGCGGATCACGTAGTCGCGGTAACGGTAGGCGAGCGGCAGCGCGCGATCCTCGAAGAGGATTCCCGCCGAATCTGTGTAGCCTGCTACGTCTAGCCAATGTCGTCCCCACCGCTCGCCGTAGGCGGGGTGGGCCAACAATCGATCGATCAGGCGATCGTAACTGTCGACTCTTTTGTCGGATACGAAAGCCTGAACGTCTTCCGGTGTAGGAGGCAGCCCCAGCAGATCAAAATGCGTGCGCCGAATCAACGTGGCTCGACTCGCTTCAGGAGAGAGTGTCAATCCGTTCTCCTCGAGTTGCTTGAGAACAAACGTATCGATCGGTGTTCGAACGCGGGCAACATCGTTGACCTCGGGAAGAGCTGCTTTCTGAGGCGGTTGAAACGACCAAAACTTCCTCGCTTGGTCGTCAATCTCATAGACGGCGATTTCCGAACCTGCTGAGTCAGCTTCGCCACTTTCACTCAAGGCACCATCGTTGATCCAAGAGCGAACCAGTCCTTTTTCTTTGTCAGTCAAGGAGTCGCCTTTCGGCGGCATTTCGCCGGCTGCGATGCGGTCCCAGAGTAGGCTTGATTCGGCCGCCGCGCGGCGAACGGCTGCACCGGACTGTCCCCCTCTGAGCACTCCCCGGCGGGTGGTAAGATCCAATCCCGCTTTCGCTTTTGCACCGGAGTGGCACTTGTGGCACTTGGCCTTCAGAATCGGCAAGACGTCTTGCTCAAACGTTAGCTTGGCGGGCTCGTCTTTTTTCTCGGCGCCAATCGATAACGTCGAGCCGATTAGTAGGAACAGGCAGGTCAACGCGTATCTCATACTAAACATGATACCGGACTGGCAGCCACCGGGAAACTGAAACTGATGGCTCTGCGTCGGCTTATCTCCAGCCTTCGAACGGTTGATACGGAAATTCCTTTTCACAGCCTGCCGCTGGTTCCACGCCTAATCCAGGCAATGTTGGCAGTTTCAGATAGCCATTCTCTACTTGCAACGCGTTCGGCGCCATGCGGCGATGAAGCTCAAGATCCTCCGGTGATCCAATCATCTCTAACATGAAACAGTTCGGTATGGCCGACAGTAACTGCACGGCCGCGGCCGTTGCCAGAGGGCCATTCGGATTGTGGGGACAAAGCGAGACATAATGCGATTCGGCGAGTGCCGCAATTTTCTTACCGGCCGTGATTCCACCACAATTGGCAAGATCGACCTGTAACAATGCCAGTGATCGTGCCTCGAGGAAAGGCCGGACCTCGTAGATTGAGGCCAATCGCTCGCCAGCAGCAATCCGAGTTACGCTTCGCGATGTGACTTCACGTAATGCCGCTGGGTCTTCCGGAGGCGTTGGTTCCTCGATGAACATCAGCTTGTACGGAGCGAGATTCTCACACAGCTGAATCGCATCTGCTGGACTGAGTCGCCCGTGGCAATCGACTGCGATTTCAAAATCACCCCCGACCGCTTCCCGTCCAGCCATGAAAAACTCGGCGATTCGCTCGAACGTGTTGGTAGGCAACCACTCAGTCTCTCGCCACGTAGCGGAGATCGTCCCGCGAGCTCCAGAGTACCCCTCATCTGCCGCTGGTGCCCGACCACCGTAAAATAGAGGTAGCGTGGTCTTGGCGGCGAAGTAACCCCATTCCTTGCACCGCAACAAGTTGGCAGCAAACTCAGGCGGCGAATCGCCAGCTGGGCAATGGCAGTAAACCGGGATCCGATCTCGAGTCGGGCCCCCTAACAATTTGTAGATCGGCGCATTGTGCGCCTTTCCTTTGATGTCCCATAGCGCCACGTCAACTGCACTGATGGCCGAACCGTGCAGTGGACCACCAACCCAAAATGAATCGCGGTACATTTTCTCGTGATGGTCTTCGATTCGCAGTGGGTCCTTGCCAAGGAGATACCGCCCTAGCTCGTGGATGTTCTGCTCAACCGTCTTGCTGCGCCGTTTCAATACGGTCTCGCCGTAACCGACGATGCCTGCGTCGGTGTGCACTTCGACAACAATACAGTTTCGAAACCCGAGGCCGATCATCCGAGTCTCAAGTTTGGTGATGTTCATGGTGGGTTAACTATAGTGTTTTTTTGGTTCAAGTGTGGGTAGGTAAACGCAACGGGGTGTTGCCCCTTCTCGTGCAAGGCAATGCGGATCTGAGCCGACGGCGCTAGTCTCGGTTTTTCAAAATCAGACGAAGGATAGACAAGAACCGGACGCTAGCTAGCGCGTGCCGGCTGATAGCCAACCTGTACTGCGCAGCTCGTCGGCGAGCTTCTCAAGCTGAGATTCTGTCAATGCTGTGAACGGTTCGCGCGAGTAGCCAGCGTGACGTCCCCACAGTGCAAGTATGCCTCGATAGATCGGAATATCGGCGGCAGGGCCGAGCTTTTGGTACGTGTAGAGATGTACGATCGGCAAGATTTGTTTCCAGATTTGAAAACCCTTTTCCATATCTTTCTCTTCCACGATTGCCCGATACATGTCGATGGCAGCGGCAGTCGCAACGTTTAGGATGCCGCTGATCCAGCCGTGTCCACCAGCCGTGAGTGCTTCAAAGGCCGACAAAAAACTGCCGTAGAAGATCCGCATGTCATCGCCAACCAATAGCGACAGGTCGTGTACGGGGACCACCGACTCCATCGTACTTTTGACCATGTGGACAACATCTTCCTCGACAAGCTGTGCGATTTGTGGTGAAGACAACGGAGTGCAGGCGGTGTTGTTGGGATTGTTGTAGAGCATGATCGGCCGATCCGTCTTGCGGCGTAGAGTCCGATAATGCTCGATCACTGAAGGCAGTGGTGGCCTACTGTAATACGGTAAGATGACGATCAGTGCATCAACGCCTATTTCTTGTGCTTCGCGAGAGATGTCGACCGTCAGCTTTGTCGCGTTGTGTCCTGTTCCGGCAACGATCGGTATCTTCCCTGAAAAATTATCGACAGCCAGACGACACAGTGTCATCCGTTCTTCGATTGTCATAGCGATAAACTCACCACTGGTGCCCGCTACGACCAATCCGTGAACGCCCTGATCGACCAACCAGTGCCAGTGATCAAGCGTTGCCTGTGTGTCCAGATTTCCGTCGACGTCGAAAAACGTCATTGCCGCGGGAAAGATACCTTGATACGGAGAGAGATCAAAGCTAGGCATAAGAGTTTCCCGGGAAGCCGTAAAGAAACACAACGATTCGACCGACAAGGTCCCATGCAAAATTATGCGAGTTCAGAGTAACTCGGCAATTGGCTCGCCATCGGTGAGAATTGGCACCGGCCGGCCACTGTTGTCGTAATAGTGTTGTTTTGTGTCGATACCAAAGCGTCGATAGATGGTGGCCAATAAGCAGTTGCTGTCCATCATCCGCTCGACAGGATGTTCACCTCGAGAATTCGTTGCGCCAACGACCTGCCCCATGTTCAACCCACCTCCAGCTAGGAAAATGCTCATCGCTCGCGACCAATGGTCTCGCCCTGGGCGCTTTGTGGCCTTGTCCTGGTGACCAATTCGAGGCGTACGTCCGAATTCACCGCAGAAGATAAACAGGACGTTCTTATCTAATCCCCGAGAATAAAGATCTTCAATCAGCGCCGGCACCGCCACGTCAAAAACGGGCATGCGTTCGCGATACGCGCGGAAAGTGTGCGTGTTCACCGAGTGATCGTCCCAGTTACTTACGCGTCCCGCTTCCGTGCTAAGCTTGAAGCTGGCCTGCAGTTGAACAAATCGGACACCAGACTCGACGAGCCGTCGCGCCAACAGCAGTCCTTGACCCCAGCCCGTTCGGCCGTAGCGATCACGAACCTCGTCCGGTTCCTTGCTTATATCAAACGCTTTGGCCGTACGTGGGCTGGTCAGCATTGCCACCGCCCGCTCGTTGAATTTATCGAGCGCCGACATCGATCCCTTGCGGTCCACTTCGCGGCGGAAACGATCGAATGTGGTGAGAAGACGTTTTCGCGTCTTCATTTCTTTCAAAGCCTCTTGCGTCACCGTCAAGTCACCGACATTGAAACTGGGACTGTTTGGGTCGCCGCGAAACATGAATGGGCTTTGAGCGGCACCGAGATAAGCCGGTCCACCACCGTAGAATTTTGTGTTTGCCACGACAAGTGGGATATCTTTCGCCGTGCGCTCTAGTTGATGTGACACGACCGACGCGATCTCAGGATACTCTCCATCCGACGGATTCGCCGCAGTCGGCGTGTATCCGGACAGGAATCGATTCGTGCCGCCCGAGTGTTCGTTACGATTGTGGTGCAGGCTACGTATAATCGAGAACCTGTCGGCCATCTTGGCCAGATTTGGCAGCAACTCGGAGATTTCGATCCCCGGAACGTTCGTGCGAATCGGTTTGAACTCACCGCGGTACTCGACCGGTGCATCCGGTTTGAGGTCGAAGGTGTCCAGATGGCTCGGCCCACCATTGGCCCACATCAAGATCACTGAGAAGTCTTTGTCGAGTTTGCCGATCGTCTCTTCACTCGCCAGCAGCCCAGGTAGGTTGGGACAGATTCCGTTGGTGAGAGCACCCAATCCTAAACCACCCACCGTCAGAAAGGTGCGGCGATCTAGCGGGCCCCGGCAGATTTGATTCTGTGGAAGTCGCACGGCAAGTTCCTCAGTGAATGTACATGAATTCTTTGGTGTTCATCAACGCCCACAGCAGGTTGCCGTAGGCCTTTCTCTTGTCTGTCTCTGATGCAAGGTACTCGATCGCATTTCTCATTTCGAGCGGCGTTGGCTCACGAGAGAAAGCCGTCAGAAACAGCTCGCCAAGTTTCTCCGGATCACTCCGCTGGTCAGCTGCCAACGCAGCGGCGTAATTGTCCTTGGAAGTCGTTTTATCAAGGATGAATCGGTTATTCATGACAAAAATCGACTGGGCGAGGCTCGGCTGCGAAGTCCGTTCACACTCGCAGGCACTCTCGCGTTTGGGCCGTCCAAACAGTCGCAAGAACTCGTTGGAGTAGTCCTCATCGGGCAACTGTATGGCCCTCGTTTTTACTGGCAGTCCCTTGTAACGCGTCACCACAGCCGAGGTTTGATCCAACGCATCGAGCAACACTTCGGCGGGCATTCTCTGCGGATAAAACCGCGAGTGGTTTTCTGTTTCGTCAAGGTCTTCATCTTGAGCTTGCGAACTCAACTGGTATGTGTTGCTGGTGCATATCAGACGGATCACATGTTTCATATCGAACTTGCTGTTGATGAACTCGGCGGCCAACTCGTCCAACAGCGGTTCGATTGTTGCCGGATTTGTCGCCCGCAGATCGTCCATTGGCTCGACCAAGCCCCGCCCGAAGAAGTGTGCCCACATTCGATTGACAAAGGCGCGAGCGAAATACGGGTTGTCCGG